>FWPU01002204.1_pt1 | contig 20270 bp, 17 predicted proteins | sample 2228361 | NCBI WGS metagenome assembly FWPU01 (sample SAMEA103939777, study PRJEB20133) | metagenome
CACCAAATCACCCTGACGCCAAAAAAGATGTCCCAAAGAAACTAAAGCCTCGGCCCTCCAGCTACTTTCTTTATAATCCTGAATAACCTTGCGATAATAGTATTCTGCTTCGGAAAAATCCTCCTCCTTCTCAAACAAACCCCCTAAAGAAAGGGCAATATAAGCGGCATAATCGGAGTGGGGGTATTTTTTTAAAAAATCCTGCCAAACCTTTATGGTATTCTCGAACTGGGATAGATTTAAATAAGCATTACCCATATCGATCTGTACCAGCTCTATCAACTCTTTTTCCCTAAAACGCTCCAGGGTCTTTCTGAATATCTCTAAGGCTTTTTGGTAGTCCTTCTGGTTATAGAAACACTTAGCGTACAAATAATAAACCTTACCCAATAGGGCTTCGGTAGCAAACCTTTCCATAAAGTCTTCCAATAAAGACTTTGCCTCTTGATAACGTTCTAAACTGAAATAAGCCACCGCTAAATAATACTGTATCTGAGGAGTAAGTTTAGACTGAGGATAATTTTTTTGCAGGTTCTTTAAGATTAAAAGTGCCTCCTCGACGCGATTGGTTTTTAAAAATACCAACCCTATTTGGAACTGAAGATAATCTGCATAGAGGCTATTGGGGTTGTTTTCTAAAATCTCTTGATAAGTCTCTAAGGCTTTATTATACTCCTTTGCCTCCTGATACGTATCCGCTATCTGAATCTGAGAGCTCAGTTTTACCATGGGGTTATCTGTATACCTTAAGGTATCCCTAAACTCCGTTATCGCCTTTTTAAATTCTCCGTTCTTAAGATAAGCCCAGGCCAAGCCGTAATGCGCTTTATCCAGAATATCTAAGTATTCTTCTCCCTTAAAGTTTTCTAAAATGTACCGATAGTCGGAAATGGAATCGTTTATCCTTCCCAACTCATAGAAGGCGGTAGCCCGATTAAGATAGGCATGAGGGATAAATCTACTTTGCGCAAAACCTGCAATAAATTTAGTAAAGTTATCCGCTGCTAACTGGTAATCCTTTATTCTAAAAGAAAAGGTTGCTTCACAGAAAAGGCGCAACTCCTCATTCTTGATATTAAGCAAATATCCTCTTGCCTCAGCGGGGTTGTTCTTTGCCAGAAGACTAAAGGCGAGACCCTGCTGGATTAAGTCTATCAAATATGGGTCTCTGGCTATCTTTAAGGCGAGCTGATAGTTAGAGATAGCCTTTGCATAATCTTCCTTTGCGTAATAACCCTCTCCCAGATAAAAATAAACCTTTGGGTTTTGTATTTGGGACAATTCTTCTAAATACCTTTTTGCCCAAAAAATTAGCTGGTCATAATTACTCTCCTGAAGAAAGACCTCTAATAATAATAGATAAGCGTCCTCTAAAACCTCAAGGTCCTTTATCTCCTTAGTAATTGTCTTTAAAAGGTTTATTCCTTTATCCTTTTGGCCTGAGCTTAGCAGAATTCTTGCCATAAGAAACCTGGTCCAGTCTGCATAGGGTGAAGCAGGAAAACTAGCCAGGAGCTTTTCTGCATAAGCGAGCGCCTCCTCAAAATTCTTTCCTTTAAGGTTTAACTCCGCTAACCAATAATAGGTCTCTTCTAATATGGGGCTGCTGGAAGCCTTCTGGAGAATCTCTCTGAATACCCCTAAGGCCCGAGGGTAATCCTGTTTAAAATAATAGCATTTGGCAATGTAGAGTTTTGCCTCATAAAGCTTTTTGCTTTGGGGAAACTCCTGCAGGAAACGCTCAAAAAGAGAAAGGCTGACATCATAGAAATTATCCTCAAAGGCACGCACCGCAAGAGAGAACCTCTCCTCCTCTGCGTCTGAAGCAAATACAGAAAGGTAGAAAAGGCAAAGGATAAGTATAACTAAAATTTTTCTTTTTTTAGAGGGATACATTTTGTGATGAATCGATATCCGCGGAGAACCTCTCTCGCTCTCCTATTATATTAGAAGATTTTAATAATTTTTGCAAGAACTTTCCTGTATAAGAAGAAGGACAGCAGCTTACCTCCTCCGGCGAACCGCAGGCTAACAGCCTTCCTCCCTGCTCTCCACCCTCTGGTCCTAAATCAATGATATAATCCGCTGAAGCAATCACCTCCAGATTATGCTCAATCACCAGGACCGTATTTTGCTTTTCCACCAATCTATCCAAAACAAAGAGAAGCTTTTTAATATCATCAAAATGTAGCCCGGTGGTTGGCTCATCCAGAATATATAAGGTCTTTCCTGTCTCCTTTTTGCGCAACTGCGCAGCCAGTTTAATCCTCTGTGCCTCGCCGCCGGATAGGGTAGTGGCAGGTTGACCTAACCGGAGATAGCCTAACCCCACATCGATTATGGTCTGAAGAATATTTTTAATATGGGGAAAATTAGCAAAATACTCATACGCCTCTTCTACGCTCATCCCTAAAACTTCGGCAATGTTTTTTCCTTTAAAAGTGACCTCTAAGGTTTGGCTATTGAAGCGCCTGCCCCCACAGACCTCGCAGGGGATATATACATCGGGAAGAAAATGCATCTCAATCCTTTTGTCTCCTTCGCCCTTACAAGCCTCACATCTACCCCCAGAAACGTTAAAGCTAAAACGCGCCGGCTTATAACCCCTTATCTTTGCCTCAGGCAGTTGACTGAAAACCTCGCGAATATAAGTAAATACACCGGTATAGGTAGCGGGGTTTGAACGCGGGGTTCTACCAATGGGGGATTGGTCCACAATAATTACCTTATCGATATGATTTATGCCTTCTATTTTACTGAAGGCGCCTGGCTTCTCTTTGCTTCCATAAAGGGTTTTGGCAAGGGCGCGATAGAGAATTTCCTCTACCAATGTAGACTTACCAGAACCAGAAACCCCGCTTACACATACAAAAACCCCCAGGGGGATTTTTACATCTATATTTTTAAGATTGTGCTCTCTGGCTCCTTTAATAAAAAGAAAAGGTCGGTGGCGGTAATCTCTTCTTTTTCGCACCAAAGCTACCCTTTCTTCAGCCCTTAAATATTTAGCAGTTAAGGTGTCGGCGGAAAAGATATCTTTACGCTCACCATTAAAAACCACCCTCCCTCCTTTTAAACCTGCACCCGGGCCTAAATCAATTATCCAATCCGCATGGTCAATCATCTGACGGTCGTGTTCCACCACAATTACGGTATTATTTAAATCGCGCAGGTTCTTTAAGATATTAATCAATTTTAAGTCATCCCGGGGATGCAGACCGATAGTGGGTTCATCCAAAATATAGATTACCCCCGAAAGGGCAGAGCCTGCCTGTGTGGCTAAACGGATCCTCTGCGCCTCCCCACCGGAAAGGCTAGAGCTTAATCTATCTAAGGTAAGATAACCTAACCCTACCTCCAGGCAAAAGAGAAGCCGTTTTTTAACTTCTTTTATAATATGATAGGCTATTCTTTCCTCGGTAGGGCTAAGCTTTAACTGGGAGAAAAATTGATCAGCCTCCTGAATACTTAAACGTAAGACATCCCAGATGGATTTTTCTCCTACATAGATATAGAGACTTTCCTTCTTTAAGCGCGCACCTCTACAGGCTGGACAAGGCAACTTTGACATAAATCTTGCTAATTCCTCTTTTATGTAATCACTCTCGGTGGTATTAAACAAACGCTCGCACCGACCAATCACCCCCTCAAAGGGTTTTCCCCAAACTAAAACCTCATCGCTTCCATAAAGGATGATATCTTTTATTTTTTTAGGTAGCTTCTCAAAGGGTGTATCCAAAGAAAAATCTAACTCTTGAGCCAATTCTCTTAAGAGGGCACGGTAATACAAGAGATGGCCTTTTGAACCCTTACGCCAAACCTCTATCGCTCCCTCGGCCAGGCTTTTTTTCTTATCGGGAACAATTAAATCTACATCAAACTCTAACTTTGTCCCCAGGCCATTGCAGGTGCTACAGGCACCATAGGGAGAGTTGAAAGAAAAAAGGCGCGGTTCAAGCTCAGCGATGGAGATCCCGCAGTGGGCACAGCTTAACTTAGTATTAAAAAAAAATTCTTTATTCTGCGTCTCATCGTAAACTAGAACTAATCCTGCGGAATATTTCAGGGCGGTCTCTACTGCTTCAGCGATCCTTTTCTGATAAATAAAAGAAACCTTTATCCTATCTACTACAATCTCAATATTATGTAATTTGTATTTAGCCAAACGGATCTCTTCCTCTAAATCAAAGATATTTCCATCCACGCGCACCCGCGAAAAGCCCTCTCCCCTTAAGCGATTAAAAAGAGCCTGGTATTCTCCCTTCTTCCCCCGCACTACGGGAGAAAGGATATAGAGTTTATCATCCGGCGGAAAGCCTAAAACCTCCTCAATCACCTCTTGAGAGGTTTTCTGAGTAAGAGGGCGTCCACACCTATAACAATGAGGCCTGCCGATCCGCGCAAAGAGTAAACGTAGATAATCATAGATCTCGGTCTGGGTGGCTACGATAGAACGGGGGGAAGCGCCGGCGGTTCTCTGTTCAATAGCAATGGTGGGAGAAAGCCCTTCAATATGCTCTACATCGGGCTTCTGCAACTGCTCCAAAAACTGTCGGGCATAACTGGAAAGGCTCTCCACGTACCTACGCTGACCTTCGGCATAGATAGTATCAAAAGCTAAAGAGGACTTACCTGAACCAGAAAGACCCGTAATGACGATGAGTTTATTTTTAGGAATTTCTAAATCTATATTTTTTAAATTGTGTTCCCTTGCACCCTTAATAATGATGTATTCGTTCATAGGCTAAATCTGATAAAGACCCCTCCGATAAAAATCCAAAAAACATAATTAGATTTGCCATAAACTATAAGCGAAAGGCGATAAAGTAAAAATAGCTTTAACCCTAAACAACGGAGAGGGACTAAACCTTAATCCTTCTATTATATACCTAACTTCCGATTTTAAAAGAGGAAAAAATCTTCTTGAGCAGGTATTGGCTGGAAAGAATAGCCAAAGCGCTCGTCTTGGGATTCATTTGGGAAGGAAGGTTTTCCACGCTCATAATTATTTTAGCCTGGTCAGTATAAATCTCAATGCGATGGAGGTTGCGCTTTATCTTTGGATCGACCTTAATATAAACCGCTATCTTCTTTTTAGAGAGTGTAAACTTTTTCCCAAAATCCGAACTGGCTAAAAGTAAAGTGGCAGCTACGTTTATATTCTGAGGAAAATATCTTATTGCTTCTTTTACGCTTCCTTTAAAAACAAGCCTTTCCTTTTTTAAATGCGCCAAGCTTATTCCCTTTTTTTCTAGATATCCTGCCGGTAAACTTGCTGGAGGTTTAGTAGTGATTAGAGATATCCGTTTAATCTTAGCTAAACTCAAAGCGCCTATACCATCTATGCCACAGATGGCTCCTGAAGGCACATAGAGATTAATCTGGCGCTTCTCTAACTCTTGGATAAAAAAACTGTTCTCAATCAAGGCACCCACACTTAAAATAAAAACATCCTTTCTAAACTTAATGGCCTCCTTTAAAATAAGTTTAGCTGCCTCCACAGAAGCAGCCTCAATGACCAAGTCTACAGCGGGGATAAGTTCTTTTAAGGGAAGGATCCTGGGACTAAAGGATAACCTCTGGGTTAATAACTCTGCCTTCTCCAGGTCCTTATCGCAGATTGCCCAAAGGTAAGCCTTTTCCCTTAATTCTTTATCCAGAAAGAGGGCAATCCCTTCACCAATAGCTCCACAACCTACCAGCCCTAACTTTAGCTTTTGCATACCAGGATATTATCGATCAAACGGGTATCCCCAATAAATACCGCCAAAGCTACCCACGCCTTCTTTTCTATATATTTTAACTCCTCCAAGGTCCGGGGAGAAACTATCTTTATATAATCAATCCTGGTGTGGGGTTGACTAAGAATAAGCCTCTCCATTGCAAGAATTATTTTAGAAACACTCCTTTCTCCCCCCAAAATTAAACTGCGCGCCAATTCCAAGGCCTTAAATAAAACGCTAGCCTCCTGCCTCTGTCGACTATCTAAATAGCTGTTCCTTGAGCTTAAGGCTAAACCGTCGCTCTCCCTTACGATGGGTAAAACCTTTATCTGGACAGGAAAGTTTAAGTCTCTGACCATACGTTTGATAATCTGCGCCTGCTGGTAATCCTTCTGTCCAAAGTAAGCAATATCCGGCTGGACAATATTAAAAAGCTTAGCCACCACTGTACAGACCCCCCGAAAATGCCCTGGCCGAGAAAGCCCACACAAAACCTTACTCAAAGAAAACTCCTCTACATAAGTAGAAAAATCTTTAGGGTACATCGTCTTTGCTTGGGGGGCAAAGAGTAAATCCACCTTCTCTTTTTCTAAGAGGATTCTATCTTTCCGAAAGGGCCGGGGATACCTTCGGTAATCCTCATTGGGCCCAAACTGCGTAGGGTTCACAAAGATACTTACCACTACAAAATTGCATTCTTTTTTTGCCCTTCTTATCAAAGAAAGATCCCCTCAATTTAAAGCGCCCATCGTCTGTATAAATCCTACTTTTCTGCCCATCGACTTTATCTTAAAAATGACTTCCCTTACCCTCCGTGGCTCTCTGGCAATCTGCATTTTAGTTTTTTAAACTTTTTAAATATCTGTGGCTCGATCTCTAAAAGAGGCCCTAAAACAAAAGGGCGCTTAAGCAGGCGCGGATGCGGTATTTTCAATTGAGATGTATTTATCCTTTTAGCCCCATACAAAAGGATATCCAGATCAATCGGTCGGGGGGCGTTTTTATAGGTGCGCCTTCTGCCTAACCTCTGCTCAATCTTCTGTAAAACAGCCAACAACCTCTCTGGAGAAAGACGGGTATTTAACTTAATTACCCCGTTTAAAAAATTCGGCGGTGGCGCTCCCTCTTTGGGTTCGGTCTCTATAAAAGAAGAAACCCTCTTTACCCTTATTCCCTTTTCTCTCCTTAAATGCCAGATTGCTTTTTTTATATTCTTTAGCCTATCGCCTAAATTCGCACCCACACCAATAAAAACATCAGGCATATAAATTGTATTAGCTCTTCTCTTTATTGTAGAGATTAACCTTATGTGCTATTGATATTGTTTTATATATTTTCCACTGCTTGGGCTAATCTTTCTTTATCTACGGTAAGGGCAAAACGGATAAAACCATCTCCATTTTTACCAAAACCGATCCCTGGGGTGGCGACAATCCTTTTCTCCTCCAATAAATACCGGCTAAAATCCAGAGAGGACTTAAAACCCGAGGGCACCCTCGCCCAAACATAAAAGGTAGCTTCAGCATACAAAGAACAAAACCCTTTACGTTTTAACCCCTGTAAAAACAAATCCCTTCTTGCCCTTATCTCTCTGCGCAGGTTCTCCACGTATTCAGCCTCATTCTCCAAAACATAAGTAGCAGTATCCTGGATTGCCCCAAAGATACCTGAATCGATATTGGTCTTTACCTTTAAAAGCCCTTTTATTAAATCCTTGTTCCCGCAAGCCCAACCGATTCTAAAACCAGTCATACAGAAGGTCTTAGAAAAGGAATGAAATTCAATAGCTATTTCCCCAGCCCCTTTTACCTCTAAAACGCTATGGGGTTTCTCCTCGAAATAAATCTCTGAATAGGCATTATCATAAACGAGGATAATCCCGTATCTAGAACAAAACCTTACCAACCCCTCTAAAAAATCAAAGGGGCACACGCTGGTTGTGGGGTTATGGGGGTAATTTAAATAAATTATCCTTGCTTTTTTTCTTACGGAAAGGGGGATCTTCTCTAAAGCGGGTAAAAATTTATTCTTTTCTAAAAGAGCAATGGTATAGACTTTAGCTCCACTAAGCAATGCCGCGCCTCGATACCCCGGATAAGCCGGATCCGGCAGGATCATATAATCGCCTTTATCTATAAAGGCAAGGGGAAAATGCACCAGACCCTCCTTAGAACCAATTAAGGGAAGGATCTCCTCTTCAGGGTTCAAATCCACATTAAACCTTTTCAAAAACCATCTTTGAATCGCCTGCCGTAGAGAAGGCTTTCCCTGGTCTAAAGCGTATCTTTGGTTTTCCTTCATCTGGGCGCAACTATAAAGGGTCTCAATCGCCCCCTGGGGCGCTAAAATATCCGGATCGCCGATACTTAAATCAATAAAATCAACACCCCTCTGCCTTAATTCCTTCTTCTTCTTATCTATCTCAGCAAAAAGATACGGAGGAAGTCTTTTTAACCTCTGGGAAAATTCAATCTGTTTCATCGTCTTTGGGTTTTAAGTAAAAGATGGAAACGTTTTATTATATCCTGATAACCATCTAAGGAGCTAAAACATCTAAGCTGCTGACGGATATAGTTTAGCTTAATCTTTAATCTTGGGTTTTTAAGGATAAGCTTTAAGTCCTCAATGTCTCTTTCGCGTTGACTAAGAAGCTTATGGATAATTAAATCCTCTGGAGAAGCAAAACTTATCCAGATATCCCCAAGCTTAACCTTTCTGGCCCGTTGTATTGCTTGCTTCTCATAAGGGGTGTAAGAAAAAATAAAATCTACTCGGATTTTAGTCTTTGGGTCTCTGGTAATAAGACAAAAGGTTTCTTCTACAAATTTATCGTCCACCCCCTTTACCAAAGATAAACCCATTCTTTTCAATAGACCTTTAAGTTTAGGGAAGTTCTCTATTCCTACACCTAAGGTAATGTCAATATCTTCGGTAAAACGGACTACCCCATATAAAAGAGCGGCCTGTCCTCCGATTACCATATAGGGAAACTTCTCTTTTTTTAAGACCCTTGCTATCCGTTTAAGCACTCTGGTAAACATCTTTTCTTTTATAATTCAAAACCTTAGCCATCCGCAAGACATCCTCGATACCCTCCAAGGGGTTTTTTTTAGAAAAAACCCCTAAGGAAGAAGCAAAAATATACATCTCTTCATAAATCCTGATTCTCTCTTTTAAAGAATAGCGGGTGCGCTTAAGATAAGCGGAATTAAAAATCTCTAAAATCTTAGGGTTCCTGATCATCTTAACCCTAATACCTCCTCCATTGTATATAAACCCTTCTGTTTATCTATTACCCATTTTACTGCCTGTAGTGCCCCCTGGGCAAAGATATCCCTGGTTTTTGCCGAATGAAAAAGTTCAATTTTCTCCGCTTTACTCTCAAAGACTACTCTATGGTCGCCCACAATCTCGCCTTCACGGATAGCCTTTATCTGCTCAGTCCTAATATTGAAGCCTTCCTGGTTGAGAATCTGTGCTATCTTTTTAGCGGTTCCGGAGGGTGCATCCTTCTTTTGCAGATGGTGCGCCTCTTCCAGAGAAACACTATATCCCTTTAAAACCCTTGCGCATATCTGTATCAATTTAAATAAAAGGTTTACCCCTTGCGACATATTGGGCGAATAAACTATGGGGATATATCTTGCTGCCTCCTCGATCTGCTTAAATCCCTCAGGGCTAAAACCTGTGGTGCCCACCACCGCACACTTTTTATATTTTACCACATAAGTTAAATTTTCTAAGGTGGCACCGGGCAAAGTAAAATCTACCAAACAGTCACAAAACTCTATATCCTCGGGGTTATCACTAATCCTCATACCCTCTATTGCCTTACCGATCTGGGGATGAGCCTTTCTTTCTAAGGCTAAAACAATCTTAAAGCGCTCGTCCTGACGCGCCAGGTTAAATACCCTCTGCCCCATCCTTCCACAAAACCCAGCAATACCCAATTTAATCATCTTTCTCCTTACCCCTTAATCCTGTTTTCTAAAAATACCCCATAAACGGTCTTTATAATTTTAAACGCTATTTTCTTAATCTTTTAACAAGCCGTAATTTCTTAAGGCGGTCTTTAATCTCTCTAAATTCTCCGTTGACATCTGCGTAAGAGGTAAGCGCATCTCGCAACTGCATAAACCTAAAAGGCCCATCGCGGTTTTTAAAGGTATAGGGTTGGTTTCTAAAAAAAGGGCTTTTACTAAAGGAAGCAGCTTATAATAGAGCCTGCGGGCGGTCTCTATATCCTTATCCATAAAGCTTTTGGTCAAAAGTGCGCTATCGCGGGGAACAATATTTGCCACCACGGAAATTACCCCTTCTCCACCGATACTTAGAACCGGTAAGGTAAGGGCGTCATCTCCGCTTAAAAGGATAAAGTTATCCGGACAAAGAAGCTTTATTCTGGCCATCTGCTCTAAATTTCCCGAAGCCTCCTTTATCCCAATAATATTTTTACAATCCCTGACTAATTTAGCTACTGTTTCCGGTTCAATATTTACACCGGTACGCGAGGGGATATTATAGAGAATCATCGGTAAGCTCGTCGACTCGCTAATCGCTTTAAAATGCTCATATAAACCTCTCTGCGTGGGTCGATTATAATAAGGGGCAACCTGTAAAGACGCATCTGCACCCACCTTGGCTGCGTGTTTAGTAAGCATAATCGCTTCGTATGTAGAATTAGAACCTGTTCCTGCAATTACCGCTACCCTCCCTTTTACCTGCTCTACGGTAACCTCAATCATCCGATCGTGTTCTTCATAAGTAAGGGTAGCGGACTCCCCAGTAGTTCCGCAAGGAACAATTCCGGCGGTTCCGTTTTCTATCTGAAAATCAATGAGCTTGCGGTAGGTTTTTTCATCGAGTCTCCCCTCCTTAAAAGGGCTCACTATAGCTACAATTGAACCTTTAAACATAATACCTCCCACCAAAAACCTCTTTCACCTTTCCCTCCAGCCATACCTGGCTAAAATAGCTACCTCTCCTTTCAAAATGAACCTTTAAAACCTCTTTACTTTTAGTTTCTACCCTTAAACTTCCCTTAAGCGCTTCCGGCTTAAATTTAAGAATATAGATAAGGGCGCTGGCAGCAACACCTGTTCCGCAGCTTAAGGTTTCTTCTTCTACCCCTCGCTCATAAGTGCGCAGAGCGATATAGTCTTTTGTCTTTGGTTCTACAAAATTCACATTTGTCCCCTGCGGCTTAAATTTAGGGTGATAACGGATAAGTCTCCCTAACTCCTCTACCGCAAGCTCCTGCAGGCCCTCTACGAATATTACAGCGTGGGGAACGCCAGTGTTGATAAAATTTACCTTCAGGTTACGCTTATTAAGCTTAAGGTTTAAATCCAAACTTATACCAGAGGGAGGGGTTAGTTTAATCCGCACATTATCTTTATCTATTCTGGCTAAAATTATCCCGGCCTTGGTTTCTAAACGCACCTCCTTAACTTTTCTTTTTGAAGCTCCCCAGTAAACTAAACAACGGGCTCCGTTGCCACACATCTCTGCCTCTGAACCATCAGGATTAAAGATACGCATCTTTAAAGTAGCTTTACTTGAGGGTTCCGGCACCAATAAACCATCCGCGCCTATACCGTATTTTCTGGAGCATAATCTTTTGGCTAAATCTGAAAGGCCCCCCTTAAGACCAAACCTGTTTTCAAGAATTATAAAATCGTTTCCTGCGGCCAGCATCTTGGTGAAAATAAGCCCTTTTACCTTCATTCTAAATACCCTCAGGAATAACCTCTCTTCTTATTAAATCCTTAAAGGTTTCCCTCTTGCGAATAAGAAAATATTTTTTATCTTTCACCAAAACCTCCGCAGGCCTTAATCTCAAATTATAATTAGAAGCCATACTGAACCCATATGCGCCCGCACCCATAATCGCTAAATAACTGCCCTCCTCCAAAGGTGGTAAAGACCTCCCTTGGGCAAAAAAATCCGCACTCTCGCAAATAGGGCCAACCACATCTACCTTCCTTAATCTTTTTTTCTTAAATGCCTTTAAGGGTAATATCTGATGGTAAGCGCCGTAAAGGGTAGGACGAATTAAATCGTTCATCCCCGCATCTACAATTGCAAATTTCTTTTGGGGGGTTTCTTTAATATAAAGAACCTTTGTAATAAGCACGCCGGCGTTCCCCACGATGAACCTGCCTGGCTCCATAATTATTTTAAGACCGGTATTGCGCAACAAAGGCAAAACCTTAAAAGCAAACCCCTGCGCACTCTGGGGTGTCTCTTGATGATAAATAATCCCTAAACCTCCTCCAATATTAAGATATCCTATAGAAATACCTTCCCTTTTTAAATGGTAAATAAAATCTAAAAGCTTGCGGATGCTGGCAATATAGGGAGCGCTTTCAGTAATCTGCGAACCGATATGGATATGCAGTCCACAGATATCCACATATTTAAACCTTGCTCTCTCTTTAAGAATCCTAAAGGCGCTCTCAAAATCAATCCCGAATTTATTAGTAATCCTTCCGGTGATAATAAACCTATGCGTCTTTGGTTCTACCGCGGGGTTTATCCTTAAGGCTACTTTGGTTACCCTCTTAAATTCTTTAGCGATAACGTTAATCGTCTCCAACTCTGGCAAGGACTCCACATTTAAAAAGAGAATCCTCGCCTTAATTGCCTGACGGATCTCCGAAGGGGTTTTACCTACGGAGGCATAAACGATCCTTTGCGCCGGACATCCTGCCTTTAAGGCTTTATAAAGCTCTCCGCCAGAGACAATATCTAAACCTGCCCCCCTTTTTACCAAAATCTTTAAGATGGCTAAATTAGAATTTGCCTTTAAGGAATAACAGATAAGGGGCTTAATCTCTTTAAAGGCCTCTTTTAGTTTTTCATAATGGTCAAGGATGGTCTTATAGCTATAAACATACAGAGGGGTAGAAAACCTTTTGGCTAATTCCTCCAGGGGAACATCCTCGCAGTATAAAGCATCTCCTTTATATCTAAACTCGTGCATATTTTCCTCAATAAAGCTTAAGCGGTCTTTTTAAGCCTTTTCTGCCAACGTTTAATTTGCTGTTGGACGAATTGAGGGTTGGTACCTCCGAAAGAAATCTTAAGTTTAACGGAAACCTCAGGCTTAAAGAGATCTTTTATCTCTGGGGTTAATTCTTTGCAATAACTCTTTAATTCTTCCTCGCTTAAAGAAGAAATACTTCTGGCCTTATCCAAGCAATCCTTCACCAATCTCCCAACTACATCGTGTGCTTCTCGATAAGAGAGACCTTTTTTAATTAAAAAATCCACTATATCTACTGAGAATAGGGACTCATCGATATCTTCATAAACCCTCCCTCTATTTATCCGAATATGCTTAAATAAAGGGGTAAATACCTGTAATATTTCCTTTAGGGTATCTAAGGAATTAAACAATGCGGGCTTATCGTATTGTAAATCCCGATTGTAAGTAAAGGGAAGACCCTTCATTACGGTTAATAAGTTAAATAAATCTCCATATACTCTTCCTGTGGCTGCCCGGATTAACTCTAAAACATCGGGATTTTTTTTATGCGGCATAATGCTGGAACCGGTGCAGAAAGAAAAATCCAGTTCAACAAAATTAAACTCCCGGCTAGCCCAAAGAATTAAATCCTCCGCCATCCGCGAAAGATGCATTGCCAGAATCGCCAATACCGCCAGGACCTCCAGAACAAAATCTCTATCGCTTACGCTATCAATACTATTTGAAGAAATTCTACTAAAACCTAATCCCTTTCTTAAATACTCCCTATCTATAGGCAGGCTCGTTCCGCAAAAGGCAGCGCTTCCTAAAGGGAGCTCATCTACCCTCACATAAGCATCCTTTAAGCGGTGTTTATCCCGCTCTAACTGCTCAAGATAAGCTAAAAGATGATGCGCTATTAAAACATACTGTGCCCGCTGTAAATGGGTATACCCAATAATTACCACATCAGCGTTTTTGTGGGCAAGGTCTAAAATAGAGCTCTGCAGGTGGGTAATCAAATTTTGCATCTGAATCAATTCCTCTTTTAGATACATCCGCAAATCTAAAACTACCTGGTCGTTGCGCGAACGGCCAGCATGGAGTTTATCCGCCACAGCTCCAATCTTCTTAAAAAGGGCTTCCTGAATATAAGTATGGATATCCTCTATGCGGGGGTCAAATTTAATCTGGCCTTCCCCTATCTCCTTTAAAATGGTCTTTAAAGCCTTTATGATAAGTTGCCCATCCTTAAAGGAAATGATTCTTTGTTTAGCCAACATCCGGGCATAGGCGATACTTCCTAAGATATCGTATCTAGCTAAACGTTTATCAAAGGATAGGCTGGTGCTAAATTTTTCTACTAAGGGATGGGTTTTTTTAGGGAAGCGTGCCCCCCATAATTTTTTTACCATAGAACCAATTAAGTTTTAAAGGACATTCCAAAAAGTTTAATAAATCCCTCGGCAAGGCGTCGGTCGAATTTGTCTCCCCTTCCGTAGGTGGAAAGCTCCTTTTTGTATAAAGCAAAGGGTGATTCTCTTTTGGTGATAAAGATATTCCCTTTGTAAAGCTTAAGCCCTATCCTTCCGGAAACCCTCTTTTGGAGGGTGTTTATAAAAGCATCTAAAGACCCCTTTAAATGGCTGAACCATAAACCCTGATAGATTAACTGACTGTATTTTAAAGCGACTAACTCCTTAAAATAAATGGTTTCTCTATCTAAGGTTAAGGATTCCAGCTCTTTATGACTAGTAATTAGAATCCAGGCTGCCGGTGCCTCGTATATCTCTCTTGATTTTATCCCCACCATCCTATCCTCAATCAAATCCGTCCTGCCTATTCCGCTTTTGGCTCCTAAAAGGTTTAAACGCTCAATCAGAGCTACTAAATCTAAGCTTTTACCGTTAAGGGCAAGGGGGGTACCTTCTTTAAAAGCAATCTCTATTTCTAAAGGCGCTTTCTCCGCCTCTTCTGCTCTCTTTATAAAATAATAAGAATTAAGCGGCGGCTCCTTTTTTAAATCCTCTAAAGGGCCACCCTCTATGCTTACTCCCCAAAGGTTCCTGTCTATACTGTAAAGCTTCTCCTTTGTGGTTTTTATGGGTAGTTTATTTTTTTTAGCATATTCTATCTCTTCTTCGCGGCAGGATAAATCCCATTCCCTTAAGGGAGCGATTACCCTAAGTTTGGGGGCTAAAAGTTGTAAACTCAATTCAAAACGCAGCTGGTCATTGCCTTTAGCAGTACAGCCGTGCGCCACAAAAGCTGCTCTTTCCTTCCTGGCTACCTCTACTAGATATTTGGCGATCAACGGCCTCCCTAAAGCGGTGCTTAAAACGTATTTACCCTCATACAGAGCATTCGCCTTTAATGCCGCAAGGATATATCCGTAAGCAAATTCCCTGCGTAAGTCCTTAATATAGATCTTGGTGGCGCCGCTTTTTAAACTGCGCCTTCTTAAATCTTGAGGTGAAAACTCGCTTCCTAAATTGGCAGAAAAACAAATCACCTCAAAACCTTGTTCTTTTAGCCAATGGATACAGCAGGTTGTATCCAAACCGCCTGAATATGCTAAAACTACCTTTTTCTTAGAGTTAAACATTTAACATCCCAGACAATAAACTAAAATTGCCTTGGCGCTATAGAGGCGATTCTCTGCCTGGTCAAATACTACCGAACGCGGTCCATCCATTACGCTATCGGTGATCTCCTCGCCGCGATGCGCAGGTAGGCAATGCATCACTATACAATCCTTATTTGCTTTAGCTAATATTTTATCATTTATCTGAAAATTCTTAAAAATTCTTCTTCTTTTATGCTTCTCCTTCTCCTTACCCATAGAGACCCAGACATCGGTGTATAAGACATCGGCGTTTTGAGCAATCTCTTCTACGTTATGGGAGAAGACCAGTTCTGCTCCTGAAATCTTGGCAAAACCTCTTACCTCTTCCACAATCTCCCTCTGAGGAGGAAAACGTTTAGGGGTAGCCACATAAAGCCTTCCCCCCAACAGAGAAAAGGCATAGATTAAAGAATGGCAGACGTTATCCCCATCGCCGATATAAGCTACCTTTAAATTTTTTAAATCTCCTTTTAATTCTTTAATGGTAAGGAGATCGGCTAAAACCTGTGAGGGGTGTAAAAGGTCATCTAAGCCATTAATTACAGGAAGACTGGCATAACGCACTAACTCTAAAAGATTATCATGAGAAAAGGTGCGTAATACTATCCCATCCAAAAACTTAGAAAGGGTGCGGGCTACATCACTGATCTTTTCCCGAACCCCTAACCTTAGTTCCTCCCCGCTATAATAAATGGCAAAAGCCCCCAATTGTAATGCCCCTACATAGAAGGCAGTTTTGGTGCGTAAGGAGGGCTTCTCAAAGATGAGCCCAACGGTTTTCCCTTTAAGGTAAGAGTTATACGCCTGGGGGGTCTTCTTTATCTCTCGGCTTAACTCTATCAGGTTCTGAATCTGCTCTGCAGAAAAATACTTCAAGGATATAAAATGCTTAAGCATAAGATAAAAAATTGCCCTTTAATTTAGAAAATACCCTCTCTAAAATTGCCAAACCTTTATCAAGGTCTCTTTGGTTTATATTTAAAGCAGGCATAATCCTTAATATCCTTTCCTGAGTGCAGTTAATTATTAGACCCTGCCGCAAACACTCCAGAAATACACCGTAGCCCTCTTTCTCTAATTCTACACCTAACATCAAACCTATGCCTCTTACCTCTTTAATAAAAGAGAATTTTTCTTTTAGGTTAAGCAACCTCTCAAAAAGATATTTACCCATCCTTCTTACATTTTCTAAAATCTTTTCCTCTTTAATAATCTTAAAAACCTCTAAGCTTGTGCGGCAAACCAAAGGCGAACCTCCAAAGGTAGAGGCATGCATCCCCGGTTGAAATAGATCCGCAATCTCTTTTTTAACCACTAACGCCGAGATGGGCACGCCTGCACCTAAACCCTTAGAAAGCACCATAACATCCGGCTTAATCCCGTAATGCTGATAACAAAAAAGATTACCGCTTCTGCCTATACCGGTCTGCACCTCATCTATAATCAAAAGCAAATCCCGCTTTAAAGTAAACTCTCTTAATTTTTTTATGTACTCTTTATCCGCTATATTTATTCCACCTTCACCCTGGATTAACTCTAAAATTACCCCCACGGTCTTTTCATTTACCGAAGCCCTTAAGGCTTCAAAATCATTTAAAGGAACCTCTTTAAACTCCGCAAGTAAGGGCTTGAAGGGAGCCCTATACCTTTCTTGCCCCGTAGCAGAGAGGGCGCCAAAGGTTCGCCCATGAAAAGAGCCCTTCATGGTGATAATTTCATAACGCCTACCTCTTCCGTAAAGCCGGCTAAACTTGATTGCCCCCTCAATAGCCTCCGCACCAGAATTGGCAAAAAAAATCTTAGCCGCAAAAGAATTCTTTACAATCTCCTTGGCTAAAAGAGCCTGCTCCGGGGAAAAAAGATTATTGGGCAGATGCAACAGGTTATGAGCCTGCTCTCTAATCACCCTTACTATGCGGCGGTGGCTATAACCTAAAATAGATACCCCCCAACCTGGAAATAAATCCAAATAGGGTTTACCCTTTAAATCAAAAAGCCAACTACCCTTACCTTTTACAAAAACCGGGCCGCTGCGACGATAGGTATTTAAAAGATATTCCTGAAAAAGCCTTTTTATCTGCCCCTCTTTCATCTTCACCTACCTTATTATCTCTGTGCCAATACCCTCATTGGTAAAAATCTCTAAAAGTAGGGCGTGGGGTATCTTTGCGTCAATAATATGAGCTTTGCCTACCCCCTCTTCAATCGCCTTAACCGCTGCCCGCACCTTGGGGATCATCCCCTCCTCAATTACCCCTTGCCCAATCAGCCCCTCGGCATCCTTTATCCTGATAGTAGAAATCAAAGAATCTTCATCGCCGGGATCACGCATCACCCCTAAAACATTAGTTAAAAGCACAAGTTTTTCTGCCTTTAATCTAGAGGCTAAAAAAAATGCTACCTCATCTGCGTTAATATTGTAGACTATCCCCTCTTGAGAGACCCCCATCGGTGAAATTACCGGAATTACTTTCCTTAAGGCTTCCTCTAATCTTGGCCGTTCAAAATCCACCACCTCTCCTACAAAACCCAAGTCCTTTTTTGCCCTTTTTTTCTGAACAAAAAGAAGTTTATCCTTTTTGGTAAAACCATAAGCAGCGGCGCCGTATTCGCTTAATTCTCTTACAATTATAGCGTTTAAGCTATCCAGTTCTTCTTCCACAATCTTTAAGGTAAAGCCATCCGTAACCCGTACCCCCTCTACAAACTCAGTAGTTATCTTATGCTCCTTTAAACGTTGGGTAATATTTGGACCGCCACCGTGCACCAGAAGCGGTTTTATTCCTATATAGTGTAAAAAAACAATATCCTCCAGGACGGATCTTCTTACCCTCTCCTCGCTTAAAATTGAACCGCCATATTTAATCACAAAGATCTTTTTTTGAAACCGCTTAATATAAGGAAGGGCCTCGATCAAAATATCTGCCTTCTTAATCGCTTCCCTGACCATAATTCCTTAACCCCTCTCAGGATTATTTTAAAAGTTATATCTAACTATAAGTATTTTTAAAGGTTTAGTTCTTTAAGCCTTAACCCTTAAGTAAATTAGAGCAATAAGCAGCCCTCTTCCTCTACCCCCTTCCACCCATATTCAGCGTATAGATGGAATGGGGTGGGGCGTATTTAACCGTATTCGGCGTTTATCCGAATATACGCCGGGGTTAAATCCGAAGTGTAAACAGTAGTGCTAAATCTTCCCTTTCTTAAATCTATTTCTATCCTTACCTCTTTAGCCTTGAACGAGGAAAACTTAATCTGACCTTTCTCTTTTAGTTGTATACCCCCCTGGCCCAAGGCTGCCACAATCCTACCCCAGTTAGGGTTGGCTCCATAGAGAGCGCACTTTAAAAGATTAGAATTAGCTAAAAGAAAGCCCGCCCTCTTTGCCTCGGTCAAAGAAGAGGCGCCCTTAATAAAGATCCTGATGAATTTGCTAGCACCTTCGGCATCTCTTACAATCATCTGGGCTAAATCCAAACAAACCCTCTTTAAACCTCGAGAGAAATCCAAAATATCCTTCTCTTCTTTTAGAATAACCCTTTGGCTAGAAAGAACCAAAAAGGTATCGTTGGTGCTGGTACAGCCATCTACACTGATAGAATTAAAGCTTTCCTCTAAGGCTTGAACGCAAACCTTTTTGAATAGGGAGGGAGTAAAATAAGCCTCGCTCAAAACAAAAGAAAGCATCGTCGCCATATTGGGATAAATCATCCCCGCCCCTTTAGCGAAACCTAAAATATTGACTTTCTTGTTCTTTAGGGGTATCTGTGCATAGCTAATCTTTCTAACGGTATCCGTGGTCAGGATGCTGGTAGCAAAATCCGCTATATTTTTACCTAAATTTTTTATTAATCCGCCAAGGCTATTTATGATCTTCTCCTTAGGAAGCCTTTTGCCAATCACGCCGGTGGAGGCGATCAGGATATTCTCTTTTTTTACCCCCAAAAAATTCGCTAAGGCTCGACAGACCTCTTCTGTCTCCCTTAGCCCGCTCTCTCCCCAAAAACAGTTGGCATTCCCGCTGTTTACCAAAACTGCTTTAATAGGGTAAAGGATATGTTTTTTGCTTACCTGGACAGAATAGGATGGGTTGGCGTTCAAGGTAAAAAAACCGCAACCCGCCAAAAAATCCTCTCCACAAATAAGCCCTAAATCTAATTTATTCTTTTTAACTCCGCTCTTTACGGCTGAAAGGGAAAAGCCCTCGGGAACCCGCATCGCTAAATCAATCCTAAGGTTTCTTCCCAACCAAAGAGGATATTCAAGTTCTGAACCGCCTGGCCAGCTGCCCCTTTAATAAGGTTATCAATCGCTCCAAAGATAACTATATCTCTTTTATCTACCGCCAAACCCAGATCGCAAAAATTAGTCTCCAGGACATCCTTTAGTTGGGGAAATCTTTCGCCAAAAAACCTCACAAAAGGCTCTTTCTGGTAAGATTTCTGATATAAAGTGTGCAGCTCTTCCTTCTTTATCTGACGGGTAAGCTCTCCGTAAATAGTGACCAAAATCCCTCTTGCTGTGGGTATCAGGTGGGGACTAAAACGCAAGTCTATCTTTTTTTGACCCATCTCAGAAAGAACCTGAATTATCTCGGGTAAATGCTGATGTTTAAAAGGTTTATAACCATAAAGATTCCCATTCAGGTGCGCAAAATGGTACTCTAAAGAGGGTTTTCTTCCTGCACCGGTGATCCCTGACTTGGCATCAATGATAATCTTCTTTATCCACCCTCTCCGCACCAGAGGCGCTAAACTCAAGATAGAAACCGTGGGATAACAACCAGGATTAGCAATTAGTCTTGCCCCTTTAATCTTTTCCCGGTAAAACTCCGGTAGCCCATATACCGCTATCGCTAAATTCTTAAGGTCGAGGTGTTTTGTCTTGTAAAACTCTTCATAAGTCTTGGCATCCTTTAAGCGGTAATCTGCGGAGAGGTCAATTACTATTT
>FWPU01007406.1_pt1 | contig 20269 bp, 17 predicted proteins | sample 2228361 | NCBI WGS metagenome assembly FWPU01 (sample SAMEA103939777, study PRJEB20133) | metagenome
AAACTCTTCTCGTTCGATGACCTCGCGCAGGGGCACGATTTGGGGCACATCGTTGGGCACTTCCACGCCGATTGCGCTCTTGCCGGGAATCGGGGCTTCGACGCGCACCGCAATCGCCGCAAGTGCCATCGCCAAGTTATCGGCGAGGTTGACGACCTTGCTGACCTTGATGCCAGGATCGAGCTGGATTTCGTAGCGGGTGACGGTGGGACCGTGTGCGACCTCCACGACATTCGCGCCAATGCCGAACTCTTCCAGAGTGCGCTCCAAGATGGCGATTTTCTCTTTCAGTTCGGCTTGGTTGCGTTTGGGGGGGGGTGGCGCTTCACGCAGAAGTGAGAGCGGTGGCAGGGTGTAGTTGCCCTCACTCACAGGGACGGGCACAGGTACCTTAGGCGCACGCCCTTCGCGAGTGCGCTTGGGCGTTTCGCCCTCGTTTTGCTCGGTGGGGACAGTCTGCTCGGTGGGTGGTGAAAGCTGGGTTGTGGTGGAGGCGCCGTTGCCGTTCGCTGAAATCTTGGGAACCTGGGTGCGCACGGGCGTGCGTTCGGGTTTGCGCTTGAGGCTCTCACTCGCTTTCTCCACGGTACTGCTGGCGACGGAGGCAACAGCGCGGGAAGCGTTGGTGGTTCCTCGCCAGCCCGTGAGTAGCAGTCGCCCCAAACCCCGCAAGGCAGTCGCCAACGGCAAGTTGAACATCATTAGGATTCCCAGCAGACCCAGCACTCCCAGCACCACCGTGCGCGCTTGACCGAGTGCCATCTGAAGCACATATCCCAACACTGCGCCCAGGTAGCCTCCGCTTGCTTTGAGGGCGTCGGCTTGGAACCACTCGCCCGATTGCGCGTCGGGGCGTGCCATCCAAGCGAGCAGGACAAGGTAGACTAACAGCCCTCCGCCTATCACTTCGGGTAGGGCGAGCCGACCATAGCCAAATACCAGCGCACCTGCCGAGAGCCACAGCACCACTGGCAGCAGATATGCTCCGTTACCAAACAGCAGGCGCATCGCCTCGCGCAGGCTCTCGCCCACCACCCCTGTTTGGGGGAGAGTGAGGCTCATCAACATCACCAGTCCCAACAGCACCAAGCCGATTGCAATGCGGTCATAGAACTGTTGGGAACGCTCTTTCGGGGCTTCCACCGTTCGGCGTCCGTTCCGCTTTGCTTTCCTGCTCTTCGGTTTCGCCATGCTCTCACCCGACGGCAGACATATAGCGTTCGCTTTTGTCTACCACCATACCGATTGTACCCTATCTCCAAGTAAAATTCACAGGTCAGGTAAGACTGTGAGTGGTAAGGCGGTGTTCCCGAAACTCCCCGTAGTTTTGCCAGTTTTGAGAGCGAAACAAAATGCCCCCCTTGACAGTCCGAATAATAGGGTATAATAGCTCATCCCAAGATGGCGACACGCTCTTAGCGGTCGCCCATAGGGGAGAAACTTTTATGTATGAGGAGGACCGATTGTACGATGAATCGTAAGGGCTTTACGCTGATTGAGCTGCTGGTGGTGATTGCGATTATCGCCATTTTGGCAGCGATTCTGTTCCCTGTGTTTGCGCAGGCACGCGAAAGCGCTCGCCAAACGAGCTGTACCAACAACCAGAAGCAAATTGCGACCAGCGTGCTGATGTACATCCAGGACTACGAAGAGACTTTCCCCATGAGCGCATACTTCACCAGCACCAACTTGGTTGCTGTCTACGATGTGCTCGCACCCTACATTAAAAACACCGACATCTTTGTGTGTCCGAGCTATCGACCGGGCATCGATTGGCCCCAGCGCGTTCAGGCGGCTGGCTCTCCACGCCCTGCTTTGGGCACCTTCCGCTATGTCAGCTACATTCCGAATCTCGGACTGTTCGGTGAGAACTTCTGTGGGCTGGGTATCCAGAAGCGCACTCCCGTGACCAAGATTGCCGCGGTGGAGTCGCCCGTGAACACGATTATGCTGTTCGACGGCTACCTGAAGAACAACGCAGCGCTCGAATACTTCAACTTCCTTGCCTTTGCGCGCCACAAGGAGGGTGTGGTGATTAACTTCGCGGACGGACACGCGAAGTGGTATCGCTGGAACGGCATTAAGAACATCGCTCCTGCGAGTCAGTTCCCGACCCCTGGAACCGCTTACAACGGTCAGGCTGTGCGTGTGGGCGCGAACAACCATTACTACAACTGGCGTGAGCTGCCCAACGAAGGTCTGATTGCCACCGAGGCGGGTCTGCAGGCGGTGACCAGCACCCCCAGTGGTGTGAACGGTCCTTACAACGACCTGCACGGCGTGCCGGGCACGGGTGTCACCGACTCGGAGGACACGGGCTGCTGAAGCCGAAACTGGGTGTTGTGAAGAACGCCCCTGCCACTTGGTGGGGGCGTTTCTTTTGTTTTTGGGGAGTAGGGAATGGGGAGTGGGAAGTAGTAAGGGCAGTGGGCAATCGGCAGTGGGCAGTGGTGAGGGGAGTAGGGAATGGGGAGCGGGGAGTAGTAAGGGTAGTGGGCAATCGGCAGTGGGAGATTCTTCGCTTCGCTCAAATTGGGGCAGGGTGTTGTTCTGTTATCCGATGGCTTGAGGTATCCTTCGCACTGATGGTGGAGCGGATGGTGCTGGGCGATTGCCAACCGATGCTGATTCGGGAGGCGCAGGTGCAGGAGCATCTCTCGATGAGCAAGGCGATAGAGGCGGTCGAGTCGGCGTTTCGGGACTGGGCGTTCGGGCGTGCGATGAATCTGCCCCGCCAGCGCGTTCACACCGCTCAGGGAACACTTCATCTGATGGGCGCATCGTGGCACGCACGTGGCTACATCGGCTACAAAGCCTACTTCTCTTTCCCGTCGGGCACGCGCTTCCACTTCGTGCTGGCATCGGCGCAGTCGGGCGAGGTGTTGGCACTCTTCGAGGCGGATTGGCTTGGCAGGATACGCACGGGCGCTGCGTCGGGTGTAGCGACGAAGTGGATGGCGCGCCCCGACGCTCAAACGGTTGCCATCATCGGAACGGGCGACCAAGCGCGCACCCAGTTGGAAGCGGTCTGCGCAGTGCGCCCTATCCAAGCGATACGCGCCTATAGCCGAACTCCTGAACGCCGTGCCCAGTTCGCTGAGGTGATGGAAACCCTGCTCGGTATCCCCGTCCAGCCTGCCGAGAGTATCGAGAAGGCGGTGGACGGAGCCGACATCGTCATCACCATCACGACCGCACGCGAGCCGTTCCTGACAGGCGGGATGCTTCGACATGGAATGCATATCAACGCAGTGGGAGCGAACTCGCTCGCTCGGCGTGAGCTGGACACTTATGCCGTCGCACGGTGCGAGCGAATTGCTATCGATGACCCCCAACAAGCGCGCATCGAGGCAGGGGAACTCGTGTTGCCCACCGAACAGCGCAGGCTGGGCTGGGAGCGGGTCATACCCCTCTCGCAGATCGTGGCGGGACAAATGCCTGGTCGGCTTGCCGACGAAGAGATTACCCTTTTCAAGTCGCTGGGGATTGCGTTGGAGGATGTGGCGGTCGCCAGCGTGGTCTATGAAGCACTCAAGGGCTAAAAACCGTCCACCGAGGGGTCTTGGAGGTGTTCGGTGTAGTTCATCAGGGCGACCCACGAGCGGTCGTGCGTGTGTTCCACAATCGAGACGCTCGTGTTGTCCAATCGGATGCGCCGATAGGTGTGGATGTTGCCGAGCAAGGTCTCACAGAGCAGGATTCTCAGGCTCCCGCCGTGCCCCACGAGAATCAGTTCGCCTTCGGTATGTTCGGTGCGGAGGCGGTGGTAGAACGCGCGCACTCGCGTCCAGAAGTCGCTCATCGGCTCGGCTTCGGGGGGTGTGCCGTTCAGCGGGTCGTAGAGGTAGGTGAAGTGGTGGTCGGGGTAGCGGGCTTGGATTTCTTCGGTGGTCAGCCCTTCCCACACACCCCAGTATCGCTCGCGCAGGTCAGGCACTTGTTGGAGAGGTGCGCCCACCAGCTCGGCGATGGCTTGGGCGGTTTGGGAAGCGCGTGCTAAGTCGCTGGAGTAGATGGCAATCGGCTTCTCGGTACGCTCACTTAGCCAACGTGCCACTTGCTGGGCTTGGCGTAGCCCCACTTCGTCGAGAGGAACATCCGAGTGCCCCTGAATGCGTCCTGTAGCGTTCCAAGCCGTCTGACCGTGCCGAACCAGATAAAGGCGCAACATCCCTAAGATTTTACCTAACAGGGGGTATGGTAGGGTATAAAAACGATATGTTGAGGGAGATCGCGTCGTGTCCGCCTAGCTTGAACAAAGAAGTGTATGAGTGCCTGACGGACATACTCAAGTGTAAGTGGGCGCTTGCTATCCTGGATGCTATCGCACACGGTATTCGTCGCCCAGGACAGATACAGCGGAATCTGCCGGGCTTGACCCCCAAAGTGTTTCAAGAGCGTATCCGCAAGTTAGAGCGTTATGGTCTCATCTATCGCGTAACCTATCCTGAAGTACCTCCTCGCGTCGAGTATTACTTCACCTCTCGTGGGGAACGGTTCCTCGAACTGCTGGAAGCAGTTCATGCCTTCTCACAGAGTTGGGAGCAAACTCTCTCAGAATCGCCAAGAATTTCGCAAAAGTAAGTAGATTACTTTTTGGAAACCTCTTGACACAGCACTGTTCTATTCGCTATACTGTGTGCAGGAGGTGTACTATGAGGCTCTTTCTAATTGGCGTAGTCACTCTGGGCTTATTGTTGGGTTTCGCAATCGCTCAACAGCGTAAAGCACCTGTGCCGACCCAACTTCCTGCTAACTGGCGTCAGTGGACCCATATCACGACAGGGGTCATCTACAGTGACAAGCATCCGCTTCATGGTGCGTTTGGGGGCGTTCACCACATTTATGCGAATGCACCTGCCGCGGAAATCTATCGTAAAAACGGCAATATCTATCCTGACGGGAGTCAAATCGTGTTTGTGCTCTATGAGGCGAAAGACCTCGACGGGATGTATGTGGCGGGAAAGCGGAAGGTAACCGCCCTCATGATTAAGGACCGTAAGCGCTTCTCAGCGTCGGGTGGTTGGGGCTGGCAAGCATGGGACGCTAACGGGAAGCCATTAGTGAGTGACCCTGTGGGACAGTGTCAGGGATGTCACGCCAATAGCCCGAATCGCGACCTCGTGATTAGTCGATGGAATCCTTGAGGGGTGGATGGAGGGTTGGGAGAAAAACCCCCCAACCCTTACCGCGTAGGCACTAATCCGTTTGGTACTTCGCCTGCAGGAGCAATCAGCAGGGCGTCCCATTCGGTAGCGCGCCACTCGCCCGACGGAACCCAGCGCACGCGGAGTTGGTACTCGCCCGCTTGGAGCGTGAGGTTGCCCAGCGGAACCCACATAAACTGGTCGCTGTAGACATCGACGGCGCGTTCGGGGCTGAGTGCGCCGTCGCCTGTCGCCAGCGCAAGATTCTCATTATCGGGGCGCGTAATCTGCCACTCGACCTGTCCGCCCTGTCCTTTGGGTGGGATGCGACACGCCAGCCAAACGGTGTAAGCCCCTTCACGGCGCAGGTTGAAGCGGTAGGTGGCGGTGAAGGCGGTGTTCGCACTCTCGATGGGGGCGTTCAGCCAGAGGGTTGTGCCACCACTTGTGCCATCCTGTCGGCGGGGTAGGCTGAAGGTATGATTTCGGCTCGCCTCCGCTTCTATCCAGCGTGAGATTTGATAGGCACGCTCGATTTCCGACCATATCGAGCGAATGAGCGGGAAACCCTGCTCGCGATTGCGTCGGTAGACCGATAGAGCGTTCGTCAAGTTGAACTCCAGCACCGAGATGTCTTGACCAGCGGGGGCACCACTTTTGAGCAGTTGTTGGGCACGCTCGAACCACCCTTCCACACACGAGTCGCAGGTCGGGATGGTCGCAAATCCACGCACTCGGACTGGCACTGTGCCTACTCGAAACCGCACGGTGTCTCCGCGCACTTGCAAGTCGACCGGTTCTCCATTTAGGTCGACAGCCGTGAGGGGATTGCGGTCAGCACGGCGCAATACGACCTCCTGCTCGCCTTCGTGTGTCCAGAGGCAGATTTCCACCACGCGGGTCTGCTCGATGTTGCCCTGTGCATCGACGGTTTGCACCTCCACCGATTGGCTGAAACCGTGCAGGTTCGTGCCCCAGCCCAGAATCTCGACACCTGTGAGCGTGCTGGAGGGAACCCACCAGCCTGAGCGGAATCGCTGGATCGAGGTGCTGTGCCACAGTTCGCTGGGGAAGGGCTGGAAGGTCGGCTGAGTGGGCGGGCTGTCGGTACTGCGCAGAGCGTTCCACGCTGGCTGGGGCATCGTTTCACCTATCCAGAACAGTTGCCGAACGCCTAATTCGCGCAAGGTCTGCTGGAAGAGGGTGGCACGCTCCTCAGGCTCCTGCGCCCACTCCAACAGAACCCACTCAACAGGCGCATTGGAAACCGCCAGCAAGCTCATCGTGCGCCAACTCTCGTGCCACTGAGCAGGCAGTTTGAGGGCAGTCGGGATGTTGGGGGTGGAGAAGCGTGTGTTCAACGCCGATTCGTAGGGGTTTGGGGCGGTCTGAACCCGAACAAAAGTGCGCTCACCTGCCAGCTGGCTCAGCGCGGTTCGTAGCCCTTCCAGCACACTGTGCCACCGCTCGGCTAAGAAGTCGTGATAGTCGTCCCAAAAGCGCGAGCGCGCAGGGTTCACATCCTGAGGTTTAATCGAGCCATCCAGCGCAATCAGTTGAGGGATTCCACGCCCCTCTCGCCAGAGGGGTATCAATCGCCCTGCGAAATCATGGCTCGGCAGGTTCACACTGAGGTCCCAAGCGCGCTCCAAATCAGGTAGGTTCGGATAGCGCGCCTTGAGAAAGCCGAGCCACTCCATCATCGCAAGGGAACTGTTGGGGAAGCAGGCGGTCTGGGAGGGATTCCACTCTGAATGCACCAGCCAGCCCTGAAAACCACGCTCTGGTTTGCGCTCTCGGAGCCGTTGCACGAGGCGGTCGCGGTATCGGTCCCAACCTTCCCACAGGTCGAGCATCGCATTTTGTAGGTAGGGGTAAAACAGCAGGATACTCTCGGCGGTATCCCCCAGCCCGAGCGTGGCTCTGCCATCGGTGAGTTCGATTGTGCTCATCATGCGTGGGGTGGGGTCATCGCGCGGGGCAACCACAAGCAGGGCACGCTCGGCATTCGGGATTCGGAGAGTGTAGACCCCATCTTGATTACCGCCCAACCGATATCGCTCTGGAGCAGAGACCCACGCCGAAGTGAGAGGCAACTCGGTGAGCATCAGCCACCAGTCCAGTCCCGATTTTTCGCAAGCCGAAAGAAGTTGTTGCCACTTGTTCGGTTCGGGTATCCCGCGCAAGCGCACCACCACTGCCGATACGCCCTGCTCTTTGAGTTTCCCAAGTTTTTCGGGGAGGTCGGGTACGTAGTCGATGAGCCTACCCGGTCTTCCCGAAGCCCTCACCCCCAGCCCCTCTCCCACAGGGAGAGGGGGGTGGGGAAGGGCAACACTCTGCGTTGCCAATAGCCCTGCAACAATCGCTCCGAATAAACTCAGCCTGCGCATCAACTCTCTAGCTCCAACTCCTTCTTGAGTAGACGCTTCAGCACCTTGCCCGTGTTGGAGCGGGGGAGTTCCTCACGGAAAATCACCTCGCGGGGCACTTTGAAGTCTGCCAACCGCTCGCGCACATACTTGATAATCTCACGTGGGTCGGGCTGGGTATCGGGCTTGGGCACTATCACCGCAATCGGTATCTCGCCACGCTGGGGGTCAGGCTTGCCAATCACCGCGCAGTCCTGAACCGCAGGATGGCTCATCAGCACCTGCTCCACCTCGCTGGGATAGACATTAATCCCGCCAACGATAATCATATCCTTCTTGCGGTCGACGATGTAGAGATAGCCGTCCTCATCGAACTTACCCATATCGCCCGTGTGATACCAACCGCTTCGCATCGCCTCGGCGGTCGCTTCAGGATTGTTGTAGTAGCCCAGCATCACATTCTTCCCGCGCACCACAATCTCACCGATTTCGCCTGTGGGCAGTTCGTTATCGTTGTCATCGAAGATTTTGATCTCAATACCGGGCAAGGGGAGCCCCACCGAGCCAATCTTGCGAACGCCTTTGTGTTTGGGTGGGTTCAGGCTGGTAGCAGGGGCACACTCGGTCGGTCCGTCGCCCTCTAAGATGGCGCACTGGAACCGCTCCTCAAATGCTCGCTGAACAGGTTCAGGCATGGGCGCACCTCCCGACACGCAGTACTTGAGCGCGCTCAGGTCGTAGTGTCGGTCGGCGGGCACCATCAGAATCGCAGCGTACATCGCAGGCACGCCGGGGAATATCGTGATTTGGTGCTTCTCTAACGCTTCGAGCGTCGTTTGGGGCATAAATCGCTCCATCAGCACGGTCGTTGCGCCCAGCCAGAGCGGGAAGTTCATACAGACCGTCTGCCCGAACGAGTGGAACAGGGGTAGTACTGTCAGGAACCGCTCGTCGGGGGTCAACTCCAGCATCTCTTGGCACGCCTCGACATCGAACAGGATATTCTCGCTGGAGAGCATCACGCCCTTAGGAAAGCCTGTCGTGCCCGAAGTGTAGATGAATACGACGGGGTCTTGGGGCGTGGTAGGCGGCGCCGAGACGGGTTCACCGCTCATCTTCATCAGGCTATCAAAGGGCTGGGTTCCTTCGGGCAGGTTCTCCGACGCGCCGACCACAGCGATATGCTTCAGGGTGGGGATTTCAGGACGCGCCTGAAGCACGGTTTCCAGCGTCATCGGGAAGGTGATGACTCCCTTTGCGCCAGCGTCGCGCCAGATGTAGGCGATTTCGGGGGCTTTGAGCAGGGGGTTCACGGGCACAGGGATTGCGCCCAAGTGTCCCAGCGCGTGATAGGCAATCACGAACTGGGGCAGGTTCGGAAGCATCAGCCCCACTCGGTCGCCAGGCTGGATGCCCCACTCATCACGCAGTCCGCGTGCTACCGCCTGCACCGCTCCATACAGTTGGGCATAGTTCAGTTCGTGCTCTCTAAAAACGACCGCAGGCTTTGTTGGGTTCTTCTCTGCCGAACGGGCAATAATTTGGTACAGAAGCATATTTGCGTTCCCTCCAATTCATAATCATTCGCTCTGAGGATACGATTTCCTGCAGGGGTTAAGGGATTAACCCAACTTTCCTGTTGCCCCTCTCCGTCATGCTGAGTGCCCTTCTTTCGTCATTCTGAGCCGAAGACGAAGAATCTCAAGAAGCGCCTCAAATCGAGACCCTTCGCTGCGCTCAGGGTGACGGAGAGTCTTCTCGATGGAATTTATGACTCGGTAATAATTTATACGATAATAATTTATACTTTATCAAGAAGCAGGCTTCTGTAAAACGATGATATACTCATGAACCTTGTTTATGCGAAACACGAACGGATATCCAAGAGGGCGCAGGTTATTGTATTCGTGTCGCCTATCCCAGATGATGAGGTCATCCCAGATGTAGCCCTCCCTCTGAAGTCGCTCGGCTAAGTCGGAGTGAAATGGATAGAAGTGCCCCTTCTTGCGCAAGTCCATTACGACGATACAACAGTATCCGCCAGGGCGCAGGGTCTGATAGCATCCTCGAAACACCTTTGCTAACTCTTCAATAAATGCGTCATAGTCCGAGATTTTTCCTAAGTCGTCTTTTTCTTCTCCATAGTGCCGAATAGGCTTGTAGTCGGCAGTGCGTCGCTCCATTAGGATGTCCCAGTAAGGGGGTGAGGTCACAATGAGGTCTACTGAGTCAGCAGGCAGAATGTTGGCAACATTTCGGGCGTCCTCTTGGTAAATTTCGGTGCGCAAACTCTCGTCGTCATAGAGGCTGAGTTGGTTTAAGCGTTGTCGGGCAACCTCTACATACTCTGGATTGAGTTCGATGCCGATGCCGTGTCGCCCTATTTGTCTCGCAGCGATAACAGTTGTGCCTGTGCCGACAAAGGGGTCTAAGACAGTCATTCCTTTTCGGGTAAAACACTCTGTCAACCGAGTGGGCAAAGCAATCGGAAAAATGGCAGGATGATTCAAACTCTGCTCTTCACGAGTTTTCTTGATGTCGCTCCAGATGGAAATCGAGTAGCGTGTCCAGTCGCGACCGTCCAGTTCGTTCGCTCTGCGCTCGGCATCATACTCTGCGCGCGCCTCCGCCACCATCTCTGCCTCGTCGTCTACCCACTCGTTATCAAAGAGCATAGTGCAAGTATACCCGTCTCCAGCAAATGCAGTAGGAAAGCTCCTATCTTGATGGAACTTCTACACTATGCGACCGAGCCGATGGATGCTGTTGGGGTTTGCCACGATAGGGCTGGGAGGAACGCTGATGAGCCAACCGAACGATGAACGAGTCCTGTACGATTTCAAAGCGGACTTGCCAAGCGAACTGCGAGCGCACGAGGCTCGCCTCGCCATCGTCCGCGAGGGTACGCCCGGATTGCGCATTGAGTTCCTACAAGGCGAGTGGCCCAGTGCGCTTTTCCGAGCAGGGGATCGCCCTTGGGACTGGAGCGCATATAACGGGCTAATGCTCACCGTTCACAATCCGGGCACGGAGTCGGTGCAGTTCGGGGTGCGCGTGGACGATGACCCGCGTGCCGATGGCGCACTCTATTGCCGACAAGGCTGGGGCACGATTGAGCCAGGCAAAACAGGCACTTTTGTCTTGCCTCTCTCTTCGTCAGACCCGATGAGTATCGGAATGCGCGGACTGCCGAACCCACGCCCCGATGTGCAGTCGATTGCGCTCACCACCAATAATGAGCTACGCACCCAGCACATCGTCGCGTTCCAAATCTTTATGCATCGCCCCAAACAGCCGACGCCCCTGATCGTGCAGGAGATACGCTTGGTGAGCTGGCTCCCAGACCCCAAGACTCTGCGCGCAATCATCGATGAGTATGGGCAGTACACCGAAACCGATTGGCTCGGCAAGGTCAAGACTCCCGACGACTTCAAACGCCACCTCGCAGAAGAAGAGCGTGACCTCCAAGCGCACCCCAGTATCCCCGAATATGATGAGTTCGGCGGTTGGAAAGACGGACCCCAGCTGCCTGCTACAGGCTACTTCCGCACCGAGAAGGTGAACGGCAAGTGGTGGCTGGTGACACCGAAGGGCACGCTGTTTCTGAGTATCGGGATGGACTGCGTGCGTACCGACGAAGCGACGATGGTTACAGGGCGCGAGCGACTGTTCCGATGGCTCCCGAAAGACGACGACCCACTTGCCCGCCACCGCTGGTTCCAATCGGGCGTGATACGCGGTCCGGTGAAGGAAGGGATGGTCTACGCCTTCTATCGCGCCAATCTCCAACGCAAGTATGGCGAGAACTATATGCAACGCTGGACGGACATCACGCACCGACGCCTGCGCTCTTGGGGGTTCAACACGATTGGCTCGTGGTCGATGTGGGAGCGATTCCGAGAGCATAAAATCCCCTACACCGTGATTGTCCACCTACACGGCGACCACGCCCGAGTCAGCAGTGGAATCGATTACTGGGGCGAGATGCACGACCCGTTCGACCCCCGCTTTGAAGAGACGGTGCGTCGCAACCTTGAACCTCTCACGAAACAGGTGGGCGACGACCCCTACTGCATCGGCTACTTCGTGGACAACGAGCTGAGCTGGACTGGGGGGCTTGAGGCTGGGGGGCTATACGGCTTGGCGTTTGGTGCGCTCAATCGAGATGTGTCCGACTCGCCCGCCAAGCGTGCCTTGGTCGACCAACTGCGCGCCAAGTATGAGACCATCGATGCGCTCAACCAAGCGTGGGGCACAGCGTTCGAGAGCTGGGACGCTCTTGCAAAGCCCGCCAAAATCACCGCCACCCGCACCGATGCCCAGCGCCAAGATTTGGGGCAGTTCGTGCGCAGTCTGGCGGAACGGTACTTCAGCACTGTGCGTAAGGTTCTGCGCGAGTTCGCCCCGAACCACCTCTACTTGGGCGCACGATTCGCCTGGGCACACCCCGCAATTGTGCAAGTTTCTGCCCAATACTGCGACATTATCAGTTTCAATATCTATGCGAAAGATGTGCGTATTTGGGACTCGATTCTGCTTCAGTTGGATAAGCCCGCGCTCATTGGGGAGTTCCACTTTGGGGCGTTGGATTGGGGGATGTTCCACCCAGGTCTTGTCTACGCCAGCAGTCAGGCACAGCGCGCCGAGATGTATCGCGATTACCTCTACGGGATGGCAGACCATCCGAAGTTTGTGGGATGCCACTGGTTCCAATATGTAGACCAGCCGACAACGGGACGCTGGTTCGATGGTGAGAACTACAACATCGGCTTTGTGAACACGGTGGACTATCCCTATCCTGAGATGGTGGCGATGGCTCGGCGGGTTCACCGAGAGCTCTATGCCCGACGCTACGGCAAACCCGAACCTCAAGCCGATTCTGCCGAACGCTGACGACGCCACTGCCAATAAAGGCTCGTGGCGAGCGTGACCTTCTCGGCGGTGCTGGTGCGTGCGCGCAGTTGGAACACATCGTACCGATTGCGCTCGATCACATCCAAGATTCGCGCATAGAGCCGACCGCCGAGCAGGATGGGGAACTGAACTTCGCGGGGCAGGTAGCGGACGCCTTCCTCTGCCTCTGCGTAGAGTTGGCGACATCGCTCGATCTGGAACTGCATGAAAGCGACCCATTTTTCGTCCACAATTCCCTGCGCAATCTGGCTTTCGCTGACCCCGAACTGGCGCAGTTCCTCTTGGGGCAGGTAGACCCGACCACGCTCCCAATCTTCGCCCACATCACGCAGGAAGTTGGTCATCTGCATCGCTAAGCCCATCGTCTCTGCATAACGGAGTGCCTCAGGCTTCGTCGCGCCCAGAATGTAGCACATCATCACCCCCACCACCGACGCACTACCCCAAGTGTAGGTCTTAAGGTCATCGAAGGTCTCGTAGCGCGTGCGTTTCATGTCCATTCGCATCGCATTCAAGAACTGGGGCACATACTGTAGGGGAATCTTGTGCCGTCGGACGGTATCGGCGAACGCCCTCAGCACGGGCAACTCCACCGGCTCACCCACAACAGCGCGTATCGTGTCGCGCTCATAAGAGTCAAGTCGTGCCCGAATCTGCTCGGGCGTTAGTCCTTCAGGGCAGTCCACCCACTGGTCGGGATAGCGCACGAAAGCGTAGAGCGCGTGAACCGAACGGCGTATGGCAGGCGGGAAGAAGCGGGTAGCGAAGTAGTAGCTGGTGCCATACTGACGCTGGATTGCCTCGCAGTAAGCGTAATCGGCGATCAAGACTCCCTTACAATCGTTCGGCTCTACTCGGTCATGCGCGCCCATGGTTGTTCGTGTATTGAGAGTTTACCCCGAAGAAGTGTTCGGAAGCCGTATGTTTGTAGGTCGTCTGCAATTGGCAGGCACGCCACCTGTTCGCGAAGTTGGTGCAGGTGGTTCTGCAGGAGTTGGCGCGCCTCGCTCAGATAAGTCTGCTCGTCCGAAGCGTCCAACACGATTGGCTCGCCCACCGATAGGAAGGCGCGTGGGTACTGATAGTAGGTCGGCTCGATATGTATCGCCAACGGCAATATTGGCACTTCGGGGAAACGGCACGCCAACCAGTGGAGCGAACGCTGGAACGGTTGAAGCACATTCGGGTTCGGGTTCAGATTGCCCTCTGGGTAAAGAAGCAATATGCGGTCGCTTTTGCGCAAGCACTCCACTGTATAGCGCACGGTTTTCGCACGGCGGTGGGGATCGTTTGGAGGGAAGGGGAGCGCGCCTACTGCATCAAAGGGCGGAAACCTACGAAACGCCTCCATCCAGACCAGCATCTGCCTGCGCCAAGCCCGAATGAGCATAAACGCCAGATAGCCGTCCCACCAGTAGTGGTGGTTCGCTATCACGATGGTGGGTCGGTTTGGCTGGGGCTGGGCGCGTTCGGATAGGTAGACCGCCCGAAAATGGCGCTGGAGGCTCTTGCGAATAAACGCCTCCACTGCGCCTGCCTTTACCCGCTGGAGCGCACTCGATAGACCCGACCTTTCCATACCACCGTGCCCCGTGTGTACCACCAGACCGAGCGCATCAGCACCGTCAGCCCGATGGCGATACTCGGCAGATAGAGCAGACCCCACCGAAACGGCAGATTCACCACGCGCGCCGACATCCCGAAAATCAGAACGCTGAGTGCGACCGCCAGCCACGCCCAGTATGCCTTGCCCTCCGTGCTGAGGAGCGCGTAGAGTGGGTAGCCGTACACCCATATCAAAAGCCCCGCCACCAGAAGCGTCATCGGCACATTTCGGCAGATGGCGACCGCATTTTTGGCGAAGCCCTGACTGGCGTCGGCAAAGTCGCGGTACATCGAGACGCTTAGGTAGGGGCGCGCATCGTACAGATGAACCTTGCCCCCGTGCGATTTGACCAGCCCCGCTAACGCCACATCTTCCAGCACTGCCGAACGCACGAAGAAGTGGGGGAGCCAGCGCGCATAGTCCGCCCGACGAAAGCCGATGACCTGTCCGTTGGCGAAGGCGAACGCCCCGTTGGGGTGGTTCTCCGCCAACATCAGGGGAAGCAGGCTGAATACCGAGAACGGCACCAACAGTTTCACCAGCCCGACCCAGAAGTTGACAGGCGTGAAGGTTGGGATTGCGCTCACTAATTGGGCGTCGGTCTGGGCTAATTGGTGGGAAAGTGCGTCCACAAATCCATCCCGAACCACGAGGTCGGCATCGAGAAACACGAGCCACTCGCCCTGTGCGCGGGTTGCCAATTGGTAGCACGCCCAATTCTTGCCGACCCAGCCATCGGGGCGGGGCGCACTTCGGAACCACCGTACGCCCAATCTTGGGGCGTGCTGTTCGAGCCACTCGGTCGTGCCGTCGTCCGAGCCGTCATCGCAGACCCACACTTCAACAGGCTTGCCCTGAAGTTGTGGCGTAAGGCTCTCTAACAGGCGGGGCAGGTTTTCCCGTTCGTTGCGCGCTGGAATGAGGAGGGAAAGTTTTTGTTTAGCCCTCACCCCCAGCCCCTCTGCCGAAGCCTCTTCTGTCATTCCGAGCCGAAGGCGAGGAATCTCGACCTCACCCCCTTGCCTCTTCTCCGAGTTCTCAGCCCTCACCCCCAACCCCTCTCCCACGCTGTGGGAGAGGGGAGAGTGGCTCCCTCCCTCTCCCGAAGCGTCGGGAGAGGGAGGGTTGGGGTGGGTGAGGGTTTGCTGAGATTCCTCGCTTCGCTCGGAATGACGCACTGGGTCTCCCCCCTCTCTGCTTGCGGAGAGGGGGGCTGGGGGGGTGAGGTGATACTTCTCACTGCTCACTGCCCAATGCCCACTGCCCCCTCCCAATCTTCTCCTGCGCCAATACAGCCAGTTCAGACCCAGTATCGCCATCTGAACCGACAGCGCACAAAGCGCAAAGACGCCTAACGCAGGGATTTCTATCATCTCGCTCAGTCTTCTCGCTTCTTCAGTGCGTTTTCCAATTCGGCGACACGCTTGGCTAACTCAGGCAGCTTATACAGATGCGCTAACACCTGAAGCATTTCGCGGTGCGGAATGGCTGGCGTGCCCCAGTAGACCCCACCCGGAGGCAGACTCTTGGAGACTCCGCCTTGTGCCCCGACCACCACGCCTTTGCCGATATGCACATGGTCTTTCACGCCGACCTGCCCTGCTAACACCACATAGTCTTCCAGCACCGTACTGCCCGCAATCCCCACCTGCGAGACCAGCAAGCAGTGTTGCCCAACTTGCACATTGTGCGCAACCTGCACCAGGTTGTCGATTTTCGTGCCCTTGCCGATGCGCGTCTCGCCCGTTGTGGCGCGGTCAACCGTCGTGTTGCATCCGATTTCGACATCGTCCTCAATCACCACCGTGCCGATTTGGGGGATTTTGTGGTGGACGCCGTCGTGCTGGACATAGCCGTAGCCGTCGCCCCCAATCACCACGCCGGGGTGCAGAATCACGCGCTGACCGACCCGTACGCGAGGCATCAGCGTGCAGTGGGGATAGATGACCGTGTCGTCGCCCACCTCCACTTCGTCGCCGATGTAGCAGAACGGGTAGACCTTCACGCGGTGTCCCAGTTTGACACGGCTGCCCAGCACTACATAGGGCATCAGTGCCACTTCATCGCCGAGCTCGCAATCCTCGCCCATCACGACCGTCGGGTGAACACCTCCTTCGGGATGCACCATCGGGTTATACAGGGCGAGTATCTGCGCCATCGCCAAGCGCGGGTTCGGGTGAAGCAGGAAGGAGCGGTTCGTATCGCTCGGAAGGTTCAGCCCCGTGCGTGTGAGGATTGCACCCGCAGGCGACTCGAGAGCCTGTTTCAGTCGGCGTTCGTCTTCAGCGAAGGTCAGTCCGCCCGAAGGTACATTCTCGATACCGCCCACTGCGCTGATGGGCAGGTCGGGATTGCCCCGAACGATGCCCTGCACGCGCTCTGCTAACTCCACAAGCCGATAGGTAGCCATCGGCATAATGATACCGAGTAGACCCTTGCAGGGAGGTAATTGCAAGACATTCCCAACAAGGAGGATTAGGTACAATCATCACAAGTGGTGAGAAGGCACTTCTTCTTCGCAAGGAGGCATATGTGGTATATCTCTTTTACTTAGATGAAAGTGGTGAGCGTGAATATGAGAGTGGCTCTCGTTATTTCGTACTCTGCGCTTTGGGAGTGCCAATCACTCAGTGGCGTACTCTCAACATGTCTCTGCTGAACCTCAAGCGTACCTACTTTGGGCAGACCAGTGTTGAAATCAAGTCCAGCTGGCTCAGACGCCCCCAAGAGCGTCTGAAGCGCTACCTTTCAAAGTATCCTATAAGTGAGGATGAGCTGAATGAGTTCGCTGAAAAACTTTACGAGATATTGCTGTCCTATGAGATAGTTCTTGTTGCCAGCGTGATAGACAAGTGCCAAATTCAGGAGCAAGAATCCAATCCGCCGTCTCCTAACGCGCTCGCTTATCGAATGTTATTCGAACAGATTGAGCTCTTCCTAAGGACACAGGGCAGTGCTCATGGACTACTGATTTTTGATAAGATTACAGAAAGTCAATTTCAGAAGAAAGGTTATGAAAACCTCTTAGCCCAACAGCACTTGCAATATATGGAGCAGGGGACAGAGTTCGTTCAAGTGAACCAGATTGTGGAAGGGTTACTATTCATCCCTTCGCATGAGAATAGTCTGATTCAACTGGCGGATATATGTGCTTACAACATCTACCGACAGTTTCACGACTACGGAGATCAGTGGGAACAAGGATTTCAGAACAAGTACGACTATTTTGCGCGTGTTGAGCCAAAGTTGTACAGCGACAGCAAGGGTAATTATCGGGGATATGGTATTAGGAAGTTCCCGTGAGTTTGTTGATGACGGGCTCGGCGTGCTCGCCGACAGTGCCCACTGACACTGGTTCCTAACGGAACCACCCGCCTTCACACTAATTATACCCTATAAAGCATAATATCCGCGTCATCGTCTACCCCAGCGCACTTGCCACGCGTTCATTCACGACCTTCCCACCGTGAGTCACGAGCGTCTCGCGTGCGATGGGGTCTTCACTGTTGGGGTTTGGCTCTGGCAACATCTCGATCTTGCTCAGGTGGGCAACTAAGTTGAACAGATTGCGCGCATAGAGCAGGCTTGCATCGGCAGGCACGGTCGCAGGCAGGTTCATCGCGCCCACGATCGTCACGCCCCGATAGTAGTTCACAGGTAGTCCGAAGATTCGTTCGGGGTGTTCAGGGTCGTTGGGCGTGAGTTCGCAGTTGCCTCCATACTCCGCCACGAGGTCGATAATCACGGTGCCCGGACGCATCTGCTCCACTACCTCTTTGGGAATGAGCAAGGGGGCGCGCTTGCCAGGCACCGCTGCGGTGGTGATAATTACCTCTTGGCGAACCAGATGCTCTCCCAGCAGTTGCTGTTGGCGTCGGAGCGTCTCCTCTTCTAAGGCGCGGGCGTAGCCACCTGTCTGCTCGGCTTGCTGAACTTCCAGCGGGATTTCGATAAACTTCGCGCCGACACTCTCCACTTGGTCGCGAGTGGCAGGGCGCACATCGTAGCCTTCCACCGACGCGCCGAGCCGTTTGGCGGTCGCCATCGCCTGAAGACCGGCCACGCCCGCCCCTATCACGAACACGCGCGCAGGGGAAATCGTGCCCGCAGCGGTCATCAACAAAGGAAACATAGAGGGGAGTAGGCTACCCGCCAGCAACACCGCCTTGTAGCCCGCCACCGTCGCCATCGAGGAGAGCGCGTCCATATTCTGAGCGCGCGTGATCCGAGGAATCAGCTCCATCGCAAAGGTGGTGACCTCGCGCTCTGCCAACTGCGCCATAAACTGCGGTCGGAACAACGGTTCCACAAAGCCAATCAGAATCTGTCCCTCGCGCAGGTGAGCAAGGTCTTCCACGAACAGATTGGGGTTCGCGCCTGCGGTACGCACCGCCAAAATCAGCTCCGCCTCTTGCAGTACCGCTTCACGCGAAGGCAGTATGCGTGCGCCCGCTTCTTCGTAGGCACTATCGGGGAAGAACGCGCCCTCTCCTGCCCCCGACTCGATGAGCACCTCGTGCCCCAGTTTGCGGTACGGCTCAATCAGGCTCGGCACAACCGCCACGCGACATTCGCCCGGATAACGCTCCCTCAAGACACCAATTCGCATGCCTCTATTTTACTCCAGAGGTATACTGCTTGCGGGGTGTCCCAGAATGAGAACGTTGATACCCGATGTAGAGGACGGAATCTACTATCCTTCTACGGACGGAAAACCGATGGCGAACAACACCAAGCAAGCCGATGCGATGGTCGTGCTGAAGGATAACTTGGAAGCGATGTTCAGCGACCGTGAGGATGTGTTCGTGGCGATTGACCTGTTCTGGTATCCCGTGAAGGGGCATCCAGAGATTGTGCAGGTGGCACTCGGTAGACCGAAGGGACACCGAATGTCGTATAAACAGTGGCACGAAGAGAACACCCCGCCCCAAGTGGTCTTCGAGGTATTGTCCGACTCGAACACGCCCGCTGAGATGGCAGGGAAGTTAGCCTTCTACGAGCGACATGGCGTTCAGGAGTACTATAAACCTCTTGCGTGATAGCGAAGAGGATGCCCTCCCACGCTGACCTGCGCCCTCCTCACTTACCCTACACCCACCACTCCAGCCCCAACGCCCGCATCCGCTCCAAGTTCACTAAACCCGCTACCAACTCCACCACACTCCTATAACCCCCCAAACGACCCCGATAAAGACCCCCAAACACCTGATAACGCTTCATCCGCAATATCCCATGCTCCACCTGCACACGAACCGTGTTCACCGCACGATTCATCGCCCGCTCCGCTTCCGATAACGCACCCCCAGGAGGCTTCTTCTTCGGCTGATTGAGCACCCAGCCCTCAGGAACCACTCCCTCTAACCCAACATACCCCTTGTCCACCCAAGCCCGAACCCGCAGAGGCAACCTTGCCTGAACCCCAGATGCCTCGAACATGCGCTTGTCGTGCAGACTCCCCGCATAACCCCCATCCACATCCAACAGCAATCCCGTGGACGCCTCTTGCACCACCTGCGTCTTCACCGTGCAACGCTTCTTCTTCCCCGAATAGGAACGCCTCCGCTGCGCTGGGTCTTTCGGACGCTGAATCGGTTGCTCCGTGCCATCTATCAACACCTGCAACTCAGGCACTTCCTCCAACAACTCTTCCAAAGAGCCAATCCGTTGCTTGCGCACCCGCTTCGGCAACGGAAGATGCTCTGCCAAAAAGGCTTTTGTCATCTGAACATTCCGAAAGGCATTGCTCTCGTCTAAGTCGAACAGAAAGCCCAGCAGTGCCCAAGTGGGATAGAAGCGCAAGGCAAAGAGGGTCATCAACACGCGCTCTTCCAACGAGCGTTTGAACTTCCCTCCAGCGCCGATTGCCCGTTGGCGGTTGGGGCGTGTGAGTCGTTGCTGTTCAAAAGCGGGGTAATGGCGGTTCAGAGTGTGCATCAACTCTTCAAAGGCAGGGAGGGTGAGTCCCGTGAGCCTTCTAAAGAGAGCGGGTTTCGTTTTTGCGCGTTGCAGTGAGATCATCTTAGATACCTCCTTGATGGGTCTTTTCTCGTAGACAGATGTCGGCTATTGACACGACAGGTTTTTTGTGTAGTATAATCTATTTGCGTATCAGGGCAGGGAATCCTGCTTATGACGCAAGAGGTTTAATATGGGCGAGCACTTTCGCCCGCGCCCGCATCAGATGAGACCGCACCGTGTTTTGGTTCATATGCAACAGAAGTGCCACCGTC
>FWPU01007407.1_pt1 | contig 20268 bp, 21 predicted proteins | sample 2228361 | NCBI WGS metagenome assembly FWPU01 (sample SAMEA103939777, study PRJEB20133) | metagenome
ATCGTGACCTCCACATCCCGCGCGGCGGGCATCGTGCCCGGCGCCGTCACGCCCGTCCAGGCGGGCTCGGGCGAACACTTACGATTCTTCGACGAGAACCGATCTCAACCACGTTCACGAACCGGAAGACCGCGATGGTCGAATTTCCACCACTTGACGGGACACAAGCTCGTCTCCTGCTGCTCCGCACGTCCGCGCATCGCCGCCACCTCCGCAGGGAAGGATTTTCGCTGCCAAGAAACAGGCCCTGTTGTCAATCTAAAGCGCGCCGTGCGGGCGCACTTTTCAACATCCTGGTAGCAGGCGGACGTTGCGGGCGAACGCTTTATGGCGAATGGCCTTGAGGAGGTCAGCGAAAAAGGAACTAAGGTCGGGGGAGTCGTCTCGGCGATTGTCATCACGACCGAGGCAACGCACATTTCGTCGATGCGGCGCTGACGCTCTCGTATTGGCGAACGGCCACTGGGGCGCGCCAAACATCACACGAGCAGAGGCTATCCAACCCTAATGCGGAGGGCGCAAGCGCTTTTGCGCTGCTTCCGCTAATTCTCCTCCACCGAAGGTCCGACTCACCCCCTACCTCGGAATCAGCACCAGCGCGCGGCCCGCACCTCGCAACTCCACGATCACCAGCAGATCCCCCCGGTCGTTGATGTCCGACAGCGTCTCGATGCCCCCGATGATGCCGCCCGAGAACTCCGAGCCCGTGACGAGCACGGTCTCGAGCCCGTTGCCCGCGTCGCGCATGAGGCGGCGCTCGACGGTTTTCGCGGTGCCGTCGTCGATGAAGCCGATGCGGGCGATGAAGACGACGTCGCCGGCGCGGTTGGTGCGGACGGACTGGATCTCGAGGATGCGGTAGTCGTTGCCCTCGTCGTCCTCGCCGAAGCAGCACTGGCCCTCGAAGGCGATCTCGCGCACCGCGCCGTTGTGCCACTGGCGCAGGCTGATCGGGCCGGTCGACTGGTCGGGGTCGTTGAAGTTGATCTGGTAGGTCACCCGGCCCTGGTCGTCGATCGCGAGGCCGCGGACGTCGACGATCACCTTCGTGCCGGCGCGCTCGCCGAGCTCGGTGATGCTGGTGAAGAAGCCGTTCTGGGCGAGCAGGATGCGCTCGTCGTCGCGGACGTTGTCGCCGTCGGTGTCGAAGGCCGCGTCGATCAGCACGTCGCCGTTCGTCGCGATGGCGCGCGGGGTCGCGGACAGCAGCTTGCCGAACTCCGCGAACTCGACCTGGCGCTCGAGGATGCTCGAGAAGACGCCGTTGCGCACGATGCCGACGAGCGGGTTGCGGCCGCTCGCGGGGAGGCCGACCATCAGGTCGCCGACCGCGTTGAACTCGAGGCCGACCGCGGTCGGGCGCTGGCTCTCGAGCGTGTTGGGCAGCGAGACCGTGCCGAGCGAGCCGGGGAAGCCCTGGACGAGCAGCAGCTTGCACTCGATGCGCTCGGTGCCGGTCGAGCGGTCGACCGTGCAGGGCTCCTCGCCGTCGAGGCCGTACGTGAAGGCGACGAGGCCGCCCCCGGCGATGCGCAGCTCGCCGAGCTTGCGGAAGCCGGCGGGCTCCTTCGGCGCCGAGGCGCCGGCGAGACGCGTCACCTCGCCGTTCGCGTAGTAGAAGACGGTCTCGCGGTCGATCGAGTTGCCGCCCTCCTTGAACACCGCCTCGCCGGTCGGCGCCATGAGGAGCTGGCCGACCGTCGTCATCGTGAGGCCCTGGGCGAGCGGCGAGTTCTCGTCGAGGATCAGCTCGTACTCGCCGCTCGGCCGGCGGAGGTAGACGCCGTTCACCGACGGCGTGCCGGCGCGCGACGCGATCACGATCACCGTGCCGTCGGCCGCCATGCGCGCGCTCTCGACCGAGTTCACGACGAGGCCGCCCGGCATGGTGTCGCCGCGGCGCATGAGAAGCTGCAGGCTCTCGGGCGCCTTCGGCGCTTCGTTCCCGCCCTTGCACGCCGCAAGGGCAAGGGCGAGGAGCGGGAGAACGATCCGCCGCAGGGTCGGGTGGAAGTCAAATTTCAGCATTGGAATACGGGAGGCTCGATGCCTTCCTTGGGTGCCCTTGGGTGGAAGAGGTGCTGGAGGAGCCGGTCGGGCACGGCGAAGGGCCAGCGGACGCCGGTCCCGGATCGCATTGTGGGCGGATTCTACAAAGGCCGGATCCGGGCGGGCAAGCTCAAATCGTGCGCCCCCGGCAAGCCCGCTGGCAGACCCGATGGCGCCGGCGGGCAGGCGGCCGGTCAGCCGTCGAGGCGGGCGAGCAGCTCGGCCTCTGACTCGCGCACCCGGTGGCCGTCGCGCTCGATGCGCTCGGAGGCGAGGAAGTCGTAGCGCTGCCAGTAGATCACCCGGGCCTTCGGGCGCGTCGGCTCGCCCTTCGGCCGCTCGTAGATCCACTTCTCGTTGAACTCGATCCCGTTCTCGTGCTGGAGGCGGGGCTCGTTCACGCTGCCGACCGTCTCGGTCGGCGTGCCGAACAGGCGGACGATGTCGTTGCGCGTGATGCGCTTGCGCCCCGCCCCACCGGCAACCGCGCTCACCTCGGCCTCGGCCATCGCCTCCACTGCCTCCACCGGATCAGACCTCGAAGGAGACGCCGTCCAGCGGACAGCCCCTCTGCTCGATGTGCGCCTCGAACTCGGGGCGGAAGCGGCGCACGAAGTAGCCCGCGCCCCAGGACGCCGCGTCCGCGAGCGCGCAGATCGTGTGCGCCTCCATGAACTTGCAGACCTCCTCGATGGTATCGAGGTCGCGCATCCGCGCGGTGCCGCGCTCGATCTGCTGGAAGAGCTTGTGCAGCCAGCCGGTCCCCTCGCGGCACTGCGTGCACTGGCCGCACGACTCGTGGCGGAAGAAGCGCGCGATCACCAGCGCGGCGCGGACCATGCACACCGTGTCGTCCATCACGATGATCGCGCCCGTGCCGAGCAGCGAGCCGTTCTTCTGCAGGTTGTCGTGGTCCATCGTGACCTGCATCGCGGTCTCGGCGGTCAGCACCGGCATCGACACGCCGCCCGGGATCACGGCCTTGAGCTTGCGGCCCGGCCGGAGCCCGCCGGCGTGCTCGAAGATGATCTCCCGGAGCGGCGTCCCGAGCGGCAGCTCGTAGGCGCCGGGCTTCATCACGCAGCCGCTCACGCCGAAGATCGTGTTGCCCGTGCTCTTCTCGGTGCCGATCGACTTGAACCAGTCGACGCCCTTGCCGATCACGTGCGGCACCTGCGCCATGGTCTCGACGTTGTTGATGATCGTCGGCTGGCGCCACAGGCCCGCGACCGCGGGGAACGGCGGGCGCTTCCGCGGCTGGCCCTTCCGCCCCTCGAGCGACTCCATGAGGCCCGTCTCCTCGCCGCAGATGTACGCGCCCGCGCCGCGGTGCACGTAGATCTCGAAGTCGAGCCCCGAGCCGAGGATGTTCTTGCCGAGGTAGCCGGCTTCTTTCGCCTCCGCGATCGCGGTGCGCAGGTTGTCGTACGCGGTGCGGTACTCGCCGCGCAGGTACACGTAGGCGGCGTCGATCGTGTTGGCGTAGGCGGCGATCAGCAGGCCCTCGATCAGCTCGTGCGGGTTGCGCTCGAGGATCTGGCGGTCCTTGAACGTCCCGGGCTCGCTCTCGTCGCCGTTGCACGCGATGTAGCGCGGGCGGCGGCCGTCGTTCGGCAGGAACGACCACTTGATGCCCGCTGCAAACCCCGCGCCGCCGCGCCCGCGGAGCCCGGACGCCTTCACGTCGGCGACGATCTGCTCGGGCTTCATCTCGCGCAGCGCCCGCTCGGCCGCGGCGTAGCCGCCGTTCGCCTTGTAGTCGGCGAGCCTCGACCAGTTCTGCCCGTCGGGCGGTAGGAGGTAGGTGAGCGCGGCCATCAGCCCTTCTTCTCCGCCGTCTCGCCCGCGACGCGCGCGCGGAGCCTCGCGACGATGTCGCGCGCGTCCTCGGGCTTCAGCTTCTCGAGGTACGGCTCGTTGTTCACCTGCAGCACCGGCGCGGTGCCGCACGAGCCGAGGCACTCGACCTCGGCGATCGAGAACATCCCGTCCTCGGTGATCTCTCCCGAGCGGATGTCGAGCACCTCCTCGAAGGCGCGGATCAGCGGCCGCGCGCCCGCGAGGCAGCACGGCAGGTTCGCGCACACCTGGATGTGGAAGCGCCCGACCGGCTCCGCGTGGAAGAGCGAGTAGAAGGAGATCACCTCCTCCACCTCGATTTGCGGGATCTCGAGCAGCTCCGCGACCTCGGCCGAAGCGCCCGGCGGCACCCAGCCGCCGTGCTCGGCCTGGATGAAGTGCAGCGCCGTCAAGAGCACGGCGCGCTTCTCGGGATACTTCGGGAACTCCGCCGCGATCCGCTGGCGGAGCTCCTCGGACAGGACCTTCCCGCTCATCGGTCGCACTCGCCGCCGATCATGTTGATCATGTCGAAAGTCGGGATCACGTCTGCCAGCATCTGGCCCTCGATCATCGGCGAGAGCGCCTGGGTGTTCGAGAACGAGGGCGAGCGGGCGCGGCACTTGTAGGGCTTTCCGGTGCCGTCGCTCACCAGGTAGAAGCCGAGCTCGCCGTTGCCGCCCTCGACCGCGAAGTACACCTCGCCGGGCGGCGGCTTCGGCCCCTCGGTGACCAGCTTGAACTGGGCGATCAGCTCCTCCATCCGGTTGAAGACCCGCCCCTTGCCCGGCAGGCGGACGTGCGCGTTGTCGACGTCGACCGGCCCCTCGGGGAGCTGATCGACGCACTGCCGGATGATGCGCGCGCTCTGGTTCAGCTCCTCGACGCGCACGAGGAACCGATCCATGTTGTCGCCCTTCTCACCGACCGGCACGTCCCAATCGAGCTTGTCGTAGATCAGGTAGGGCTGGGCGCGGCGCACGTCGTACGGCACCCCTGCGGCGCGCAGGAGGGGACCGGTCACGCCGAGCGCGATCAGCCGCTCCTTCGGGAGGTACCCCGTGCCTTCCATGCGCTCGCGGAAGATCGGATTTGCGAGCAGCAGGTCCTCAAAGTCCTTCTTGAGCTGCGCGACCTTGTCGAGCTTCTCGTGCACGAAGGCGGGAAACTCCGGCCCGACGTCCGACGACACGCCGCCGATCCGCACGTAGTTGCACGTGACGCGCGCGCCGCACATCTCGTCGTGGATGTCCCACACCAGCTCGCGCGCCTCGACCGCGTAGAGGAACGCGGTGAACGCCCCCAACTCGAGCGAGCACGCGCCGAGGCAGGTGAAGTGGTCCGACATGCGCGACACTTCGCTCGCGATCGTGCGCAGGTACTTGCAGCGCTCGGGCACCTCGATGCCGAAGAGCTTCTCGCAGGCCAGCGCGTAGCCCACGTTGTTGATCATCGGCGAGACGTAGTTCAGGCGGTCGGTGTAGGGGAACGCCTGGTACCAGAGGCCGCTCTCGCACTCCTTCTCGAAGCCGCGGTGCAGGTAGCCGACCTCGACCTCCGACCACACCACACGCTCGCCGTCGAGCTTGAGCTGGATGCGAACCGTGCCGTGCGTCGCCGGGTGCGAGGGCCCGACCTTGAGCTCGAGCGGCTCGAAGTGCAGGTCGAGCGCGTCCCCTGACTCGTTGTTCACCTGAGCGCTCGTCTGCGTGCGCTGCTGCTCGTCCGCCATCGCGAATCCTCAGATCCCGAGGTCTTCGGTCTCGGGGGTGCGGCCGATCGCGCCCGGGCCGATGAGCGGCTGACGCTTCTCCTTCGGGTAGTCCTTGCGCAGCGGATGGCCCTGGAACTCCTCGTAGAGGTAGATGCGCCGCAGGTCGGGGTGGCCCTCGAAGCGGATCCCGTACATATCCCAGGTCTCGCGCTCGAGCCAGTTGGCGCCCTCCCACAGCGGGACGAGGCTCGGGACGGAGGGGTCGCTCTCCTCGAGCGGCACCTTGATCCGCACGCGGTGGTTCTTCGCCAGCGAGTAGAAGTGGTAGACCACCTCGAAGCGCGGCACGCGGCCGATGTAGTCGACGGCCGTCACGTCCATCAGAAAATCGAACGCGAGCTCCGGGTCGTCGCGCAGCGTCCGGCAGACGTCGAGCAGCGCCGCGCGGTCGACGATGGCCGTCGCGTCGCCGCGGTACGCGTGCACCGCGATGATGCCCGCCGCGTGACGCTCGCGGAGGATGCGCAGCGCCGGGCTCGCCTGCACGGCGGGATCCTCGGTCGCCTGCGGCGCGCCCGCCGCGCCTTTCTCGGTCTCGTTCTCAGCCACGCGCAAAACCTAGCGCTCGTACGAGCGACGGATGTAGTCGAGCCGCCGCGGCAGCTCGTCGAGCGGCGTCAGCAGGTCGCTCTTGTGCCAGATCGTGCCCGCGCGGGAGAAGGCGCTGATCTCGATCCAGCTGCTCATCACGATCGCCTCCTCCGGGCAGGCCTCCTCGCACAGGCCGCAGTACATGCAGCGGCCCATGTCGATGTCGAAGACCTCCGGGTAGCGCTCGATCGCGTCCTCGGTCTCGCCGGGCACGATGTGGATGCAGTCGACCGGGCACGCCCACTCGCAGAGCCCGCAGGCGACGCAGCGCTCCTTGCCGTTGTCCATCTGGACGAGCACCGGCATGCCGCGGAACGAGGGCGGCTTTACGACGTCCTGCTCGGGGAACATGATCGTCGCGACGGTCGGCTTGCCGCGCAGCCAGCCGAACAGGTTGCGGAAGAAGTGCCGCGCCGTGACCCCGAGGCCGACGAGGACCGCGCGGATCGAGAACGGGCCCGCCGCCTTGGCGATCGCGGCCCGGTTCACCTTGACGACGCCGACCGCCACCGTCAGGCTCCGGCCGGCGCGCCGGCGGGCTCCGCCGGGCGGGTGTCCTCGGGCTCGCGCAGCGGGAGCCCCAGGCTGCCGAGCGTCGCGAAGCTCATCCCGGCGAACGCCGGAACGGCCTGGGCGAGCTCCTCGAGCGTCGCCGCGGGGTCGAAGGCCGAGGGCTTCGTCTCGCCCCGGACGAGGCTTGCCAGCCGCTGGAAGATCTCGCCGTCGGGCGCGGCACCCGGCGTCGTGGCGATCGCCTTGCGGATGCGCTGCACGCGGCCTGCGTGGTTGGTGAAGCTGCCGTCCTTCTCCGCCCAGGTGAGCCCCGGCAGGACGACGGTCGCCCGCTCGGTGAGCGGCGAGCTGTTCGCGTCGACCACGATGAGCGCGTCGAGCTTCTCCGCGAGGCCCGCGACGCCGTCGTCACCGAGCGCCGCCGCGACGTCGCGGCTCCCAACGACGAGCAGCACCCGGATCTCGCCCGCAGCGCACGCGGCGAGGATCGCCTGCGCGTCCTTGCCGCCCTCGCCCGGGCCGACGCCGATCGTCCGCGCGCCGCGCGCGTTCGCCGCCTTCTCCGGCTTGATCAGGAAGTCGTCCCCCGGGCCCATCGGCACGATCATGTCGAAGTGCGGCGTGCCGAGCGCACGGACGAGCTGCACGAGGCGCAAGCACTCCTCGTTGGTCAGGTGCGGCGAGCCGAGCACCGCGACCGAGCCCGGGCCGTGCTCCGCGATCGCGGCGCGCAGGCGGTCCGCGGCGGCGCCGAGAGCGATCTCGAGCGTCGTCGAGTACGGCGACTCACCGCTCGCGCCGTTGCCCCCCGCGCCGGGCGGCTTCTCGCCGCGCACGAGCGGCGTGCGGACGCGCGTCTCGTCGTGCACGAAGCGGTAGTTCAGCCGGCCGTGGTCGCACATCCAGGTGTCGTTCACCGCGTCGTTGCGCCGCGGCACGAGGCGCTGGATCTCGTCGCGGTAGATCCCGAGCTTGACGTTGCAGCCGTTCGAGCAGCTCGGGCAGACGCTCTCGTACTCCTCGAGGAACCACACCCGGCGCTTGTGGTGGAAGTCGCGCGACAGCAACGCGCCGACCGGGCAGATGTCGGCGGTGTTGATCGAGTAGTCGTTGTCGAGCGGCCGGTCCGCCGTCGTGCCGATGCGCGAGCGATCACCGATCCCGAAGACGCGCAGCTCGTCGGTCTTGCTGATCTCCTTGGTGAAGCGCACGCAGCGCCGGCACAGGATGCAGCGCTCCTGGTCGAAGACGACGCGCGGGCCGATCAGGTGGCGCTTCAAGCCCTTGCGGCGCGGCGACGTCGTGCGGGCGTCCTGGCGGCCGTAGCCGAACGAGTAGTCCTGCAGGTAGCACTCGCCCGCCTGGTCGCAGATCGGACAGTCGAGCGGGTGGTTGATGAGCAGGAGCTCCATCACGCCGCGCCGCGCGAACGCGACCTCCTCGCAGCGCGTGTCGACCACCATGCCGTCCGCGACCGGCGTGTTGCACGCGATCGCGAGCTTCGGCGCCTTCTCGACCTTCACCTGGCACATCCGGCAGCTTCCGTCAATCGAAAGCTTCGGATGGTAGCAGTAGTGCGGGATCTCGATGCCGTTGTCGAGCGCGACCTGGAGCAGCGGCTGACCGGCTTCCGCGACGATCTCGCGGCCGTCGATCACCACCGTGACCGGCTTCTTGAAGCCGCTCGGCGCGGCGGGACCGCTCATTCGTGGACCCGCACCGTGCCGGGCACGATCTTCGCCGGCGCGCCGGCCGCGAAGTCGAGCGCGCTAATCTTGCCGTGGATGTTCTCGACAGGACGCCCCGGGCGCTCGCGCTTGATGCGCTCCTGGAGCTTCAGGAGCCCGTCGATCACCGCTTCGGGCCTCGGCGGGCAGCCGGGCACGTAGACGTCGACCGGGATGATCGTGTCGATGCCCTGCACCACCGCGTAATTGTTGTACGGGCCGCCCGTGCCGGTGCAGTTGCCGAACGACATCACCCACTTCGGGTCCGACATCTGCTCCCAGACGCGGCGCAGGATCGGCGCCTGGCGGTGGGTGATCGTGCCGACGACGAGCAGCAGGTCCGACTGGCGCGGCGTGAAGCGCGGCAGCGTCATCCCGAACCGGTCCGTGTCGAAGCGCGGGCCGGTGACCGACATGTACTCCATGCCGCAGCACGCGGTGACGAACGGGTACTGGAAGAACGCGAACTTGCGCGCCCAGGCGAGCGCGTCCTCGTAGCGCGAGGTGAAGAAGGAGTCGCGCAGCTCGCCGCTGCCGGGACGCCCGTCGGGGTGAAGGAACTGCTCTCGTTCGGTGATGGCCATCGTGTCGTTCGCTGCCCCTCGTCTACCGTAGCGACGCGGCTCAGCCTCTGCCAGGGTACGGCGCATTACGCCGCGCCACGTTCGCCATTAGCCCGGATTGTCAGATGTGCACGATCACGCCCGGGCCGCCCGCCCCCTTCGCGGGGTCCCGCTCCGGCGTGCAGCCGAAGACGCACGGCAGGCCGTCGACGCAGTTCTGGCAGCAGTAGACGACGACGCCCCGGCGCACGCCACGGTCGACGGCGATCGGGCAGCCGCACTTCGGACAGGTGAGGTTCGCCATTCGAGGTGTCTCCGCTCAGCCGGCGCTTCCGTCAGCCGCCCGGCGCCGCCGGCTCGGCGGGCCGCTCGGCCCCGGCCGTCTGCACGACCTCGGACCCCGCCGCCGGAAAGTTGACCAATACCACACGTCTCTGGTCCTGCACGAGGAGCCGGGGGGCCGGCTCGAGCGCCTCGGCGAGAAACGGGATGTGCTTCTCCTCGGTCGCGATGAACACGCGCCGCCCGGACGACCACTCCTTCTGAAGAAGCTCGAAGTCGTCCCAGAAGTAGGCGTCGTGGTCCGGCGCGATCCGCGCGCCGAACGCGATCTCGTGGTAGGCGCCGAACTGGACGATCCGCTGCCGCGTGTAGAAGCCGAGGCTCTGCATGAGGCGCTTGTAGGAGACTAGGAGGTCGCCCGGCTCGCGCAGCGGCTGGATCGCCGTGGCGAGCGCGTGCGACGTCTTGGTGACCGCCCGCCCGCCGACCGCGCCGACCAGCGCGAGCGCGAGGCCGCAGGTGAGGACCGCGAGCGCCGCGGTCGGCCGCCCGCGGTCCTCCAAGCTCAGGAGGCGCGACGCCGCGCCGGTCGCAAGCAGCGCGAGCGCAACCAGGCTCATCGCGCCCGCGACGATCGCGACCAGCGCCGGAGCCTGATCGATCCACCCGGCGATGCGCGTGAACAGCGGCCAGGCAAAAAGCGCGAGCGCCGCCAGCGCGCCGCCGAGCCCGAGGAACGTCGCGCGCAGCGCGCGGACGAGCGTCCTCGCGAGCGTCTCGTCGGCGAGCGCGCGGTCGATCCAGGCGCCGGCGAGGAGCGCGAGCGCGGGAAACGCGGGCAGGACGTAGCTCGCGAGCTTCGAGGTCGAGAGGGTGAAGAAGCCGAAGACGAAGCCGCTCCAGAGCAGCAGAAGGAGCCGCGCGTCGCGCGGGATCGCGGCGAACGCCTGCCGCCCGCGCGCGCTCGACGCGAGGACCGCGGCGACGAGCGTCCACGGCGCGGGCCCAAAGAGCAGCACCGGCACGTAGTAGAACGGCCCCTCAGGGTGGCCGACCTTCCCCGGCGCAGAGGCGAAGAAGCGCTCGAAGTGCTCGCGGACGAAGAAGAAGCCGAAGAACTCGGGGTTCCGGATCTGCACGAGGACGAACCACGGCGCCGCGACGGCGAGGAAGAGCAGCAGCGGCTGCCAGTGGAGCAGCGCACGGATCGTCGCAACGTCGCGCTGGGCGAGCAGGAAGCCGAGCGCGACCACGCCGGGGATGACGAGCGCGATGAGCCCCTTCGCGAGCATGCCGAGCGCCGCGGCGAACGCCACGCCGAGCGCCCAGAGCCGCTTGTTCTCCGCGAGGTGCGCCGCGTAGATCCCTGCGAGGGTCGCCGTCGTGCACGCGGTGAGCAGCATGTCGATCAGCAGCGCCTGCGACAGCGCGAAGAAGAGCGGCATGGTCGCGAGCACGCCGGCCGCGATCCACGCCGCGCGCCTGCCGCAGAGTCGCAGCCCGAAGAAGAAGGTGAGCACGACCGTCGCGATGCCGGAGAGCGCCGGGACGAGCCGCGCCGCCCCCTCGTTCAGGCCGAAGATCTGAAACGAGAGAGCGGTGAGCCAGTAGAGCAGCGGCGGCTTCTCGAAGTACTTGACGTAGAACAGCCGCGGCGTCACCCAGTCGCCGCTCTCGAGCATCTCGCGCGGGATCTCCGCGTAGCGCCCCTCGTCCGGGTCCTGCAGGACGAAGCCGTGGATCCGCGACAGGTACATCGCGCAGAGCAGCACGACTGCGAGGAGCGCGAGCCAGCGCCGGCGGTTCACGACGCCACCTGACAGGCGACCGTCCCGCCGCGGCCGGCGAGCGTGCGCGGCGCGACCTCGCCGCGCGGCAGACGCTCGACGTCGGGCAGCTCGGCCGCGACCTCGGCCAGCGTGCGGATGGGCAGCCGCTGCGTGACGCGAGCGAGGAGCCGGTCGAGCTGCGCGAGGTACGGCCCGCCCTCGATCTCGGTGTGGATGGTGTGCACGTTGAGCCCCTGCGGATCGATCCAGTCCTCGTAGGCGCTGGCGAGCTCTTCGGGCGTGCGCCCGGCGGCGCCGATCACCTCGTCGAGCGTCGGCAGCGTCGTCGGGATCTCCGGGATCCGCGACGCGTAGCCGCCGGCGACGGGCCGGTAGGGGTAGCGGCCGCGCGTGTCGCTCCGGTAGCGAAAGCCGAGCGCGTCGACGACCCGCAGGCTCGTCGCGGTGCACTGCCAGCCCGGCGCGGCGAAGCCCGCCGGGCGGTGGCCGAGCACGGCCTCGAACAGCGCGACCGCGCGCTCGAGCTCGCCGCGGACCTCGGGCTCGCCGAGACGCGCGAGCGCGTCGTGCCAGCGCACGTGGTCGAAGCCGTGCACCCCGACCTCGTGCCCCGCGCGCTCGATCTCGCGCAGCCGCTCGGGCTGCGACGCGACGATCGGCACCGAGGGCAGGAGCGTGCCGCGCAGCATCGTCGAGAGCGGGTAGAGGCGCGGCGCGCGCGAGCGCACCATCTTCGCGACGAAGCCGCGCTGGCGGAACGCGCGGAGGACCGCGCGCCCGGTGCGGTCGGGCCCCATCGCGACGAACCAGCTTGCGCGCACGCCGTGTCGATCGAAGAGCTCGAGGAGCCGCGGCGCGCCGTCGCGCAGCCCGACGAAGGTGTCGACGTCGACCTTCAGCACGAGCGCCGGGCTCACGTGGCCTGCGTCCGGAACCACTCGATGGTCTTCGCGAGCCCCTCGCGCAGCGGGACCTCTGCGGTCACGCCGAGCATCGTGCGCATGCGCGTCACGTCCGGCACGCGGCGGGCGATGTCCTCGTAGCTCGGACCGTAGACCTCTTCCTTGGTCACGAAGCGAATTTCGCTCTTGCTGCCCGAGATCTCGATCATCATCTTCGCAAGGTCGAGGATCGAGGTCTCGACGTCGCTGCCGACGTTGAACACCATGCCGTCGGTGTCCTGGCGGATGCCCGCCGCGACGGTCGCCCGCACGGCATCGTCGACGTAGGTGAAGCAGCGCGTCTGCGAGCCGTCGCCGATCACCGTGAGCGGCTCGTTGCGCAGGAGCTGGCCCATGAAGATCGTGATGATCCGGCCGACGTCGATCTTGTCGAGCCGCGGGCCGTAGACGTTGAAGTAGCGCGTGATCGTCACCGGCAGGCCGAGCTTGTGGTAGGCGAAGCAGAAGTGCTCGCCGACCGCCTTGGACGTCGAGTAGCACCAGCGGTCGATGCGGGTGGAGCCGAGCACGCGGTCGTCGTCCTCGCTCCACGGCAGCTTCGGGTTGCGCCCGTAGACCTCCGAGGTCGAGCTGAACACCACCTTGCGGCCGTACTTGAACGCGACCTTGAGCACGTTCTGCGTGCCGTTCACGTTGACGTTTAGCACCTCGTACGGATCGCCGACGTAGTGCTCGACGCCGACCACCGCCGCCAGGTGGTAGACGAGGTCGACCTGCGCGACGAGCGAGTCGAGGATGTCGAGCGACATCACGCTGTCGCGCACGACGCGGAAGCGCGGGTGTCCGAGGAGGTGGCGCACCTTCTGCGTACCGCCCAGCTCGAGGATGAAGACCTCGTCGCCACGGGCGAGCAGCGCCTCCGCGAGATGCGAGCCGAGGAATCCTCCGCCCCCCGTGATCAGGACCTTCAACGTGATGCTCCTTCCTTGCCCGCGGCGGCGCCCGCCGCAGCCCCGCTGTTGGTCGCGAAGCGGTCGGCGCCCGTCAAGCCCGCTGCTCGCGCCCAGCTCCTGCCGTCCGTCCGCTCGCCGCCCTCCCAGCTCACGTCGCACAGCTCGAGGGCGCCGTCGCCCGTCGCGACCAGCACCGCGCCGTCGCCGTCGCGGAGGATCGCCCCCGGGAGCGCGTCCCGCGCCGCCTCGGGGAGCGGTCGCGTCTCCGCCCACCAGACGAACAGCCGGCGTCCGCCGAGCGTCGTGAACGCGCCTGGCCACGGATCGGTGACGGCGCGCACCAGGTTGCGGATCTCCTCCGCCGGACGCGACCAGTCGATTGCGCCGTCCTCGGGCTTCCGCCCGCCGAAGTAGCTCGCGCGTGCGTGGTCCTGCGGGACGCGCGGCGCGCGTCCCGCGACGAGCAGCGGGTAGACCTCGCGCAGCAGGAGGCGCGCTTCGGCCGCGAGCTTCCGGGTGAGGGTCTGCGCGGTGTCGTCGCGCGCGATCGCGACCCGGCGCTGCGCGACGACGTCGCCGTGGTCCGGCTTCTCGTCCATGTAGTGCAGCGTGACCCCGGTCTCCTTCTCGCCGCGCAGGATCGCCCAGTTGACCGGCGCGCGCCCGCGGTAGCGCGGGAGCAGCGAGCCGTGCAGGTTGAGCGCGCCGCGCGGTGCGAGCGCGAGGAGCCGCGGGTGCATCATCTGCCGGAAGTAGAACGAGAAGAGCAGCTCGGGCCGTGCGGCCGCGACGGCCGCGACCGCGTCGTCCGCGTTCACGTCGTCGGGCGCGATCACCGGCACTCCCGCGGCGCGGGCGCGCTCGGCGACCGAGCGGAACCAGATCTTCTCGCCGGGCGCGTCCTCGTGCGTCACGACCAGCCGGACGTCGGCGCCGAGGTCGAGCAGCTCGGAGAGGCTCTCGTGGCCCACCTCGCCGTAGGCGCAGACGACGGTCCGCAAGTGGTCGAGCCCCGCTACGAAAGCTCCTGCGGCGGCAGCGACTGCGCGACGATCTCGCGGATCCGGTAGACGGGCCTGCGCCGCACCTCCGCGTAGATCCGGCCCACGTACTCGCCCACCAGGCCGACCGCGAGCAGCAGCACGCCGACAAACGCGAAGAGGATCGCGAACAGCGTGAACACGCCCTCGCTCTCCGGGCCGACGATCAGGCGCCGCACCATGAGGAAGCCCGCGAAGCAGACGCCGAGGATCGCGATCAGCAACCCGGTCAAGCTCACGAGCTGGATCGGCAGCAGCGAGAAGCCGGTGATCAGGTCGAAGCCCAGGCGCATGAGCTTGAGCGGCGAATACTTCGACGTGCCGCGGCCCCGCTCGTCGTGCCGCACCGGGATCTCGACGGGGTCGCGCGCGATCATCATGGCGAGCGCGGGGATGAACGCCGACTGCTCGGCGAGCTCGATGATCTCGTCCGCCACCTCGCGCGAGTAGCCACGCAGCATGCAGCCGTAGTCGCTCATGCCGACGCCCATGCTCGCGGTCGCGACCCGGTTCACCAGGGTCGAGACCTGCTTGCGCAGCCACGGGTCGCGGCGGTTCTCGCGCACCGAGCCCACGACGTCGTGCCCGGCGCGGAGCTGCTCGAGGATCCGCGGGATCTCCGCGGGCGGGTTCTGCAGGTCCGCGTCGAGGGTCACGATGTAGCGGCCGCGCGCGACCGAGAAGCCCGCGAGCACGGCCGGGTGCTGGCCGAAGTTGCGCGAGAGGTCGACCGCGACCACCTCGGGGTGCTCCGCCGCGAGCTCGTGCAGGATCGCGCCCGAGGCGTCGCGCGAGCCGTCATTCACAAGGATCAACTCGTAGCTCTCGCCCTCGAGCGCGCGCGCGACCTCGTCGCGCAGCTCGCGCAGCGTGCTCTCCTCGTTGAAGACCGGCACCACCACCGAGACGTCCGGTGCGCGACGGGAGTCGCGCGCCGCGGGCGCCTCGCTCGGAACGACGACCGACAGCGAGCTCATGCCAGCGTGCCGCCGGGCGCTGCCGCCGCTTCACCTGCCACGCGTCCGGCCCGGGCGTGCCGGCGCAAGATCCGCGAGAGGGTCTCCACCACCATCGTCACATCCTCGTCCTTCATGTCGGGAAAGAGCGGAAGCGTCAGGATCCTGCGGTGCGCATCGGTCGCGACCGGCAGGCGCGCCGCGTCCGCGAACGGACGGTAGAGCGTCTGCAGGTGCAGCGGCACGAAGTGCAGGCCCGCGCCGACGCCGGCCTCGCGCAGCTCGCCGATCACCGTGTCGCGGTCGACGGTCAACGTCTCGACGCGCAGCGCGACGACCATCAGGTGCCAGGCGTGCTCGTGCACGTAGGGCGCGCGGGCGAGCGGCGTCGCCCAGGGCACCTCCGCGAGCTGCTCGAGGTACTGCGCGGCAAGCGCCCGGCGACGCGCGTTGAGCTCGTCGAGCCGGGCGAGCTGGTGCAGGCCGATCGCCGCCTGCAGGTCCGTGAAATTGTACTTGAAGCCGGCCTCGACCACGTCGTAGGCCGCGGCGCCGCGTCCGCCGAACCGGCTCTCCGGCGTCTGCTCGATGCCGTGGAAGCGAAGGCGCTTCGCCCGCGCGGCGAGCTCGTCGTCGTCGGTGACGAGCGCGCCCCCCTCCCCGGTCGTCAGGTTCTTCGCCGGGTGGAAGCTGAACATCGTCGCGTCGCCGAACGTGCCGATCGGCCGCCCCTCGTACGAGGCGCCGAGCGCGTGCGCCGCGTCCTCGATGACCTTGAGCCTTCGGGCGCGCGCGATCTCCGTAAGCGCCGCCTCGTCGCACGGCTGCCCCGCGAAGTGCACGGGTAAGATCGCCCGGGTGCGCGGCGTCAGGACCTCTTCCACGCGGCACGGGTCGAGGTTCAGCGTGCCGGGCTCGACGTCGGCGAACACCGGGCGGGCGCCCGCGTGGAGCAGCACGTTCGCCGTCGAGACCCAGGTCATCGGCGTGGTGACCACCTCGTCGCCGGGCTCGATGCCCGCGGCGAGCACCGCGAGGTGCAGCGCCGCCGTGCCGGAGCTCGCGCCGAGCGCGTGACGCACGCCGAGGCGTGCAGCGAGCGCCTCCTCGAAGCGCACGGCGCGCGGACCCGTCGAGAGCCAGCCCGACTCGAGACACGCCACGACCTCGGCGATCTCGCTCTCGCCGATCGACGGCCGCGCGTACGGAAGCATCCCGTGCACGGGTACCAGAACCGAGCCGGGGGCGGCAAATTCGGGGGCCAACTAGCCTATGCGGCTGCCGCCTCCATGGCCAGAGGATCGGGGCGAGATTTTTCGCCCTGCCCTTGCCGCGATGACGCGGTGTGTTAGATGTCGCGGAGGAGGTATTCCATGACCAAGCCCGAAGCAGCCCGGTGGTCGCCGCTCCAGGACGCCGTGGCGCAGGCGAAGGCCCTCGACAAGCGCGCGCGCAAGCTCGCGCGCAAGACCGCGGACGACATCCGGGAGCGCTCGGAGGCGCTGCTCGCGCAAGCCCAGAAGCGCTCGGAGCGCACCCTCAAGCTGGTGCGGAAGAACCTGAGCGAGGCCCTGGACACGCTCGAGTCGCGGACCGTCCGCTTCTCGCGCGTGCCGGACTGGGCGCGCGAACAGCTCGACGAGGCGAAGAAGCAGCTCGCCGCGGCGGAGGAGCAGCTGCGCAAGGCGGTCGAGACGCTCGCCCGGCGCTTCAACCTGGCGCTCGAGAAGGACGTCGACTCCCTGCGGCGCAAGGTGAACCAGCTCGAGAAGCGGGTCACCGAGCTGGCGGAGCGTCAGAGCAAGGCGGCCTGACAAGGGGGCCGCGGGCTTCTCCCGAGAAACGCCGCGGCCCCGCTGCTTTTTTGCTTTCAGGGCGGCTCCACCGCGCCCCGCGGGGGCCGCACCAGCATCAATTTTTTGCGCTCAGCTTCGGGTCAGGCGACCGCGCTCGCCGAGTCCCCCTTGCTGGAGGCCGTGTCGCCCTTCTTGTCGGAGGCCTTGCCGTCGCCCGAGGAGCCTCCGTCTCCCGCCGACGCCGACTCGCCGGCGCTCGAGCCCTTGCGCGCGTAGTCGGTGATGTACCAGCCGCCGCCCTTCAGGTGGAAGGCCGAGTTCGACATCAGCTTGGTCACCTTGCCCTTGCAGGTCGGGCAGCGCTTGAGCGGCGGCTCGGTGATCTTTTGCATGTGGTCGAAGAGGCCGCACTTGGGACAGCGATACTCGTAAATCGGCATCTCGTGAGACTCCTCAGGCGCCCGGTACGGGCGGGCGACAGGGTAAGATCGGCTACCCGAGTTGTCCACCCATCATCGGGGATCCGGCCCCGACCCTCGCCGCGGTCTCGTAGAGCGTCTGGACGAGGAACACCCGCAGGAAGGTGATGAGCAGCAGGACGACGATCGGCGTGAAGTCGATCCCCCCGAAGATCAGCGGGATGACGCGCCGCACCCGGTACATCACCGGCTCGGTCGCCGCGCGCAGGAAGCGCACGATCGGGTTGTACGGATCCGGGTTGACCCACGACAGGACGGCGCTCGCCACGACGATCCACCAGTAGATGTTGAGGACCGCGTTCACGACCACGGCCGTCGCAACCAGGAAATTGCTCAGGACGAACATGCGCGCCTAGGCTCCTCTCCCCCAAGTCCACTCAGCCAGCCGACAGCTCTCGCGAGCGGCGCGTCGCCGCCTCGATCGCGGCTCGCACGGCGGCCGCGAAGCCGCGCGCCTCGAGCGCCTCGAGCCCGGCGAGCGTCGTGCCGCCGGGCGAGGTCACCATCGCGCGCAGCCGGTCCACCGGCTCGGACGACTCCTTCCACAGCGTCGCCGCGCCGAGGAGAGTCTGGCGGACGAGCCGCTCGGCGAGCTCCGGCGCGAGGCCGACCGCCTCGGCGGCCCGCAGCCAGGCCTCGGCGAAGGCGAAGACGAAGCCCGGGCCGCTGCCGCTCACCGCGGTGACCGCGTCGAGCAGGCCCTCGTCCTCGACCACGATCACCTCGCCGACGCCGGCGAAGATCCGCTGCGCGAGCGCGACGTCGTCGGCGGTCGAGGCCCCGCCCCCGACGAGCACCGTGATCCCCGCCCGGACGAGCGCCGGCGTGTTCGGCATCGCGCGCACGAGCCGGCTCTGGGCGCCGAGCGCGCGGGCGAGCGCGCGCAGCGTGAACCCGGCCGCGATCGACAGCACGAGCTGCTCGGGCCGGACGAGCGGGGCGAGGCGAGGGAGGACCGTGGGCAGGACCTGCGGCTTCACCGCGAGCACGATCACGTCCGCCCCGGCGACCGCGTCCTCGAGCGCCCCCACGGCGCTGGCGCCGGTCTCGGCGGTGAAGCGCTCGCGCGCCGCCGGGTCGGGATCGCAGGCGCCGATGGTCCACTCGCCGCCCGCGGCGACGAGCCCGCCGGCCATGGCGCGGGCCATGTTGCCCGCACCGACGAAGGCGACGCGCGTCATGCCGCGGCTCCCCGTCCCGTCCCCGGCACGCGTCGCTGCCGGAGGCCGAACACGGCGGTCCCGAGGCGAACCAGGGTCGCGCCCTCGGCGATCGCCGCCGGATAGTCGTCGCTCATGCCCATCGAGAGCTCCGTCAGCCGCTCGTACCCCAAGCGCCGCAGATCGTCGAACAGCGCCCGCAGCGCGGCGAAGGCGGCGCGCGACTCCTCCGGGCGCGCGCCCTGCGGTCCGATCGTCATCAAGCCGCGCAGCTCGAAGCCCGGTAGCCGGGCGAGCTCGGCGACGACCTCCCGCACGCGCTCGGGTGCGACGCCGGCCTTCCGCGGGTCGCCGGTCACGTTGACCTGCAGAAGGCCGACGACCGGACGCTCGCTGCGCCGCGCGAGCGCGCGCGCGATCTCGACCCGGTCGATCGCGTGGAACGCGTCGAAGGTGCGCGCCGCGAGCCCCGCCTTGTTCGTCTGCAACGGGCCGATCAGGTGCCAGCGCACGCCGGGCCGGGCGACGCTCGCGCGCTTCGCCGCCGCCTCCTGGACGTAGTTCTCGCCGACGTCCGTCGCGCCCGCATCGAGCGCCGCGGCGATCAGCTCGGGCGGATGGCCCTTGCTCACCGCGACGAGCCGCGTGCTCGCCGGATCACGCCCCGCCGCGACGGTCGTCGCGGCGATCTCGCCGAGCGTCGCGCGGAGCCGGAGCGCGACCGCCTCGGGCGGAAGCGGCGTCGCAGGCTCGGGGACCGCGAGACGCTGGGCGAGCGCGCGCAGCTCGTCGAGCGGCAGGCCGATCACTCCCGTCACCGAGCCGTGCAGCGCCGCGACGAAGCGCGCCGCGCCGCCCTGCACCGCGTAGGCGCCCGCCTTGTCGAGCGGCTCGCCGCTCGCGACGTAGCGCGCGATCTCCTCGTCGGTGAGCCTGCGGAAAATCACCTCGCTCACCGACGTCGCGTCCGCGGCGCAGGTCCCGTCGCGCGCCCAGGCGATCGCCGTCAAGACACGGTGCGTGACGCCGCTCAGGCGCTCCAGCATGCGGGCTGCGTCGCGCTCGTCGAGCGGCTTGCCGAGCACCTCCTCGCCGAGCACGACGACGGTGTCCGCACCGAGCACCCAGGCGTCGCGCTGGCTCGCGCTCACCCGCTCCGCCTTCGCGCGCGCAAGGCGGCGGACGTGCGTCGCGGGGTCCTCGCCGGGAAGCCGGCTCTCGTCGATCGCCGCCGGCACGACGTCGAACGGGTAGACGACGCGGGCGAGGAGCTCCGCGCGCCGCGGCGACGCGGAGGCGAGGATCACGCGCACCGCGCGACCTCTTTTGCCGCCGCGGGGACGCGATGATAAACCCACGCGAGATGCGAGCAGCGGCGCGCGCCATGCTCGTCTCGGTGGGCCTGCTCGCGTGCAGCGCGGCGTCGATCGAGGCCCCGACCGCGGGCAGGACGCCGCGCGCCTCCGCCGAGGTGGCTTCGCCCGCCGAGCTCACGGCGACCGTCAAGCCGGGCAACCCCTCGCCGGCGGACGTCGAGCGCGACGCACCGCTCTCGGAACGCGCACGCGTCTACGCCGCCGCGCACGCCGCGATGCGGGCCGGACGCCGCAGGGAGGCGCGGCACGGCTTCGAGCGCAGCGTCGAGCTCGTCCCGGAGCTCGCGGACCACGCGCTCTACCACGCGGGCCACCTGGCGCTCGAGGACGGAGACGCGGCGGCGGCCGAGGCCGCATTCGAGCGGCTCATGCGCGAGCATCCCGAGAGTGTATGGCTCGCGGCGGCGGCCGTCGACCGGGGACGGATCGCGCTCGCCGCCGGCTCGCCGCGAGCCGCCGCCGGGTGGTTCGAGCGGGC
>FWPU01007411.1_pt1 | contig 20263 bp, 14 predicted proteins | sample 2228361 | NCBI WGS metagenome assembly FWPU01 (sample SAMEA103939777, study PRJEB20133) | metagenome
GGATCCAGTGGGCCCTGGCCGACCTCGCGACCGACCTCGAGGCCGGGCGGCTCCTCACCCGACGGGCGGCGGAGCTGCTGGGCACGCCCGCCGGGTCCGTGGCCGTGGCCCACGCGAAGCGGTTCTGCCCCGACGCGGCGCTCCGGGGCGCGATCGCCGCGAGCGAGGTGCTCGGGGCGTACGGATGGCTCCACGACTTCCCCCTGGCCCGGTTCATCGCGCTCGCCAAGATGCTCCAGGTGGTGGACGGGACCACCGAGGTGCAGCGGATCGTGATCGCCCGGGACCTCGTCCGGCGCGCCGAGGGCCTGGGGGCGGGGTAGGCGTCCCCGGCGGCCGCGGGGTGCTTGCAGGCCCGGCCGGCCGCCGGTAGCGTGCGCCCCGTCCCCACCCTGGGGACGGAAGGGGGGTTCTCCATGGAGCAGGGACCCGGATCCGGCGGGATGCCGGCGGGACCCTCGGGCAGCCCGACCCGGCCGGGGATCGTGACGGCCGCCGCGGTCCTCCTGTTCGTCGGCGGCGGGCTGGGGGCGCTCGGCGGGCTGCTCGCGGTGACCGGCGGCGGCTTCCTGGGCGGGGCCTTCGGGGGGATCGCCATCGTCCTCGGGCTCGTGATGCTCGCCGTCGGCGCGCTCGAGATCTACGCCGGCGTGCAGGTACTGGCGCTCAAGGAGCAGGGGCGGGTGATCGGCCTGGCCCTGGCCGCGATCGGCGCGCTGCTCTCGCTCCTCCAGCTGGGGGCGGCGCCCGGGAGCGCGATCATCGGGCTCGCCATCAACGGGTTCGTGATCTACGCCCTCGTGACCACGGCGTCGGCGTTCCACCGCTGACGCCCGGAGGAGGTCGCCCGGGCCCGCGGGGCCGCGACCGGGTGACGGCCACGGCCCCGCGGACCGGCCCGGGCACGCGGTAGGGGATCACGCCACGCCCACCGCCATCACGCAGCGGATCGTCCGGGCGAGGAGCGAGCCGTCGGCGAGCTCCTCCGAGATGAACACGGCCACGTCGCCGACCCCGAGGTCCTCGACCCCGCCGATGCCCTCGTCGAACACCCGGGTCCGGTCGTCGTAGGAGAGCGTCGCCTCGGTGGCGTCGCGGCGGATCAGCGAGATGGTCCGCGCGTCGCGGTCGATCGCGGTGATCATCCCCCGGTCCCAGGCCCCCTCGGTCGTGCGACCGTCGGCGGAGGTCACCGTGAGGTCACCGTGGACCGCGCCGGCGAGCTCGTGGCAGACCGGCTCGCGCGGGCGGACCGGGCCGGCGCGGACCACCTCGGCCGTGCCGGCCTCGGCGTGGACCACCGCGCGCATCCCGGGCTGGACCTCGTCCAGCGAGCCGGGCCCGCCGTCCACGACGACGCAGGTCTCCTCGTCCGTCGGGACCGACACCGTCTCGCCGTCCGGCCGCTCCAGGACGATGGTGCCCCCCTCCACCGAGGTGACCACGCCGAGGTCCGTGACGAAGCTGCGCACGGTCCCGTCGAGGTAGGTGAACGCGCTCTCCACGTGCACCGGGCCGGCGTAGATGGCCGGGGCGGCCGTGCCCCGGGCCTGCCCGCCGCCGTGCCCCACCGGGTCGCCGGCGAGGGCCGGGGCGGCGAGGCCGGCGGCCGCGCCGGCCGCGACGAGCCCCAGGGCCGCCGCGAGGGCCCTGGCGTTCCTCCCGAACCGAGCCATCGTTCCCTCCTTCCGGTCGGTTCCGGTAGGAGCGTCGACCCGGGGCGTGAGGGGACGGTGAGCCCTCCGTAAGGGCCGTGTAAGTTCGCCCGGGTCGGTTCGCCGCGGCCGGCGCTCAGGCCTCCGGCAGCCGGACCTCGAACACGGCGCCGCCGGCGGGGTCGTTCGCGGCCCGGACCTCGCCGCCCATCGCCCGGACCAGCTCCCGGACGATGGCGAGACCGAGGCCCGAGCCCACGGGCCGCTCGCCCCGGTAGCGGTCGTGGAGGTAGAAGCGCTCGAACGCCCGGGGGAGGTCCCCGGGGGCCAGGCCGGGCCCGGTGTCCCGCACGCGGAGGAGCCCGCGTCCCGCGACGATCTCGACCCGGCCGCCGGCGGGGGTCACCCGGAGGGCGTTCTCCACGAGGTTCGAGAGGACCTGGACCACGCGGTCGTGGTCGGCGAGGGCGCGCGGCCCGTCCGCCGCCCGCGCGGAGAGCTGGACGCCGAAGCCCTCCGCCTGGGCCCGGTACCGCCCCTCCACCTCGCGGGCCGCCGCCGCGAGGTCCACGGGCTCGGCCCGGACCGAGAACCCCGGGCGCCCGAGCCGGGCCAGGTCCAGGAGGTCCTCCACCAGCCGCCGGAGCCGCTCGGCCTCGCGCCCGATCACCTCCCCGGCCGGGGCCGGCTCGACGGCCCCGTCCCGGAGGCCCTCGGCGTACCCGCCGATCGCCGTGAGCGGGGTCCGCAGCTCGTGGCTGACCGAGAGCAGGAACGAGCGCTCGGCGTCCCGGGCCGCCTCCAGATCCGCGGCCATGCGGTTGAACGACGAGGCCAGCGCGGCCAGCTCGTCCTCCCCCTCCACGTCGACCCGCACGCCGCTCCGCCCCTCGGCCACGGCCGCGGTGGCCTCGGCGAGCCGCCCGATCGGCCGCGACAGCCGCCGCGCCAGCGGGTAGGCGAGGGCGGCGGCCAGGCCGGCCCCCACCACCCCGGCCAGGGCCACGGCGAGCACGAGGGGGCGGGCGTCCGCCGGGAGGGACCGCGTGCGGCGGGCCAGCACGAACGACCCGGCGTCGGAGGTGGCGATCGCGAACAGGAAGCGCCGGCCCGCGACCTCCACGGTGCCCGACGGCCCCCCGGCGGCGAGGGCCGCGTCGCGGAGCAGCGCCCCCGGGCCCGAGGCGCCCGGGCCGAGGAGCACGTCGCCCTGCCCGGCGAGGAACGCCTGCAGGCGGGCGAGGGCGGCGGGGTCCGCGCTCGAGGCGACCGCCGCCGCCCCGCGGGCCCGTCGCTCCAGGCCCCGGAGCGCCTGGCGCTCGACCTGCGCCCGGACGAGGAGCGCGGCCAGGGCCACCGTGAGCACCGCGGCGCCGACCGCGGCGGCGGCGAGCGTGGCGAACAGTCGACCGCGGAGGCTCTTCACGGGGCGGCGGCCTTGTACCCCAGGCCGCGGACCGTGCGGATCAGCCCGGGCCGGCCGAGCTTGCGGCGGAGCTGGGCCACGTGCACGTCGACGGTGCGCGTCTCGGCCGCGTAGCCGACGCCCCAGACCCGCTCCAGCAGGACCTCGCGGGTGAGGACCACGCCGGCGTGCTCGAGCAGACAGGCGAGGAGGTCGAACTCCCGGGTCGTGAGCTCCACGGGGCGCCCGTCGACCAGGACCTCGCGGCCGGCGCGGTCCAGGGTCACCCCGCCCAGGGAGAGGACGTCCGCCCGTCCCGCCCCGCCGGCCCGGCGGAGGATCGCCTTCACCCGCGCGGCGAGCTCCCGGGGGGAGAACGGCTTCGTCACGTAGTCGTCGGCGCCGAGCTCGAGCCCCGCGACCCGGTCGGCCTCCTCGTCCCGGGCCGTGAGCATGAGGACCGGGACCTCCGAGCGCGCCCGGATGCGGCGGCAGACCTCGAACCCGTCCATCCCCGGCAGGCGAACGTCGAGGACCACGAGGGCGACCGGGTGGCGGGGCAGCTCCGCCAGCGCCTCCTCGCCGGAGCGCACCCACACGACCTCGTGGCCGTCGCGGACGAGGTAGGCCCGGACCAGCTCGCCGATGCTCGGCTCGTCCTCGACCACGAGCACCGTGCCGCCCACGGGCCCGATCGTACCGGGCGCGGCCGGCGCCGGCGACGAGGGGCCGCGGGAACGCTCGGGTCAAGGAAGGGTGCACGCCGCCGATACCCGAAGGGGAGATCGACGGCGCGCCGATGGAGCGACCCGTGGAGGCGAACGTGCGACGGGCGGGCCGGCCCGCATCCCCGACGGGGGGCGTGGCCCCCGTGCCCGCGCCCGAGATCGTCCCGGCCCTCGACCTGCTCCAGGGGCTGGACGCGATCGTGTGGGAGGCCGACCCCCGGACGTTCCGCTTCCGCTTCGTGAGCGACCGGGCCGAGGCGATCCTCGGCTACCCCGTGGCCCGCTGGCTCGAGGAGCCCGACTTCTGGGTCGCCCACCTCCACCCCGAGGACCGCGAGCGGACGGTCGCCGCCTGCCGCGCCGCGACCGAGGCCGGCCGCGACCACGCCCTCGAGTACCGGATGGTGGCCGCCGACGGACGGGCGGTCTGGCTCCAGGACCTGGTGCGGGTCGTGACGGACGGCGCAGGCCGCCCGGTCGCGCTCCGCGGCGTGATGGTGGACGTGACCGACCGCCGCCGCGCCGAGGAGGAGCTCCGCCGCTCCGAGGAGCGCTACCGCCTGCTGTTCGAGGGGAGCCCCCAGCCGATGTGGATCTACGACACCGGGAGCCTCCGGTTCCTCGCGGTGAACGACGCCGCCGTCCGCCTCTACGGGTACGCGCGGGAGGAGTTCCTCGCGATGACGATCGAGGGGATCCGGACGCCCGAGGACGTCCCTCGCGTCCGGGAGCTGGTGCGGGGGCCCCGACCCGCGGTGCACCGGGTGGGGAGGCGCGTGCACCGCCGGAAGGACGGCACGCCGCTCCCCGTGGACGTCGTCTCGTTCGCCGTGGACTTCGACGGGCGGCCCGCCCGGCTGGTCCTCGCCACCGACGCCACCGAGATCGCCCGGGCCGAGGAGGAGCGGCGGCTCGCCGAGGAGGAGCGCCGGCGGGCGGAGGAGCGGTTCCGGGCCCTGGTCGAGCACCTCCCGGCGATCGTCTACATCGACGAGCCCGACCCGGGCCGGGGAGGGCTCGCGCGCCCGGTCTACGTGAGCCCGCAGGTCGAGACGATCCTCGGGTACTCCCCCGAGGAGTGGCTGTCCGACCCCGACCTGTGGCTGCGGGTGATGCACCCCGCGGACCGGGAGCGGGTCCGGGAGGAGGACCGCCGGACCGAGGAGACCGGGGAGCCCTTCGACGTGGAGTACCGGGCCCTGACCCGCGAGGGGCGCACCGTGTGGTTCCACGACGTCGCGGTTCCCCTGGAGGAGGCGGGTGAGCGGAGACGGTGGATGGGGGTGATGCTGGACGTGACCGCCCGCAAGGCCGCCGAGGAGGAGCTGACCGAGCGCGACGCCCACCTCCGGCTGCTGCTCGAGGAGGTCCCCGCCGTGATCTGGTCGGTCGACCCCGAGCTGCGGTTCACCTCCTCCACGGGGGGAGGGCTGAGCGCGCTCGGCCTTCGGCCGGGCGAGGTGGTCGGGACCACCCTCGAGGAGTTCTTCGGTACCGACGACCCCGCGTTCCCGGCGATCGCCGCCCACCGGCGGGCCCTCGCGGGGGAGCCCGTCGACTACGAGCTGGTCTGGGCCGGACGCTCCTACCACTCCCACGTGGAGCCGCTCCGGGGGGCCGACGGGACGGTCCGGGGGGCGGTGGGCGTGGCGATCGACCTCACCGACCGCAACGCCGCCGAGGAGGAGCTGCGACGGAGCTACGAGCTGCTCCGGCGGACCGACGCGCAGCGCCGCGAGCTCATGGCCCGCCTGGTCCGGGCCCAGGAGGAGGAACGGCGCCGGATCGCCGCCGACATCCACGACGACGCGGTGCAGAAGATGACGGCGGTCGGCCTCCGCCTCGAGGCCCTCGCGCGGCGGGTCCAGGGCGAGGAGGCCCGGGAGCTCCTGGCGCGCCTGCAGGCGACCGTGGGGACGACGATCGGCCGCCTCCGCACCCTGCTGTTCGAGCTCCGGCCGCCGGCCCTGGACCGGGCCGGCCTGGCGGACGCCCTCCGGGAGCACCTCGCCCAGCTCCGCGACGAGGCGGGGCTCTCGGTCCACCTCGAGGACCGGGCGCCCGGGCCGCTCCCCGAGGAGATCAAGATCACGGCGTACCGGATCGCGCAGGAGGCCCTGGCCAACGTCCGCAAGCACGCGGCGGCGCGGTCGGTCCGGGTGGTCCTGGACGCCCTCGACGGCGGGCTCCTGGTCCGGGTGGCCGACGACGGGGCGGGGTTCCGGCCGGCGGAGCCCAGCGTCGCCGGGCCGGGCCACCTCGGCCTGGAGTCGATGCGGGAGCGGGCGGAGCAGGCCGGGGGGTGGCTGCAGGTGCGGAGCCGCCCCGGCGCCGGCACCACGGTCGAGGCCTGGCTCCCGCTCACGGGGGACGCGACGTCCCCGGGCCCGGGCGCCCCGACGCACGGCTCCCGGGGCCCGGCGGTCCCGACCCACGGGTCCCCGGACCCGTCCGCCCCCTAGGCCCGGATCTCCTGGCGCATGAACAGCACGTAGGCGGCGGCGAAGCAGAGCACGCAGAGCGCCACGAGCCCCACGATCTGCGGCCAGACCACGAGGAGGCTCTGGTCGAGGGGGAGCGGCGAGGGGATCGCCTGGTCCACCTGCCGCGGGAGCACGATGCCCACGGTGCGGATCTGGGGGTTCAGCAGCACGACCGTGGCCTCCTCGTAGAGCACCGCGGGGGAGAGGCGGCCCAGCCACTGCTGGAGGCGGGCGTTGCGGAGCACCTCCTCGGCGGTGGGGGAGTCGGGGACCGGGGCCACGGCGTCCGCCACCAGGCCGACCAGGAACCCGGCGAACAGCGTGAGCACGAGCCACAGGGAGATCGAGACCAGCGCGGAGGTCGCGGCCCGCCGGAGCACCACCGACCAGAGCGTGGCGAACGCGAGCCAGAAGCCCACGTAGACGGCGGTGAGGATCAGCCACACGAGGAGCCGCCCGGCCTCGTCGGCGGTGGGGGTGATCCCGAGCCGGACGATCGAGAGGCCCGCCACGATCAGCGTGAGGGCCGCGAGCACCGCGACGATCACCGCGAGCCCCCCCACGAACTTCCCGTTGATCACGTCGTCCCGCCGGATCGGCTGGGCCACGAGCCGCGGGAGGGTCCGCTGCGCCCGCTCGCCGTTCACCGCGTCGAACCCGAAGGCCACGCCGAGGAGGGGCGCCAGGAACCCGACCAGCGTGAGGAACGAGGGGACCCGCTCGGGGGCCGCGGTGAAGACCTGGAGGAACAGCGACGGCGCCTCCTGCGCGCGCTCGGCGATCTCCCGGATCGCCCCGGACGCGGCGTAGACCGAGCCCACGGCGGCCAGGGCCACGAGCAGGAGCAGGACGGCGAAGCGCGTCGAGAGCAGGTGGTCGGCCACCTCCTTGGCGGCGATCACCCGCCAGCCGACCGACCGCTCCCGCGGGCCCGGCGGGGCCGGGAGCGCGGCCGCCCGTCCGCCCGCGCTCACCGCCGTCCTCCCCCGGGTGCTCACCGCGGTCGCCCCTCCGTCCGTCCGCCGCCCTTCATCGCGTCCCGCCGCGCGCCCCCGCCGCCCCGGCCTCCCGGAAGTACCGCCGGTAGAGGGCGTCCAGCTCCTCCTCCCGCCGCTCCAGGTGGAGGACGACGAGCCCTCGGTCCGCCAGGGCGCGGGTCAGGGCCGGCCGTGGGTCCCCGTCCGCCGCCACCACCCACCGACGGGGGTCTCGGCCGTCCCGCTCCACCGCGCGGACGCCGGGGAGCGACCGGAGGGCCTCCTCGACGCGGGCCGGGTCGCCGTCCACGGCGACCTCGAGGGTCGCGCCGGCCACGCCCGCCCGGGCCGCGAGCTCGTCGACCCGTCCCAGGGCCACCAGGCGCCCGGCGGCGAAGATCCCGACCCGGTCGCAGACCGTGCGGACCTGGTGGAGGAGGTGGCTCGAGAGCAGCACCGTGGCGCCGCGCTCCCGGCTCACCCGGCGGATCAGCTCCAGGACCTCCGCCACCCCCTCGGGGTCGATGGCCACGGTCGGCTCGTCGAGGATCAGGACCTCCGGGTCCTTGACGAGCGCGTCGGCGATCCCCAGGCGCTGGCGCATCCCCCGGGAGTAGGTCTCCACCGGGTCGTCGGCCGCGTCGGACAGGCCCACCTGCTCGAGGAGGGAGGCGATCCGCTCCTCGGCGGCGAACCCGTTCAGCCCGTTCAGGCGGGCCGTGAACCGCAGGTTCTGCCGGCCGGTCATCGCGTCGTAGAACCCCACCGCGTCGGGCACGTAGCCCACCCGGCGCTTCACGTCGAGCGGGCGCCGGGTCGGGTCGAGGCCGAGCACGCGCGCCTCGCCCTCGCTGGGCTCGGTGAGGCCGAGGAGCATGAGGATCGTTGTGGTCTTCCCCGCGCCGTTCGGCCCGAGGAGCCCGAAGATCTCCCCCCGGCGCAGCTCGAGGTCGAGGTGGTCGACGGCGACCAGGTCGCCGTAGCGCTTGGTCAGCCCCCGGGTGACGACCGCCGGCTCGTCCATGGGCGGCTCACCGCCGGCCGTAGCGCTGGAACACCCACCACAGCCCGCCGAGGGCGGCCAGGATCAGGGCGATCCCGACGAACCCCCACAGCCCGGAGGTCCGGACCGTGGTCCGCAGGTCGACGTCCTCGCTCACCTGGTCGTTCCGGGCCGAGAGCCGGACGATGTAGTCGCCGGCCACCGCGTCCCCGGCGGGGGTCATCAGGACCCGGACCGGCACCGAGTCCCCCGGCGCCACCTGGGGGATCCGCTCCGGCGCGAACCGGACCGTCCAGTCGGTCGGGGGGTCCGCGTCGAAGCGGAGGTCGGCGAGGGGTGCGGTCCCGGTGTTCCGGACCACCATCACGACGGTCGTCGTCCCGCCCGCCCCGACGTCCGCGCTGAGCCGCTCGTCGGGGGTGGTGAAGACCAGCTCGTAGTTCCCGGTGACCTCGACCACCAGCTCGGTCTGGGCCGAGAGCCCGCCGCCCGCGGCCCGCACGAGCACCGGGTAGCGGCCGGCCACGGTGTCGTCCGGGGGGTCCACCTCCACCTGGACGCTCTCGCTCTCCCCCCCGCCCACGCGGATCGAGGTCGCGAGCTGCTCGCCGACCGGGCGGACGTCCACGAGCCAGCCCGGCGGCCCCGCCCCCTCCAGGTCGAAGGTGGCGTCCCGCGGCGTGTCGTTCCGGAGCTGGAGGTCGAAGGTGAACGTGGAATCCGCGGGGCCCGCCAGCCGGGGGCTGTCGGTGGTGAGGGTCACGCCCCCCTCCGCGCCCCGGCTCACCCGGAGGTCGATCTCGAGCACGTCGACCCCGGTCGCGGCGCGCCCCACGACCCGGAGGCCGTAGCGGCCGGGGGCCGCGTCGGGCGGCACCTGCACCTCCAGCTCGACCGCCGGGGGTCGGTCGGGGTCGGTCATCACGCCGTCGATCACGAAGCCGCCGCCCTGCAGCACCGCGCGCCAGCCCTTCGGCACGCCCTCGACGGCGAGGTCCACGCGCTGGCGACCGGGAGCCGACACCGCGAGGTCGAAGGTGACGGTGTCCCCCGGCCCCACGACCACCGCGGGGTAGGGGGTCGTCACGCTGGGGCCCGGGGCGGACCGGGCCGCGGGCGCGCCGAGCGCAACGAGGAGGGCCGCCAGGGCCCCGATGGCCACGATGCGCCGGGTCGTCCTCATCGCGTCCGAACGAACCGAACCGTCGCCACCCGGGCCGGCCCGCCCGGGCCGGGCCCACGCCGTCACCATCCTATCGCGGCCGCCGGCGGCCCTGGCAAGCGACGGTCCCGGCCGCCCCGGCGCCGCGGCCACGGCCCGTCCGGCGGCCCGGGCCCGTCCCCCCGGGCTCCGCCGCCGCGGGTCAGCGCAGGGCCCGCAGCTCCCGGAACAGCCGGTCGACCTCCTCCTCGGTCGTGAAGAAGTGGGGGGAGACGCGGAGCCCGTCCCCACGGAAGTCGGTGCAGACGTCGCGCTCGAGGAGCGCACGGCAGATCTTCCCGGCCTCCGGGCCGACGCCCAGGTTGACGACCCCGCCCCGGGCCGCCCGGTCCCGCGGCGTCCGCACCGGGAGGCCGGCCTCGTCGGCCCGGGTGATCACGAGGTCGGTGAGCTCCCCCAGGCGCTCCCGGATCCGCCCCGGGCCCACCTCGGCCACGATCTCCAGACCGCCCCGGGCCACGAAGACCGCGGCGGCCGGCGGGGTCCCATGCTCGAGCCGACGGGCGGTGGGGTGGAGCTCGAGGTGCTCGAGGTCGAACGAGAACGGGTCGCGGGTCGCGAACCACCCGGTGACCAGGGGCTGGAGCCTCGGGAGGAGCTCCTCCCGGGCGTAGAGGAAGGCGAGCCCGGGCCCCCCGCACAGCCACTTCAGGACCCCGGTGACGTAGAAGTCGCAGCCCAGCTCGCGCACGTCGACCGGGACGATGCCCGCGCCGTGGAAGTCGTCCACGACCGACCAGGCCCCGGCCGCCCGGGCCATCCGGCAGATCGCCGCCGCGTCCACGAGCGCGCTCGAGCGGTAGAGGACCCGGTTCACCATCACGACCGCCGTCCGCTCGTCGATGGCCTCCTCGTAGGCCTCGAGGGGGACCGTGAGCCCGTCGGGCGAGCGGAGGAACACCACCTCCGCCCCCCGCCGCACGTGGGCCAGCCAGACGTGCCCGTCGGTGGGGAAGTCCAGCTCGGAGCAGATCACCTTCCTCCGCGCGGACAGGTCGACGCAGGAGGCGATCGCGGAGAGCGCGACCGAGACGTTCGTGGTGATCGCGAGCTCGTGGGGCCGGGCCCCGACCAGGGCCGCGAACGTCTCCTTCAGGCGCCCCATCGTGGGGAAGACGTCCTCGAACCAGACGTGGTCCGGGGCGCCCTTCGTCTCCCAGGCGTCCAGGAACCCCTCGAGGTAGGCGCGCGAGCGCCGGGAGATCGGCCCGAGGGAGGCGCTGATCAGGTAGGCCTTCCGCTGGAGCACCGGGAACTCCTCCCGGTAGCGGCGGAGGTCGTCGCCCACGGGCCGCAGCCTACCGCACCGCCGACCACAGCCAGCCCGCGACGCCGCTCGCCAGGACCACGGCGACCACGTTCCAACGGAGCCGCCAGGTCCCGAGGAACACGACCGCCGCGAGCGCGACGGCGAAGGGGTCGACCGACCGGAGGACCGGGAGGCGGACCTCGGCCCCGAAGGGACGCACCACCGCGGCCTCGTCGAACAGCGTCCGGACGGCGAACGCCGCCGCGAGGTTCGCGATCACCCCGACCACGGCCGCGGTGACCGTGGAGAGCGCCGACGACAGCCGCTCGTGGCCCCGGAGGCGCTCGATCGAGGGCGCGCCCAGGAAGATGAACAGGAACGAGGGCGCGAACGTGGCCCAGACGGGGACCGCGGCCCCCAGGGTCCCCGCGACCGCCGGGGGGAGCCCGCCGGGGTCGCGGTACGCGGCGAGGAAGCCGACGAACTCGGTCACCATGATCAGGGGGCCGGGCGTGGTCTCCGCCAGCCCGAGGCCGGTCACCATCTCCCCGGGCGCGAGCCACCCGAAGCCCGACACCGCGGCGCGGTCGATGTAGGCGAGGACCGCGTAGGCGCCGCCGAACGTCACCAGCGCGACCTGGCTGAAGAACAGCGCCTCCCGGGCCAGCACGTCGCCGGTCCCCCGCAGCGCGATCACGAGCGCGAGCGGCGCCCACCACGCGACGAGGCCGGCCGAGAGGACGCGGAGCGTGCGCCCCGGGCTCGGGCGGGCGTGGGGGGCACGGAGGGCACGGTCGGCCACGGTGGTCGGCGCGTCGAGGTCCTCCTCGAGGGGGAGCGCCCGGGGCCAGCGGGGGCCGGCGAGCACCCCGAGGACCCCCGCGCCGAGGACGACCACCGGGAACGGCACCCCGAGCAGGAACAGCGCGGCGAACGCGGCGATCGCCACGAGCCCCATCGCCGGGGTCCGCAGCCCGCGCCTGGCGACCCGCAGCAGCGCGGCGGCGACGATCCCCACCACGGCCGCCCCCAGCCCGTCGAAGACCGCCCGCACCGCCGGGAGGTCCCCGTGCACCGCGTAGAGCCAGGACAGCCCGAAAAGGAGGAAGAACGCGGGCAGGACGAAGGCGACCCCGGCGACGATCCCGCCCGCCGTCCGGTGGAGGAGCCAGCCGACGTAGATCGCGAGCTGCGTGGCCTCGGGGCCGGGGAGCAGCATGCAGTAGGAGAGCGCGTGCAGGAACCGCTCCTCGCCGATCCACCGGCGGCGCTCCACGAGCTCCTGGTGCATGATCGCGATCTGCCCGGTCGGCCCCCCGAAGTTCACGAAGCCGAGCTTCACCCAGAACCGGAGGGCGTCCCGGAACGGGACGGCCGGCCCCTCGCCCTCGACCACGCCCGGAGGGTAGCCGAGCCCGCGCGCGGCCGGGCGGCGCGCGGCGCGGGAGGGTCGACCCCGCCCGTAGAATGCCCTCCGTGGGCACCGAGCGGCTCGTCATCCACGGCGCCCGTGAGCACAACCTGAAGAACGTCACGCTCGAGCTCCCCCGTGACGAGCTGATCGTGTTCACGGGCCTGTCCGGCTCCGGGAAGTCCTCGCTCGCCTTCGACACGATCTACGCCGAGGGCCAGCGGCGGTACGTGGAGTCGCTGTCGGCCTACGCCCGGCAGTTCCTCGGGCAGATGGAGAAGCCCGACGTCGACTTCATCGAGGGCCTCTCCCCGGCGATCTCGATCGACCAGAAGTCGGCCTCCAAGAACCCGCGGTCGACCGTGGGGACCATCACCGAGATCTACGACTACCTCCGGGTGCTCTACGCGCGGATCGGCCACCCCCACTGCCCGCGCTGCGGCCGGCCGATCGGCCGGCAGACCCCCGAGCAGATCGTGGACCAGGTGATGCAGCTCCCGGAGGGGACCCGGTTCCAGGTGCTGGCCCCGGTGGTCCGGGGGCGGAAGGGGGAGTACGAGCGGCTCCTCGCCGACCTGGCGCGCAAGGGCTTCGTCCGGGCCCGGATCGACGGCGAGGTGCGGGACCTGTCGGAGCCGATCCGGCTCGACCGCTACTACAAGCACACGATCGAGGTGGTCGTGGACCGCCTGGTGGCCAAGCCCGGGATCCGACGGCGGGTCGCGGACTCGATCGAGCAGGCCCTCCAGCTCGCCGAGGGGATCGCGGCGATCGCGGTCCAGACCGACGGGAAGGAGGAGGTCCAGACCTTCTCCCAGAACCTGGCCTGCACGAACTGCGGCCTGTCGTTCGACGAGCTCCAGCCCAGGAACTTCTCGTTCAACTCGCCCTACGGCGCCTGCCAGACCTGCGACGGCCTGGGCACCCGGCTCGAGGTGGACCCCGAGCTGGTGGTGCCGGACCCCGACCTCTCGGTGGCGGAGGGGGCCATCGCGCCCTGGGCCGGGTCGCGCCTCGAGTACTGGGACCGGGTGCTCGAGGCGGTGGCCGAGGCCCACGGGTTCGACCTGCGCACGCCGTGGCGGAAGCTCCCCAAGGAGGCCCGGGACATCCTGCTCTACGGGAGCGACGAGGAGATCCACGTGCGCTACCGCAACCGGTACGGGCGGGTGCGGGCCTACTGGACCACCTACGAGGGGGTGATCCCCAACGTCGAGCGCCGCCACGCCGAGACCGACTCCGACACCCAGCGGGAGCGGCTGGAGCAGTACATGCGGGAGGTCCCGTGCCGGGCCTGCGGCGGCGCGCGCCTGCGGCCGGAGTCCCTCGCGGTCACGGTCGGCGGGCTCAACATCGCCCAGCTCACCGCGCTCTCGATCCGGGAGTGCCTGCGGTTCGTGGACACCGTGGAGCTCTCCGACCGGGAGCGGATGATCGCGGAGCGCCTCCTCAAGGAGATCCGGGCCCGCCTGGGGTTCCTGGTGGACGTCGGCCTGGACTACCTCACGCTCGACCGGGCCTCGGCGACGCTCGCGGGCGGCGAGGCCCAGCGGATCCGGCTCGCCACCCAGATCGGGAGCGGCCTGGTCGGGGTCCTGTACATCCTCGACGAGCCCTCGATCGGCCTCCACCAGCGGGACAACCGCCGGCTGATCGACACGCTCCTGCGCCTGCGGGACCTGGGGAACACCCTGATCGTGGTGGAGCACGACGAGGCCACGATCCGCGCCGCCGACCACATCGTGGACATCGGGCCCGGGGCCGGGGCGGAGGGCGGCGAGATCGTCTACTCCGGCCCCCTCGAGGGGCTGCTCCTCGAGGACCGGTCGCTCACCGGCGCGTACCTCTCCGGGCGGCGGCGGATCCCGGTGCCGGGGCGGCGGCGGACGCCCACCGGGCGGTGGCTCCGCCTGGAGGGCGCCCGGGAGCACAACCTCAAGGACATCACGGTCGAGATCCCCCTCGGGCTGTTCGTCTGCGTGACCGGCGTCTCGGGCTCGGGGAAGTCCACGCTCGTCCAGGAGGTCCTGCTCCGGGCGCTGATGCAGAAGATCTACCGGTCCAAGGCCCTGCCCGGGAAGCACCGCCGGCTCGTCGGGTGGGAGCAGGTCGACAAGGTGATCGACATCGACCAGTCGCCGATCGGACGGACCCCGCGGTCGAACCCCGCGACCTACACCGGCGTGTTCGACCACATCCGGCGGCTGTTCGCCCAGATCCCGGAGGCCCGGGTCCGCGGCTACCTCCCGGGCCGGTTCTCGTTCAACGTGCGGGGCGGGCGGTGCGAGAACTGCGCCGGCGACGGGCAGATCAAGATCGAGATGCACTTCCTGCCCGACGTCTACGTGACCTGCGAGGTCTGCAAGGGGCGGCGGTACAACCGGGAGACGCTCGAGGTCCGCTACAAGAACCGGAGCATCGCCGACGTCCTGGAGATGAGCGTGGACGAGGCCCTCGACTTCTTCCGGAACATCCCGGTGATCGCCCGCCACCTCCAGACCCTGGCCGACGTGGGCCTGGGCTACATCAAGCTCGGGCAGCCGGCGCCGACGCTCTCCGGCGGCGAGGCCCAGCGGATCAAGCTCGCGGCCGAGCTGCAGAAGCGGGCCACGGGGAACACGTTCTACGTCCTCGACGAGCCCACCACCGGCCTCCACTTCGAGGACATCCGCAAGCTCCTGGCGGTCCTGCAGCGGCTGGTCGACGCGGGGAACACGGTGGTGGTGATCGAGCACAACCTGGACGTGATCAAGGCCGCGGACTGGATCATCGACCTCGGGCCCGAGGGCGGGGACGCCGGCGGCGAGGTGGTGGCGGCGGGGCCGCCCGAGGAGGTGGCGCTCGAGCCCCGCTCCCACACCGGGCGGTTCCTGGCCCAGGCCCTGGGGGCGCTGCCGCTCGAGGCGGCCGCCGCCCGCTGAGCGCGGCTCCGACCCCCGCCGGCCGCGCTTGCTAGTATCCCGGCCGCTGTGTCCAGGAAGCCCGCGCTCCTCGCGCTCGCCCTCGGCCTGCTCGCCGCGGCCTGCGGCAGGCCGCCCGAGCCCGAGCTCGAGCTCGGCAGCGGGCGGACCTTCGTGCCGGTCGTCGTGGACGCCGTGAGCGACGTGGGCAGGTTCCCCTCGGTGGCGGTCGACGCCCAGGGCCAGCCGGTCGTCGTGGCCTTCGCGTTCGAGGAGGCCACCGGACCCGGCCAGCTCCCCGAGACCCGCCCCCTCGACGCCCCCACGGTCCCGGCGGTCGTGATCGACGCCCGGCGGGACGGCTCGTGGGTCCGGGGCGGCGTGGCGATGGCGACGGAGGCCCCGGCGGCCGTGCCGTTCGGGCCGGAGACCGTGGAGGCGCTGTCCTCGATGGCGCCGGGGAACGTGAACGGCACCGACGTGGTCGTCGACGCGAACGGCGGGATCCACGTGGCGTGGGTCGCCGACACCGGGGTCTGGTACGCGTCGGGGGACGGCACCTCGTTCTCGGTGGAGCGGGTGCGGGAGCTGCGGCCCCCCCTCCAGCAGGCGGGGCCGCTGGGGCCGCCCGCGCTGGCCGTCGACGAGGCCGGGGGGCCGGTGGTGGCGTTCGTCGACGCGAGCGGGGGTCGGGCCGAGGTGACCCTCGCCGCCCGCGCCGCCGAGGGGTGGGAGGCCGAGGTCGTCGCGACCGCGGCGGACGGGTCGGCGGCCCCCACGGGGGTGGCGTTCCGGGACGGGGAGCCCGTGGTGGCGTTCCTCGACGGCGGGACCCCCACCGTCGCGCGGCGGGCCGCCGGCGGGGCCTGGGGGACCGAGCCGATCGAGGCCGGCGTGGACGCCGTCGCGCTCTCGTTCGCGGGCAGCCCCGACGGGGGGCTGTACGCGGCCTACGTGGCGGGCGGCGAGGTCCGGGTCGCGGCCCCGGGCGGCGGCGGGTGGCGGACCTCGACGGTGGCCGCCGCCAGCGGGACGGCCTCCCGCACCGGGGTCGCCGTCGACGGGCAGGGGACGGTCTGGGTGACCTGGGACGACGGCCGGGGCGTGCACCTGGCGAGCGGCGGGACCGACGGGTTCGAGGAGGTCGAGACCCACGGCGCGGCCGGGGGGACCGCGCCCGACGTCGCGGTCGCTCCGGACGGGTCTGCCGCGTTCGTGGCGTGGTACGACCCGGCCCACGGCGACCTGCTCCTCGGGGCCTACGAGGACGTGGAGGGCCTGGCGCTCGCCCGTCCCACGGGCCTCGCGAGCCCCGGCGCGTCGCCGACCGCTCCTCCGCCGACCTCCCCGCCGCCAACGCCCCCGAGCCCCCAGCCCACCGGCTCCCCGACGGAGGGCCCGCCGCCGGGCGGGTGCCCGCCGGACGGGATCCGGATCACGGCGTCGCCGGGGGCGATCGGCAACGGCTTCGACCAGACCGAGCTCACGGTCCCCGCGGGCGAGCCGTTCACGGTCTGCTTCGACAACCAGGACACGGGGATCCCGCACAACTGGGCGCTGTACACCGACGAGTCGGCCTCGGAGAAGCTGGCGGAGGCGGGGTCGTTCCCGAACGACCCGCCGGCCCCGGTGCTCCTGGTGGGGGAGGTGCCCGCGCTCGACCCCGGCGAGTACTTCTTCCGCTGCGACTACCACCCGGTCACGATGACCGGGACGCTCACCGCCGAGTAGCGGCGGCGGGTCCTCCCGGCACGGACCTCCCGGCGTGCGGGGAGCGCTGTCGTACGATGACCGTGTGAGCGTCCCGCGGCCGGAGGCGTCGACCATCCCCGACGAACCCGGCGTCTACCTCTTCCGGGACCGCGACGGCCGGGTCGTGTACGTGGGGAAGGCGCGTTCGCTCCGCAAGCGCCTCGCGAGCTACTGGGGCCGGCCCCTCCACCCGCGCACCGAGGCCATGGTCGCCGCGGCGTCCTCGGTGGACTGGATCGTCGCTCGGACCGAGGTCGACGCGCTGATGCTCGAGTACAACCTGATCAAGGAGCACCGGCCACGCTTCAACGTCCGCTACCGCGACGACAAGAGCTACCCCTACCTCGCGATCACGGTGGGCGAGCGGTGGCCGCGGGCCCAGGTCCTCCGGGGCCGGAAGCGGAAAAACGTCCGCTACTTCGGCCCCTACGGGCACGCCTACGCGATCAGAGAGACCCTGGATGCGCTCACGCGGGTCTTCCCCGTGCGGACCTGCTCCGACAGCTTCTTCGACCAGCGGGCCCGGGCCGGGCGGCCCTGTCTCTACCACGACATCGGGCGGTGCGCCGGCCCCTGCGTGCCGTCGCTCACCGGCGTCACCGAGGAGGCCTACCGCGCCCACGTGGAGGCCCTCTCGGACTTCCTGGCCGGGAACCACGAGCCGGTCCTGCGCCGGCTGGACCGCGAGATGCGGGAGGCCGCGGCCCGGCAGGAGTTCGAGCTGGCGGCCAAGCTCCGGGACCAGCTCTTCGCCGCGCGGCGGGCGATGGAGAGCCAGGAGATGGTGCTGCCGCGGGAGGAGCACCTCGACGTCGTGGGCCTGGCCGAGGACGACCTCGAGGCCTGCTTCCAGGCCTTCTTCGTCCGCCGGGGCCGGGTGATGGGGCGGAAGGGCTGGGTCGTGGACCGGGTCGAGGAGCTGGACCGCCCGCAGCTCGTGGCCTCCTTCCTCCGCGAGCTCTACATGGAGCGGGACGACGTCCCGGCCCGGGTGCTCGTGCCGGTCCTCCCCGAGGGGCGCGAGGTCCTCGAGGAGTGGCTCTCCGAGCGCCGCGGGGGCCGGGTGACGATCGGGGTCCCCGAGCGGGGGGCGAAGCGGAAGCTGCTCGAGATGGTGACCCGGAACGCCGAGGAGGCGTTCGGGCGGCACAAGCTCCGCCGGGCCTCCGACTTCGGCGCCCGTTCCCGGGCCCTGGCCCAGCTCGCGGAGGAGCTCGGGCTCCCGCAGGCCCCGCTCCGGATCGAGTGCTACGACGTCTCGAACCTCGGGCCGACCGACACGGTCGGGTCGATGGTGGTCTTCGAGGACGGGCTCCCGAAGCGGTCCGACTACCGGCGGTTCGAGATCCGGGGCGTGGCGGGCCAGGACGACTTCGCCTCGATGGAGGAGATGCTCCGCCGCCGCTTCCGCCGGCTCCTCGAGGAGCGGGAGGCGGGAGGCGGCGACCGCCGGCCCCGGCGGTTCTCCTACCCCCCCGGGTTGGTCGTGGTGGACGGGGGCGCCGGGCAGCTCGGGGTGGCCGTGCGGGTCCTGGGCGAGCTCGGGCTCGACGTGCCGGCCGTGGGGCTCGCCAAGCGCCTCGAGGAGGTCTACCTCCCGGGCCGCCCGGAGCCGCTGCGGATCCCGCGGTCGTCGGAGGCGCTCTTCGTCCTCCAGCACCTCCGGGACGAGGCCCACCGCTTCGCGCTCGCGTACCACCGGACGAAGCGGGCGAAGCGGACGCTCGCCTCCCCCCTCGACGAGGTGCCGGGCGTGGGGCCGAACAGGAAGCGGGCGCTGCTGCGGGCGTTCGGGTCGCTCGCCCGGCTCCGGGAGGCCCCGCCCGAGGAGATCGCCCGGGTCCGGGGGATCGGGCCCGAGCTGGCGCGGACCATCCACGAGCACCTCCGGGCCCCCGCGGAGCGCCGGGAGAGCGCCTGACTTCCCATGTCAACCTCACGCGACTTCGAGGAGCGCCGCGGCTCGGTGGAGAACCGGGTCGTAAGGCCTGCGGTCCTGCCAGCAGCGCCAGATGACCCGCGCCCACGCCCGGGCCAGGATCCTCACCGCGTGCGGATGGTCGCACCCCCGGGCGATCGCCCGTCGGTAGATCTCCGCCGCCCACGGGGAAGCGTGGCGGGAGTTGTCGGCGAAGGTGGTGAGGGCCTCCCGCAGGCGCTTGTTACAGGCCCACCGGAAGCTCACGTCGCGGTGCTTGCCCGAGGTGTGGGTCACCGGACACAGGCCGCCCAGCATGGCCACGGCGTCCGGGTGGGGGTAGGCTTCCCGGCAGTCGCCCCACTCGGCGAGCATCTGGGCGGCGTTGATCTGACCGGACCGTGGCAGGGACGTGAAGACCTCGGCGTCCGGGTGCTCGCCGAGGTGGGCGACCACCGCCCGGTCCAGGTCCTTGATCGAGCGGTTGAGGGAGCGCATCACCCGGACCATGGCCCGCACCGCGTCCGCCCGGGCCTCGGCCTCGACCCCCACGATGCCCTCGGGCGCCTTCCGGAGCCTGGCGAGCAGCTCGGCCGGGGATCTCCTGCCGCTGTAGCCGGCCTTCTTCAGGAAGCTCCCAAGCCGGACCTCCCCGAGCCGGGCGGCGGACTCCGGCGTGGGGTAGCGCTCCAGGAACGCCAGGCAGATCTCCGAGCAGACGTCGGCGAAGATCACCGCCGCTCCCGGCCAGTAGGCCTCCAGGCAGCTCCGAAGCTGGTTCCCCAGGGCCACCCGCTGATCCACCAGGTCGTCCCGGGCCCGGACCACCGAGCGCAGGGCCCTGGTCTGCTCGGAGAAGGGCTCCAGGCGCCTGAGCCGGTGGCCGTCGGTGCGCACTACGTCGGCGATCACGTAGGCGTCCCCGGGGTCGGACTTGGCTCCGCCCACCGCGTAGCGCTGGCGAAAGCCCTTCATGGCGAAGGTGGGGATTACCACGATGGGGTAGCCGGCCTCCAGGATCCGGTCCACGAGGCGTCCCTCGGGGCGCTCGATGCCGACGAGGATCTCTCCCTGCTCCGCCCACCTGGCCAGGTGTCTGGCGAGCTCGTCGAAGCCTTCCTGGGAGTGGGCCACCGTGGCCCGGCCCCGGATCTTGCCGGCCGCGTCGACCGCGCAGACGTCGTGGCACTCCTTGGCCCAGTCGATGCCGATGAACATCACACCTCCTTCCGATCGGGGGGCCTACCCGGTGGCGGGAGCGCGTCGCGGTTCATTACTGACTGGCGCTCGAGGCGCGTCTTCCCATCGCCGCTCTGCGCTCCCGGCTCCCGGCGGGGGTGGCGGTATCAGGCTGGCCCTCGAGGGGCGATGGACCCTGGCCCTCCCTCCGCCGGTCACCGAGATGCCCAGAGCATGCACTCACCGAGAGGCCGTTCCCTGGAACCTCACACGGGAAGGGTGGACCAGTAATGGCCGACGCGGTGCGCGAGCCCGCGACGACCGGGGGACGCGCCCCGACCGGGGAGGCGGCGGCGGAGCGGCGCGCCGAGGGCCGGGCGG
>FWPU01007412.1_pt1 | contig 20262 bp, 18 predicted proteins | sample 2228361 | NCBI WGS metagenome assembly FWPU01 (sample SAMEA103939777, study PRJEB20133) | metagenome
TCACCGCCTATCAGACCGAGGTCCTGGCCAATTTCGTCGAGACGGGGGTGCGGCTGTGGCGTGCCCGGCAGGGACGCTAACTGGCAGGCGGCGGGGCGCTGACCGCAGCCTCGCCCCGCCGCCACTCCTCTGCCGGCCAGCAGCCTAGCGCCGGGCGAGCCAGGCGTTGTGGAACAGCTGGAACGCCCGGGCGTCCAGGACGTACCCGTTCAGGGCACCCGTGGCGAGGAAGGCCCGTCTGATGACGTAGAAGGGGATGTAGGGGACGTTGCGCATCATGTGCTCCTGGGCGCGTGTGTAGATCTCGAACCGGCGCCGCGGGTCCATGGTCGCCCGCCCCTCCTCCAGCAGGCGGTCCAGCTCGGCGTTGCGGTAGATGGCGGTGTTCCACCCTCGCTCGATCTGGCTGCTGTGCCCCACGATAAACAGGACATCCGGGTCCGCGCTGACGAAGAGCATGCCGGCCATCTCCCACTCCCCGCGGCGGATTCCGGCCAGGTACGGCGCCTGCTCGATGGCCACAATCTGGGCGTCGATCCCCACCTGACGCAGCTGCGCCTGCTTTACCTGTGCGTCCAGGAGCTGCTGCGCCACGGTGATGGTCCCAAGGCGGATACGGAACGGTCGCCCATCTTTCACCAGGATGCCGTCCGACCCGGGACGCCATCCCGCCTCCGCCAGGAGCTGGCGCGCCCGGTCGGGGTTGTAGGGTTGCGCCAGCTGCTCCACGGCCTTGTTGTACCCCCAGGTCGCCGGGGAGAGCGGGGCGTTGGCCACGGCGCCCACGTTCTCGTAGACGGCCCGCAGCAGCTCGTCCTTATTGATGGCGTGGGCCACCGCCTGGCGCACGCGTGGGTCGTCGAAGGGCCAGCGGCTGGTGTTCAGGATGATCACCCGGGGGAGGCCCGACTGGTCCTTGAAGAAGGCCCTGAAGTTGGGGTTGCGCGCCAGCCGCTCCACCTCCCGGGGCGGGGCGTTGTAGAGCACCTGGACATCGCCGCGGACCAGCTGGGCCACGCGGGTGGCGTCCTCGGGGACGACGGTGTACACCAGCTCGTCCAGGTAGGCGGGGCCGGGGTGGCGGAAGAAGCGGGGTGCCCACCGGTAGTCCGGGTTGCGTACCAGGGTGATCCGCTGGTTGGGAACGATCTCCTTGACCATGAAGGGACCGGTGCCCACGGGGTTCTGCCCGAAGACGGGGCCGAAGCGGCGCACCGCGGCGGGGGAGACGGGGGCCAGGCCGATCTCCGTCAGCGCGTCGAGGAACGGCGCAAAAGGCGTGGAGAGGGTGATCTGCACCGTGAAGGGATCGGGGGTCTCCACCCGTTCCACCGGCCCGAGGATGGTGGCGGCGAAGGGAGAGCGCAGGGCCGGATCCTTGATCCGGTTGATGGAGAAGGCCACCGCCTCCGCGGTCAACGGCGTCCCGTCGTGGAACTTCACGCCCTGGCGCAGTTTGAGCAGGATCACCCGCCCGTCCGGGGAGACGGTGTAGCTGGAGGCCACGCCGGGCCGGATTTCCCCGCTGTCCGGATCCCGGATGAGCAGGGGGTCGTAGATATTGCCCATGATCTCCCGGGCGAAGGTGAAGGCGGCTACCGCGGGGTCGAGCAGGTCCCATCCCGCCGTGAGGGCCACCACCACCCGCCCCCCGGGCTGCGGCGAAGGCGCGGCGGCCCCGCCACCGGCAGCCGGCAGCAGCAGCGCCGTCAGCAGGATGACGATAATGACCAGACCTCGTGCTTGCATGATCCTCCCTCCTTCTTCTCCGACCGGCTCAGGTCAGCCGGATCCGTGGGTCGAGATAGGCGTAGAGTACGTCCACGATCAGGTTGACCAGGACAAACCCCAGCGCGATGACCAGCACAGTCCCCTGCACCACGGGGAAGTCGCGGGCCAGGATGGCGTCCACAACCAGCCGCCCCACGCCCGGCCAGGCGAAGACCGATTCGGTGATGACGGCACCGCCCAGCAGGTGGCCGAACTGCAACCCCAGGACGGTGACCACCGGGACCAGACTGTTCTTAAGCGCGTGCTTCACCACCACCGTCTGCTCGTGCAGGCCCTTGGCCCGGGCGGTTCGAACGAAGTCCTGACTGAGCACCTCCAGCATGCTGCTCCGAGTCAGCCGTGCCAGTATGGCGGCCGGCCCCGCAGCCAGGGTGAGTCCCGGCAGGATCACATGCTGCCACCCCTCATACCCGGCCACCGGAAGCCACTGCAGGCGCACGGCGAAGACGATCATCAGCATCAGCCCCAGCCAGAAGCTGGGCATGGAAAGTCCAACAAGCACCGCCAGCATGGATGCGTGGTCCCACAGCGTGTTCCGCCGCACTGCCGAGACTACGCCGACCAGCCCCCCACCCGCCGCGGCCAGGAGCATGGCTGCCACGGCCAGCCGCAGGGTGTTGGGCAGCCGCCAGGCGATCTCGCTCACCACGGGGCGGTTGCTGCGCACCGAACGCCCCAGGTCCCCGCGCAGTGCCCCGCTGAGGTAGCGCCAGTACTGGATGTAGAGGGGGCGGTCCAGCCCGAGCTGCTGCCGCAGGGCCTGCTGGTCAGCTGGGGAGGCGAATTCCGAGAGCATAACCAGCACCGGGTCGCCCGGGACCAGGTGGATCATCAGGAAGACGCCCAGGGAGACCCCCAGCGTGGTGACTAGACCCAGCAGTGCGCGGCGGCGCAGGTAGCTCACCACGGGGTCATCTCAGGCACGCAGCCGGGGGTCCAGAGCATCGCGCAGCCCGTCCCCCAGCAGGTTGATGGCAAGAACGGTAACCATGATGGCCAGCCCGGGAAAGGTGGCCATCCACCACTCGTTGCGCAGGTACGGCCGCGCGTGGCTGAGCATGGCGCCCCACTCCGGGGTGGGTGGCTGCGCGCCCAGCCCCACGAAGCTCAGCCCGGCCGCGGAGAGGATGGCCGTAGCCACTCCCAGGGTAGAGAGAACGATGATGGGCGCCACCACGTTGGGCAAGATGTGACGCAGGACGATGCGGGCATCGGAGGCACCCAGCGCGCGCATGGCCTCCACGTACTCCTGCTCCCTCACCGCCAGCGTGGTAGCCCGTACCACCCGGGCATAGGTAGGCACCGAGAAGATTCCGACGGCAATCATGACATTGCGCAGCCCGGGACCCAGCGTCCCGGCGATGACGATGGCCAGGAGGATCCCGGGAAATGCCAGGAGGACGTCGATCATACGCATAACCAGGGTGTCCACCCAACCGCCAAGGTAGCCGGAGAGCAGCCCCAGGCTGACGCCTCCCAGCATGGCCACGCCCACGGAGATGAGCCCCACCGTCAGGGAGATGCGAGCCCCGTGGATCACCCGGCTGAGTACGTCCCGACCCAGTTCGTCCGTCCCGAAGGGATGGGCGCGGGAGGGCGGGAGCAGCCGCTGCTCCGGCCTGACCAGGATGGGGTCGGCCGGGGCGACCGCGCCGGCAAAGACGGCCACCAGGAGCAAGAGAAGGAGAACCACCCCGCCGGCCAGCGCGGCACGGTTGCGGCGCAACTGCCGCCAGACCAGCGCGTACCGCCCCGCCGGATGGTGCACCTGCACAGTCAGCACCCGGGTGGCCACTGCTCCTCCACCCTCCCGCGCGACTAAGTTACGATCGCCAGCTCCCGGGAGCAGGTATTCAGACGCTCGGCGCCTTCGGCGGTGACGACCACGATGTCTTCGATGCGCACGCCGAACCGCCCCGGCAGGTAGATCCCCGGCTCCAGGCTGAAGGTCATCCCCTCCTCCAGCGGCAGCGGGTTGCCCTGGACCAGGTACGGCTCCTCGTGTCCGTCCAGCCCGATCCCGTGGCCCGTACGGTGAACGAAGAACTCGCCGAATCCATGGCGCGCGATGTGGTCGCGGGCCGCGCGGTCGACGGCTTCGCAGGGCACCCCCGGCCGCACCGCCTCGAAGGCCGCCTGCTGCGCCTCCTGCACGATCCGGTAGACAAGGCGGAAGTCGTCGCCTGGGGGCCCGACGTGCGGCGTCCGGGTGATGTCCGCCCAGTAGTTGCGGTACTGCCCGCCGTAGTCGACGACCAGCGCGTCGCCGGGAACGACCCTGCGGTCGGCCGTCTTGTAGTGCGGCGAGGCGCCGTTGGGTCCGGCACCGACGATCCCGCCACCGAATCGCTCCATCCCAGCGCGGCGCAACCCATCGTGGATCAGGGCGAGGACCTCCCGCTCCGTGCGCCCCGCCAGCGGCTGCTGCAGCAGCGCCAGGTAGGCCTGATCGGCGATGCGCGCCGCAGTACGCATCAACTCCAGCTCACCGGGGCTCTTACGCATGCGGAGTGCGGCCAGCAGCGGGCCGCCGTCCACGAACACGGTGTCAGGCAGCGCTCCCTGGAGGCGCAGCAGGAAGGTGGACCAAAGCTGCGGCCCCACCGCCACCCGCCGTCCGCCGCCCAGCGCCCGCGCGGCACGGCGGAACGCGGGTAGAGGATCTTCCGTCTCGTCCCAGGGGTAGAGGGCAGGGCGGACCGGCAGATGATCGACCAGCGGCACCTCGAAGGCGGGCAGCACCAGCGCGCTCTCCCCTGCGGCGGAGACTAGCAGGACCTTGAGCCGTTCGCTGGGGTTTCCCACCAATCCGGTGAGGTACACCAGGTCGGAGGACGGCCCGACCACCAGCAGGTCGGCCCCGGCCTGCCGGAGCTGCGTGGCCGCACGGCGGATGCGCTCGGCATGCTCGGTCATCGCCGGCTGTTCACCGCAGCTCCGGGATGACGAACTTCCCGCGGTCCATCACCTGCACGTCGTCCACCCAGAAGGAGTTACGCAGGCAGGGGAAGTCGATGTGCGATGGGCACTTGGTCCGGCCGTCCGGGAAGATGCCGTAGTTGGAGCCGAAGGCGATCTGCATGTTGCCGTAAAAGGCCTCGTTGTCCTGCGTGGCAAAGCCGAAGCGCGGGTGCATCGCCAGGCGGTCCCACTGCGCCTTGTCGTTGCACCCCCACCCCACGTGGGCGATGCGGTAGGCATCGGGGTGGCCGCTCTTCGCCAGCCAGGTCTTGAGCAGATCGGCGTCCTTCCCCTTGCCCGAGATCTCCACGATGAGACCATCGCGGATCTGCATGGTGATGGGCTCCTCCACGTAGTGGGCCATGCTCAGGAGGACATCTCCGCGGTCAACCACCAGCGTCCCCTCGGCTTTGTCCTCCTCGGGCGCGCAGCAGACCATCCCGCTGGGCCAGATGTCCCAGCGGCCGGGGGTGTCCGAGCCGCCCCAGATCTTCATGGTGTAGCGCCTGCCCTTCAAGATGGTAAGATCGGTGCCCGCCTCGGATCTGATGCGCAGGGTTGTGCCGCGTTCCATGACGGCTCCACCGGCCATCACGCGGCGCTTCAACTCCGGGGTGGGGAAGAGGCGCTTCATCACGTCCCAGGGCTGTCCCACCCGCAACACCCGCGTCCCCGCGCTCAACGCCTCGCGCAGGATGTCGGCGTAGGCGTGCTGCTCGCTGGAGAGGTCGATCACCAGATCGGCGGCCTGCCAGGCCTTGATGGCCCCCTTCTCGGGAACATCCACAGGATGGACCAGGAGGTAGGCATCTGCGTTCTTGATCCTCGCTGCCCCCAGGAAAGCCGCGGCATAGTGCGGGTAGGACTCGGTGTCGGTATGGATCAGAACGGTCTCGCCGTCCTGGACGGCGCAGTTCTCCAGCGCCCGCACGAAGTACGGCAGGTGCTGGGTTGAGGCGGCGTAGCTCAGAGCCAGCTTCACCATGCTCTCCCCCTTTCTGCGATCACCACTCCAGCACAGCCAGGGCCGCACGGGCCGCAGCCCCGCGGTGCACCTGGCACCCCTGTTCCTCCAGGAGCACCTCCAGCGCGGAGCACAGCAGGAGGATGTTGGCCGGCGCGGCAGAGTGGCCCATGACGCCGATCCGCCAGACCGGACCCAGCGTCGCGTCCATCGGCCCCCCGATCTCTAGCCGAAAGCGATCCAGCAGCGCACGGCGTACACCCTCCCCGTCAACGCCGGCGGGCACACGCGCAACCGTCACCGAGGGAAGGCGGACCGCAGGCGCCGCGACGATCTCCAGCCCGAGAGCCTGTAGACCGGCGATGAGGGCCATCTGCCGGTTGCGGTGGCGGGAGAATCGGTACGCAAGGCCCTGGTCGTTGCAGAGCTGGAGCACCTCCACCAGCGCGTAGAGCAGGGGTGCGGGAAAGGCTTCGTAGTCTCCGCTGAGGGCGCGGCTAAGGTGGAGGGCTGAGGAGGGGCCGGGCGCCAGCCGTTCCAGCGCCCGCGGCCCCAGGGCCACCAAGGTAAGTCCGGCGACGGCGCTGAGGCAGCGCTGTGTCCCCGACCAGGCGGCGTCGATTTCCCATGCGCTCGTGCGCAGGTCGACCCCGGAGAGGGTAAAGGACGCGTCAACCAGCAGCAGTGCACCCACCCGGCGGCAGGCCTCCCCGACGCCGTCCATAGGCTGCAGGACCCCGGTGCTCCCCTCGCCGTGGATGAGGAGGACGGCGTCAGGGCGGGTGGAGTGGACGACCTCGATCAGGGTGGACGGCGCCACGGCCTCCCCCGGGGCTGCCTCCGTGAGCGTCACCGCATGACCCAGCCGGCGTGCGGCGGAGGCCAGCCGCTGCCCATAGGTGCCGCAGCTGCTAACCACGACTCGGGCCGTCGCCGGCAGCAGGCTGCTGCAGATGACCTCGGCGGCCGCCTCCTCCAGGAATGGCAGGATGACCACCTCTCCCTGGGTGAGCTGAAAGACCGACGCGGCGAGCTCTCGAGCCTCCGAGGCTGTGCGGAGAAAGTCGGTGTCCCGCGCGCCTTCAATGGAAGCAATTAACCCCTGAACCGCCCGCGGGGACGGGTTGCTCAGATCGGGTCCGAAGAGCGTCCGCTGCGGAGGATTCAGCCGCCGATACCGCAATGGGCCGCGTTTACCCAGCGCGACAACCTCCTTTGTCTCTCTATAAGAGACAATGTATTGTATGCAGAGAAGTTTGCACCTATTCTAGAAGCGACCCCATCGCGCGTCAATCAAGCGGGGGGCCCAGTGGAAGCGGCCATGGCCAGCCCGGGCGCGGCAGCGGAACCGCAACGAGCGCAGACGCCACCTAGGCGTCCATACACGATCAGCTCGATCCAGAAGGCGGTTCGCGTGCTGCAGGCGTTCACAAAGGACCATCCCGAGCGGTCGGTCAGCGAGCTGAGCAGGGAGCTTGGCTGGCACAAGGCCGTCGTGCACAAGATACTGCTGACCCTGCAGGACGGGCGCCTGTTGCAGCGGGACCCCTCCTCCCGGCGCTACCGCCTGGGCCCCGGAATCATGGAGCTGGCGGGGGTCTTCCAGAGCGAGGAACCCCTCATCCGCGAAGGCACCCCGCTGCTGCGCGACCTGATGCGGCGCAGCGGGCACACGGCCGCCATGGCCGTGCTCGACGGGATGGAGGTGCTCTACATCGCCGCCATCGAAGGAGCGGAGGGCCTGAAGATGACGGCACGCGTGGGTGACCGCCGGCCCGCCCACGCCACCGCTTCGGGCAAGGTCCTCCTGGCCGATCTGCCCCCTGACGTCCTCGACCGGCTCATCAGTGGTCCGCTGCCCGCCCTCACGCCGCATACCATCGTGGACCCGCAGCGGCTGCGTCAGCACCTCGAGGCGGTGCGCCTTGCCGGGTACGCGTTGAACGTGGAGGAGCGCATCGCGGGGATGGTGGGCGTGGCCGCGCCGGTGCGCGACCACCACGGCACAACCGTTGCGGCGGTGAGCGTGGGGTTCGCCCGCCACCTGCACGGCGATGAGGCCATCGCCGAGGCTGTGCGGCGGGTGATCGAGACGGGCAACGAGCTCTCCCGCCGCCTGGGCGCGCCTCCGGACCGGCTGGTAGCCCTGCCTGGCGGCCAGTTGGTACCGGTCTGACGAAGGGAGGCGGCGGTGCGGGTCACGGTGATCGGAGCAGGTGCTGGAGGGCTGGCGGCGGCTGCGGTCCTGAGCCGCCGGGGGTTGGCCGTGACCCTGTTCAGCCGGTCGCCCTCCCGCCTGGAGCCCGTGGCCGCGCAAGGTGGGGTCGAGATCACCGGCGACCGGGGCGAGGGGTTTGTCCCTCTGGCGGGGGTTACGTCGGATGCGGCGGCGGCCAGCGAGGCCACCCTTCTCTTCGTCTTCACCACAGCCAACGCCCACGGTGAGGTCGCCCGACTCTTCGCACCCCACATCAGGCCGGAGCAGACCATCGTCTTGGCCTCGGGCTCGGCGGGCTCCCTGGAGGTGGCCAAGATCTGGCGAGATGGTGGCATGGATCCCCTGCCCCTCTTGGGCGAGACGGTGACCCTGCCGCAGTCCGCGCGCATCATCGGCCCCGCCCGAGTGAAGGTCCGCCTCCCCTCCACGGTGCGCACCGCCGCCTTTCCGGCCGAGCGCACCGACGAGCTGCTCGCCCGCCTGGACGGGATCATCGAGACCCGCCGCGGGCTCAACGTCCTGGACACCGGCCTGAACAACCCCAACTTCATCATCCACCCCGCGCCGATGATTCTGAACTACGCGGCCATCGAGCGCGCCCAGGGCCTGCTCTCCCTGATGAACGAGGGGATGACCCCGGGGGTGCTGATGGCCATGGACGCCCACGACGCCGAGCGGATGGCCCTGGCAGAAGCGGCGGGATTGCCGCCTGTGTCGCTGGACGACCTCTACTACGAATTCGGAAGCAGTCCGGCGGTCTACCGCAGCCCGGGCGAGCCCATGGGCCTGCGCGACCGCATCCACTGGCGCTACATCGACGAGGACGTCCCCTGCGGCAGCGTCTTCATGTCGTCCCTGGGCCGCCTCCTGGGCGTGCCCACCCCGATCAACGACGCCCTGAACTGGCTGGCCTCCATCGCCCGGGGCGTGGACTACTGGGCGGTGGGACGGACGGTGGAGCGGCTGGGCCTGGCCGGCCTGAACCGCAAGACCCTGCCCGTCTTCCTGCAGACAGGTCGGCGCTGAGAGCGCTACGGAGGAGCCCCATGAAGATCGTCCACGCGGTGGTAACGCTCACCAGGATTCCGGTGATCCGCGCCCACAAGATGGCCATCGGCACCACCCTCCACCAGGAGAACGTACTGCTGCGCCTGTCCACCGACGACGGGCTCGAGGGCCTGGGCGAGGCGCCGCATATGGTGGGCGTCTCGCTCAAAGGCGAGTCCCCGGCCACGGTCCTGGAGATGCTGCGCCAGCGGCTGCTCCCGGCCGTCTTCGGCCGCTCGCCGCTGGACGTCGAGGCAATCCAGCAGGCCATGGAAGCTGCGGTGCCGTGGAACCTGCGGGCCAAGAGCGCGGTCAACCTGGCGGCCTTCGATCTGGCGGGCAAGGCGCTGGGCGTGCCCGTGCACGCGCTGCTGGGCGGCATGGTGCGCGCGGCTGTCCCCCTATCCTGGTCCGTCCCCATCACCGACTTCGAGGCGGGAGTGCGGGAGGCGCAGGAGATGGTGGCCCGGGGGTGGCGGATCATCAAGGTCAAACTGGGCCGCCCCGAGCCCGACGAAGACGTTGAGATGGTGCGCCGCATCAGGGAGGCCGTGGGGCCGGGAGTGCGCCTGCGCGCGGACGCCAACCAGGCCTACAGCGTAAAGACGGCCATCCGCGTGGCCCGGCGGCTGGAGCGCTATGACGTGGAGTTCTTCGAACAGCCGGTGGCCTGGTGGGATCTGGACGGCATGGCCGAGGTCAGCCGGGCCACCGAACTGCCCATCATGGCCGACGAGAGCGCGACCACGGTGCAGGACGCCCTGGAGATCGCCCGGCGCCGCGCCGCTCAGATCCTCTCCATCTACGTCTGCAGCCCGGGCGGCATCCTCAACAGCAAGAAGGTGGCCACCGTGGCCGCCGCCGCCGGCATCGCCGCCTACGTGGGGGGCGCGCTGGAAGGCCCGGTGGGCGCCGCGGCTGGCCTGCACTTCGCCGCCAGCACGCCGTCGGTCACCTACGGGTGCGAGCTGGGCGGGCAGTTCCTCCTGAAGGAGGACGTGGCCCAGACCCCGCTGGTGTTCACCGACGGCGCGCTGCAGGTGCCAACCGGACCGGGATTGGGGGTAAGCCTGGACTGGGACAGGGTGCGCCGCTTCACGGTCGCGGAGTACGCGCTGCGCGCGGGGGAGACCTGATGCGTTTCGGGTTCGCGACGCTCCCTACCGGTCCGCCTGCGGAGACGGTGGCCCTCTTCCGGATTGCCGAGGACCTGGGCTTTTCCACGGGGTGGATGCCCGACCAGACCTTCTACCGCGACCCCTACGTCACGCTGGCCGCCTGCGCCCAGGGCACCACGCGCATCAGGCTGGGGCTGGGGGTGACCAACCCCACCACCCGTCACCCGGTCATGACCGCACGGGCCGCCGCCACGCTGGCAGAGCTGTCGGGTGGGCGTTTCATCCTCGGTCTGGGGGCGGGCAACCGCAAGGAGCTGCTGGACCTCCTGGACCTGCCCACCGATCACGCCGCGGCGCGCTGCCGGGAGGCAGCTGTCATCATCCGACGGCTGCTCGCCGGGGAAAGGGTAGACCACCACAGCCCGACGCTGACCATACGCGGCGTCGCCCTGGAGATGAAAACCCCGCCGCCGGCGCCCGTCTACCTGGCGGCGCGCGGGCCACAGATCCTGCGGGCCGCCGGAGAGGTGGCCGACGGCGTGATCATCGGTGCTCTGGTCAGCGAGACAGGGCTGCGCTTCGCTCTGGATCACGTGCGCACGGGGGCAGAGCGCGCCGGCCGGACGTTGCATGCGCTGGAGGTCGTGAGCTGGGTCACCACCATCGTCACCGACCAAAAGGCGGAGGCCGTGGAGCGGTTGCGACCTACCGTGGCCCACATCGTAGGCGGCGCGCCGCCGGAGGTGCTGAGGGCCATCGGCCTCTCCGCCGCGCGGATTGCCGCCTTCAAGGAAGCATACGCCGACGGAGGCCCTCAGGGGGCTGCTCCGCTGGTGGATCCGCCGCTGGCGGACGCGCTGACGATTGTGGGGTCTCCGGGGGAGGTGGCCGAGCGGGTCCTGGCCCTGGCCCGGGCCGGCGTGGGGCACCTGACCGTACTCATGCCCGGCGGGCGCAGCGGCAGCCACGCCTTTCCCGACTTCGATCACCGGACGAATCTGCGGCGCATCGCCGAGGAGGTCATCCCACGCGTGGCGGCGTGAGTCCGCACGCGACCAGAGACAGCCCGCGGGTGAGAGAGGAGGAGGTCATGCGCAAGCTCTTGATCCTGTCCCTGCTGATCCTGCTGGTTTGGCCGGCAGGTCTGCGCGCCCAGAGCGGGACGCGGGTTCCCAACTTGATCCTGGTTTTCCCGGCCGCGAGCTACGACCCGGTGCGTTACGAGAGCGGCATCCTGCTCAGCAACAACTGGCGCCGCCTGGGGCTGGAGGTGGAGGTGGTGCCCATGGACTTCACCGCCCTCAGCCGGCGCATCAGCACCCCGCCCTGGGACTTCCACGCCTTCATCTCCGGCTTTGTCGCCCGGCCGGAGCGGCTCGACCCCGACGTCCTGCTCTTCCGCCCCTTCCACTCCTCGCAGGACGTCCCGGGAGGCACCAACTTCATGGGCTACCGCAACCCGGAATACGACCGGCTGGTGGAGGCGCAGCGGACGGAGATCGACGTGCGCAAGCGGCGGGAGATTGTCTTCAAGCTCCAGGAGATCCTGGCCCGCGATGTACCCACCATCACCCTCTACCACCCCGTCGAGGTGCACGCTTACAACAAGGAGAAGTTCCGCGGCCACGTCCCCACCATCGGGTACGGGATCTTCAACTTCTGGACGCTGGTGCAGGCCACGCCGCTCACCGGCGACGGGATCCTCAAGGTCGGCCGTGTGAGCGACATCGAGTCCACCAACCCCTTCGTGGAGGCGGGCGGCGCCAACATCGAGGTGATGCGCCTGATCTACGACACCCTGGCCCGCGTCGATCCTACGGGGAAGCCGGTGCCCTGGGCGGCGCGCAGCTGGCGGCAGGTGGACCCCACCACGGTGGAGGTGGAGCTGCGCAGCGGGATGACCTTCCACGACGGGCGCCCGGTAACGGCCGAGGACGTGAAGTTCTCCTACGACTACCAGAAGCGCTGGCCGGTCCCCCTGTTCAAGCCCTTCCTCGATCCCGTCAAGGAGGTGGAGGTCCTCAGCCCCACCCGCCTGCGCTTCCGCCTGGCCGAGCCGTTTCCCCCGCTCTTCCAGGCCACCTTCACCCAGATCTACATCATCCCGCGGCACGTATGGGGAGACGTGGTGGAACGGGAGCGGCTGAAGCACCCGCAGGACTGGGCCAATCCCGCGCCCATCGGCAGCGGGCCCTTCAAGTTCGAGCTGTGGCGCCGCGGCGAGGAAACGCGGCTGGTCCGCTACGAGCAGCACTTCAACGCGCCCCGCGCCCGCGGATTCATCCTTGTGAAATTTGCCAACCAGGACGCGCTCTTCCTGGCCCTCAAGAAGGGCGAGATCGACATGCACGAGCGGCGGCTCCTGCCCCAGCAGGTGGAGGAGGCGAAGACGGTGTCGCACCTTGCCCTGGTGCGCCGGCCCGATTTCGGCGTCTTCTACCTGGGATTCAACCTGCGCAAGCCGCCCTTCAGCGACGTGCGCTTCCGCCGCGCTCTGGCCCACACGGTGAACTACGACGTAATCGTCAACGTCATACAGCGCGGCCTGGCCGAACCCGGCCGGGGGATGATCGCCCCGGTCAACGAGTTCTGGCACAACCCGAACGTGCGCTACCCGGAGTTCAACATGGAGAGGGCGCGGACTCTGCTGCAGGAGGCCGGGTACGCCTGGGACGCCCAGGGCCGGCTGCTCATGCCCGTCCGCTGACAGCAAGAGGGGCAACGAGGCGTATCCCGGGGTGCCCGCCCGGCTGCTGCGGGCGTGATCCGGAAGGAGGCATGGTGATGAACGAAACCAGCGCCGCGCAAGGACGGGGAACCTACGCTCCCTTTCCCCGCGCGGAATACCAGCGGCGGCTGGAGCGGCTTCGCCGGGTGATGGCCCAGCAGGGCCTGGACGCGCTGCTGCTCACGGCCAAGGAGAACGTGGTCTACTTCAGCGGGCTGCAGACCATCGGCTGGGATTCCAAGCACCGTCCTCTGGGGCTGGTCGTCCCGGCGGACGGCCGACCCCCGGTCCTGGTGGTGCCCGAATCCCTGGAGTTCGTGGCCTACGAGAGCTCCTGGATCGAGGACGTCCGCCTATGGGGCGGGGTGCGCGTGCCGGGCGCGCCCCCCGACCCCATCCTGGCCATCCGCCGGGCCCTGGAGGACCTGCGTCTGACCGCAGCGCGGGTGGGCTGGGAGCTGGGCTACGGCACCCGCCTGGCCATGCCGCAGGCAGACTACGAGGCGCTGCGCGCCGCCCTGCCGCAGATGAAAGTCGTCGACGGCGCCCCGGCCCTGTGGCAGGTGCGCATCGTCAAATCTCCCGCGGAGATTGAGGCCATCCGCCGCGCCTGCGCCGCCACCTCCCATGCCTTCCAGGTGGGCTTCGCCGCCCTGCGTGAGGGAATGAGCGAGCGCGAGCTGGCCGGCATCCTCTTCCGTGAGCTCGCCGCCACCGGCTACCGCCCGGGATTCGTCATGGTGCGCTCCGGCCGCCTTAAGTACCGCATGATCAACGTGGAGCCGTTCGACAAGCCCCTGCAGCGAGGCGATCTGGTCGTCGTCGACCTGGGAGCCACCTACAAGGACTACTGGTCCGACTTCATGCGCATGGCCTCCGTCGGAGAGCCCACTCCCGAGCAGCGCGCCTTCTTCGCCTGCGAGCTGGCGGCGCAGCAGGCGGGGGTGGCGGCCATCCGGCCGGGTATCCCCACCAGGGCCATCTTCCAGGCCTGCTGGGAGGTGATCCGGGAGATGGGCTTCGCCGAGCACGCCCGCATCGAACGCGTGGGGCACGGCGTCGGCCTGGACGTGCACGAGCCGCCCTCCATCGCCGTGGACGGGGAGACCGTCGTCGAGGAGGGCATGGTGCTCACCGTGGAGCCCATCTTCAGCGACCGACCGGACGGGCGCATCGGCAACTTCGCCCTGGAGGACGTCGTCGTAGTCACCGCCAGCGGCCACGAAGTCCTGAGCACCTTCCCCAAGGACCTCTGGATCGTCTGACCTTCCCGGCCCATGCGCGCCAGGTACCTGATCCGCCGCCTCGCCCAGAGCCTGCTGACGCTGTGGCTCATCGCCACCATCACCTTCGTCCTCTTCCGCCTCCTCCCCGGCGACCCCACCTATGCGCTACTGGACCCTTCCTTTCCGCCGGACGTGCGCGAGCTGCTGCGGCAGCGCTTCGGTCTGGATCGACCGCTGTGGGCACAGTATCTGCACTTCCTGGGCAATGCGCTTCGCGGAGAGTTCGGCCGGTCGTTCTTCTACCACCAGCCGGCCATGGGCATCGTCCGGGAAAAACTGCTGAACACCGTGATCCTGGCGGCGGCGGCCTTCCTCTTTGCTTACACCCTGGGCATCCTGGGCGGCGTCCTCCTGGCCTGGCGGCGCGGCTCCCGGCTGGAGCTGGGCGGGGTAACGCTGGCCCTGGTCTTTCGCTCCGCCCCTCTGTTCTGGACGGGGATGCTATCCATCATGCTCTTCTCTTTCACACTGGACTGGCTGCCGCACGCCGGCCTGCGCACCCCAGGCTATACGGCCAGCGGCGTCCTGGACAAGTACCTCAGCTGGGATTTTCTCACCCACCTGGTCCAGCCGGCGGTGGTTTCCGGACTGTACTTCCTGGGGTTTCCGCTGCTGCTGCTAAGGAACACGATGCTGGAGATCCTGGGAGAAGACTACATCGAGCTGGCCAGGGCCAAGGGGCTCGGCGAGGGGCGCATCATGTTCCACCACGCGGCGCGCAACGCCCTCCTCCCCGTGGTCACAGCAGCCAGCATTTACATCGCCCTGGCCGCCGGCGGTATCGCCGTGATCGAGTATGTCTTCTCCTGGCCGGGCCTGGGCCTGGAGATCGTGGCCGCCACGCAGCGCCGCGACTTCCCCCTGGCTCAGGCGGCGTTCCTCCTGCTGGGCACCATGGTCGTGGTGATGAACTTTCTCACCGACCTGGTCTACGGCTACCTCGACCCGCGGGTCTCCGTGCGCTGACCGTGGACTGGCGCACCCACCTCACCGTCATCCGCCGCGACCGCCTGGCCTCCCTCGGCTTGATCATTCTGTGCGGCTTCGCCCTGGTGGCTCTCTTCGCTCCCTGGATCGCCCCGCACGATCCGCAGGAGGTACTGACCACGCCGCAGGGCCGCGTCGCCTTCCTTCAGCCGCCCTCCCGGGACTACTGGTTCGGCACCACCAACCTGGGGCGGGACGTCTTCAGCCAGGTGGTCCTGGGCACACGCGTGGCCCTGCTTGTCGGGCTGCTGGCGGCGATCCTGGTCACCACCGTGGGCACCGCCGTCGGCGTACTCGCCGGCTACTACCGCGGCTGGGTGGACGACGTCTTGATGCGCGCCGTGGACGTGGCCTACGCCCTGCCCTTCGAACACTTCATCATCGCGCTGGTGGGGATTCTCCGCCCCAGCATCTGGAACATCATCCTGGCCATCACGCTGATCATGTGGCGCTCCCCCGCCCGCGTCATCCGCGCCCAGGTCCTCTCCCTGGTCGAGCGCCCCTACGTGAAGGCGGCGCGGGCCGCCGGAGCCGGCCACCTGCGCATTCTGGGTCGCCACGTCACGCCCAACATCCTGCCGCTGGCTTTCCTTTACGTGGCCATTACCGCGGGGTGGGCCATCACCGCCGAGGCCAGCATCAGCTTCCTGGGCTTCGGGGACCCTCGCATGGTCTCCTGGGGGCAGGTCCTGCACACGGCCTTCCTCACCGGATCCATCCGGGCGGCCTGGTGGTGGGTGGTGCCGCCGGGGGTGTGCATCATGCTGCTCGTGCTGGCCATCTACTTCCTCAGCCGCGCCTACGAACAGCTGGCCAACCCCCGCCTGCGGACGGTGGCTGCGGCGCGCGCCCCGCTGGCGCCGGAAGCCACGGTGGTGGGCACCGCCCCGGCGATGGCCCGGTTGCGTGAGCCATGAGCACACCCACCCACCGCCCCGCCGCAGGTCCCCTGCTGGAGGTGCGCGACCTGGTGGTGCGCTACCTCACCCCGGCCGGTCCGCTGACCGCCGTGGACGGTGTCTCCCTTGTGCTGCACCGCGGAGAAGCCCTGGGCGTGGTCGGGGAATCAGGCTGCGGGAAGAGCACCCTGGCGCGGGCGCTGCTGCGCATCCTCCCGGCGCAGACCGACGTCGGCGGCCGGGTGCTGCTTGAAGGTACGGACCTGTTGCGGCTGCGGGAGGACCAGATGCGTCGCCTCCGCTGGGCGCGCATGGCCCTGGTCCCCCAGTCCTCGATGAACGCCCTGAACCCGGTGCACCGCGTGGGCGACCAGATCGCCGAGGCCATCCGCGCGCACCGCCCCATCTCCTCCGGCGCCGCGCGTCGCCAGGCGGAGGCCCTCCTGCAGACCGTGGGGCTCGACGCGGGCCGCTTCGCCAGCTACCCACACCAGCTCTCCGGCGGGCAGCGGCAGCGCGTGGTCATCGCCATGGCGCTGGCCCTGCAGCCGCAGGTGCTCATCGCCGACGAGCCGACCACTGCGCTGGATGTAATCACGCAGCACGCCGTGGTCAGGGAGCTGATCCGTCTGCGCCGGGCGCTGGGCGTGGCCGTCCTGTACATCTCCCACGACATCTCCCTCGTGGCGCAAACCTGCGACCGCATTGCCGTAATGTATGCCGGCCGCCTGGTGGAGGTGGGGCCCACGCGGCAGATCCTGCGGCACCCCGCCCACCCCTACACCATGGGGCTGCGCAACGCCTTCCCCGACCTGCGCCGCGCCGGCCGGCTCATCTCCATCCCCGGCGCGCCCCCGCCGCTGTTGGGCGAGGTGCGCGGGTGCCCCTTCCAGCCGCGCTGCCCCTTCGCCGTGGAGGCCTGCACCACCATAACGCCACCGCTGCTCGCAGGAGAAGGCGGACGGCTCACCGCCTGTCACCGCGCCGCCGAGGCGTCGGCGTTGCGCCTCCTGGCCGAGGACGAGCGGATCTGGGAGCAGGTGACGGCATGAGAAGCCTGCAGCACCCGCAGCGCGCCATCGCCCCCGCGGGTGCGACATCTCTGCTGGAGGTGCGCGACCTGCACAAAGTCTTCTTCGTGCGCGGCGGGTTCACCGGGGCGTCCTGGAGGCGGATCGCCGCGCTGGCCGGGGTGAGCTTGTCCGTCCTGCCCGGTCGGATCGTCGGCGTGGTGGGGGAGAGCGGCTCGGGGAAGTCCACGCTGGGCGAGCTGGTGGTCGGCCTGCAGGAACCCACCGGGGGAGAGATCCGCTTCGACGGGCGCCCCCTCTTCGCCTGGCTGCGCCGCGGCCCCAGGGAGTTCCGGCGGCGGGCGCAGATCATCTTTCAGGATCCCTACGAATCGCTCAACCCACGCTTCAGGGTCATGGACGCAGTGGAGGAGCCGCTTATCATCCAGGGAGTGTCCCGGCCGGCACGCCGCGACGCCGTGGTTCAGGCGCTGACGGATTGCGGCCTGCGCCCGGCGGAGGCCTTCCTTCACCGCTACCCCCACGAGCTCTCCGGGGGCCAGCGGCAGCGGGTGGCCATCGCTCGCGCCGTCGTCGTCGGTCCCGACTTCCTGGTGGCGGACGAGCCTGTCTCCATGCTGGACGTCTCCGTCCGCTCCGGTATCCTCAACCTCCTGGCGGACCTGCGGCAGCGCCGCGGCCTGGCCATCCTGTTCATCTCCCATGACCTGGCCACGGTGCGCTACCTCTGCGACGAGATCATCGTCCTCTACCTGGGGCAAGTCATGGAGCAGGGCGCCGCGGAAGAAGTGGTGCGCCGGCCGCGCCATCCCTACACCCAGGCGCTCCTGGCGGCTGCTCCCCGCGCCGACCCCGACCAGCCACTGGGCGAGGTGCCTGTGCGTGGCGAGCCGGAGAGCAGGACGCATGGACGCGGATGTGTCTTCGTGCCGCGCTGTCCGCACGCCGTGGAGCGTTGCCGGGCGGAGCCGCCACCGCTGCGTCCGGTGGTCCCGGGAGTTCTCGTCGCGTGCCATTTCGCCACGCCACAGGGCCGCATCGAGGTGTCCGCATGACCGCCACGGACCGGATCGCCGGATTCGTCCACGAGCTCTCCGTCGCCACGCTCTCGCCGACCGTGGTGGCGGTGGCGCGTCGCTGCCTGCGAGACGCCCTGGGCTGCATCCTCGGCGGTGCCGGCACCGAGCCGGGGCGCCATGCTGCCTCCGTGGCGAGGGAGATGGGTGGAGCGCCGGAGGCCACCCTCGTCCTCAGCGAGAGCCGGCTGCCCGCGCCGCTGACCGCCTTTGCCCACGCCACCATGGCCAACGCTCTGGACTTTGACGATACCCTCTTTGGCCACCCCGGAGCCGCCGTGGTCCCCACGGTGCTGGCGCTGGGGGAGGCGATCGGAGCCGACGGACCCGCGCTGCTGGCGGCACTGGTGGCGGGCTACGAGGTCTCCGCGCGGGTTGTGGCCTGCGCCCGGCCGCTGATCCCCCGCTACACGGCCGTGTGGGATCTGGGGACGCTGCAGACCTACGGGGCGACCGCGGCGGCGGCGAAGCTCCTCGCGCTCCCCCCGGAGAAGATGAGCGCCGCGCTGGGCCTGGCAGGGGCCACGGCGCCGGTCCCGGTGGGGCGGAAAGACCGTGCCTTGGCGGAGGAGGGGCGCTCGATGGTCAAGTCCGCCTACGGGTGGACGGCGTTCAGCGCCATTCTGGCCGCGCGCCTGGCGCAGCGTGGCTTCACCGGCCCGGCCCACATCTTCGACGACACCATGGGTTTCTGGGAAATGGGCGCGGCCGCCACGCCCCGTATCGCCCACCTCACGGACAGATTGGGCGAGATCTACCTCCTCGAGGAGGTGCAGTTCAAGCCCTACCCGGCCTGTCGCTTCCTGCATCCGGTCCTTGATGGAGTTCGCGACCTTCTGGCCGGCGGGGTCAGGGGTGAAGCGGTTCGCGGCGTGGAGGTGAGAGGATTTGCCCTGCTGCAGGACGAGTACCACAACATCCCCCGCCCTCGCAGCCTCACCGATGCCCAGTTCAGCGTGCCGTACACGGTCGCCGTCATGCTGCTGGACGGCCGCCTCGCCCCCGAAGCCTTCACCCCCGAACGGCTGACCGACCCCCGGACCCTGGCGCTGGCGGCCCGCGTACGGGTCACCGTCGACCCCCACTTCGAAGCCGCCTATCCGCAGCAGCTGGGAGCGGCTGTCACGATAACGGCCGCGGACGGCCGCCGCCTGGAAGCGCGCGTGGACCGCCCCCGGGGCGATCCGGGACGCCCGCTGACCGAAGAGGAGCTGATCGAGAAATTCCGCCTGCTGGCCGAGCCCGCCCTGGGCCGCGACCGAGCTGCGGTTCTGAGCGCTCTGATCGACGCCCTGCCCGAAGTGGACTCTGTAGGCCGCCTCACCGCGCTGCTGCGCGCCCCTGCGGCGGGCTGATGCCTGCGACCCCGGCCTGCGATGCTTGACGGACGCGTGGCCCTGGTCACCGGCGCCGGCCGGGGCATCGGCCGGGCGACGGCGCTGGCGCTGGCCCGAGCCGGCGCCCACGTGGCGGTGAACTACCACACGAGCATCGCCGGCGCGGAAGCCGTCGTCCAGGAGATCACCGGCCTGGGGCGCCGCGCCGTCGCCGTGCGTGCCGACGTGGCCGACGGCGCCCAGGTGACTGCCATGGTGGAATCCGTCCTCCGGGAGATGGGCCGCATCGACATACTGGTGAACAATGCGGGGATCGCCTCGCAGGCCGCCACCGTCGACCTGACCGAGCAGGAGTGGGATCGCGTCGTGGACATCAACCTGAAGGGAGCCTTTCTCTGCGTGCGGGCGGTGCTGCCGACCATGTTGGCGCAGCATTGGGGGCGGATCATAAACATCTCGTCCATCGCCGGGCAGACCGGCGGCCGCCTCGGCGCCCACTACGCCGCGGCGAAGGCAGGTCTGCTGGGCTTGACGAAGTTTCTCGCCCGGGAGGCGGCACCCTGGGGGATCACGGTAAATGCCGTGGCGCCATCGGGTATCCCCACCGACCTGCTGTCGCAGGCGGGAGTGCATCCGGCGGCGCTGGCCCGGCGTCCTGCGGGACGCGCCGGGACCCTTGAGGAGGTGGCGGCGGCGGTGCTCTTCCTGGCTTCCGATGCCGCCGCATACATCACCGGACAGACGATCAGCCTCAACGGCGGGCTGTGGATGGGCTGACCCCGACCCTCCCGGCCGCGCCGCGGCGGAAGGTGCGAATGC
>FWPU01007413.1_pt1 | contig 20260 bp, 20 predicted proteins | sample 2228361 | NCBI WGS metagenome assembly FWPU01 (sample SAMEA103939777, study PRJEB20133) | metagenome
TGGAAGCCCGCTGCGCGGGCTGGTAAGCCCGCCAGGGCTTTCATCTAGCCCTCAGCCGTGCGCTTTGAGCGCACGGCGGGGGTGCGGCAACGCTCTAGGCCATGATCGCCCCGGTGAGCGCAAGTTCCTTGCCGAAATGGCATTTAACATAGTGGCCTGGGCTGACCTCTTCAAAAGCCGGCTCTTCGGCACTGCAGATATCCTTGGCATACATACATCGCGGATGGAAATAGCAGCCCGAGGGCGGATTTGCCGGGTTGGCGACCTCCCCTTTGAGCAAGATGCGCTTCTCTCTGGGGCGCGGATCGGGCCGCGGGATGGCCGACATCAACGCCTCGGTGTACGGGTGCTTGGGGTTGGTAAAGAGTTCGGCAGTGGGCGCCAATTCGACGATCTTGCCCACGTACATCACCGCTACCCGGTCACTGATGTGTGCAACGACGCTCAGGTCGTGCGCCACAAACAGATAAGTCAACCCCATCTGCTCCTGCAAGTCCTTGAGCAGGTTGAGGATCTGCGCCTGCACTGAGACATCGAGCGCCGAGACCGGCTCGTCGCAGACGACGAACTTGGGGTTGGGGGCCAGGGCGCGTGCCAGGCCGATGCGCTGGCGTTGGCCGCCGCTGAACGCATGCGGGTAACGCCGCATGTATTCCGGCCGCAAGCCGACCAGTTGGAGCATCTCGGCGACCCGGTCTTCCAATTCTTTTCCCCGCGCAATCCCCATCGCTCGCAAGGGCGCACCCACGATGTCCAGCAGGGTCATGCGTGGGCTAAGGGAGGCATAGGGGTCCTGGAAAATCATGCGGATGCTGCGGCGGATGTGGCGCAATTGATCCTTATCCAATTGACTGATGTCCACGCGCCCCAGGACCGGATCTCGGAACAACATGCGTCCATCGGTGGGATCGAGGGCTCGCAGAATGCAACGCCCGGTCGTGGTCTTGCCACAGCCGCTCTCGCCGACCAGGCCCAACGTCTCGCCCTCCATGACGTAGAAATCCACACCGTCTACGGCTCTCACGTGGCCCACGACGCGCTTGAAAAAGCCGCGCCGGATCGGAAAGTATTTTTTCAACCCACTGACTTCCAGTAAGGGCTCCTGGCTCGTCTGTTCAGGCATATCGTCGCATCCTCGTCTGGGGATAGAACTCAAAGAACCTCAGGCCGTAGTGTGCAGGTGGCAACGGACAATATGGTTAGGTTCTACTTCGACCAGCGGAGGCTCCACTTGGTTACAGAGGTTGGCCCGCGCCTCTGGACAACGCGGATGGAACGTGCATCCTTTCAACACGCTGTATGGATCGGGCACCATGCCCTTGATCACCTCTAATCGTCTCTGTTTGTGGTCCCTGGCGGTGGCGTCGCTCAGTTGCGGGATTGACCGAAGCAGGGCCCGTGTATACGGATGCAGGGGATTGAAGAAAATGGAGTGCACATCGGTCTGCTCGACCACCCGGCCCAGGTACATCACTGCCACCTCGTCGGCCATCTCGGCGATCACGCCCAGGTTGTGGGTGATGTACATGATCGCCATCCCCAACTCTTTTTGCAGGCCGCGCATCAGGTCGAGGATTTGTGCCTCGGTGGTCACGTCCAGGGCAGTTGTCGGTTCGTCGGCGATGAGCAGGCTGGGATGGCAACTGAGCGACATGGCGATGAGGGCGCGTTGCCGCATGCCACCGCTCAGTTCGAATGGATAACAATCAACGGCACGTTCCGGGTTGGGCAGGTTGACACGCGCCAACATTTCGATCGTGCGCTTGCGGGCTTCGCTCCGGCTCACCTTTTGGTGGAGCATGATGGCTTCCATGATCTGCGCTCCGACGGTGCGCACCGGGCTCATTGCCGTCATCGGCTCCTGGAACACCATCGAAATCAGGTTGCCGCGGATGCTGCGCATCTCTTTGCTGTTGGGCTTGAGTTCGGTAATGTTCACCACATCGGCCATTGCCGAGGAGCCGCTTTCCCGCATCGTCCGGTAGAACAGGATCTCCCCCGATTCGATCCGGCCGGGAGGCGGGACAAGCCGCAGCAGGGAAAGCGCCGTCACGCTCTTGCCGCAGCCGCTCTCCCCCACCACTCCCAGCGTCTGCCCCCGCCTGATCCGCAGGTCAACGCCGTCTACTGCACGCACGACGCCTTCGGCCAAATGAAAGTAGGTGTGCAGGTCCTTGATCTCTACGAGCACGTTATCCGTCGCCATAGCGCCTACTCCTATGTGACGTAGGGGTCGGCGGCGTCGCGCAGGCCGTCCCCCGCAAAGTTGAACATGAGCACCGCGATGACGACGACCGGCACCGGCCACAGCACCCACGGATAGTACGCCACATTCAGAATGTTCTGGGCCTCCTGTAGCATAACGCCCCAACTGATCGTCGGCGGGTTCAGGCCGATGCCCAGGAAACTTAGCGCCGTCTCGCCCAGGATCATGCCGGGAAGCGCCCCGGTCAGCGAGACGATGATGTAGCTGGCAAAACTGGGCAACATGTAGCGGGTGATGATCCGCCATTCGCTCTCGCAATCGAGCCGGGCAGCCAGCACAAAGTCTTCCTCGCGCATGCTCAAAAGCCTGCCGCGCACCATGCGCGCCAGACCTGTCCAACCGAATATGGAGAGGATGACCGTAGTCGCAAAATAAATCTTTATCTGAGGCCATTCGCGCGGTAACGCAGCGGCCAGTGCCATCCACAACGGGATCTGCGGCAGTGTCGTGAGCACCTCGATGGTACGCTGGATCGCCTCATCCACCACACCGCCAAAGAAGCCCGAGATACCGCCCAGGAGCAGGCCGAGGACAAAAGAGATAGCGATGCCGATCAGACCGACGCTCAGCGAGATGCGGCCCCCATAAAAGATACGCGACAACACATCCCGCCCAATACTATCGGTCCCCATAACAAAGAGGGGCATGGCACCCTGCTCCGTGCCGAAGAGATGCATGTCGGCCGGGAACAGTCCCCAGAACCTGTAAGGATCGCCTCGAACGAAGAATTTGATCGGGTATATGGCATTCGTATCCACCTGGTGAACCGGCCTGAACGTGTCCGGGTCACGGCCCTTCACCGTGCCGTAGATAAAAGGCCACCGGAACCGCCCCTGCGTGTCCCGGATGTGGATGGCCGTGGGGGGATGTGCCAGGTGGTCTTGGAAACGATGCAGGGGATCATGAGGACTGAGGAATTCGGCAAAGATGGCTACAAAGTAGAACAAGGCTAGGACCACCATGGACACCTGGGCCAGCCTGTGCCTTCTGAACTTCCACCACACCAGTTGCCATTGCCCGGCGCGGTAGAACTCTTCTTCCCGCTCCGTCTCGCTCTCGCGTCGGCCTCTGCGACCCAACCACTTTTTCACGGTTGACACACTCATACGCCCTCCACACCACCGAACCGGATACGCGGATCCGACACCGCCAGCAAGATGTCGGAAAAGATGGCACTGATAATGGTCAAAGCCCCGATGATCAAAATGTAGGCCCCGGCGAGGTACATGTCCTCCGCTCTCAACGAGGCATACATCGCCGGGCCGGCGGTGGGCAGGTTGAGGACAATTTCGATCAGCATTCCGCCGGAAAAGAGCCACGGCAGCAGCCACATCAGGCCGCTGATGATCGGGTTGATCGCCAGGCGCACGGGGTAACGCATGATGACATGGAACTCGGCGAGTCCCTTCGCGCGTGCCACCATCACGTACGGCTTGCGCAACTCGTCCAGCATCATAGCGCGCATCGTGCGGATGGTGCCCGCGGTTCCGCCAATGCCCAGAAGGACGATGGGCAGCCACAAATGTTTCAGCAGATCCAGAAACTTGGCCCAACTCCACGATGCGACCATGAACTCTGGCGAGAACAGCCCACCTACCGTCCTGACCCCATACCGTGTGAGGGTCACGTACATGAGCACCATGGCCAAGAAGAACGGAGGAACAGCCATGCCCACAAAGGTCAGAAAAGTGACGATATAGTCCCAGATCGAGTATTGTCTGATCGCTACAAAGATGCCAATAGGGATCGCCAACGCCCAGGTGACGATGGATGAGAACAGGGCAATGGCAAAGGTGTATCCCATACGGCCCAGGATGACCTCGGACACGGGCTTTTGCCAGGCGTACGAATAGCCAAAATCGAAACGGGTGATGATCTTGCCTATCCAGAGGAAATACCGCAGATACGCCGGCTTGTCGAGCCCATACTGCCGTTTCAGCACCTCGGCCTGGTGTTGATCAACCGAAGCCCCTGATGCCTCGAGGTTCCTGATCTGCGTCTCCACGATGTCTCCCGGAGGGAGTTGGATGATGATGAAAGCCAGAACGGAGATCAACAGCAGTTGCGGTATTGCCCGCATGAGGCGGCGGATAATGTAACCCAACATCACGAAACCTCCCTAATGCGAGTTCTCCCCGCGAGAGGGCGCCTCCCTGGCGCCGCTTGGGGCGGAATGCCATTGCGCCCTTACCGGCGGCGCGATATTAAGGCGCAAGTTCGGCCTGTCAACGCGGAACGAACTTTGCAATCGTCCTTCGCGTCCTTTGTGGTTTTTGGTGCCGGCTTGTCCGGGTTAGGAAGGTACTCGCGCAAAGAACTACCGGACGCAAGCCCGGAGACAGGCTCACATCCGGTAGTCCTTGCTCCTCATAGTACGATGCTAAGCCCGCTGGCCACCTTCGAAGAAGAAGGCTGCCGGATGGTAGGTGTTGATGCCGTAGGTGTCCCACCCTATAGGCACTTTGGGCCGCGGCACGTTGCGCAGGTTCTTGTTCATGATCAACGGACACGGGCTCTCAAGGACGATGCCGATAGACAGGGGGTTCTCGGCGAGGTAATCAAAGATCTTTTGTCCTATCGCCACGCGCTCGTCCTCGTCCACCACCGTCCGCATCTCGTCAACCCACGCGAACAACTGCTTGATCGCTTCCGGAGGCTCGATGATGCCCTCTGCGGTCTTGTCGACGGCAGCGTACCATCTCTGCCACGCTGCCGAGGCGCCACCTTGATGGGGGTCGCCGGTCGGAACGTACCACTGCATCTGGATCGGCAGAAGCATGTCGGTGCAGCGGTCGGCGTGCCAGACGCCCACATGGATCTGGTCGGCGGACATCCTCTGGTTGTACAGCGCCTCATCAATCTCCTTGGTCGTGGCCTCAATGCCGATCTCACGCCAGTAGGTGCAGACCATCTCGGTGAACGCGTGGACCGAGGCGCCAACGCGGATGCCGCAGTGCTCAATCGCGTAGGTGAGGCGCTTGCCGTCGGGCCGCAGCCGGTATCCCTCGCTGTCTCGTTTGTCCAGCCCCATCTCGTCCAGCAACCGGTTGGCCAGGTCTGGGTCGTACTGCGCCCACGCTGTGCCGTACTTCTCCTTATAGTACTTGGAGTTGGGCATCGGAGCCAACTGTCCCATGCGGGCCAGGCCGAAGAAGAGGACCTCGTTGAGTTCCTCGCGGTTGATCGCCACCGAGAGCGCCTTGACCCAGTTAGGATGGTTGACGATCTCTTCCAGCACCGGATCCTCGGGCAGGGTATGGCGAGGGAAGAGAACATAACGGTCGGTCATGCAGGAGAGATAGTCGCCGATGACATAGTTGCTCCGCGCCTCATTCTCCTTGTACAGCGGGTAATTGGCGATGGTCACGTCGTGCATGCCGAGCCAGTCCAACTCGCCTGCGATCATCTTCATGTTCATAAGTTCGGTGCTGGCCAGGTACTCCAGGCGGTGCGTGTCAATGTAGGGCAACTGGTTGCCCAGCATGTCCACCTTCCAGTAGTAGGGGTTGCGTTCGAAGATGATCAGTCCTTCCTGCGGATAGTCCACCGGAATCCAGGGCGCGAGGGTCGGGAAGCCCTTGGCGTACGTCGGGAATTGCCAAGTGTTGACACCCCAACCGGTGAACCGGTTGAGCACCTGCTCCCACGTATCCACCCCTAGTTCCTCCATCATCTTCTTCAGGGCTTCCTCGCCGGCGTACTTGATGTGATAGTCCTTCAGGAAATGCTTGGGCATAAGCGGCCCCTCCCCCGGATAGCCTCCCGGATGGCGGGTCAGCAGGAGAGGAAAGGCACCCAGGGGATAGCCGAACTTGACGCGAAAGGTGTAATCGTCAACGAACTCGAGGGTCGGCCGCTGGTTCTGAATGCCGGCGAACGCCTGACCAACCCACCCCAGGCCCTCGACTGTCGCCCAGTCGTTCCACCAAAAGTCCACATCCTCGGTGGTGACCGGTACGCCGTCGGACCATTTCATCCCTTCGCGCAAGTGCAGTGTGTAGGTCGAGCCGTCCTCCGAGGCCTCCCAACTCTCCAGCATACAGGGGATGATCGTGCGCAGGTCAATGTCCGAGAACTGGAGCAGCCGGTCGGTATATCAGTCGTAGGTGTCGGTTGACCACACGGTGTCGAAGTGGATCATGCGCATCTCGCCGCCGTACACGCCGATCGCCTCCCGCCCGGTCACCACAAAAGGGTTCACCGGCAACCGCTCGTCCAGCGGTGGCAACTCCCCACGGGCCACCCGGTCGGCCAACATGGGGGGTTCGGGGACGCCCGGTTGCACCTCGACGGTAACCTGAACCGGAACCTCGACCGTCTTCTCTACCACCTGGGCGGTCGGGGGAGGGGCGGTCGGCCCTGCACAGGCGGATGCGACTGCGCCGGCGGCGGCCGCAGCCGACAACTGCAGGAACTCTCGCCGTTTGAACGTTCGCTTCTCCATCTTTTTCCTCCTTTAAAGATTTGAACGCGGTATTTTGCCTGGCAAAGACTGCCACGCATGATTTACTTTACCATTTCTGCCGTCAGAAATCTACCACTTTTAGGACAAACTTTAGGATTTTTGGGACAGACCGGGAGCAGAATTTCTGCCACAAAGGACACGGCTGCCGGATTTACGCCTCGGCGCCCCAGGAGCCTCGGGGACAGTTTTGTACCGGAAACTAAGTTAGCGCCTGTGGCATTACAGCCCGCGTGCAAAATCCGATCGGTACGTGGCATCCGAGGCTTCATCAGGCAGGACTCCATCTCGCCCAGAAGCCCGAGGAAATCGCGCAAATCCGAGAAGCGCCAAGCCGACAATCAGTTCAGCGCCCAGGATGACCCAACGCAGCCAGGTCGTGCTCCATCCCTGCAGCCACAGGAGTGACAGGTCGGCCGCGAAAATCAGGAGCAACTCGGGGCCGGCGATATGGGCAAAACGTCTCCACAACTGGCGACGCCGGAGGCCCTGCCGGAAGTACGGCTCCGTCACGGTGCTGAGAGCGAGCCAGAGCAGTCCAACCGTGATGCTGTACGCCTTATCGTAGAGGCTGCCCCGCCAGGCGTGTGTCACCGGGTCGCCGCCAACATAGAACACTTCGGAAGCGGCGAGGAGGCTATTCCGGCCCACGAGAATGAACCACAGCCCTAACGCCAGAACGACGATCCACAGGAGATAGACCAGGATATACGACCAGAATTTCCTCATATCACTCCCTGCTCTTCGCTTCTAGAACGTCGTCCACAATCCCAACACTCGCCAACGCGCTCAGGAAATCCTCATACAAGATCGGTTTTCGCAAGTACACGTCCGCGCCTACTCCCAGGCCACAATCTTCCTCGTCCAGCCAGGAACAGAGTATCACAGGGATGTCACACGTGACCTGGTTCGTCTTCAAGGAACGCAGAACGTCCCAGCCGGCCGTGCCCGGCCGACCAACCTCCAATACAATCGCAGCGGGATTCTCGTGCCGAACCAGCGCCAGCGCGTCTTCCCCCATATAGGCGAACACGACCGGGAGTGCGCTCTTGAGCGCATAGCGTCGCATCAAGTAGCAGAAACTTGAGTCGTCCCCGATGACCATGATTTTGGCAGTCTCATTCATCACACGCCTCGCCAAGTGCCCTCCTCGCGTGTCTCTGATACTATACCCTATTGTCGCAAATACATCTTCCACTTTTGGGACGAGATTTTGCATTTCTGGGACAACTGCAAAAACGGAATAGCCGGACACCCACGTGTCCGGCCGTATCAAGCACCTGCACCGCGCTAGAGCCTCTTACTCCCGCCACGCTGATAGGCACGCGGGGACATGCCCACCTCTTGTCGAAAGACACGGGTGAAATAGCCGCTGGTGGAGAATCCCACTTCCATCGCCACCTCTGTGACACTCTTGTCCCCTGCCTCTAACAAGGCCTTTGCTCGCTTCACCCGGTAGCGATTCAGGTACTCAATCGGCGTCAGACCCGTCTCCTGCCGGAAGCAGCGAGTCAGGTGGCGTTCGCTCAGGCCGACGTAAGTCGCTACGTCACTGCGCGAGATCGGTTCCGGGTAGTGATCGTGCATGTAGGCCATTGCCTTCAATACCGCGCGGTGGGGTTCAGAGGCGGATTTGCGCTTGCGCTCTAGCGCAGCCATCACGCGCTCCAGCGTCTCCTCAACCGTGAACAATCCTTTCTGCAGCACGCTTGCCACGCCGCGATTCAAACGCGCCATGTCCTCCTCCGTCAGCGCCTGCCCCGTCAGTACAATCACCGGGATGCCGCGACTTAGCTCGTCCTCGCGCATCGCTTCCAGGACACCAAAGCCATTCAGTTCCGGCATCATCAGGTCCAGAAGCACCAGGTCTGGCCGATGCTGCCGAATCGTTTCCAATGCTTCCAACCCGTTCCTGGCACGCAGCATGCGACAGTCCGGCAGTTGTGCCTCCACAATCCGCGCGTGCATCTCCAAGACACCTGGCTCATCATCGGCGATCAGCACCTTTCTTCCGGCGCTGACGCGCTCCCCGCACCCGAGCAATCCCTGGTCCATCAGCGCCTCAACCAGATCGGCTGTCCCTACCGGCTTGGTCAGATAATCTATCTCCAGAAGCGAACCGCTATCTTCATCGCTTGCCAACCTGCAGAATAGCACCGGGACCTCGTGGGTCACCGGATTCTCCTTGAGGATCTTGAGAATCTCCCAACCCTGCTCCGAGGTCAGCCCAAGATCCAGTACCACCACTTCCGGCGGGGTGAGCAAGAGTTGCCCCAGCCAATTGGCCGAGCCATCCACTTGGTACATTACGACATCGAGGCCGCGCGTTGCCAGACGCTCCCTCAGAAGGCCTCCACTCCGCACGTCCTTCACCAGGAGTGCTGCCTGCCGTCCCCCCGATGGGGGCTCCGCTACGTCGGCATAGCCAGCAGGGTGCTCCACTACTGGCAAGGTGAAGTAGAACGTAGAACCTTCGCCCTCTGCCCCCGAAGAATGAACGCCGATCGTGCCACCGTGCATTTCCACCAGTCGTTTGCAGATCGCCAACCCTAGCCCCAGCCCGCCATAACCGCGGGCGGTCGTCCGTTCCGACTGCCGAAACTCGTCAAAGATAACCTCGTGCTCCTCTTTCGGGATGCCCAGACCCGTATCCCGTACCATCACGATTACATTTCCGCCCTTCGCCGCTGCTGTCAAGGCGATCTCTCCCCGCGCTGTGAACTTGACCGCATTGTTCACCAGATTCAGCACCACTTGGCGCAGGCGCGTCCGGTCCCCCAACACCTGGGGCAGATTGTCGGGAATCTCAGCGCGCCAGCCAAGTTCCTTGTCGCGCGCCAATTGTTCACCGATCACCGACACCGCCCTCAACACCTCCGTCAGGTCAAGCGGTTCGCACAGCAACTTGAGTTGCCCCACATCACTCCGTGCCAGGTCCAGCACATCCCGGATCAGACCATCCAGATGCTGTGCTCCAGCGTAGATTCGCTCCAGGTCCTTCCTGCTCACCCTACATTCCTGGGGGCCGATCTGCTGGCTTTCTCGCAGCAGTATCTCCGTCCGGCCGCAGATCAAGTTCAGCGGCGTGCGCAATTCGTGGCTCACGACAGAGAGAAAGCGGCTCTTGAGCCGACTGGCCTCCTCCGCCAATTGGCGCGCCTCAACTGCCTCTCGATATAGCCGAACTTCCCGCAGCGCCACCGCCAACTGCCGCACAATGTCCGCGCACGGCTCCAGATTGCTCGAATCGAAAGCCACGAAACCCGAAACACCCTCCTGGACGTGCAAGGGCAACAAAGCCAGGCTGAACGGTTGATCTGTGGAGTACAACCCTGCCGGGGGGAACTGTCGGCTGAGGAAACGCCGCTTCTGCTCTTCCAACGTGCTTGGCGTTTGCAGCACACTCCACGCCACCGGGTCATCCCCTTCGGGTTCATAGAAGGCGACAATGCTGTGTTTGATGCCGATGCGTGGTGAATCCTGCGATAGCGCGTCGAATATCTCGGCTTCGTCCCGCGCCGCCAGAAATCGGGCTGTCATCCGGCCAACCTGATCGGCCATGTCCGCCTGACGGATCAGATGCCGCACGTATTGTTCGTGCGCAGCCTCGGTAATCGCGATTCTGGCTTGATCGAGCAAATCCTCCACCTGCAGATCTTCACCAGGGCGCAGCATCACGGATAGGGTCGGAGAGTGCTCTCTCAAGATCGAGATGGCTACCTGCCAGGCACAAGGATCTTCCTCCAGGAGCATCGTACGCCGGAGAGCATGTTGTAACCCCTTGTGAAAGACCGTGTTGTCGCCCTGCTTCAGGCTGGATATGAATGCCTCTATCAAATCCCGGCACAGATGCTCGATTTCGCCCTGGCTCAGATGGTAGGTCTGAGCGTCCATGTTCGCAATCACGGCCTGCGCCATCCGGGTAACGCAATGTTCCACACACAGGGCAATCCCCTCAGAATCAGTAGCCACATCGGCTACCCCTTGCCACACCGTGCTGTTCGACGCCCCGACAATGGGCATACCCAGCAGGCAGCCACAAGATTCACGGATGACCAGTCGTGTAGGAATGTAGACGATCTGGACACCCTCCGCCCGTCCCTCGATGTAATCCAGCAGCAACATCACGCCCCGGTATCCTTCCTCGAACGCCGGGTAACGGACGGTCGTCAGTGGCGGTACGTGAGCGGCCGCCTCGGGCCGGTCATCAAAACCGACGACGGCCACACCCTGAGGCACTGAGATTCCGGCATTGTGCAGCGCCTGCATGGCACCGAGCGCCGAACGGTCGTTGCTAGCAAGGACGGCCGTGAACGGGACACCTGACGCCAGGACATGCTCCATGGCCTGTTGACCACCGCCGGTAGAGTGTGAACCGTACGCGATGAGGTTTTCATCAACCTCCAGACCGCATTCCTGCACCGCCGTCCGATAGGCCGCCAATCTGCGCGCGCTATCTCCGCTTACATCTCCCGGATACCCTGCAATAAACGCGATCCGCCGATGGCCGTGCTCGGCCAGATGTGTCACTGCTTGCGCGATACCGCCCTCGTTATCAGCGATGACCGAAGGGCCGTGTTCACCCGCGCCGACAAAGACGAGAGGGTAACCACCGGCAATGAGTTGCTGGAGATAGACGGACTGCGGCCCCGACTTGAACTGGCCCACTGCGATCAAGCCATCCACGTTCTCGGGGCCAACCGGTATAAAGTCCACATTGGGCAGAGGAATGGGCCAGGCCGACCGGCGATGCTCGCGGCCTGTACCGAGGTCCACACTACAGGAAAGTAGCAGATTGCAGCCCAGGTCGTGGGCCGCGGAGCGAATCCCGCGATACACCGGCCCGAGAAAAGTGTCCAGAGTTCCTGCGTAAACCTGCCAGCCCGCCAAGACGCCGATGGTCGGTCGGTCATGCTTGTACTTGCTCATAGCGTGTGCCCTCCACCTGCCTGAGAACCATCCTATCTACAGCACAAGCGCAGCACAGGCTCTGTCTGCATCATACCATGTTTTCTCGGTATGCTCAAACCTACCATTTCCCGCGCCCGGCCGTCGGCAGCGTGTCCATCGTCTTTCCGCGCAACGCGAGTCGCAGCGCCTCGCGATCGTCCCAGGGATACTCGACCGTGCCAAAGCACATGCTCTGCTCGTGGCCCTTGCCGCAGGCGATAACCACGTCGCCCGCGCGCGCCATCCGGCAAGCCCACAGCAGCGCCTCGCCGCGATCGGATATGCGCCACAAGTCCACCCCCTCGCATTTGCCCGCAGCAACGGCGGCCTCGGCGCTGGCGGCGATCACCGCATCCAGGTCCTCGGTGCGCGGGTCCTCGGCGGTGATGACGACGAGATCGGCAAGTTCTGCCGCGATACGCCCCATCAGCGGACGCTTTTCGCGGTCGCGCAGCCCCGCGCAGCCAAAGACGACGATCACACGCCCACCGGGGCCCGCCAGCGAACGCGCCGTCTCCAGCGCATGCCGCAGCGAGTTGGGGGTATGGGCAAAGTCCACAAGCGCCAGGAAGTCTTGGCCCTCATCCACACGCTCCATCCGCCCCGGCACGCCTTTCATCGCAGCGACTCCCCGGACGATGGCGTCCGGCGGAATGTCCAGCGCCACAGCCACGCCTGCCGCTGCCAGGATGTTGCCGATGTTGTATGCGCCCACCAGCGTCGTCTCGACGGGCACGGCGCCTATGGGTGTGCGCAGGATGAAGCGCGTCGCCCCGGGCGTGACCTGCACATCCTGGGCGGTGACATCGGCTTCGGCGTGCACGCCATACACGATGTGCCGGTCGGCGGGGATGGGGCTGAGATAACGGAAAGAGTCGTCGTCGCGGTTGAGTACGGCGGTCTTGGGGATACCGGGTTTGCGGAACGAGCGGGGCAGACTCTCGAAGAGCCGGGCCTTGGCGGCGCGGTAGGCTTCGAGTGTGCCGTGATAGTCCAGGTGCTCGTGGGTGATGTTGGTGATGGCGGCCACGTCGAAATCGCAGCCGGCCACACGCTGTTGGGCCAGTCCGTGCGAGGTGACCTCTAGCACGGCGTGGGTGGCGCCGGATGTGACCATCTGCGCGAGATATGTCTGCAGGTCGGGTGCATCGGGCGTGGTAGTGTGCAGGCCGGTGTCAATCTCCTCGTCGCCGATGCGGGCGCTCACGGTGCTGACCATGCCGGCGTTCAGTCCGGCGGCGCGCAGGATGGCATAGACCAAGTTGACGACGGTGGTCTTGCCCTCACTGCCGGTAACGCCGACGACGGTCATCCTGCGCGCGGGGAAGCCGTGCCAGGCGGCGCACAGCCACCCCAGGGCCTCACGCGCGTCGGGGACGTGCACGTAGGTGAAGGCGCCCCACGGGAGATCGGGCAACTCTTGCGGCGCGCGCTCGCCGACGACGGCGACGGCGCCCTCCTCCACCGCCTGGGCGATGAATTGGTGGCCGTCCACGTTGACACCGGTCACGGCGACGAAGAGGTCGCCGGGCCGCACGCGACGCGAATCGGCGGCGATGCCGCCAATTTCCACATCGCCGCCGACCTGGCCCAGGATCGCAGGAAGAGATTCGATAAGGCGTTTCAATTGCCCGGTTTGTTTGTCGCTTTCGCTCATTCGGGTTATAATCGAAGCAGATTCAGGCGTCTGACGGAGGAAGGTATGACTTTAGAAGACATTCTCCAAGACATTCACGCGCTCGAAGACGAGTTGCGCGCTTATGAACGCAAGTACAATGTCCTCTCGGAGACGTTCTATGAGGCATACACAGAGGGCGAAGAACCTCCGGACGATGCCTGGGTGCGAGATTGGACGGCGTGGGCCAGCGCGTACCAACTCTGGCTGCGCCGGCGGGAGCAGTACCGCGCGGCCATCGCCCGCCTGCGAGCCGAGACAGACTCTGTGGCCGGGATGATGGTCAGGACGGCGCGCCATGAGCCCATTCTTGTCCCTGGCTGAGTACGAGCAGTTCATCTACACACTGCAAAACCAGTTCCCCTCCATCGCCCGATCCACATTGGTTATCATCCGGCGTGGTCACCAATTTGCGGAACTGAGCGGCGAGTTGCTTTTCGCCGGTGAATATCGCCTGGTCGTCTCGAGCGCTTGACCTGGGAAACCGGCCCGCTCACAATCGAGGGCTATAGTTACGAGGTGTGGTCCAGCGGCGAGAAACTGTACTGGTACGATTCACAACCTCACCCTCACGATCCCACGCTGGCAAGCAGCCACCCGCATCACAAACACATTCCCCCCGACATCAAGCACCACCGGATTCCTGCGCCCGACCTCAGTCTCACGTCACTCAACCTTCCTTTCCTGATCCGAGAGATCGGGAGCCGGTTATCGGCTGAGACGTGACCGATTCTCGAACCTCAAGATTCCCCCAGCAGCATCTTGCCCCCCACCAGTGCCTTGAGCAAGTCGCGGCGCTTGAGGGCGCGCTTGGCGTCAATCTCCATCGCCCCAGCCTTGTCGTCGGCCATCTTGCCTAGCGCCTCGATCCAGGCGGCGCTCTCGACCGGCGTGTGGCCGACGCGCCAGCGCTCAACCCAGACAGGCAAGTCTCCGGCGTTGGTAATGCGCGTGCGGGTCACCGTCTTGGTCACGCCCTGCGACTCGAACGTGACCTGGTATTCCTCGACCGCCGGCTTGACCGGGCAGACCTGCATGCAGGCGCCGCACTTGATGCAATAGTAATCGGCCAGCGTCAGTTCGCCCGTGTCTTCGTCAATGTGCAGCGCACGGGTAGGGCAGATGTCGGCACAGGCCAGGCAGCCAGGGACGCACTTGTCGCGGCGCAAGATCACCGCGCCCTGCCACGGCTGCACAACCTGGAACGCGCCGTTGCTGGCGATCTCGCACTGGCGGCAGCGGATGCAATGCGCCTGATCCACCACCAGCGTATCCTCGGCCTCGTCGTACCGGATGACGTTGGTGGGGCAATTTTGGATGACAAAATCCTTGCGGCTCCAGTCGAACTTGGCCTTGTCGAACCTGGTGGATTGGACCAGTTCGGGGAAAGCCTTCATCGCGACGACGGGATTCTCGTATTGGCCGTTGATGGTGATCGAGATGGCGTTCTTGGGGCACATCACCTCGCACATGCCGCACAGAACGCACTTGGCCGCGTCAATGTCCACTGATGGCTTCTTGACCAGCCGCCCGTCCACGATTTCGCCGGGGACGTGGAGGATAGCCTCCTTGGGACAGACGAGCGGGCCGATCTGGCAGCCCACGCAGCGGTCGAGATCCCATGTCATCACGTAATGGCGCGTCACCATCGCCCGTTCGAGGGTGATGGCGTGTTCGGTGGTGGTTTTCTGTGTCAGTCCGCGTTTTGACATTTCTGCTCCTGAATTGCGAATGGCGATAGTCGCGGTCAAGCCAACAAGCCCGATAGGTCCAGCACCCGTTTCGACCAGGCCGCCGACTGCTCGGCTACTTCTTTGCGGCGTACAGCGTCGGCCCATATCCCGGCCCAGTTTCGCTGCCAGCGGGCGAGTTGAACCTGCAACTCTACCAACTCTGCTGCTGTTTCCACATCAGCCTCTGCGGCAGTCCACTCAATAAAGTACTTGCTCTCGTCAATGAGGCTCTCGACCGTCTCACGGTTCGCGTCGTGGCCGGCAAACGACTTGATGCGACTCAGGTTGGCCGCCAACCCGCCCAGGCGAATCGGGAGGTCGTCACGAAGATAGCGTTCACGGATCGCTGTCCAATCCTTCATACGTCACCCAACAAGCGTTGCGTGATTTTGGCCACGCGCTCTCGAATCGCGGCGTCTTCGATCTCAAGCGAGCGATTACCCTGGCGTGGGCGGATGTTGATGAGCGATTCAAACGTCACCTGTTGCGAGGCGGGGTTCCAGTCCGCGCCCCAGATGTCTTCCTGTCGACTGCCATCTTCCAGCAGGGCCGATTCGCAATCCGCGTGTAATGCTCCGCCGCCAGCCAGGATGCCGCGCTCGATGTCTACTGCCAGTTTGATGTAGGTGCCAAGCGCTTCGAGCATCTCGTCAATCTGTCGTGGGGTGGCGCGCGTGCGGATGATGTGAATCATGGAGCATTACCCCCGCCGAACCTCCTGCACCAACTCGCGCTCGTGATTGTACACTTGCACACCAGCAGTGACCGGCTTGGGATTCGCTCGAGCGTGATGGCGTGTTCGGTGGTGTTTTGAGTCAGTCCGCGTTTCGACATTCTGCTCCTAAATCGGTTCGCGCGTGTTCGGCACGCTATGGCAGATTCTCCAAGTCAGTCAGGTCTTTGAGTCTGCCACTGGCTTTCTTGTTGGCCTTCAGGTGCTTCAGGCTAATCAGGTTGACTTGGACTCCATCCAGTACATCTATCACTCGTTCCGCATAACACTCGTCGAAACTGACGCCGGAAACCGTTGTCGTGATATCCACCTTGACCGGCGGCACGCCCATACGGATGACCTGGTTTTCTCTCAGGAACAGTTCCACCGATAACTCGGGCAAGTCGAATCCGAATTCCTTCAGGACAGCAACCATCTTTTCAGCGTTCTGCAGATGAACGGCAATCCATATGTCCATATCACCGGTGGCACGTGGATAGCCATGGTAGCCGACCGCGTAACCACCGATGAGCAGATACTCAACCTGATGTGAGTTGAGCAACTGCAAAAAGTCTCTGAAGTCGGGTGGAAGACGGATCGTAGCCATAGATGATTTGCCGCATGACCTCTACTGCTTCCAGGCGCTCGTACGGGGTCTTGGAGAGCCAATAGGCCTTCTCATCCGATTCGTCAAACAACGATGCCACCGAGAAGGCGGTTTTGTCCATCTTCAGAGAACCAACGGCGTCCATACGCTCAACCTCCCCTTTCGTGCTGCCATGCACCAGGGCGAATCACGGAACATTACCCCCGCCGAACCTCCTGCACCAACTCGCGCTCGTGATTGTACACCCGCACCACCAGCGGCGCCTGACCTGGCAGGGCATGCGTGGCGCAACCAAAGCATGGATCGTAGGCGCGAAAGGCCATCTCGATGGTATTGAGGATGCCCTCGCTTACCAACTTGCCCGGCTGGATCAAACTCTGGGCTGCTTTCTTGATTGACATGCTGATCGCGGCATAGTTGTTGGTGGTGCCGACGATCAGGTTGACCTGCTTGAGCAGGCCGCGCTCGTCGGTGACGTAGTGGTGGGTAAGTGTACCTCGCGGCGCTTCGACGATGCCCACGCCCTCGTCGGGCGTCGCGGTGGGGATCATGCGGATGTCAGCGCCGGTGATCTCGGGATCCTCGGCCAGTTCCAATACCCGCTCGGCTGCATACAGGACTTCGATCAGCCGCGCCCAGTGCGTGGCGAGCGTGTGGTGTACAGGTTTGCCGCCCAACGTGGCGTAGAAACGCTCGTACTCGGCCTGCGCCAACGGCGTCGCCATGCCCTCGGCAGCGTTGAGCCGAGAAAGCGGCGTGGCGCGGTAGACGCCGCTCTCGGGGCCATCCACCAGCCCCTTCCAGCCGACTTGCTTGAGATAGGGGAACTTTAAGTACGTCCACGGCTCGATGTGCTCGGCGATCACGTCGAGATACTGCGCCGGGCTGTATTTGACCAGTTCCCTGCCATCGGGGCCCACCACGCGCACCAGACCATCGTAGAAATTGACCCGGTTCTGCTCGTCCACCAGCCCCATATAGTAGGTACGGTGGGTAAAGGCATCGCTCAGGATGAGGTCCACGTAAGCCTTGTTCTGGAGCACGACCTGGTCGAACAAGCGGAGCGAGAACTGGGCCGTTTCGACCGAACGCCGTGCGCGCTCGACGATCTGGAGCCGCTCTTCTTCGGTAATGGGCTTGCTGACGCCGCCGATGATCGCGCCGACGGAGTGGATATAGCGCCCGCCGACGATGGCGCAGATCTCGTGGTTCTCCTGCAAGAGTTGGATGGCGCGTGCGCCGATCTCGCGTCCCACCTTGCGCACCACGCCCAGCAGGTTGCGCTCGCTCTTGGGCGCGGCGGGGCCAACGACGAAATCGGGCCCCCCCAGGGCGAAAAAGTGTGTGGCGTGGTCGGCGACGAAGAAGGCGTTGTACATCAGTTCGCGCAATTTGCGCGCCGTCGGCGGCGGCTCGACGTGGTAGACAGCATCGCCGGCCTTGGCGGCGGCCATGTGATGGGCGATGGGGCAGACGCCGCAGATGCGCTGCGTGAGTTGCGGCATCTCCTCTACCGGGCGGCCCTCGCAGAATTTCTCGAACCCGCGCAGTTCGGGGATGATCAGATAGGCATTTTCCAGCCCGCCAGCCTCGTTCAGGAACAGGTCAATGCGCCCGTGACCCTCCAGGCGGGTGATGGGGTCTATGGTGATTTTAGGCATGCTGTTCTCCTGTGCAGGATTTCCAGCTCCGTTTCTCCAGAATCTGGGCCTTGCTGTTTGGCAACGTCACCGCTTGTACTTTAATGTGTTCAACACCGAATCCGCCAAACTGAAGCGATAGCACGTCCCCACCGGGTCTACCAATGTGTCCATGATGCGCTGCAATTCCTCCGGATGATCGGTGTCCACCAATGCGGCGAGCGCGCTGAGCAGTTTGGCGCCCTGGTCTACGACGCCGTCCGGCGGGCCATAGCAGCCGCGACAGGGGAAATTGCCACTGATGCACGGCAGACCACAGCCAGCGCGGGTGGCGGGGCCGGCGCACACGATCCCCTGCGCCAGGAAACACACCTGTGAATCGGCCACAACCTCGTGCGGGCGCTTCCACTCCTTGATGCGCTGACCGCTCGCCACCTTGGTGCGCGGACATACGTCGCAGTTGGTCTTGCCATCCGCGCCGATGATGCTCCCACGCGGCGGAAGCCGGCCCGTCAATAGCGCCTGGAACACATTCCACACCTGGTCGGCTACGGGCGGGCAGCCAGGCATCCAATAGTCCACGTCCACCGTCTGGGCGAGCGTCTTGACCCGGTCGTAAAAAGCCGGGATCTCGATGGCGCCCTCGGGGACCTGGTTCACCGTCGTGGGCCACACACCATGCGAATCGTCCAGTGATGGAGCGGTATCATAGACGCGCGTCAGGATCGAGCAGGCATCGAAGAGGTTCGCCAGGCCCGGGATGCACCCTTCGTGGGCGCAGGAGCCAAAGGCCACCAGCGTCTTGGCCTTGCGACGCAGCAGGTGGGCCATGTGTTCGTTCTCGCTTGTACGGATCGCGCCGTTGAAGAAGCAGACGTCAATCGTGCCATCCTTCAGCGCTTCCACATCGGCAACCTTGAAATCCATCAGGCACGGCCAAAAGACAATGTCCACCAACTCGCCGACCTCGACTAGCCGCAGGCCCAGTTCGGTGACGGTGATCTCGCAGCCGCCGCAACTGGCCGCCCAGTAGAAGGCGAGTTTGGGCTTGACCGGCACCTTGGCTCGCCGCTGGGTTTTCGCCGGAGCCTTCTTGGGCTTGGCCTGCGCCTTTGTCGCTTTCGCCTTTGCCATCATCGCGCCTCCTTACGCTCTGCGAGGTACGCAAGCATCGCGTCCACTTCGGCACGGATGCGCCCGCGCTCCTGTGTGCCGATCTGTACAAAGCGCACGCGGCTGTCGGCGATCTGCATCTGCTCGAACATGCGGTTCAGGAGAGCGATCTTGCAGGCGCTCACGTAGGTACCGCGCTTGTAGTGGCACTCGCCGGGGGCGCAGCCGCACACCAGCACGCCTTCTATGCCAGAGGAGAGCGCCAGCAGCGCCATCTGCGGGTCAATGCGCCCGGTGCAGGGGATGTGGATGATACGCACGTTGGGCGGATAACTCTCGAGTAGTGTCACGTCGTCGGCGGCGCGCAGGCACCAATCGCAGACGAAGGCGATCAGGCTGGGGACGCCTTTGTGCTTCTTGACCTTGATCTGTCTGACGATCTCGGCATTGCTCACGCCCTTGCGGGCGATGGCGCCCAGTGGGCAGGCTGCCACACAGATGCCGCAGCCCATGCACTTGTTCGCGTCCACCTCGGAGACGCGATCCGGCACGCCGGCCACCTCTTTTTCGACCAGATGCGGCGCTTCATAGGGGCATGCCGCCACGCAGATGCCACAACCGGAGCACAGCGATTCATCTACTTTGACCGTCTCCAGCGGCGAAGTATAGCCCGCTTCGACGGCCAGTTGCTTGACCGCGCCGATGACGCCAGAGATGTGGATCTGTTGCGGGCAGGCCGGGTAGCACAGGTCGCACGCCGAGCAGAGCCAGGTGGTAGGGCTGGAGAAGGCTTCTTTTTCCATCCCCATCAGCACCAGGCGCAGCAGGCGACGCGGGTTGTACTCCGGTTCGACCTTTTGCTGGATCAGGCACTTGCTGACGCACGTGCCGCACGAGTAACACAGTTCCAGGTGCTCGCCGCCGGGAATCGCACGCACCCGGTCGGCGAGGGTTTCGGGTTTGTCGCTGTGATTCATCGCGTCTCCCTTTTATTGGGACACGGATGAACACGGATTCACACGGATTTTATCTTATATATATTTTTATCCGTGTTTATCCGTGTGAATCCGTGTCCTATTTTCGTGTCCAAGACAGATCGCCC
>FWPU01007319.1_pt1 | contig 20255 bp, 30 predicted proteins | sample 2228361 | NCBI WGS metagenome assembly FWPU01 (sample SAMEA103939777, study PRJEB20133) | metagenome
TTCTAAGGATGCCTTTAATTATTTAAATAGCATCCCAAATCTTGAAAAGTTTGTTGTCTTCGGATATGCCCACAAGCCTAACATTTCCAGAGAGCTTAATAAGTTCTATGCTTCACTGAAAAGTAAAAGCAAAAAGGTGTTCCCTCTCGGCACCATACATCAGGATGATGATGATATTGAAAAAGTTGCCTCTACCGCCTTTGACGAAGGGCTTTATGGCTTTAAAATACATTGTCAGGTTCAAAAGGTTTCTCCTGCGGACAGTCGTTTAGAACCACTATACAAAGTTGTGTCTGAGAGAAATGGTTTTGTCCTTTTCCATGCAGGAACAGCCCCTTTTTATTCAGAATTTACAGGTTTTAAAAAGTTCCATAACTTTCTGAAAAAGTATCCTGATGTAAAAACGGTTGTGGCACATCTTGGTGCCTTTGAAAGCAATGATTTTATAAAAGCCTCTTTAGACTATGAAACGCTTTTTTTAGACACCTCCTATGCCTTTATTGCAAATCCTACGAACAGGATTGAAGCAGATCGTGAACTTTTAATAAAGGCTTCTGACAAAATTATCTTCGGCAGCGATTTTCCCGGTATATGCCACAGCTACAATGACGGAATAAATGCCATTCTGACATTAAATCTTGATGAAACGATTTTAGACAAAATTTTTTATCACAACGCAGCACGCCTTCTGGCTGAACTGCTTTAATAAAGCTTCAGAAAAAATGTTTTCAGATACTCTGTTTCTGGCATGGATAACAGGAAGGGATGATCCTCTGACTGTCCGGACATTTTTATAATTCTGAACTGCCTGCCACTGTCTGTTGCTGCGTCTCTCAATAACTGAATAAAGTTATCCCTTGAAAGGTGGTGCGAACAGGAGGCTGTAACAAGTATGCCACCCGGACCTAAAAGCTTCATTGCGGTAAGATTTATCTCCTTGTAACCACGAACACCTTCTTTGATTTTTGTCCGACTCTTAATAAATGCAGGCGGGTCAAGGATTATCAAATCGTATCTGTCCCCTTCCCTCAGTTTTGTTCTGAGAAAATCAAAGACATCTGTTTTTAAAACATTAATGTTTTTTTTGTTAAGGGCAGCATTTTCCCTGATTAGAATGCATGCCTTCTCCGATATGTCAACTGCGGTAATATCAACATTAGTCCTGTTGTAAACAGCATTCAAAGCCCAGCCACCTGAATATGAAAAACAGTCAAGAGCCCTGATAATTTTATCTTTTTCCACAAGCTTTCTTAAATAAATTCTGTTTATACGCTGGTCAAGGAAAAATCCCGTTTTTTGTCCTTCAAGCAGATCCAGTTTATAAAAAATCCCATCTTCACTGATAGCCACCCTGTCTTCAATGTTACCATAAACAACCTCTTTATACTGAGGCAATCCTTCCAGTTCTCTCATTGAAGTATCGTTTCTCAACACAATGCCATCAACAGAAAAAAGTTCCAGAAGGGCAAACTTTACAAATGTGAAAAGTCTCTCCATTCCTGCCGTCAGCAACTGCACAGAAAAATAGTTTCTGTATTTATCAATAACAAGTCCCGGAAGCCCGTCAGATTCACCATAAATCAATCTGTAACTGTCGAATTTTTTGTAACCGATTGATGCTCTGTAATCATTTGCCCGGCGAATCTTATTTACAAAAAATTCCCGGTTAATCTCTTCATCTTCCCTTGAAAGTATCCTGATAGTAATGAGTGAATTTGGGTTAATATAACCTGTTGCCCTGAAACGTCCCTTTTGGTCATAAATTCTTACAATCTCACCCTTTTCGTATTGGGAAAAGGAGCTTACAACTTCATTGGCAAAAACCCACAGATGTCCCGATTCAAGGCGTCTATTCCATTTTACAGTAACCTTTTTCACGAAAAGTACCTTGGAAGAGACTGAATTAAAAATCTGTTTTTAAAGGTGTCAATAAAATACCTGTCAGTCATAGAAGAGATAAAATCCAAAACCACCCTCGGTTTTTCTGTGCCTTTAATGTAGTCACTATCCATTTCATCAAGAAAATCTGTGTAAATCTCACTATGCTTACGCTCTTTTTCCAGATCTTCAAGAAACAGTTCAAACAGCATGGTCATCATCTTTCTTAATTTAAGATGCTGTGTCTTAATTTTGCTGTTACCATATATGTATTTATAATTGAACCTCTTCAGCTTATAAAGTGCATCCGCCACCTTTGGAGACATTGCAATATAAGGCTTATCCTTACTTTCTCTGATAACGTCGGTAACAAGGGTATAAACAATTTTTCCTGCCGTATCACCTAAAACAAGCACCACGTCTTCTGGCAGCTCGTCTCTCTTTATCAACTTTATTATTATTGCGTCTTCCATGTCCCTGCCAACATAACTGATTGTGTCACAAACCTTTACAAGACAACCTTCAAGTGTTGAAGGCATATAGCTGCATTCTTCCTTTAGCATAATCTCTGCACATATGCTGTCAAATTCATCAAAACTGTTTCGGTATTGGGGGGAAGTTTTTTTATAGTCCTCTTCACCATTATGACACAAAATGCCATCCAACACCTGCAGAGTAAGATTAAGTCCTTTACCGCTTTTTTCAAGTTTTTCCAGAATCCTGATTCCCTGAAGATTATGATAAAATTTGTGTCCCAGAAAGCGCTGGCTTAATTCAGAAAGCATAACCTCCCCATCATGTCCAAAGGGTGGATGTCCCAGATCGTGCCCGAGCGATATGGCTTCTATTAAGTCAAGGTTCAAATTAAGATGAGCTCCGATTGTCCTTGCAATTTTGGAAAGAAACTGGACGTGTAGTGCCCTGTGTGTTATATGGTCATTCGGAACTAAGGAAAAAACCTGAGTTTTATCAATATACCTTGCATAAGCTTTTGAATATAGTATTCTGTCTGCATCTATAGCAAAAGAAAGACGATGATCCTTTTCGGCATTATAATCCCGCCTTCTCCTTAATCCATGGATCGAACAGCAGGCATAGGGAGACAGAAGCCTTTTTTCGTTTTTTAAACTTTGCCTTCTTATTGTTTCAAAAAATGACCTTTCCACAATAAAAAGTTAACAAAAATTTGACTATTTGAAAATAGTTTTTTATAATCAATCTGAAGTGAAGAAAACAACAGCATTTGTTTTGCTTGTTTTAATTCTAACCACAGGTCTTGCCTTTGCAAAAAAGGAGATGTTTGCCCAAAAAAAGATAGAGTCAGATGTTCCCCACTTTGGTTCTGCCACAATCTACAAAACCGGGGAAGAATATGAAATAACAAAAGTGGATATAACCGCAATTCCAAACATTAACTCTCTAAAGGTTGCTGTTAAGGGAGTTAAGCTGGGAGACACGAAAGAGTTTGTCATAAAAAATCTGGGGCATCCCGACGAAATTAACGAAATGGGCATCTATTTTTATAAAGAAAAGGGTACACCCCTTTTTGCGGTGGTTTTCGACAATGAAGACACAGTGCGACGGCTTGTTCTGTTTCCCGGGCTTTCAAAATTTGCGGTGGGCAATACAAAAAAGATTTTAACACATCAGATTGCAACTGACGATGAATTAAGATACTTTTTGCTGGGCGTAGAAGATGAGAAGATTAAATCACCAACAGGCAGGGTAACATTTAAATACCTCAAAGAAGGGTTTGAGTTTTCCTATCTGAAAATCGGTTCTGACATGGAAGATTTTTTGTTTTTTCTGAGACTTCCTGCTAAAATAAGACATTGATGATCATCAAAAAGGCTTTCCTGTTTTTTATTTTATTTATCCTGACCACCGGTAGCCCAAAGGCTGCAGAACTCTTTTCTGTAGAGCCGCCGGAAATTTACCCTGAAACCGAAGTAACCATAAAGGGTGCCGGTTTCTCAAAGGATATCTATGTTGTCCTCGGCAATAAAAGCTTTAAACCCTTTTTTGTTACAGAAAGCATGATAAAATTCAACATTCCTGCAAACACCCAGCCGGCTACATATCGCCTTTTATTGAGAAACACCCCCGTGGAAACAATCCAAATATCAATATCTGTTAAAAACAAAGAGGTTGTTGTCACCGGATATATTCCGCAAACTTTAAATAAATGTGATACTGAGACCGAAATTACGATAACCGGCAAAAATCTTGAAGAAATAAAAAAAATTGACCTTAACGGCAAAGAAATATCCTTTAATCTCAAAGATAATCTGCTTTTATTCAGTATCTCTGAAGATATTCTGCATAATGCTGGAAATGTTATAAACATCTACTTTTATGACACAAAGGGTAAAATAGTCCACCTTGTAAATATACCTGTAATTTCCAAGCCTTTTATTGAAGCTGTTGAAACCTCTTCCAAAACCATTAACTCACAGACTTTCAGGATCAGAGGCAAAAACTTCATTCAGGGACTTTCTCTTTTTGTTAATAATATGAGCATATCAGAAGACACATACGAAAACAGTTCGGACAAAGCCACATTTGCCAACAAATATCATCGTTTTGGTAACACTATTGTCCCTATGCTTGACCGTTTCAGGGTTGTGTCCTGTAATGAAATACTTTACACGAGGTATCCTTCTACACCTGAAGACAAAAAAATAGATTTTCTGATAGAAAATCCGGGTGGTGAACGAAGTAACACCTTAACTATTTATGCACCTTAAACATGTTTCACAATCTATACCTTATGAAAAAACGCAAAACCGCTTTTTGCAAGTCTGCCGAAACTAATAACCAAAAAAGCCTGAGGGAGATTTAGTTATGTTTATACGATTTGAACTATACACCGAAAATGTTTTGATTCCACAGGAAACACCACTGATAATAACCAACGAGACTCTATCTTTGCCAAATGCCATTGAGTCATCTTTTTTCTTAAGAAAATTAGAGGTAGAAGCAATAGAAAAGGCTTTTCTGTCCCACAAAATTGTTGTTCTAATTCCACCAAAAGATACTTACAAGGAAGAATATTTTACAGAATCAGATCTTAATCCGCTGGGCACCGCAGTAAAAATTTTACAGCTCGTTCATTTGCCTGAGGGTGGGATTAAGGTTCTTACACAGGGACTGAAAAGGGTTGAAATTAAAAAAATTCTGGAAATTCATCCTTATCCAGTGGCAACAGTGAAAGAAATTATGGAATATTATGAAAATAATCCAATTAACGAAACTATAACACAAAGTATCATTTCGTTACTCAAGATTTGTATCAGCCTCGGAAAAAATTTTGCCGTAGAAAACTTTCCTTTTGTGGAAAGAATACAAGACCCTGCAAAGCTGGCAGACTTTGTTGCCCTGAACATGGGATTAAAAAGAGAGCAGTTTTTGGAAATCCTAAACACAATAGACCCTTCAGAAAGGCTTAAAAAGGTGTTTCTACTGCTGAGTGACGAGGTTGAGTTTTTACAGTTAAAAGGCAAACTGCAGTCAGAAGTTGCCAAAGAAATGGGCAAAACCCAGCGAGATTATATGTTAAGACAGCAGTTGAAGGTAATACAACGCGAATTAGGTGATGAGGAGACACTTAACAAAGAGATAAACGAGTTACGAGAAACGATTAAAAAATCAAATATGCCCCAAAAGGTGGAAGAAATTGCGTTAAAAGAACTGAGCAGACTTGAAAAAATGAACCCAGCATCAGCAGAATTCACGGTAACCAGAACATATCTGGATTATCTTATATCCATGCCATGGGATGTTTCAACAGAAGACAATCTTGATATTAATAATGCAAAAAAAACCCTTGATGAAGACCATTACAATTTAGAAAAGGTAAAAGACCGTATTCTTGAATTTCTGGCTGTAAGAAAACTGAAAGGCGATTTAAAAGGACCTATTCTGTGTTTTGTGGGACCTCCCGGGGTAGGAAAAACATCCCTCGGTAAGTCAATTGCACGTGCATTGAACAGAAAATTTATACGCATATCCTTAGGTGGAGTTAAAGACGAGGCAGAAATAAGAGGTCACAGAAGGACATATGTTGGTGCGATGCCGGGAAGAATCATTCAGGAGATAAAACGTTGCGGAACAAATAACCCTGTATTCATTTTAGATGAAGTGGACAAAATAGGACATGATTTCAGAGGAGATCCATCGTCTGCCCTGCTGGAAGTTCTTGACCCTGAACAAAATAACAGCTTTGTTGACCATTATCTTGATGTGCCCTTTGATCTGAGTAAGGTTTTATTTATCACAACCGCAAACCTTCTTGACCCCATTCCGGCTCCCTTACGGGACAGAATGGAGGTCATTAACATTCCCGGATACACTGAGGAAGAAAAACTAAAGATTGCTCAGGAACATCTTATTCCAAAAATCAAATCAGAAAATGGTCTTGAAAATTACAACATCACCTTTACCAGAAAGGCTATAACAAAAATCATAAACGAGTATACCCGGGAAGCAGGATTAAGAAACCTGTCAAGAGCTTTTTCACAAATATGCAGAAAAATTGCCAAAGAGATTACCCAGTTTAAAAGGGAAAGTTTTGTGATTTCAGAATCATCTGTTCCAAAATATCTTGGTGCACCAAGATATTACAGAGAAAAAAGCTTTTACAGCACCATTCCGGGAGTGGCAACAGGGCTTGCCTGGACAGAAACCGGCGGAGACATAATATTTGTGGAAAGCACAAAGATGAAAGGCAAAAAGGGGCTGATCTTAACCGGCTACTTAGGAGAAGTGATGAAAGAATCTGCCCATGCCGCTATGAGCTACATCAGGAGCAATGCAGAAAAGTTTAACATAGATCCCGATGTTTTTTCAAAATATGACATTCATATTCATGTTCCACAAGGTGCCATTCCAAAAGATGGACCTTCTGCAGGCATTACTATGGTTATTTCGTTAATTTCTCTTCTAAAAAATCAGCCTGTTAGAACCGACATCGCTATGACAGGAGAAGTTACACTGACAGGAAGGGTTCTGCCTATTGGGGGATTAAAGGAAAAGGCTCTTGCAGCAAGACGTTCCGGTATAAAAAAGGTGATAATTCCCAAAAAGAACGAGCCTGATCTGGCAGATCTACCCAAATACGTGAAAAAAGACATTAAATTCATTACGATTGAGAAGATTGATGAGGCAATAGAGCACGTGTTTTAGAAACTAAAAAGCCCCTTTTAAGGGGCTTTTTTATTTACTGTTCTTCCTTTTTTTCCGGCAGTTCGTAATCCACCCACTCCAGCAAAACAACGGGCGCTGCATCACCGAACCTTGTGCCGAGCTTTATTATCCTTGTATAACCACCTTTTCTGTTTGCAAACTTGGGGGCAATTTCTGTAAACAGTTTCTTTAACATATCGTCATCTCTCAAAAAAGCAAAGGCTAACCTTCTTGCATGGAGATCGCCTTTTTTGCCAAGAGTAACCATTTTTTCGGCAAAACGTCTGGCAACTTTTGCCTTTGTCTCCGTTGTTTCTATTCTCCCATGTTTAATCAGAGAGAGAACAAGATTTTTAATAACCGCCTGCCTGTGAGATGTTGTCCTTCCTAATCTTGTATTTTCACATCTGTGTCTCATCTTATTTACTCCTGTGTTTTTTTCGTTTCTGCCATATGTTTTGCAAAAAGCTCTTCCCAGTTTGGAATCTTCATTCCCAGAGAAAGTCCCATTTCTGCAAGCACACCCTTTATATCATTAAGGGATTTTCTTCCAAAATTTTTGTAAGTAAGCATTTCTGACTCAGTTTTCTGCACAAGTTCGCCAATCCAATGTATCTCTGCATTTCTGAGACAATTAGACGCCCTCACAGGAAGTTCAAGCTCATCAACACTTTTAAAAATGTTTTCATTAATCTGTGCATCTGTAGGTGAAACAGTTTCTCTCACCTCTTCTTCCTGTTCCTCATCAAAATGGATGAATATGTCTAAATGTTCCTTCAGTATTTTAGCCGCAATCCCAAGGGCATCTTCAGGATCCATGCTTCCATCAGTCCACACCTCTATGGTTAGCCTGTCATAATCGGTCATCTGCCCAACCCTTGTGTTGGTAACGTCAAAAGTTACCCTTTTAATGGGAGAAAATATGGCATCAATGGGTATGTACCCTATTTCCATATCTTCCAGTCTGTTCTTTTCTGCAGGAGACCAGCCTCTGCCAAGTTTTACCAGAAGTTCCGCATTGAAACTTGCCTTTTTATCAAGATTTGCAATCACATGCTCCGGATTTAAAACCGATATCTGACTGTCATCACTAAAAACGATGTCTTTAGCCTTAACCTCTCCGGGACCTTTAACTGTTATCTTTGCCCATTCGCTTCTAAAGTCAGAAGATGCCCTAAAACGAACTTCTTTCAAATTCAATATAATATCAATAACATCTTCTTTTACACCCGGAATGGTGGAAAATTCGTGGGAAACTCCATCAATTTTAACCACCGTAATTGCAGCACCGTAAAGGGAGGAAAGCATAATACGTCTCAGTGAATTACCTATGGTGGTACCAAACCCCTTTTCCAGCGGCTCAATCCTGAATTTGCCATAACTGTTACTATAGGTGGATTTATCAACTTCAACCCTACGGGGTTTTATAAGATCTTTCCAAACTTTATACATAGTATTTCCTCCGATTGGACTTATTTGGAGTACAGTTCAACTATCAACTGCTCCTGTATTGGATACTCAATATCACTCCTGATAGGTAGCGACCTCACATGCCCCTTTAAATTTTCAACATCAATCTCCAACCAGGAAGGAATGGATTTCCTAACTATTGCTTCAATATTATCCTTTATAAGGGGAGATTCCTTGCTCCTTTCTGCAATCTGGATAACATCGTTTGCCTTTAGGAGATAGGAAGGAATGTTAACCTTTTTGCCATTCACAAGAAAATGATTATGTCTGACCAACTGTCTCGCCTGACTTCTTGAAGCTGCAAAACCCAGACGATAGACCGCATTATCCAGTCTTCTTTCAAGCAGTGAAAGGAGATTTTCACCAACAATCCCTTTCATCCTGTCAGCCCTTTTGTAATAAAGTCTGAACTGCCTTTCCAGTATTCCATAAATCCTTTTTACCTTCTGTTTTTCCCTGAGCTGTAATCCGTAGTTGGACACCTTGGATTTATTTTGTCCATGCTGACCGGGCGGATAATTTCTTTTCTCAAAGGGACATTTATCAGTAAAACATTTATCTCCCTTGACAAATAACTTTGTGCTTTGTCTCCTGCATAACCTGCAAACTGCTCCAATATATCTTGCCAACTTAAACCTCCTTAGTTAAACTCTTCTTCTTTTTGGCGGCCTGCAACCATTGTGGGGAATAGGAGTTACATCTTTTATAGCCACTATCTTAAAATCAAAGGACTGCAACACACGTAACGATGACTCTCTTCCACCGCCAGGTCCTTTTACCTGAACGGTAATGGTCTTCATCCCAAACTCCTGAGCCTTTTTTGCAACATTCTCAGCCGCAACCTGGGCTGCATAGGGTGTCCCCTTTCTTGAACCTTTAAAACCTACACTCCCCGCACTTGCCCAGGAAAGAACGTTCCCGTCCAGATCTGTTACAGTAACGATTGTGTTGTTAAAGGTTGCCTTAATATGAAATACACCACTTGCAACGCTTCTTTTTTCTTTCTTTTTACGAACCTTTTGTTTTGCCATTAATTTTATCCTCCTGCTACTTCTTTCTGCCGCCTATTGGTTTTCTTGGTCCTTTACGTGTTCTTGCATTTGTATGTGTTCTCTGACCGCGCACAGGCAAACCCAGTTTGTGCCTTAAGCCGCGATAACAGCCTATTTCCATCAAACGTTTTATGTTCAGAGCAACTTCTCTTCTCAAATCACCCTCTACCTTGTAGTTTTTGTCAATAATATCTCTTATCCTCGCAATCTGTTCATCATCAAGGTCTTTTGTTCTGATATCCCAGCTCACATTAGCTTCGTTTAATATCTTCTGAGCCGTAACCCTGCCTATTCCGTAAATGTATGTCAGAGCAATCTCTATACGTTTATTCTTTGGTAAATCTACACCTGCAATTCTTGCCACAATACGCCTCCTTTATCCTTGCCTCTGTTTATGTTTTGGATTCTCACAAATAATCCTTATGACACCCTTTCTCCTGATGACCTTGCATTTGTCACAAATCTTTTTAACTGATGGTCTTACTTTCATTTCTTTGCTCCCCAAACTGATTTAGTTTTTTATTATACAACAAATCACTTAGCTCTGTAAATAATTCTTCCTCTTGTAAGGTCGTATGGAGATAATTCTATGGTTACCTTATCCCCAGGCAAAATTCTAATAAAATGCATTCTCATCTTACCCGAAACATGAGCAAGGATTCTATGCCCATTTTCCAGCTCAACTCTGAACATAGCATTGGGCAATGTTTCAACAACTGTTCCTTCTACCTCTATTGCATCTTCTTTAGCCATCTTATTGTTCCTTAACCTCCGTTAAAATTAGAGGTCCTTTTTTTGTTATCGCCACTGTATGTTCAAAGTGAGCCGACTTTCTTCCGTCAGCAGTTACCGCTGTCCAGCCGTCCTCTTTTATTTTGACCTCATAGCCACCAGCGTTTACCATCGGTTCAATTGCCAGCACCATTCCTTCTTTAAGCTTAATTCCACAACCAGGACTGCCAAAGTTAGGCACCTGAGGTTCTTCATGCAAAGATCTGCCAATACCGTGCCCCACAAAAGCCCTGACTATGGAAAAACCATTTTTTTCAACATGCCGTTGTATCGCATAGGAAATATCGTGCAGTCTGTTACCTTCAACGGCTTTTTCAATTCCTTTGTAAAGAGCTTCTCTTGTTACCTTTATAAGCTTCTCATCTATCTCAGACACACAGCCTACAGGAACGGTAACAGCCATGTCCGAATAAAAACCGCCTTTAAAGGTTCCAAAATCAATGCTTACAATATCGCCTTCTTTTATCATCCTGTCTTTGCTCGGTATCCCGTGCACCACCTCATCATTAATTGAGATGCATATGCATGCGGGATAGCCCCTGTACCCTTTAAAGGCTGGCTTAACACCATACTCCATGCAAAGAGAGTCAGTGTATTCATCAATATCTTTCGTTGTTATTCCAGCCCTTACAAAACCAACAATCTTATTAAAAATAAGTGCTGTAATTTTTCCAAGCTCAGCAAGTTTTAATATATCGTCTTTTGTCTTAATCTCAACCAACTATTTACCTTCTAATACAGCAACGAGAGCCTTGAATATATTTTCAGGTGTTGAGGTGCCATCAATTTCACTCAACAGCCCTTTCTTTTTGTAATAGTCAAGCAACGGAGCGGTCTGAGAATGATACACAGAAAGCCTGTTTTTTATTGTTTCTTCGTTATCATCGGCTCTCTGGTAAAGTTCACCGCCACATTTATCACAGACATTTTCTTTTTTAGGCGGATCAAACACAACATGATACATCTGCCCACAGGATTTACAGGTTCTCCTACCTGTAAGCCTTGTCAAAAGCTCGCTGTCTGGCACTGTCAGGGCAAGCACTTTATCAAGCGGCATATTAAGCTCGTTCAACATTGCATCCAGAGCCTCAGCCTGAGCAACAGTTCTCGGAAAACCATCAAGAATAAAACCTTTTTTGCAGTCATCCTGTTTTAACCTGTCCTGCATAATGCCGATAACAATGTCATCTGTAACAAGCTTGCCTGCCTCCATATACTCCTTAGCCTTTTTACCCATTGGAGTGCCTTCCTTAACAGCCGCTCTAAGTATGTCACCTGTTGAAATCTGAGGAATACCGTATCTGTCAATCAACATCTTAGCCTGAGTGCCTTTCCCCGCACCAGGAGGTCCCAAAAAAATTAGTCTCATACTCTCCCCCTTTTACCTTCTTCCCCTTATTCTACCCTTTCTTGAAAAACCTTCATAACTTCTTGACAACAGAAATGTTTCTATCTGTGCCAGTGTATCAAGGCCTACCCCTACAACAATTAAAAGAGCAGTTCCCCCAAAATAAAAGGGAACGTTAAATTTGGAAACCAGTATGTTGGGTAACACACATATAAATGCAACATAAATCGCCCCGCCAAGCGTAATACGGGACAATACCTTATCTATAAATTCAGCGGTCTTTGGTCCAGGTCTGACACCAGGAATATAGCCGCCGTATTTTTTAAGATTTTCAGCTACATCTGTGGGATTAAACACTATTGCTGTATAAAAGTATGCAAAAAATATGATTAAACCAACAAAAATTAAGTTATAAAGCAGATTACCGGGACCAAGACTGTTCAGTATAGCACTTAAAAATGGCATCTTATCTAAGGTTTCCTTTGGGATAAAACTTGCCACCGTTGCAGGGAACATGAGAATTGAAGATGCAAATATGGGTGGAATAACACCAGCCGAATTAACCTTGAGCGGTAAATGTGTTGTCTGATTACCGTAAATTTTGTTACCAACCACCCTCTGGGGATAATGTATGGGTATTTTTCTTTGTGATGTTTCCATAAAAATTATGGCGGCGACCACCACAAACATCAGTACAAGTATAAATATCAGCAGAAAAAGATTTAATTCACCTGTTTTGATCAGGTTGAAGGTGTTGCCAAGTGCGGCTGGCATCCTCGCAACAATTCCGGCAAATATTATCATGGATATGCCGTTGCCAATACCTCTTTCTGTCATCTGTTCGCCAAGCCACATTATAAATGCTGTACCGGCGGTAAGAGTCAGTGCCGTCATAATACGAAAACCGATGCCACCTGAAATAACGACACTCTGTCCCAATGGGCCGGTTGTGTGTTCCAACCCATAGGCTATACCAAAACCCTGAACAAAACTAATTATTACTGTTCCGTATCTGGTGTACTGGCTTATTTTCTTCTTGCCCAGTTCACCTTCCTTCTGTAGTCTGGCAAGGGTGGGAGAAACGACAGTTAATAACTGCATGATAATTGATGAAGATATATAGGGCATAATACCGAGTGCAAATATGGAAAAACGCTCCAGTGCACCACCACTGAACATGTTAAAGAAACCGAAGACAGTTCCTCTTGCCATTTTAAAAAATTCAGAAAGTGCATCTGCATCAATACCCGGCGTTGGAATGTGAACGCCTATCCTGTAAACAACCAGCATGAGCAGTGTAAAAAGTAACCTTTTGTTCAGGTCTGGAACTTTTGGTATATTCTGAAATTTGTTAATCAAGATAAGACCTCCGCCTTACCACCTGCCTTTTCAATCTTCTCAACAGCAGATTTGCTGAATTTATGTGCCTTTACATTCAATTTAACGGATAACTCACCCTCACCTAAAATTTTGACGCCTTCCTTGTTGCCCTTAATGATGTTATACTGTAAAAGCAACTCTGGAGTAACCTCTGTGTCGGCTTCAAACATGTTCAGTGTATCAATGTTAACTATTTCATACTCCTTTTTAAACAAAGCGTTTTTGAAGCCCCTTTTTGGGATTCTTCTTACAAGGGGCATCTGACCGCCTTCAAAGTGTGGTGGAATTGAGCCACCGGAACGCGCGGTCTGTCCTTTGCCTCCACGACATGATGTTTTGCCGTGTCCTGAGCCCGGACCCCTTCCAACCCTTTTATCCTTCTTTGTTGCACCAAAAGCTGGTTTTAATGTATTTAATTTCATTTACGCCTCCGAAACTTCTTTTACATCAAGCAGGTGTGCCACCTTGCTAATCATGCCCCTGAATTCGGGCTTATCGGGCACTGTCACAAAATCATTGACCTTTCTGAGACCAAGTCCCTTCACCACAAGTCTCTGTTTCTCATTGCAGCCGATAGTGCTTTTTACTAATGTAACTTTTAGTTTTTTCATCTTTTACCTCTAATTTATTTCTTAATCTAAGCCGTTTTGTAAAGTTCGTATCCTTTAATTTCTATACCACGACGACGCCCAGCCTCATCAGGCTCAACAAGATTGGCAAGGGCATTAAATGTCGCTTTTACGACATTATGGGGATTAGGCGAACCAATTATCTTAGTAAGAACATTATGGACGCCCGCAGATTCGAGCACAGCTCTCACGGTTGCACCGGCAATAACTCCGGTTCCCGGGGAAGCTGGCATAAGCAACACTTTCGTAGCACCCATCTCGCCGATTATTTCATGAGGTATTGTGCCTTCTATGATATTTACCTTAATAAGAGACCTTTTCGCCCTGTCAACAGCCTTTCTTATCGCTTCTGGAACTTCCTTTGCCTTGCCAAGTCCGTAACCTATGGTTCCCTGACCATCACCTACAATGACGAGAGCACTGAACCTGAAACGCCTACCGCCTTTTACGACCTTCGCCACCCTATTAATTGCGATAAGCTTATCTATGAGCTCCACTTCTTTAGTTTCCAACTCTTCTGCCATTTGACCTCCCTAAAAATTTAAACCAGCTTCTCTTGCAGCCTCTGCAAGCAGCCTGACTTTTCCATGATATTTGTAACCGTTTCTATCAAAAACAACTTTAGTTATTCCTGCATTCTTAGCCTTTTCAGCAATCAGTTTGCCCACAGCTACAGCAGCTTCCTTTGATTTTGTGCTTTTGAGTTCTGATTTAAGCTCCTTGCTTAATGTTGAAGCCGCACAGAGAGTGTGCTGTTTATCATCGTCAATAAGCTGGACATAGATGTGATTTAAGCTTTTATAAACACAAAGACGCGGTCTTTCTGCAGTACCGGATATTTTCTTTCTAATTCTCAGTTTTCTCTTAATTCTTGCAGGTAATTTTTGTGTAGCAAGCATCTTATAATCCCCTTCAATAATTATTTCTTTGCAGCTGTTTTTCCAGGTTTAAGCTTTATAAGCTGACCTGAATATCTCACACCTTTGCCTTTATAGGCATCTGGTGGTCTTAAGGCAATAAGGTTTGCCGCAGTCTGTCCGAGCAGCTCTTTATCGGTAGAGGTCAACACTATTTTTGTCTGCTTATCTACAGTAGCAGCCACTTCAGCAGGTAATTCAAACTTCACAGGATGGGAATAACCGAGACTGAAATTGAGGATTTTACCCTGAAGTTCTGCCCTGTAACCGACACCAACAAGTTCAAGCTCTTTTGTAAAACCTGTTGAAACACCCGTAATCATGTTGGCGAGTTTTGCCCTGATCAACCCATGAAAGGCTACCGTCTGTTTTTCATCATTTTCCCTTTTTACCATAATCTGCTCACCGTTCTGCTCCAGATAAATGTTTGGCATGAGGGGATGAGAAAGTTTTCCCTTCGGTCCTTCAACAATAATTGTATTGTCATTAACCTTAACGGTTACACCTTTTGGAACTGTTATTGGCTTTCTTCCTATTCTTGACATTTCAAAGCTCCTTACCAGATTTTACAAATTAATTCACCACCAACGTTGTTTTTAATGGCTTCCTTGTCGGTCATCAAACCTTTTGATGTGCTAATTATAGCAATCCCAAGGCCTCTTCTTACAGGTTCTATTTCATCTTTTGAGACATAAACCCTTCTCCCGGGCTTACTTATTCTTATTAAACGTGTTATGACTGGACGTTTTTTTTCGTCATAGCTAAGTTTAATCTTTATAAAAGATTTGTTATCCACTGTATGAACATCATAACCTTTAATAAAACCTTCGCTCTTCATTATGGATAAAATACCTTCTTTTTCCTTTGAATGAGGCACAACCACCTCTTCTTTTTTTGCCATACAACCGTTTCTTATAATAGTCAGCATATTTGCTATAACATCCATATTTTATCTCCTCTTACCAGCTTGCCTTAATTACACCGGGTAATTCGCCTCTTGAAGCAAGGTCTCTAAAACAGAGACGGCACATACTGAATTTTCTTATAAATGCCTTAGCCCTGCCACATAAAGGGCATCTATTGTATGCTCTCACTTTAAATTTTGGCTTACGGGAAGCCTTAACCATCATACACGTCTTAGCCACGAAAAAACCTCCTTAGTCTCTAAAGGGAAAACCCAGTGCCGTAAGCAGTGCACGGGCTTCCTTATCATTTTTTGCGGTTGTTACAAAGGTTATATTCATTCCTTTCACCTTTTCAACCTTGTCATAATCAATTTCAGGGAATATTAACTGCTCTCTTATACCTATGGTGTAATTACCTTTACCGTCAAAAGCCTTTGGTGATACGCCCTTAAAATCCCTCACCCTCGGCAAAGTAACGGTTAGAAACCTCTCTAAAAACTCATACATTCTTTCCTTTCTTAAGGTAACCATTACACCGATAGGTAAGCCTTTTCTCAGCTTAAAATTTGAAATAGCCTTTTTAGCTTTTGTTACCACAGGTTTTTGGCCTGTTATCTGAGCAAGTTCCTCTACACCTTTGTCTATCAGCTTTATGTTACTTGTTGCCTCTCCAAGCCCCATATTGATAACAATCTTCTCCAGTTTTGGAACCTGCATTATATTTTTCAGTTCCAACTCTTTCTGAAGCTTTGCTTTGATTTCGTTTTTGTACAATTCTGACAAAATAGACATGTGCCACCTCTTATAAAATTTCACCGCATTTTTTGCAATATCTGACCTTGGAGCCGTCCTCAAGTATCTTTTTACCAATCCTTACACCCCTTTCGCATTTCTTGCAAAATAGAGCCACATTTGAAATGGAAATGGGCATTTCCTTTTCTATAATACCACCCTGAGGATTAGCCTGTGTCGGTCTTAAATGCTTTTTAACAATATTCAGCTTCTCAACAAGCACTTTCCCGTCATCTTTCAGTATCTTAAGCACCTTGCCCTGCTTGCCTTTGTCTTTGCCTGTAAGGGCTATAACCATATCGTTCTTTTTCAAAAAAGTCTTCATTGTTAACTCCTATAACACTTCTGGTGCAAGAGAAATAATTTTCATAAACTTCCTTGCCCTTAACTCTCTCGCAACAGGTCCGAAAATTCTTGTTCCTATTGGTTCCAGCTGATTATTTAACAGAACCGCAGCGTTATCATCAAAACGTATGTAAGAACCATCGCTTCTTCTTACAGCCTTACTTGTCCTTACAACAACAGCCTTTAAAACATCACCCTTCTTAACTTTCCCTTCAGGGATAGCCTCTTTTACCGACACCATTATCAAATCTCCAACAGATGCATAACGTCTGTGAGTGCTGCCCACAACCTTTATGCACTGAACCTTTTTGGCTCCCGAATTATCTGCAACTTCCAAATTTGTCTGCATTTGAATCATGGAATACTCCTTATGTTAACCTTCAAGTGTCTGCATTTTTTCTAATATTTTCTTGACACGCCATCTTTTTTCTTTGCTTATGGGCTTTGACTGGATAACAAGAACCCTGTCACCAATTCCGCATTCGTTATTCTCATCATGTGCTTTGTATTTTTTTCTCATGCGAACATATTTATGATAAACAGGGTGAAGAATCATTCTCTCAACAGATACCACAACCGTTTTATCCATTTTGTTGCTGACTACCGTGCCTACCATTGTTTTAGCATGTTTCTTTTTAACCATGATACCTTCCCCTACTTATTTTTTTCATTGATTGCTGTTAAAACTCTTGCAAGATCCTTGCGCATATTCTTTATACGGGCAGAATTTTCAAGCTGCCTCATGCTCTTCTGCCACCTGAGCCTGAAAATCTCTTCCCTTAACTCTTTTGCCTTCTCATTCAGCTCAGCCAGAGCTAAATCTTTAATTTCTGAATATTTCATAGTTATTTAACCTCTCTCGCAACAAATCTTGCCTTCACCGGCAGCTTATTAGCAGCCAGTCTGAATGCTTCCTTTGCATCCTCTTCTGATAAACCTTCCACTTCGTATAATATCCTGCCAGGTTTTACAGGGCAAACCCAGTCCACAGGCGAACCTTTACCTTTACCCATTCTTGTTTCTGCAGGTTTAGCAGTTATTGGTTTATCAGGAAAAATTCTGATCCACATCTTTCCTGTTTTTTTGATAAACCTTGAAATTGCTATTCTTGCAGCCTCTATCTGACGTGTTGTTATAAAACCGGCTTCAACCGCCTGCAGTCCAAAATTACCGAACGCAACTGTTGTGCCCCTCGTAGCCTGACCACGAAGCCTGCCTTTCTGTTGTTTTCTGTATTTAACTTTTTTCGGAGCTAACATTGCCTATCCCCTTATGATAAATTATTCAAAACTTCTAAATTCAGCGTACTGACCAACTTCACCTTTAAAAATCCAAACCTTGATACCGATAACGCCGTATTTTGTCCTTGCGATAGCCCTGCCGTAGTCAATATCTGCTCTTAATGTCTGAAGAGGCACCCTGCCTTCCCTGTACCATTCGGTTCTTGCTATTTCTGCACCAGCCAGTCTACCGGCACAGGAAACTTTTATACCCTTTGCACCGAGCCTCATTGCAGCGGTTACCGCCTTTTTCATTGCCCTTCTAAAGGCTATTCTTCTCTCCAGCTGCAGGGCGACATTTTCAGCAACAAGAACCGCATTAAGCTCAGGTCTTCTGACTTCTTCAGCCTGTATATATATGTCGCTTTTTGTAAATTTAGCCACCTCTTTCTTTATATTTTCAAGCTCTGCACCCTTTTTGCCAATAATGATACCGGGACGTGCCGTGTGGATGATAACCTTCACCTTTTCAGGAGAACGTTCTATATCAATCTGTGCAACACCTGCATGACCCAGCAATTTTTTCAGGTGTTTCTTTATTTTCAGATCTTCGTGCAGAAACTTAACATAATCTCTTCTGGAATACCAGCGAGATGTCCATGTTTTGTTTATACCCAATCTTAAACCTATAGGATTTACCTTTTGTCCCAAAGTATCCCTCCTTATTTCTCGTCTAATACCACTGTAAGGTGGCTGTATCTTTTCTGAATTATATCTGCTCTGCCCATTGCCTTTGGCATAACCCTTTTTAACATAAAAGACTTATCGGCATAGGCATTTTTTACATAAAGGGTGTCTATGTCAACTACCTTTTTCTGTTCAGCATTTGCAATTGCAGACTTCAGAACTTTCAGAAAAAGCCTTGCACCGTTACGGGGCACATATGACAGTATCTGTATTGCATCGTTAACATTTTTTCCCCTGATAAGGTCTGCAATTAGCTTTGCCTTTTGAGGAGATATTTTAACATATTTTGCTTTTGCTCTGATCTCCATTTATCCCCCCTATTTACCCACTTTTGCCTTCTTGTCACCGGCATGGCCATGAAAAGTTCTTGTCGGTGCAAACTCACCGAGCTTATGTCCCACCATGTTTTCGGTCACATAGACTGGTATAAACTTTTTTCCATTGTGAACAGCAAAGGTAAACCCTACAAACTCAGGTAGTATAGTTGACCTTCTTGACCAGGTTTTAATTACCTTCTTGTCGTTGGTAGAAATCGCTGTCTCTACCTTCTTTAAAAGATGGTCATCTACAAAGGGTCCCTTTTTACTTGAACGTGCCATATTAAAACCTCACTTATTTTCTTCTTTTTACTATCATTGAACCTGTACGTTTGTTCTTTCTCGTTTTTAAACCTTTCGCAAGCTGGCCCCAAGGTGAACAGGGATGTCTTCCACCAGAGGATTTTCCTTCACCCCCGCCAAGCGGATGGTCAATTGGGTTCATCGCCACACCTCTGACATGGGGTCTTTTACCCATCCATCTGGAACGACCTGCTTTACCAACTGATATGTTTTCATGCTCAAGATTGCCAACCTGACCAACCGTTGCCATACAGTTTATAAGTATTTTTCTTAACTCACCTGATGGCATCTTTAAAAGTGCATAATCACTTTCCTTACCCATTATCTGAGCAAAAGCGCCGGCACTTCTCGCTATCTGACCGCCTTTGCCGACTTTAAACTCAATGTTGTAAACCATCGTTCCAACAGGAATGTTTTTAAGCGGCAGTGCATTGCCTGGCTTGATTTCTGCATCTGGTCCGGACATTATTTCATCGCCCACCTTAAGCCCTGCAGGAGCCACAATATAACGTTTCTCACCATCTTTGTAATTAATCAGGGCAATCCTTGCAGACCTGTTAGGATCGTATTCTATTGAGGCGACCGTACCGGGAACACCAAATTTATCTCTTTTAAAATCAATGACCCTATAGAGCTTTTTGTGTCCACCACCTCTCTGCCATGCGGTAACAACACCCTGGTTATTCCTGCCTTTTGACCTTTTTAAAGACACTACCAGCGACTTTTCTGGTTTATCTTTGGTAATCTCCTCAAAAGTAAATCCCGTAACAAATCTTCTGCCTGGTGATGTTGGTTTATACGTTTTGATCCCCATTTTTTAACCCCTTAGCTCTCTATAAAATCCATTTTTTCGCCCTCTTTGAGGGTTACATAGGCTTTTTTCCAAGAAGACGTTTTTCCCATGCTTCTTCCTATACGTTTCCACTTGCCCGGTAAAACGGCTGTCTTCACATCTTCAACCTTAACCTTAAAGAGT
>FWPU01007312.1_pt1 | contig 20244 bp, 18 predicted proteins | sample 2228361 | NCBI WGS metagenome assembly FWPU01 (sample SAMEA103939777, study PRJEB20133) | metagenome
GCCCTCTGGTTCGGCCAGCAAGTGCTGCCCCGGCTTCGGGCGCAGGTGCCCGAAGTCCGCTTCCAGATGGTGGGGATGAACCCCCACCCGCGCCTGGACGTGTTGCGCAGCGACCCGGCGGTGGAGATCACCGGCGCCGTGCCGGATATCCGGCCGTACATTCACGCCGCGGCCGTCTACGTCATCCCCATGCGGGTGGGCGGCGGCACCCGCTTCAAAGCGCTGGAAGCCATGGCCTGCGGCAAGGCCATCGTCAGTACCCGCCTGGGGGTGGAGGGCATTCCCGTGGCCCATGGCCAGGAGCTCCTCCTGGCCGACACGCCGGATGCCTTTGCCGCTGCCGTGGTTCAACTGCTGGAGGATCAGGCGGAGGGCGGCGCCCTGAGTCGACAGCTGGGCCACCAGGCCCGCCGCTTTGTGGAAGCGCACTACGGCTGGGCCCAGATCGTCCCCAGGCTGGAGGCCGTCTATCAGGCCGCCCTCCAGCGTGGAACCGGAACTGGAAACGGCCCATCCGTCTTTCGTCCTTCGTCGACCTTGACCGAGGAGTGAACGATGCAGACAAGCGAACGAACCGTCCGGGTCGGTTTCATCGGCGCAGGCTGGACCGAACGGGTCCAGATCCCCACCTTCCAACTGGGTGGATTGACCGCCCAGGCCATCTGCGCGGGCCACGTGGAGAACGCCCAACGGGTGGCCCAGCGCTGGGGCATCCCCGAGGTGTACGAATCCTGGCAGGAGCTCATCACAGCCGAAACGGTGGAGGTGGTGAGCATCGTCACGCCACCCTACCTCCACCGGGAGATGGCCGTGGCTGCCCTGCAGGCCGGCAAGCACGTCATCTGTGAAAAGCCGGCCGCCCTCAATGTGGCCGAAGTCGAGGCCATGCTGGCCGCGGCCCAGGCCGCGCCCGACCAGATGGCCATCCTCGACCATGAGCTTCGCTTCCACCCCCTGCGGGCCCAACTGCGCCGGCTGGTGCGCAGCGGCTATGTGGGCAACGTGCTCACGGTCAACATGGACTGGCGCTATCCCTACCGGCTGGACCCGGCCACGCCCTTCAGCTGGCATCACGACGCAGCCCGGGGCGGCGGCATGCTGGCCGCGCTGGGCAGCCACCTGTTGGACCTGGCCCGCTGGATCTTCGGGCGCATCGAGGCCATCAGCGCCCGGCTCCAGATCGGCCACTACTACCGCACCGACCCGGCCACCAACACGCCCCAGCAGGTCACCGCGGATGATCACGCAGAGCTGTGGCTGCGCTTCCACAGCGGTGCCCAGGGCACCCTGGTGGTCACCGGCCTGGATCCTGAACACCGGGGCATGGCCCTGGAGGTGGTGGGCACCCATGGCGCCCTGCGGCTGGATCGGGCGGATCGTCTCTGGGGCAAGCGAGGGGCAGCCTTCCCCAACGGCGAGTGGGAGCCCATTGAGCCGGAGGAGCCCCTGGTGGAGCGCTCCCAACTGCCCATCGACACCCCCTTTGCCGTGGGCAGCTACTACCTGGCCCGGGCCGTGGCCGGCGCATTGGGCACCGGCGTCACCACCCTACCCGATGCGGCCAGCTTTTACGATGGCCTGGCCGTCCAACGGGCCTTGGACGCAGCTCGCCGCAGCCATGGGGAGATGCGTTGGGTGCAGCTATGACGGGCGCCGTAAGCAGCGCCCGCCTATGACGGACAGGGCAAGCCCTGTCCCTACATTCTGCACTGACGATTCTGAACGATACCCCCCTGTTATTCCTGTTATTGACGTGATTGCGCGGGCGGTGATTTCCCACTACAATGGAGACCTGTTGGCCTACCCCCGGCAGGTGGATGAGCAGATGCAGGTGTCCAGGAAAGTAGACCTGTAGAGTGAAATCGTGCGTGGTCCGTAGTGCTCCCCGGTACAGTCTGGCGTAAATACCACGGCAGAAATTCCGGGTGCCCTCTCTGGGCGCGCTACCTCTGGTGCAAACCATCGCCGAATTTCTGCCGGGATTTATAGTGCGTGGTCGGTAAGTCGCGCATCCTGGCGTGACAGGAGTGCAGGAGAGGAAGAGACGTATGGCCCAATCTGACCGTGGTTCCTGGCTGGAACGTCTCAGCAACCGCATCTTCGCCATCCCATCGGTGGCCCAATGGTGGGCCCGCTGGCGGGCCGGGCGCATGCCCGCCGTGATCGATCCAGCCACCGGCATCCCCTTTGCCCGGCTGGCGAAGCCCCTGGCCCAATGCCGGGCCGCCCTGATCACCACCGGCGGCGTCCACCGCATCGACCAGCCCCCCTTCGACATGGAGAACCCGGACGGCGACCCCACGTACCGGGAGATCCCGGGAGATGTAGCCCTGGCCGAGCTCACCATCACCCACAAGTACTACGATCACCGGGACGCGGACCAGGATATCAACGTCATCTTTCCGCTGGAACACTTCCGCGACCTGGCGGCCCGGGGCGTCATCGGCCAGGTCGCCCCTCGCCACTTTGGCTTCATGGGCCATATCGACGGCGAGCTGCTCCAGCTCCTGACCCGGCAGACGGCCCCGGAAGTGGCCCAAAAGCTCCGGCAAGATGAGGTGGACTTTGCATTGCTGACGCCGGCCTGAGGCCTGTGCAATCGGTCCGTGGGACTGATCGCACGCGCCATCGAATCGGTGGGGATCCCCACCGTGGCCATTTCCCTGGCCCGGGATCTGACCCAGGCCGTGGGCGTGCCCCGGGCGGTCTTTGTCCGCTGGCCCCTGGGCCACCCGTTGGGAGAGCCCCACGCGCCGGCCCAGCAGCGCACGGTGATCTTCGAGGCGCTCAAACTGCTGGTGCATGGCCGACAGCCAGGCCAGATCGTCGAACCGGGCTTCCGCTGGCGGCGGGAGACCTATTGCGAACCGGACTGGAACCTTTTGCAAAACCCGGAGACCCTGGATACGCCCTGATGAGCCCACACGACCGTCCGTCGGCCCCGGCGCCGAAACTGCGCTGGACCGGTATCCTGTTCGCCCTGGCAGCCAACCTCTTCCTGGTCACCGCAGCCCACATGTTCGTCGGACGGCTGTTCGGGCCCGGGGCCCTGGCGCCAGAGCTGCTGGCCACGGCGGCCGCGCCGGTGCTGGCCGGCGCCGCCACGGCCCTCTACGTGGAGAGCCGGGGCGCGATGCACGCCTTCATCGGCGGCATGATCAGCGCCGTTCTCCTGGCTCTGCTGGTATTCGCCGGGGTGTGGCAGATGGGCGTCTTTGCCGGGGCCTTCTGCACCCTGGGCGGCGCGCTGACCGAGATCCTCCTGCGGCGTCGCCGCCAGAGCCGCTGACGCCACCGAAGCTTTGGACAGAAACCTTGATTGAAACCTGGTGAGGAAAGGACAAAACCCCATGCCCCATAAACAGTGGTCGCAGCCCCCCGCCATGCAGATCGACCCCGACAGGCGCTACACCGCGCAGATCGAGACCAACCGGGGGACCATCGTCCTGGAGCTCTACCCCCAATACGCGCCCAAGACGGTCAACAACTTCGTCTTCCTGGCCCGGGAAGGCTTCTACGATGACGTCTCCTTCCATCGGGTCATCAGTGACTTTGTGATCCAGGGGGGCGATCCCACGGGCACCGGCCGGGGCGGCCCCGGCTACCGCTTCGAGGACGAGGTAAAGGACAACCCCCTGCGCCACGAAACCGGCGTCATCTCCATGGCCAACGCCGGCCCCAACACCAACGGCAGCCAGTTCTTCATCACCCACTCGCCCCAGCCCCATCTGGACGGCAAACACACCGTCTTCGGTAAGGTGATCCAGGGCCAGGATGTGGTTAACGCCATCCGCCAGGGGGACAGGATGCTCAAGGTGGTGATCCAAGAGGAGTGAGGGGACGGCTTCCGCGTCCGTGGATTGGCAGGTGAACACGTGGTGCGCCACCCAGTACATTAAAACCACGCGCCACGTACCACACACCAGAAAAGAGGAGGCAAACGATGGTAACCGCAATTGTGCTGATCAACGTCCAACATGGACGCATCAACGAGATCGCCGAACAGCTGGTGGAGATGGAAGGGGTGGCCGAAGTGTACTCGGTGGGTGGCCGCTTCGACCTGGTGGCCATCATCCGGGTCAAGACCAACGAGCAGATGGCCGACCTGGTCACCAACCGCATGCTGCGCATCGAGGGCATCGAAAAGACCGAGACCCTGATCGCGTTCAAGGCCTACTCCAAGCACGACCTGGAGCGTATGTTCGCCATCGGGATCGAACGGGCGTAGGTCCACCCGCGGGCCGGGGCGACTACCGGGAACTCGCCCCGGCCTGGGTCGCAGAAGCTTTTGCGGCCGGCAAACCGTTCACGGGCGGCGGCTCCCCTTCCACCGACTGGGCCAGCCAGCGCTCCAGGAGGGCTTTCAGATCCTCCAGGCGCACGGGCTTGGCCAGGAAATCGTCCATGCCCGCCGCCAGACAGGCCTGCCGGTCGCTCTCCAGGGCATTGGCCGTCATGGCCACGATGGGAATCGGTTTTCGACGCCCATGTTCCGCCGCCCGGATGGCCCGGGTCGCCTCGAAACCGTCCATTTCGGGCATCTGGCAATCCATCAAGATCAGATCGCAGGCCAGGTGAAGGGCTGCCTGCACCGCCTCTTTGCCGTTGGTTGCCAGGTGGACCCGATAGCCCAGGCGTTCCAACATGCGGCAGGCCACCTTCTGGTTGACCAGGTTGTCCTCGGCCAGCAGAATGAGGGGACTTTGCTCGTCGGCGCGACCAGTCGGGGAGCTCTCCGAGGTCTGGGTTGGCGCCGGTGTGGGCAGTCCGCCCCGGCGGCTGTGGTGGGCACGGTCGGCGGCGTTGGCCAGGGTGTCCAACAGCCGGGATTGGTGGAGCGGTTTGGCCAGGCAGGCGAAGGCCCCCTCAGCCTGCCACTGGGCGATGCGAAGCCGCTGGTCCACTCGATGGAGGACCACCGGGTACACCTCTCCCGTCGGCATTTCCTGCCGCAGCCTGACCAGGAAATCGGGCTCTTCGATGGGAGGCCAGGCTGCGTCCAACAGCGCCACGGTGACCTGCCCTGCCGGACAGGTCTGCCGTAACGATGCCAGGGCCTCCTCCAGGTCGCCGGTGATGGCGTGGCACACACCCCATGCCTGAAGGTACTGCTGCAAAATCTGCCGTTCCATGGGATGGCGGATAGCCGCCACGACCCGCACGCCACTCAGGTCAGGGGAGGTCTCGGGCACGGCATCGGTGGAGGCTGTACCAGGCACCAGGGGCAGGGTAAACCAGAAGGTGCTGCCCTGGCCGGGCACACTTTCCACCCCGATCTCGCCACCCATCAGCTCCACCAGGCGTCGGGAAATGGCCAGCCCCAGGCCTGTCCCGCCGAAGCGTCGGGTAGTGGAGACATCCCCCTGGACAAAGGGCTCAAAGAGGTGAGCCAACACGGTCTTAGAGAGGCCAGGTCCCGTATCCTGAACGGCCACATGGAGACGGGGCTGGATTGGGCCGTCCCCCGGCCCGGGGGGCTGGTTTGTGACCTGTACCACCACCTCTCCCTGCCGGGTGAACTTGACGGCGTTACCCATCAGATTCAGGAGCACCTGACGGAGCCGAACCGAGTCGTCCCGAACAAAGGGGGGCAGCCCAGGCTCGACAAAGGTGAGCAGCGCAATCCCCTTTTCGCAGGCCCGGGCCGCCAACAGATCCGCCACTTCATCCACCAGCTTGCGCAGGTCAAAATCCTGGAACTCCATCACCAACTTGCCGGCCTCAATCTTGGAAAAATCCAGCACGTCGTTGATGATGGTCAGGAGGGCGTGGGCACTGGTGCGGATGGTCTCCACCGCGTCGGCCTGCTCCGGCGAGAGAGAACTTGCGGCCAGCAGGTCGGACATGCCCACGATGCCGTTCATGGGTGTGCGGATCTCATGGCTCATGGTGGCCAGAAACTCGGACTTCAGGCGGGAAGCCTCCAGGGCCTGATCCCGGGCAATGGCCAGCTCCTCCTGGATCCGCCGCCGCTCCTCCACCTCGGCTGCCAGGGATTCGGCATGGGCCAGGAGCTGCTGGTTCCGAGCTTCCAGCTCGCCTGCCATGCGGTTGAAGGCCCAGGCCAGCTCGCCCAGCTCGTTGTGGACATGCAGGTAGATGCGATGGCTCAGTTCGCCGGCGCCGAGGCGCTCCACCCCTTCCTGCAGCCGTTGCAGGGGCCGGAAGAGCTGACGCTCCAGCAGGGAAGCGGTACCGAACAGGACCACCCAGCTGAAGAGCAACATCAGCCCTCCCAAAATCAGCAGGGCGTTGCGGCTGGATGCCACAGCTTCGTCGTACCCTATCTCTGTGAAGATGTACCAGGAAGTCTTGGGCAGGGGGCGTATTGTCCCCAACACCCGCTGCCCTTCCAGGTTGGTGTAGACCCCATTCCACGCCTCTCCGTTCAGCACCGCATGAAATTCGGGCCGGTCGACGATGGAACGCTGATTCTGTACGTACTCGACCTGGGGATGGGCGATCACCTGGCCAAACTGATTGACCAGGTAGACCTGGCCGGTCCGACCGAACCGGAGGCGGCTGACTTCCGTCAACAGCTGGGTCAGATCCAGTCGGGCCGCCACCACGCCGCCATCCGCGGCTGGCTGGGCAGCGATGGCATAGGACATGCCCTGGGGCGTGAAGTAGACCTCGCTGAAATAGGCCTGTCCTCCTTTGGCCGCGAGGTACCAGCGGGACAGGGGTGGAACGAAGGGCTCCACCAGGGAGGCCTGGTCCCGATAGACGTTCACCTGCGTTCGGCCCTCGGCGGATACTCGGATCAATTCCAGCAGAACGGTATCGTGGTGTAGAATACCGCGGTAAAAGGCTTCCAACGACCCTGCCTGATCGGCCGACATCAGCCCGGCCAGGCTCAGGGTGGCATCCACGATGTGGTCCAGGTAGTGGGTGAGGGCGGTTTCCACCTCCTGGGCTTCGGCCAACTGGCGCTCCAGCCACATCTCCCGTTCCAGCCGAGAAATGTAGCTCACCACCCCAATGACCAGGAACCCCAGGGCAGCGAGCAAGATCAGGCCCACGCCCGCCAGCAACGTGGTGCGCAATTTACCTGTGGGACGAAATTGAAACTGGGAAACCATAACCAACCACTTTCATGAGATGGGGAGCTGGCTTAACTTGTTGTCCCATGCAGAGGACAGCTTCGGTCACGGCGCCACGGTCGCCCTGGCCGACCGGAACTGCTGCCAGATCTGGTCGTAACGCTCCAGGGTAGCAGCATTCAGGGGCAGGAAGAGCTCGGCATGCTCCAGCGCCTCCAAGGGTGGATATACCCCTGGGTTGGCCAGCAGGGCCGGATCGATGTAGGGCCGGGCCTGCTCATTGGGCGTTGCCACGGCCAGCTCGTTGACCATCCGCGCGCTGATCTCCGGTCGCAGGATGAAATTGATAAATTGCTGGGCCCATTCCCGGTGGGGGCTGTTGGCTGGGACGGTCAGATGGTCCACCCACAGCAAGGTCCCTTCCCGCGGCAGCACATAGTCTACCGTCTCCAATTCTTCGCGAGCTGCCAGGTAATCGTAACCCCAGCCCATGGCCAGCACGATTCGGCCGGATACCAGCTCCGGAGCCAGGGTAGCGACGGTGCTGTCCAGAACGATCGCATGGCCCTGCAACTCTGCCAGACGGGCAGCCGCGGCCTCCAGCTCAGCCGGATCCTCGGAATTCAGGGAATAGCCCAGGGATTTCAGGGTCATACCGATCACATCGCGGGGCATATCCCAAATGGCCACCCGACCGACATAGGCCGGATCCCAGAGCGCAGCCCAACTGTCCACCGGGCCGGTCACCAGATCGGTGCGGACCAGCAGCCCCGTGGTGCCCCACTGGAAGGGAACCGAGTAGTGGTTCCCGGGATCGTAGACCAGGTCCCGGAAATTAGGTGACAGGTTTTTCGTGTTGGGCATAGCCGCCGGATCCAGCGGTGCCAGCAAGTTTTCAGCCGAGGCGCTGGCGATCGCGTCATTGCTCAAAACCACCACGTCGTAGATCTGGCCGGCCCGAATCTCACCCAGGGCCTGCCGGTAGCTCGCAAATTCCAGATAGGTCACCGGCACACCGAACTCGGCCGTGAAATCGTCCAGGATGGACTGGGGCATGTAGCCGGCCCAGCCGTAGATGGTAAGTGTCGGCGAGGCTGTGGGTGTCGCGCCGGAGGAGGGTGCGGCCCGTACGCCCAGGCAGCCGGCAGCCAGCATCATCCAGGCCACCAGCAGGATCGACCAGTAGCGCCCCGGAACGTAGGGTAGCCCAATGGCAGAGCCAATGTTTTGCCGACTTCTCCAGTTCGGTCCAAATGCCAGATTCCTCCCAAACAAGATTGCCTCCCCTCTGTCTTCGATTGAGAGTAATGACTGAGTCCACTGGAGAAACCACAGAATTCACAGATGAACTCCGATTTTGTGAAATCTCTCTCTGGAAATCCACCATCCATGCACAGGCATCTGGCAGTCTCCACTACGGACAACAGGATACGCCACATGAAAGGGTACGAAAAGGGGCTTTTGTCGTATGCGAATGGCCGCCACGTTCAGTTTCAATCACTTTTCCAGATGACCGCTGGCGATGGTATGATAGGATCTGTTGCATGTACCCCTTGCACGGAGGTGAAAAACCATGGCCCCAGAGGTCCCGTCCGCCATCTGGGTCGGCGCCAGGATCCTGCCCTGGGGCGCCTACGTACTCCGCATCGCGCTGGGGGAGGACGTGAAGGTGGTTTTCGGCCGCTTCCGGGGTGGAGCGCCCATCCCCTTGCCGGCCGGCGATTATCTCTACGTGGGCTCGGCCATGGGGAAACGCCGGGTGCTGCGCCACGCCTGTCGCAGCGGCCAGGCGCCCCCGCATCCCATCTGGATGTCCCTGCAACGCAGCCTGCGCCGGGATCTGCAGGAAGCCGGCTTCCCGACGGAGTTCCACCGCCTGCCCCCCAAGCGCTGCTTCTGGCACATCGACTACCTGCTAGACCGACCGGAAGCAGAGCTGGTCCAGGTCTTCCTGGTGGGCTCAGAGCAGCGGCTGGAGGCTTCCCTGGCTCGCTCCCTGGTGGCCGATCCCCATACCCGGGTGGTGGCGGCCGGTCTGGGCGCGCGAGATTCGGGCCAGGCAACCCACCTGCTGTGGGTGGAGGCCGACGAGGCTTGGTGGCGGGCGCTGGCCAGCCAGCTGGCCGCCCTGGCCCAGGCTGTCCCTGGATCCCAGGACCACCTGGAAGCTGCGACACAGCCAGCGGGGCCCAAAGACGGTATCCTGGTCGCATCCACAGGGAGGAGGCGAAAACGGTGAAAACCGAAGGCCGGATCGGGAAGCGCCCGGGCGGGGCCACCTATGAGCGCATCTATGCGCTGGTGCGCCAGATCCCGGCAAGCTACGTGGCCAGCTACGGCCAGATCGCAGCCCTGGTGGGCCGGTGCACCCCGCGCATGGTGGGCTATGCCCTGGCAGCCCTGCCCGCGGACAGCGATGTGCCCTGGCAACGGGTCATCAACGCCCAGGGGAAGATCAGCCCCCGGGCCGACAGCCAGGGCACCGCCCGGCAGCGCCAATTGCTGGAAGCGGAAGGGATCCGGTTCGACGCCCAAGACCGGGTAGACTGGCGCCGGGTCCGCTGGCCCGGCCCCGGGATAGAATGGCTCCTGGAGCACGGCTTCCCGCCAGAGCCTGCCTGGTCTACCGAAGAAGAGCACATCGTAGCACGTCACATTGGAGGAAAGAACCATGCGTGACCAGTTTACCGAACAGGACTTGCGCCAGCTGCTCGGCCGGCGAGAGACCCTCTGTGTCTCCATCTATCTGCCCACCCAGACGGCAGGGCCGGAGATCGAGCAAAATCCCATCCAGCTGAAAAACCTGCTCAACGAGGCCGAAGAGAAGCTGGTCCAGGGAGGAATGCGCGCGGCAGAAGCCCGGGAATGGCTGGAGAAAGCCCGGAGCTACCTGGACGACCGCTACTTCTGGCAGCACCAGAGTCACGGCCTGGCCCTCTTCATCGAAGGGGCCACCACTCGCCTGTACCGGCTCCCCCTGGAGTTCAAGCCGGAGGTGGTGGTGTCCGACCGCTTCCACATCACGCCGCTGCTGCCGCTTCTGAGCGGCGACGGCCTCTTCTACCTGCTGGCCCTGAGCCAGAAACAGGCCCGCCTCTTCCAGGGCAGCCGCTTCGAGATCGAAGAAGTCCCGGTGGAGGAGATGCCCAAGAGCCTGGCCGACGCGCTGCGCTACGACGAGTTTGAACCCCAGACCCAATACCATTCGGCCGATGCACCGGGCGCAGCCGGCGGCGGGCAGATCATCTTCCACGGCCACGGCGGCGGCGAGGAGGACCGCAAGGTTCACCTGGCCCGCTATCTGCAGGGGATCGACCGGGCGCTGGCTGAGGTTTTGCAGAAAGAGCAGGCCCCCCTGGTGTTGGCCAGCGTGGACTACCTGTTGGGCATCTACCGGGAAGTCAACACCTACGACCACCTGCTGGATGAAGCCATCCTGGGCAATCCAGACGATCTGAGCGCCCAGGAACTCCACCAGCGAGCCTGGCCCCTGGTGGAGCCGGTCTTCCACGCCCCGCGTCAGGAGGCTGCCGAGCGCTACAAGGCCCTGGCCGGCACCGGGAAAACGGCCAACGACATCCAGGAGATCGTCCCGGCGGCCTACCAGGGCCGGGTAGAAGTCCTCTTCCTGACCCGGGAGCACCATGTCTGGGGCACCTTCGACGTGGAGAGCCAGCGCGTCCACCTGGACGAGGGGCCCAGCCCAGACAACGAGGACCTATGCGACCTGGCCGCGGCCCACACCTTCCTCAACCGGGGCAAGGTATACGTGGTGGATCCCGATCAGGAGTCGGGCGCCATGCCGGATGCCAACGGGCTGGCAGCCATCTTCCGCTACTAACCTGTCCGCTCATCTCTCAGATGGGGGCGGAGCCGCTGGCCGCCTGGCCCAGGACAGGGACGCCCATTTGGGAGATGAGCCCACCTGAAAGCCCGTCATGAACTACGGATTTGTCATCGACAACCGCAAGTGCATCGGCTGTCACGCCTGCTCGACTGCCTGTAAAAGCGAGAACGAGGTGCCCTTGGGCGTCTACCGCACCTGGGTGAAGTACGTGGAAACCGGGGTCTACCCGGATGTGCGACGCCACTTCCAGGTGACCCGCTGCAACCACTGTGCCAACCCGCCCTGTGTGCGCATCTGCCCGGTCACGGCCATGTACCAGCGGGCCGACGGCATCGTGGAGTTCGACGCCGACGCCTGCATCGGCTGCAAGGCCTGCATGCAGGCCTGCCCCTACGACGCCATCTACATCGACCCGGAGAGCCACACCGCGGCCAAGTGCCACTACTGCTCCCACCGGGTAGAGCTGGGGCTGGAGCCGGCCTGTGTGGTCGTCTGCCCGGAGCACGCCATCATCGCCGGCGACATGGACGACCCCACGGCGGAGATCAGCCGACTCCTGGCTACCCAGCAGGTGACGGTACGCAAGCCGGAGCAAGGTACCGCGCCCAAGCTCTTCTACATCGACGGCAACGACTGGGCGCTGCACCCCACGGCCACCGAACGCACGCCGGAGACGTTTCTGTGGGCGGACGTGATCCCACTCTACGCCGGGCCAGGGGATGGTGCGCACGACGAGGGAACGGCCGACAGCGCCCCGGTGAATCAAGGCAGCCTCCCAGCTGCCAACGCAGCCCTCTACCCCGCCACCCGCAGGATCGCCCCATCGGGCGTGTCCATCCGCACCCCCCAACCCCAGGGCGATCCGGTGGGGGGGCCCATCCACATCGGCCAGGGGCGCATGGCCGAACAGATGGTACAGGTCTCCTACAACGCCCAGCACCAGATCCCCTGGCACTGGCCGGTGCCTGCCTACCTGGTCACCAAGGGCATCGGCGCGGGCCTCTTCCAGCTCCTGACCCTGGCCTTCGGCCTGGGCCTCAGCCCCTTCGACAGCGTAGCGGCCTCGGTGAGCGGCCTGGTGTCGCTGCTCTTCATCGCCGTCACCACCGGGCTGCTGGTCTACGACCTGGAACGACCGGAGCGTTTCCTGTGCATCCTCCTGCGACCCCAATGGCAGAGCTGGCTGACCCGGGGCGCCTTTATCCTGGTGGGCTTTGCCGCCGTGGCCGGCCTGTGGTGGTCGTTGGAAACGGCCGCGCTGTTCCGCCTGTTGCCGGCAGAGCTGAGCGCGGGCCTGCGGCTGCCCCTGCTTTGGCTGGGAGGCGCGCTGGCGGTGGGGGTGGCCACCTACACCGCCTTTCTCTTCGGCCAGGCGGAAGGCCGCGACCTTTGGCAGAGTCCGCTCTTGCCCTTCCACCTGGTGGTGCAGGCCCTCGTGGCCGGCGCGGGGGCGTTCCTGGTGCTGGACCTCTTCCTGATCCTGCCCGAGGCTTTGACCCGGCTCACCTGGACAGTTTTCGCAGTGGCGCTGCTGGTGGATCTCTTCGTGACCCTGGCCGGCGAGTTCGCCATGCCCCACGCCACAGAGCTGGCCGCCCGGGCTGCCCACGAGATCAGCCACGGCCGCTATCGCCGCCACTTCTGGCAGGGGGGTGTGCTGCTCGGCCATGGCGCGCCCCTGTTGCTCCTGGCCCTGGCCCTCCTGGCCACACCGATTGCGCCCCTGTCGGCGGCCCTGGCCGGCCTCTGCGCCATTGCCGGGCTGTATTTCTTCGAGTACGCCTTCGTGATGGCGCCCCAGGAGTTGCCGAACAGTTGATTGGGGGATTGGAAACAAAGAACCATCGAAAGCATAACGACATGACCGAACAATCCAAGATCCACCGGCTCTTGTCCGCCCTGTTGGGCCGGGACACCGACGCCCACCCGTCCCCCCGACAGGCGGACGGCTTCGGTCTGCCCACCTTCGCCCCTACGGAACGGGTGCCCGAGCCTGTCCCCATGACCGTCGTCCATCACCCCGACGGCCGCATGAGTCAGTACCCGCCGGCTGAAAAGTGGGATGACTGGGTAGAATGGGATGGCAAGGCGTGGCCCCGACGGGTGGCCCGGCGCTACATGCTCATCCCCACCGTCTGCTTCAACTGCGAGAGCGCCTGCGGCCTATTGGCCTATGTGGATCGCGAGACGCTGGAGATCAAGAAATTCGAGGGCAACCCGGTGCACCCCGGCAGCCGGGGTCGCAACTGTGCCAAAGGCCCTACCACCCACAACCAGACCTACGACCCGGAGCGCATCCTCTATCCGCTTAAGCGGGTGGGCAAGCGTGGGGAAGGCAAGTGGAAGCGGGTCACCTGGGAGGAGGCGCTGGAGGACATCGCCGCGCACATGCGGGAAAGCCGCCTCCAACGTCGAGATGGCATCGTCTACCACGTGGGCCGGCCGGGCGAGGACGGCTATACCAACCGCTGCATCGCCGCCTGGGGGGTGGACGGCCACAACAGCCACACCAACATCTGCTCGGCCAGCGCGCGGCTGGGCTACTCCCTGTGGGGCGGCTTCGACCGCCCCAGCCCTGACCACGCCCACGCCCGGGTCATCCTGCTCATCTCCAGCCACCTGGAGACCGGCCACTACTTCAACCCCCACGCCCAACGCATCATCGAGGGCAAGATGGCCGGCGCCAAGATCATCACCCTGGATCCCCGGCTGAGCAACACCGCCAGCATGAGCGACCTCTGGCTGCCCACCTGGCCTGGCAGCGAGACGACGGTATTGCTGGCCATGGCCAACCACCTGATCCAGACCGGCCGCTACGACCGCACCTTCGTGCGCCGCTGGGTCAACTGGCAGGAGACGCTGGCCGCCATCCGCGACGGCAAGCTGGATGTGGGCGACCCGACGCTGCAGGCAGAGATCGCCGACCTTTCCTTCCCCCTGGGCGACGATGCCTTCCCCTACTTCGAGCGCGCGCTCCAGGCTCTCTATCGAGACTTCACCTTCGAGCGGGCAGCCCAGGAGGCGCAGGTCCCGGTGGAACGCATTCGCCAGGCCGCCGAATGGATCGCCGACTGCGACGGCCGGCTGGCGGCCCACGTCTGGCGCGCCGCCAGCATTGGCAACCTGGGCGGCTGGCAGGTGGCCCGGGCCCTCTTCTTCCTGAACGTACTCACCGGCAGTGTGGGCACGCGCGGAGGCACCTCCGGCAACGAGTGGAACAAGTTTGTACCCAAGCCCTTCGCCAGCCCGCCGGCCGGGGAGGCGTGGAACGACCTCCACTTCCCCCTGGAATATCCCTTCGCCCACTACGAGATGAGCTTCCTCCTCCCCCACTTCCTGGAGGAAGGCCGGGGCAGCATCGACGTCTACTTCACCCGCGTCTACAACCCCATGTGGATCAACCCGGACGGCTTCATGTGGCTCAAGGCGCTGCGGGACGAGGCCAAGATCAAGCTGCACGTGGCCCTCACCCCCACCTGGAACGAATCGGCCTGGTTCGCCGACTATGTGCTGCCCATGGGCCATGCCGGCGAGCGCCATGACCTCATGAGCCAGGAGACCCACGCCGGCCAGTGGATCGCCTTCCGCCAGCCGGTGCGCCGGGTGGCCATGGAGAAGCTGGGCCGTCAGGTCCGCTACACCTATGAGGCCAACCCCGGCCAGGTGTGGGAGGAGAACGAATTCTGGATCGAGCTGTCGGCGCGCATGGACCCCGACGGATCCCTGGGCGTGCGCCGGTGGTTCGAGAGTCCCTACCGACCGGGCGAGCTCATCACCGTGGAGGAGTACTACCGCTGGATCTTCGAGAACAGCGTGCCCGGCCTGCCCGAAGCCGCGGCCGCTGAGGGGCTGACGCCGCTGGCGTACATGCGCAAGTACGGCGTCTTCGAGGTCAAGCGGGAGAACTACGCACCCTACGAGCAGCCGGCGCCGGCAGGGAAGGGCGTGGAAGTGGACGGCGAGCGCAAGGTGGGGTTCGATACGCCCAGCCGCAAGCTGGAGTTCTTCAGCGAGACCCTCTACGCCTGGGGCTGGCCGGAACGGGAATACACCATCCCCTGGCCCCTCAAGAGCCACGTCCACCCGGATCACATCGACCGGCAGAAGGGGGAGATGATCCTCCTGCCCAACTTCCGCCTGCCGACCCTCATCCACACCCGCAGCGCCAACGCCAAGTGGCTCTACGAGATCAGCCATAAGAACCCGATCTGGATGCACCCCAGTGACGCCCAACGCATGGGCGTCAAAACAGGCGACCTGGTGCGGGTGACCACGGAAATCGGCTACTTTGTGGATACGGTGTGGGTGACCGAGGGCATCAAGCCCGGCGTGATCGCCATGAGCCACCACCTGGGGCGCTGGCGCCTGCAGGAAGATCTGGGGGTCAACCCCGGCATGTCGGCCCTGGCCCGGCTGGGGGAAGACGAAGAAGGGCGCTTCCAGCTCAATTACATCCACGGTGCGCGGCCCTGGCAGAGCTTCGACCCTGACAGCGAGCGCATCTGGTGGGAGGACGTGGGCGTGCACCAGAACCTGACCCACGCCGTGCACCCGGACCCGCTCAGCGGCGGGCACTGCTGGTTGCAGAAGGCGGTCAACGTGCGCAAGGCCGAGCCCGGCGACCGCCACGGCGACGTGTGGGTGGACACCAACCGCTCCATGCAGGTTTACCGGGAGTGGCTGGCCCTGACCCGACCGGCGAGCCGTTTCAGCCCAGACGGCAACCGCCGCCCCCTGTGGCTCAAGCGCCCCCTCAAGCCCACCGCGGCTGCCTACCGGCTGCCTGCGACTGAGGATCATCCCCAAGGCCACCAAGCGAAGCAGCCCGTGGACACCCCATCCGGTGTGTAGCCCCATGTTTTCCAGCCAGCAGACGGCAGTGGCCTGCGCCCGGGCGTTCGACCTCTTCAGCCAACTCTACCGCCATGGGCTGACGCCCACTCTCCGGGCCCAGGTGGCGAAGCTCCCCGTGCTGGCCACGGTGACGCCCCGTCCCTACGACTCGGACGAGGCCGCGGCCAGCTTTCAGACCCTCTTCGGCCTCGACGTTTTTCCCTACCAGAGCCTCTTCCTGGACCCTGCCGGCCTGCTGGGTGGCCGGGAAACGGCGCGGGTGCGGGACAGCTATCGCGCCATGGGCTTTGCCGTGGATGAGGACTGCGAACCGGCCGATCACCTGGCCCATGAGCTGGCCGCACTGACCTTCCTGTGCCAGGCAGAGGCCGAGGCGTGGGAGGATGGCCGCGCAGACATGGTGGCCCGGGCGCAACAGCTCCAGGCGAGCTTCCTGGACGAGCATTTGCTGGCCTGGCTGCCGGCCTTCACCGTGGCGGTGCAACGGCAGGGCGGGCCTTTTTACGCCGAGCTGGCTGAATTAACCCTAGCCCTGGCCGTGGAGCGACGGCGCTCGCTGGTGAGGGGCGGCCAGGGCCAGCCGACCTGGCCAGCAGGGGAAGACCTCCCTCTGCCCGACCTGGATGCCCCCCACACCGACCTGGACGCCATCGCCGGCTTTCTGTTGACGCCTGCCTACAGCGGCCTCTACCTCTCCCGTGGGGATGTCATCCGGTTGGGTCGTGCAGCCGGTACGCCCCACGGCTTCGGCGAGCGGCGGCAGATGCTCCGCACCTTTTTGCGCAGCGCCGCCGAATTCGATCGCTTCGGCCCGGCGCTGGCGGCCCTGCAGGCGATAGTGGACCATGCCATTCGATCTTTGCACACGGTAGGAGAAGTATACGATGGCTCTCTGGTTACACCCTGGTTGCAGCGGCTTCATGCAACGCAACAGCTTTTAGGCGCAATGGGAAACGCTCTTGGCGTTTGACGGAACGCTGGAATGGGATCCGACGCAACAGCAACCATCATGGCAGTGGATAAAAGGTTTGGGCTCACGGTACCCTCCATTGTTGCCACTGCCCCTGGCAGGGGGCACCATGTACCAGCCACAAAACAGGAGCGCCTTCCATTTCGTTGCCGGCCGGTTGGAAGATCGCTGCAGAGATGGTGCTGCCGTCTGCGCTGCCACGAGCGCCCGGGTGCCCGGCAAGGGGATGGCGGCAGAGGGCATTCTGGGGTGAGCCGTGGGCTGCCATAAGGCGTTGCGCCCAGGAGAGGTCCACAGTTCCCCACCCTTGCTGGATTGCCTCAAGGACGCGACGACGGCGTCCCGGGGAGTTGCCCCTCAGCGCCGGTGGTTCATCCTCGATCCACTGCCCAGCCAGCGGGGGTGTCTCGAAGTGATTGGTGCTGACCAGGGCCGTCTCTCCCTTACAGACCACATACCCGCAGCGCCGGTGCCCACTTTCACAGAGCGCCAAAGCACCGCCTGCGTCAGCCAGCATCAGCGTGCCGGCGCCCATATGGGGTACACTGCGCAGGTAGCCCAACGCCGACGCCACCGAGTCGTGGTGGGTCAACAGCTCCCGCATGAGCGAAAAGCGGGGCAGCCCAGGCCCAATATCGCGCGATAAAACATGGGTATCCGCCACCGCCAATCCACGTTCATTGATGCCGGAGCTGAAGACTTCGGGGCTGCCGGCGCTGCCGACGCTGAGATAGCGATATCCATCGGCCGGCGCAACACGGGCAAGTATCTGCAAGGGCAGATGGTCGGCATGATAGTCCCGATTTTTGACTAGCAACGGCCGGCTGTCCACGGTGGCTGGGCCGCTCGCGGCCCAGACGGTGCAACCCTCCTGCCCAAAGGGAGGAAGGGTGGAAGGTTCAGCCTGTTGTGTCTGCCACAGATCCTTCAAGTACGAACTCAAAGCATACAAGTGCAGCCTGTCGGGCTCGATGGCCAGCACCTCGCCCAATCCCTCCAGATAGGCCAACAGGGGGCGATCGGCCTCTGCTAGCAAATCGAGACAGGATCGGATAGCAGCCGGGTTGTCGGCGCCAAGGCAACGCAATTCAATCAGACGCCGCTCGATCACGTCCAGCAGGTGTGGCCGCAGATGCCGGATCTGGCGGCCGTGCTGGCGCCCCATTTCAACGGGCGTGCCGACCAGCGTCAGGGTTAACAGGTTCATGGCTTTCCCCTGGGCGAACGAGGTAAGGGAGAGTTGATGGAGGGCGTGGCCACCGTCGCCTGTGGAAATTCATCGTAGAGCCAGCAGGCCACACGCTGATCGCCTACCTGGAAGAAGGGCGGTTTTTCTTGCTCGCAGATATTGCCCTTTTTGGCAAAGCAACGGGGGTGGAAACGACAGCCCGACGGCGGGTCGATGGGGCTGGGCACGCCGCCTTGCAGGAGGATGCGGCTGCGCCGCGCCGCCTTTGCCACCATCGGCACGGCCGCCAACAGGGCCTGGGTGTAGGGGTGCCGGGGCGCGACAAAGAGTTCATCGGTGCTGCCTTCTTCCACAATGTGGCCCAGGTACATCACCGCCACCCAATCGCTGATGTGATGGATGATGCTCAGGTCATGGGCAATAAAGAGATAGGTAAGCCGATATTCTGCCTGTAGCTCTTCCAGCAGGTTGATCACCTGTGCCTGGATCGAGACATCCAGGCTGGAAACCGGCTCGTCGGCGACCACAAAGCGCGGGCGCATGGCCAATGCACGGGCGATACCGATACGCTGCCGCTGCCCACCGCTGAACTGGTGGGGATAGCGGTCGATGTGGCTGGGGTTCAGCCCAACCCGATCCATCAGAAAACGCACCTCGGCATCCACTTCCGCCGGCCGTTTGATCCCCCGTGCCCGTAGTGGCGCGCTGAGGATCTGGCGCACGGTCTTGCGAGGATTTAGCGACGCGTAGGGGTTTTGAAAGACAATCTGGGTCAATCGGTAGTAGGGCACCCGGCTGATCTGTCCGGCAGCATCGGCGACGAGCACACGGTCACCCACCAGGGGGCGCCCCTGGAAGTAGATTTCCCCTGCTGTCGGCTGATGCAAACGCGTCAGCAGGCGCCCCAGGGTCGTCTTGCCGCAGCCGCTCTCTCCGACCAACCCTACGGTCTCTCCTGGCCAGATGGCCAGATCGACTTCATCTACGGCACGCACTAGCCGTTCCCGCTGACCAGCCAATAGCCGCGCCAGGATGGAAGGTCGAATCGGAAAGTGCTTGGTCAACCTACGCGCTTCGATGAGTGGCACTGTTCCAGCGGCAACCGTTCTCCCGGCGTGAAGCCCAGCCGGTCGAACATCCGCCGATGGCCCGGCGATGTTTTTTGGGGGTGTTGCTTGCTCTTCAATCATCTGCGGGTATCCGATATGCGGTCAGCCGTAGGCAGCGAGCCAGGTGTACCTCGCCACTGCGATGGACCTTGCGCTGTCCATTTTCCACCACCGGCTGCAGGCGGAAAAACCCCTCTGCACAGATGGGTTGAAATTCCGGACAGCGCGGGGCGAAGGCGCAACCGGGGGGAAGTTCCGCCAAATCGGGCACGCTGCCGGGAATGGGCTGAAGGGGGCTTCGGTCCTGCAGGTTGGGAATACAGCGTAGTAGCCCTTGGGTGTAGGGATGTTGTGGGTTTTCGATCACCTGGTCTACACTGCCGATTTCGACAATACGGCCGGCGTACATGACTGCGATGTGGTCGCAAAATTCCGCCGCCAGCCCCAGGTCATGGGTAACCAGAATGATGGCCGTGCCATATTCCTGGTTGATGCGCTTCATAAGGGCAACAATTTGCGCCTGGATGGTGACGTCGAGGGCCGTGGTGGGTTCGTCGGCCAGCAAGATGCGGGGGTTACACGCCAGGCCAATGGCGATCAGGGCGCGCTGCTGCATGCCGCCGCTAAACTGATGGGGATAGGCCCGATAGCGGGCTTCTGGAGCCGGAATGCCCACTTCTTACATCACCTGCAGCACCTGCTCCTTCTCCCGCTGCCGGCGGCCGGCGTCGAAGGGCCAAAAGGAGGGGCCGGGCAACATGTTGTGCAGCCTTAACGACTCGCGAATCTGCTCGCCGACGGGAAAGGCCGGGTTGAGGGTGCTGAGGGGGTCCTGGAAAATCATGGCGATCTCTTTGCCCCGCAGCTGACGCAGCGCCCGGTTCGATAGTTTGGTCAGGTCATGCCCGTCGAAGAGCACCTCCCCCGTAATCCGTCCCGGCCGCGCGATCAGTCCTAGGATGGAGAGAAGCACCGTACTCTTGCCGCAGCCCGACTCCCCCACCAGGCCAAGGATCTGGCCCGGATAGAGGGCCAGGTTAACGGCATCCACTGCGCGCACCTGGCCGCGGCGGGTCGGGAAAACGGTGGTCAGATTTCGCAACTCCAAAATCGGTTCCGCCATGGCTTTCTGTGTTTCTAGTTTGGACTTTTGACAAAGCAGTTGCGAGCAGAGGTGTAAAGATTTGCAAAAAAGGAGGAACTGCGCCAGAAGTAGTGTATGGACAGGACTC
>FWPU01007418.1_pt1 | contig 20237 bp, 20 predicted proteins | sample 2228361 | NCBI WGS metagenome assembly FWPU01 (sample SAMEA103939777, study PRJEB20133) | metagenome
GCCCGCCCCCACCACGAGGACGGTCGCCCCCGCCTCCACGCCGGCGGCGAAGGGGACAGCCCCCACGCCGGGGCGCGGCGCGCAGCCGAGGAGGGCCGCCTCCTCCAGACGGAGGTCGGCCGAGAGGGGCAGGGCCACCTGCTCGGATACCACCACCCGCTCGCACAGGGCGCCCGTGGCCGTCCCCCGGTAGACGGTCTCGCCGTCTCGGGAGAGGCCGGTGGTGCCGTCGGGCAGAGTGCCGGCGGCGATGGCCCGCTGAAGGGCCATACAGGCCGCCGGCCTTCCCCGCCGGCAGTCGGGGCAACGGCCGCAGGAAGGCGCCCACGACAACACCACCGGGTCGCCGGGACGGAGGCGGACGACGCCTTCCCCCACCGCCTCCACCCGACCGGCCCCCTCGTGACCGAGCACCATGGGGGTCGGCCGCTGCCACTCGCCCTTGATCACATGCAGGTCGGTGCCGCAGATCCCCACTGCCGCCATGCGCACGAGCACCCGGCCCGGGCCGGGCTCCTCCACCTCGATGTCGCTCACCTGGAGCGGCTCGCCGGCTCGCAGCAAGAGCGCAGCCCGGGCCCTCACCGCGCTACCCGAGAGCGGCGATGACGTTCTCCACCGTGGTCACGGTGGCCACGTTCTGGAGGGCGTAGTTGATGGAGGCGTTGTGCCAGTCGGCGTTCATGGTCGAGCAGCCGTCCTCGGGTACCACCACGACGTAGCCCTTGTCGGCGCCGGTGCGGGAGGTGTGCTCGATGGACATGTTCGTCCAGGCGCCGGTGACGATGAGGGTGTCGCGGCCGAGCCCCTGGAGCAGCACCTCCAGGCGTGTTCCCTCCCAGGCGCTCATGCGCATCTTCTCGACCACGAAGTCGCCCTCCTGGGGCTCCAGCCCCTCCACCGGCGCCGCTCCCCAGGTGCCTCGGACGAGGGCGCCCGCATCCTTGACCCCCTGGAAGAGAGGAGCGTTGAGCTTGAGGCCGGGAGCTCCCGGCTCGACGATGTAGTGGACGTGGATGACGGGCACGCCCTTCTGCCGGCAGACGTGGGCCAGCCGCTTGACGTTCTCGACCACGTTCTGCTCCCTGGCATGCTGGGGGGAGCCGGAGTCGGCGAAGGCGCCGCCGTCGATGATGACGTCGTTCTGGAGGTCCTGGACGATGAGCGCGCAGCGCCCGGGATCGAGCTTGAGAGCTTCCTCGTTCATGGCAGCCTCCTTCAGCGCATGTAGGGCTCGCGACGGGGGCGAACCCGGGTGCGAAGCCGGTACAGGGAGGTCGAGCTGGGAAGAAACAGCCACGTCCAGTCCGTCCCTCCCCAGGCGAGGTTGCCCACGTTCTCGGGCACCTCGATGACGCCTAAGTGCTCTCCCTGGGGGCTGATCACCCACACTCCCTTGGGCCCGGTCACCCAGATGTTGCCCCGCTCGTCGCACTTCATGCCGTCGGGGATCCCCTCCTCGATGACGCCGGTGCCGATGCCCTCGAAGAAGAGCCGGCCCCCGGACAGCGACCCGTCGGCGGCCACCTCGAACACCTTGATGTGGGCCCGCGGCGTGTCGTTGATGTAGAGCAGCGTCTCATCGGGGGAGAAGCAGAGCCCGTTGGGCATGTCGAACTCGTCCTCGGCGACCACCAGCTCCAGCTCGCCGCCGCCCGGGGGTATCCGGTACACCCCCTGAAAGCCGAGCTCCCGCTCCCGCTCGACGCCGAACACGGGCATGCGCCCGTACCAGGGGTCGCTGAAGTAGATGGAGCCGTCGGAGCGAACGACGATGTCGTTGGGGGAGTTCAGCTCCTTGCCCCGGAAGTGGGAGGCGATGGTCTCCCGGCGGCCGTCAGGGTACTCGCGCACCACCGAGCTCGAGGCGTGCTCGCAGACGAGCAGGTTGAGATCGGCGTCGTAGGTCATCCCGTTGCACTTGTTGCTCGGCCGCATGACCTCCACCACTCCCTCCGCCTCGCTCCACCGGCGGCGGACGTCGGCGGGCATGTCGCTGAACAGGAGGTAGTGCCCGGTGGGATGCCAGACCGGGCCCTCGGTGAAGGTGAAGCCGGTGGCGAGGCGCTCGACCTCGGCGTCCTCGGCCACCAGGTCGAAGAGCTTGTCCGAGTTGGCAATCACGGCCATCCCCCGCCCTCCTTTGTCGCGGTTCCTTCGCCTCCGCGAACCTAACAGAGACGGGCCTTCGCCGGTCGGCGAGCAGCCCGGCCGGGCGGCCCGTCAGCCGGCCACCTCGGCGTGGATGCGCTGGGTCGCCCTGCGCAGCTGACCGCCCTCCCGCCCGTGGCGCACGGCCACGATCTCGGCCAGGATGGAGAGGGCCGTCTCCGGCTGGGACTCGGCCCCGATGTCGAGACCGCAGGGCCCGTGGATCCGCTCCAGGGCCGCCTCCGGCACCCCTGCCTCGAGCAGGCGCTCCCGCCGGCGCTCCTGGTTGCGGCGCGAGCCGAGGGCGCCCACGTAGAAGGCCTCCGTCTCCAGGGCTGCCTTGAGGGCGGGCAGGTCGAACTTGTCCTCGTGGGTGAGGACGACGACGGCGGTGGCGTGGTCGGGCTGGATCCGGCTCAGGGCCTCCTCCGGCCAGGCCACGATGACCTCGTCCGCGCTCGGCAGTCGCTCGGCGGTGGCGAACTTGCCCCGGGCGTCGGCCACGATGGTGCGCCAGCCGAGCAACCGGGCGGCCGCGCACAGGGCCTCGGCGGTGTCCACCGCCCCGTAGATGAAGAGCCGGGGCGGCGGCCCGTACACGTCGCAGAAGACCTTGACCCCGGCCGCCTCCAGGACGCGGCTGCGGGCCTCCCGGATGAGGGTTGCCGTCTGCGCCAGGATCTCGTCGGGGACCCCTTGCCCGTAGCGCTCCCCGCTCTCCAAGACGAGCACGTGGGCCCCCACAGGCTCGCCCTCGATGACGGTGAAGAGAACCGCCCGCTCCTCCCGCTCGACCACCTCGAGCAGCCGGTCGGTGACGCCCACGGCGCCTCACTCCTCCAGCCGCTCGACGAACACGTCGATCTCGCCTCCGCAGGGAAGCCCCACCGACCAGGCCTCCTCGTCGGCGATGCCGTAGGTGACGAGCCTGGGCGGGCCGCCGGCCAGCACCTCCTTGGCGTGCTCGTACACGTCCGACTCCACGCACCCGCCGGAGACCGACCCGGCCATCTCGCCCGTCTCGCAGATGGCCAGCTTGGCCCCCACCGGCCGGGGGGCGGAGCGACGGGTGGCGACCACCGTGGCCACCGCCACCTTCTTCCCCTCCCTCCGCCAGCGCTCGACGTCGGTCAGGATCTCCCTCACGCTGCGTGCCTCCTTTCGATGCCGCTCAGGACCTCGGCCAGCTCCTCCAGACTGGCCACATTGTGACCGGGCAGGAAGCGATCGATGTAGGGAAGGGCGGCCCTCATGCCCCCGGCCAGCGGCTGGTAGTCGGGATGCCCTTTGAGGGGATTGACCCAGATGACGGCGTAGGCCTGGCGGGCGAGCCGCGCCATCTCCCGCCCCACCAGGGCCGCGTCCTCCCGCTCCCAGCCGTCGGAGACGACGAGAACGACGGCCCCCCGGGTGAGCGCCCGCCGTCCCCACTCGTCGTTGAACGCCTTCAGCGACGCCCCGATGCGGGTGCCCCCCGACCAGTCCACCACCCGCCTGGCCGCCGCCTCCAGGGCCCGGGCGGCGTCGCGGCCCCGCAGCTCGGGGGTGAGACGGGTGAGGCGGGTGCCGAAGGCGAACGTCTCCACTCCCCGCCCGCTGCCGACGAGGGCGTGCAGGAAGAGCACGAGCGCCCGCGAGTAAGCCTCCATGGACCCCGACACGTCGCAGATCACCACCAGCTTGCGGGGGACGTGGATGCGGCGGCGGAAGGCCCGCTCCACCGGGTCGCCGCCGGCGGCCAGGGAGGCGCGCACGAGCCCCCGCATGTCCAGCTCCCTCCCCCGGGGGTGGCGGCGCAGGCGCCGCGAGCGGCGGGTAGGCCGCTTGCGGGCGAGCTCGGCCATGAGCCGGCTCACCTGCTCCAGCTCCTCCCGGTCGAGATCGGCGAAGTCCTTGCGGCGGAGGAGCTCGTCCGGGCTCCAGCCCAAGGCCGCCTCCTCCCCCCCCTCGCCGGTGCCCGCCTCCCTCCCCGTGCGCTCGGCCCGGCGCCGCTCCAGACGCACCACCTGGAGCTCGCGCCGGCGCTCATCGGGAGCGGTGGGGGCGCGCAGGAACCAGGCCCGGAAGGCCCGGTCGAACACCTCCAGGTCCTCCTGGCGGGAGACCAGGGTCTGGCGCAGCACCCAGTAGACGTCCTCCTGACGGGTGAGATCGACGAGGTCGAGACCGGCCAAGGCGTCGGCCAACCGTCCCGGCCCCACCTCCAGGCCCGCCTCCCGGAGGACGCGGCCGAAGGTCACCACGTGGCGGACGAGGGCATCGGCCATGTCGCTAGCGGGCCGCCCGCGCTTCCTCGACCAGCTCCTGGAGGGTCTCGTCGCGGACGGCCAGCAGGTCCTCGTGGTACTTGAGCACCGACCCCAGGGTCTGCTCCACGATCTCCGCGTCCAGCTCCTGGCGGCCGAGGGCGGCCAGAGCCTGCGTCCAGTCGATGGTCTCCGCTACCCCCGGCGGCTTGGCCAGGTCGAGGCGCCGCAGCCGCTGCACGAAGGCCGCCGTCTGGGCGGCCAGCCGCTCGGGGACCCCCGGCACCCTGAGCTTGACGATCTCCACCTCCCGCTCCAGGCTGGGGTGCCCGATCCAGTGGTACAGGCAACGGCGCTTGAGGGCGTCGTGGAGCTCGCGGGTGCGGTTGGAGGTGAGGACGACGGCCGGCTTGTGGTCGGCGGCGCTGATGGTGCCGATCTCGGGGATGGTGATCTGGAAGTCGGACAGCACCTCAAGCAGGAAAGCCTCGAACTCCTCGTCGGCCCGGTCGATCTCGTCGATGAGGAGCACCACTCGGTCGGGGCTCTCGATGGCCTCTAGGAGCGGGCGGCGGATGAGGAACTCGGGGCCGAAGAGCTCCTGCTCGGACACGGTCCCCTCCTGGGCAGCGCGGATGTGGAGGAGCTGCCGAGAGTAGTTCCACTCGTACACGGCGTGGGCTACATCCAGGCCCTCGTAGCACTGGAGGCGAATGAGCCGAGCCCCGAGCACCCGAGCCAAGGCCTTGGCCGCCTCCGTCTTGCCCACCCCTGCCTCCCCCTCGAGGAGGAGGGGCTTCTCCAGCTTCAAGGCCAAAAAGAGGGCGGTGGCCAGGCCCCGGTCGGGTAGATAGCCGGCCTCGTGCAGCGCCCGCTCCATGGCGTCGATGGTGTCGATGCCGGCGATCTCCACAAGGAGACGATAGCCCAGGCGGCAGCCCCGATCCCGGGAGACGGTTTGCCGCCGAGGCCGGTCTCGCCTCCGGAAAGCCTCGTCCAGCCCAGCCGAAGGAGAGGGGGAGGCCACTTGACGCTCCTCGCCACCTCTGTTTAGTGTACGTTAACACCGAGCATCGGCGCGCGGCTGGCGCTGAAAGGAGCGTGTGGTCATGAGGATTGCCTCTCTCGGGGCCACCATGGCAGTTGACTGGGAGCAGCGGATCGACTTTGCCCGGCTGCGACGCGAGCGACTGGAGCGGGCCCGCACGGCCCTGGAGGAGTCCGACCTAGGAGCGGTGCTCCTCTTCGATCCCAACAACATCCGCTACGTCACCAGCACCCACATCGGCGAGTGGGCTCGGGACAAGAACGCCCGCTTCGTCCTCCTCTGCCGGGGCGGAGCCGACCCCATCCTGTGGGACTTCGGCTCGGCCGCCCGCCACCACCAGCTCTACGCCCCCTGGCTTCCGGAGACGAGCTGGCGGCCGGGGGTGACGAGCATGCGGGGGGCCATGCCGGAGGAGACGGGCGTCCCCGACGCCATGGCCAGGAAGGTGCTGCTCGAGCTCCGGGAGCGCGGCCTCGACGGCGAGCCTGTGGGGGTAGACATGAGCGACATGGTCACCCTGGAGGCCTTGCGCCGGGCCGGCATCGCTACCACCGACGCCCAGCGGGTGATGCTCAAGGCGCGGCGGATCAAGACGGAGGACGAGAAGGCCCTCCTCCGCCACGCCGCCGCCATCGTCGACGCCGTCTACGAGCGCATCTACGAGATCCTGCGACCGGGCATCCGTGAGCACGAGGTGGTGGCGGAGGCCATGAAGCTCCTGTTCGAGCTCGGCTCCGAGCAGGTGGAGGCCATCAACGCCGTATCCGGCGACCGCTGCAACCCCCACCCGCACGTGTTCGCCGACCGGCTCATCCGCCCCGGAGACCAAGCCTTCTTCGACATCATCCACTCCTTCATGGGCTACCGCACCTGCTACTACCGAACTTTCTGCGTGGGCAGCGCCAGCCAGGCCCAGATCGACGCCTACAAGCAGTGCCGGCAGTGGCTGGACGACGCCATCGAGCTGGTGCGGCCGGGGGTGACCACCGACAAGATCGCCGAGGTGTGGCCCACCGCCGAGGAGCTGGGCTTCCCCGACGAGGAGTCCTGCTTCGGCCTCCAGTTCGGGCACGGCCTGGGCGTGGGTCTGTACGAAGCGCCCATGATCTCGCGCCTGCACTCGTTCCACGACCCGGTGGTCATCGAGGAGGGCATGGTGTTCGCCTTGGAGACCTACTGCCCGGCCAGCGACGGCCACTCGGCGGCTCGCATCGAGGAGGAGGTGCTTGTCACCGCCGACGGCTGCGAGGTGCTGACGAAGTTCCCCGCCGACGAGCTCCTCGTGTGTGGCAGGACCTACGTACGGGGGGCGGACGTGGCCGAGCTGGAAGCCCGCTCCCGGTGAGCGAGGTCGAGACTCGGGCGGCCGCAGCGGAGACGGCGGCGCCCGTCTACCTCAGCCTGTACCGGCGCATGGTCCTCATCCGCGGCTTCGAGGACCGGGTTCAGACCCTGTTCCTCAAGGGTCACGTCCACGGCACCACCCACCTGTGCTCGGGCCAGGAAGCGGTGGCGGTGGGGGTGGCCAGCGTGCTCGGGGAGGGTGATCGGGTGGCCGGCACCTACCGCGGCCACGGCCACGCCCTGGCCCTGGGGCTGGAGCCGCAGCGGCTCATGGACGAGCTGCTGGGACGGGTCACCGGAGTGTGCGGCGGCCGGGCGGGCTCCATGAACGTGGTCGACCTGGAGCACGGGCTTATCGGCTGCTTCGGCATCGTCGGCGGCAGCATCGCCGCCGCCACAGGGGCCGCCCTGGCCCTGCGCGGGAGCGGCCGGGCGGCGGTGGCCTTCTTCGGCGACGGCGCCGTCAACCAAGCCTACTTCTACGAGTGCCTCAACTTCGCCCGCGTCTTCTCCCTGCCCGCTCTGTACGTCTGCGAGAACAACGTGTACGGTGAGTACACACGCTCGGAGCTCGTCACTGCCGGCACCATCCAGGGCAGGGTCGAGGCCATGGATCTCCCCTTCCGACTGGTGGACGGCAACGACCTGTGGGCGGTGCGGGACGCCGCCGCCGCCGCCCTCGGCTCCGTGCGAGCCGGCCGGGGGCCGGCGTTCATCGAGGCCCGCACCTACCGGTTCGTGGGCCACTCCCGCAGCGACCCGGGTAAGTACCGGCCGCCGGGGGAGCTGGAGGCGTGGCGGGAGCGCGATCCCCTGCGGGTGGCCCGCGCCCGCCTCGCCGACGAGTACGGGGTGGAGGAGGCGACCTTGGTCGACATCGAGGCCGGCGTCGAGCGGGAGCTCGACCAGGTGGTGGAGCGCGCCCTGGCTGCTCCCTTCCCCGACCCGGCAGCGCCGGTGTCCGAGTTCAAGGGCGCCTGACCGTGTACCGGATCGGCCGCCTGGAGGACACCCCCTCCGACCCCGGCCCCTTCGCCGGCCACAGCACGGGCCTCCGCCGCTTCCCCCTGGTCGGCCGCGCTACTGGCTCGCCGCACCAGGAGGTGGCGGTGGTCGAGCTGGCCGCCGGCGGCGCCGTCGATACCCACGTGCAAGCGTACGAGGAGGCGCTGTACGTCCTGGACGGATCCGTGGAGCTGGAGGTGGCAGGAGGGCGGGAGATCCTGTCTGCGGACGACTACTGCTGGCTCGCCAAGGGAGTTCCCCACGCCCTTCGCAACGCCGCCGACGGCGTCGCCCGGTGGCTGGAGGCGAGCGCCCCCCCTCCCGGGGCGGCCATGATCGAGGACCTTCTCTTCCCGCCCGACCAGGCGGCGGTGGAGCTGCCCGAGCTCCCCTTCCGGCGCGGCCGCTTCGAGGCGAGTCAGCTCCCCCCGCCCACGGAGCCCTTCGCCCTGGCCGGCACCGGGACCGCCAACGTGGGCTGGGCGTCGGTGAAGGTCCTCGTCGACCGGGACTTCGGGGCCAGCCAGCTCGTGCTCATGATGTTGGAGTACGCCCCGGGCGGCTTCATTGCCGAGCACGACCACGTCTTCGAGGAGACCTTCTTCTTCCTGAGCGGCCAAGTGGAGGCCGTTCTCGAGGGCCGTAGCCACCTCCTGTCGGCAGGCGACTACTTCTGGAGCGGGGTCGGCTCTAGCCACGCCCTCACCAACCGGGGCCAGGTGCCCGTGCGCTGGCTGGAGACCCAGGCACCCCAGCCTCCGCCCCGCCACCAGTTCCGGTTCAAGGGGGAGTGGGAGCGGCTCCGCTCCTCCCTCGCCTCCGCCTGAGGGAGGGCGGTGGACAGCCGCGGGCGACGCCGGCAGCTCCTCGGGGCAGCCGGGGGTCAGCCGCTGCCGGAAGACCGCTCCCGGGAGGCCGCCGCCGCCTGGGGAGCGAGGCGCACGCGGCGCTGGACGGGGAAGAGCTGCACCGCGAATCGCCTGCTCACAGCCCCCCAGATCCCGGCCCTGAACCACACCGCCACCAGGACGCCCACCGACCCGAGGATGATCAGGTACCAGACGCCGTAGTCGGCCAGCTCCTGCTGGAGGAGGAAGAAGATGATGGTGCCCACGATGGGCCCCTCGATGGTGCCGATGCCGCCGATGACGACGATGAAGATCATGAACGCGGCCCAGTTCACGTCGTAGGCCGCCGCCGGCTCCACCCGCACCAGGTTGAGGTAGACCACGGCTCCCGCCAAGCCGCATCCGCAGGCGGCCACCACCCAGACCAGGATCTTGGCCCGCAGCACGTCCACCCCCAGACTGCTGGCGGCAGTCTCGTCGTCCCTGATAGCGGTCAGGCCGAGGCCAAGGCGGGAGCGGAGGATGAGATAGGTCACGATCACCGAGCCTGCTCCCAGGCCGAGAGCCCACCAGTAGGCACCCTCGATCCTGAGGTCGGGTCCGAGGCTGGCGGCCGAGTAGATAGTGACCCCCACCCCGCTTCCCAGATCGACGCCGAGATCGGCGCTGTTCAGCGTGAGCAGGGAGAAGGCCTCGGCGATGACCCAGGTGCCGATGGCGAAGTAGCCTCCCCGCAGACGGAAGGCGAGGGCGGCGGTGGGGAGGGAGATGGCCGCCGCCACCAGGCCGGCCAGGGCCACCGCGGCGAAAGGATGCACGCCGCCCCGGTCACCGAGCAGGTAGAGGGCGTAGGCGCCGATGCCGATGAACGCCTGCTGACCGATCGAGACAAGCCCGGCATAGCCGGCCAGGAGGTTCCACATCTGGGCCAGGGCAAGCAGGGTGAAGAACTCCACGAAATCCCGCATCAGGCCGTGGCTCGCCCACCAGGGAACCGTCGCCAGCACCCCCACGGTGCCGGTGAGGGCCGCGGCGGCGGCGGCGCTGGCCCACGTGCGCCGGACCACCACCACCGTGGCGGCGGCCGCCTCGGTGGTCACGCTGCCTCCGGCCGGGCGAACAGGCCGCGGGGGCGGAGCAGGAGAACGGCCAGGAAGACCAGATGGCCGGTGAGCTCGCCCCAGCCCACCGACATCTGCGCTCCCACCGCCTGGGCAACCCCCAACACCATTCCCCCCACCAGGGTGCCCCACAGCGACCCAAGGCCGCCGATGATGACCGCCTCGAACGCGAACAGGAGCCGCGACGGCCCCGAGGTGGGAACGAAGTTCGTGTAGACGCCGAGGAACACCCCGGCGATGGCCACCGTGGCCAAGGCCAGGGCCATGGCAACCCCGTACACGGCCCGGTTGTCGATGCCCACGAGCTGGGCCGCCTGCTGGTCGTCGGCGGTGGCCCGCAGCGAGCGGCCGAGGCGGGTGTAGCGGAGGACGACCTGGAGCCCGACCAAGAGCAGGACCGCCACCAGGAACATGGTCAGCGGGAACCAACCGATGGAGATCTGGTCGGTGATGCGGATGCTGGCCGTCTCGATGGCGCCGGGGTGGAGGCGGTGCTGGTCGGCGGAGAACTGCTCCAGGAGAGCGTTCTGGATGACCACCGAGAGGCCGAAGGTGGCGAGGAGAGGCGCGAAGGCGGAGTCGAGGGTGAAGTTGAGGAGGGCCCGCTGGCCCACGTAGCCGAGAGCGGCCATGAGCGGGATCAGGACCACCAACGTGAGCAGCGGATTCCAGGCGAGGTCACGGGCCAAGACGAGGGCCAAGAACGACCCGAGCACGATGAGGTCGCCGTGGGCCAGGTTGACCAGGCGCATAACTCCGAACACGAGCGACAGGCCGGTGGCGAACAGGGCGTACAGCCCTCCCAGGAGGATGCCCTGCACCGCCGCGTTGACCCAAACCATCGCCGCTCAGATCCCGAAGTAGGCCCCCACCACCTGCTCCCGGGTCAGCTCGCGGGTGGGGCCGTGCAGGGACACCCGGCCCTCGAGGAGGCAGTAGGCTCGGTCGGCCACCGCCAGCGCCCGGCCCACGTCCTGCTCGACGAGAACGACGGTGGTGCCCTCCTCGCCGATGCGGGCGATGGTCTCGTAGATGGCTCCCACGACGGCGGGAGCCAGTCCCAGGGACAGCTCGTCGAGGAGGAGGAGGCGGGGGTTGGCCATGAGCGCCCTGCCGATGGCGCACATCTGCTGCTCGCCCCCGGACAAGGTGCCTCCCCAGCGGCCCGACAGGGCCTCCAGGGCCGGGAAGAGGTCGTACACCTTGCCCAGGCTCCAGGGCCCTCGGCGCCGCCGGTAGCCGCCGATGAGGAGGTTCTCCTCCACCGTGAGGCTGGGGAAGATCCTTCTCCCCTCGGGGACGAGAGCGATCCCGGCCGCCACCCGACGGTGGGCAGGAACGCCGCCGATGGAGCGGCCGTCCAGCCGCACCTCGCCCGTAGCCGGATGGAGGAGCCCGGCCACGGCGCTGAGCAGGGTCGTCTTGCCCGCCCCGTTGGCCCCGATGACGGCCACCGTCTCCCCCTCCTGCACCTCCAGGCTGACATCGAACAGGGCCTGGAAGTCGCCGTAGAAGCAGCTGATCGAGTCGATCTCCAGCAGGGCGGTCACGATTCCCGTTGCCCTCCCAGAGTCACAGCTCGGCCCCCAAGTAGACGCCGCGCAGCTCGGGACTGGCGATGACGGCCCGAGGCTCTCCCTCGATGAGCTTGCGGCCCGCCGCCAAGGCCACCAGCCGGTCGACCACCGACAGGAGAGCGTGGACGATGTGCTCGATCCAGACGAGGGAGATGCCCCTCGCCCGTAGCCCCTCCACCGTCTGCACGAGCTCGTGCACCTCGACCTCGGTCAGGCCGCCGGCGATCTCGTCCAGGAGCAGCACCCGGGGCTCGGTGACGAGGGCTCGGGCCAGCTCCAGGCGCTTGCGCTCGAGCAGGGTGAGCTCGGCCGCCAGAGCGTTGGCCTTGCCGAGCAGCCCGGCCAGCTCCAGCGCCTCGGCGCAGGCCTGCTGGACATCGCCGTCTCTTTCCCTCCGTCCGTAGGTAGCCCCCACCAAGACGTTCTCGAACGTGGTCAGGCCGGCGAACGGACGCGGGATCTGAAAGGTGCGGGCGATGCCGGCACGGCAGCGCTCATGGGCGGGCAGCTGCGTGACGTCGCGGCCCTCGAACACGACCTGCCCTCGGTCGGCCCGCAGGCTGCCGGAGACGACGTTGAGCAGGGTCGTCTTGCCGGCCCCGTTCGGCCCCACGATGCCCACCGCCTCGCCTCGGTCGAGGGTCAGATCGATTCCCTCGATGGCCCTGACCGAGCCGAACCGCTTGCAGACGCCGTGGAGCTCGAGCAGGACCGGCAAGCACGACCTGCCTTCTACCGGTAGGGAATGGGCTCGAGCTTCCCCTCCCGCTTGAGGCCGGGCACCCGTCGGTTGGAGACGATGACCATCTCGTACGGGTAGCGCTTGCCCTTGCGCCACTGACCTCCCGCGAGCCTCGTCTTGCAGACGTTGGCCACCGGGTTCACCGCCCGGCCTCCCTTCCAGGTCACCCGGCCCACCATGGTGTTGAGGTTGGTGGACTTGATGGCCTCGACGATGGACTCCTTGTCGTCGATGTCCTTGGTACGGCGGAGGACGTCGGCAGCCACCTCGAACAGGGCGTGGGTGTAACCGATGGGCTGCGTCCACTGGCGGCGGGTGGTCTTCGTGTACTGGGTCGCCAGGGCAGCCGCGCGCTGGCCCGTCAAGGACGACTTGTAGGGCATGCCCGGATGCCACCAAACCTCGGTGGACATGCCCACGCCGTCCTTACCCAGAGCCTCCACGTCGGAGGGGAAGAGGAGAGCCCTCGCTACCGTGGCCACCTTCGGCCGCAGGCCCTGCTGGAGCGCCTGCTTCCAGAAGGTGACGAAGTCGGGCGGCAAGGGGACGCCGGTCACGATGTCGGTCCTGGCAGCCTTGAACTTGGCGATCTGGCTGGAGAAGTCGTCGTTGGGCTGGGGATAGCGACCGGGGTCGAGGAGCCTGTAGCCGGCCTTCTTGAGGGCGGGCGGAAACCCGGTCTTGGGATCGCCCCAGGCGTTGCCGTCGGGGTCGTTGGGGTAGAGGGCTCCCACGACTCGGTTTGTCCGGAGCTGCGACCACATGTCCAGGAACACGGCGATGATGTCCTCCAGCCCCCAGAAGAACTGGTACGTCCACTTGAACGGCTTAGCCGGGTTGCCCTTGCGGCCGAAGAACCACGCCTGCCACGGCACCAGGGAGGCGATGCAGGGCATCCCGTTCGCCTCGCACACGTCCGATACCGGGTTGGCGGTGAGGGGCGTGTTACCGGTGACCATGAGGTCGATGCCTTCGTCCAAGATCAGGCTCTGGGCCACCGTGGCCGCCCGGGTGGTGTTCGACTGGGAGTCGCGGGCGATGATCTGGATCGGGAAGGTGTTCTTCCCCACCCGCAGGCCCTTGGAGAACAGCCTGCGCATCTGACCGATGGTGAAGTCGTCGGCCTGCCCGAACGAGGCAAGCGGCCCTGTGCGGGGAGTGACGAGCCCGATCTTGATCGTCCGGGTCGAGGCGTAGGCCCTCGTGGTCGCCACCCACGGGGCCAGGGCCAACGCCGCCGACGCGCCGGCAGACCGCCGCAGGAACCGCTTGCGATCCATCTTCCGTGCTGCCACCGTGTGCTCGCCGTACGCGCTCATGCTCGCCTCCTTGTGCGTGGTTTGACTCGCCGTGCTCAGGTCGGCGCCACCGCCAGCCTGCCCGTGATGGAATCGACGATGGCCTCGGCCCCCGGCAGGTGGGCATCCTCGAGAGGGGGGCTGTAGGGGATGGGATGGTCGGCGGTGGCTAGCCGCCAGGCCATGTCCAGATACCCCAAGGCCTCCTCGGTCACCCGGGCCAGCACCTCTCCTGCCCAACCCCCGGTGAGGGGCCCTTCCTCGACCACGAGCAGCCGCCCGGTCTGCTCCACCGAGCGGACGATGGGGTCGGTATCCAGGGGACGGAGCGTCCTGAGGTCGATGACGGTGGCCTCGATTCCCTGCTGGGCCAGGGTGTCGGCGGCTTCCAGGGCCTCGTGCACCCCCTTCATGGCGGTGACGATGGTGACGTCCCTTCCCTCCCGCCTGACGGCTGCGCGTCCCAGCGGGACCGGCTCGTCGCCCACCTCGCCCTTCAGCGAGTACAGCCGCTTGTGCTCCAGGAAGAGCACCGGGTTGTCGTCCCTGATGGCCGCCTTGAGGAGGGCCCTGGCATCGTGGGGGGTGGCTGGGCAGGCGATCTTGAGGCCGGGCACGCTCAAGAGCCAGGCGACGGGCATCTGGGAGTGGATGGCCCCGAACCGGCCCCCGGCGCCGCAGGCCGATCGGATGACCAGGGGCACCGCCGCCTGCTCGTTGGACAGGTACCAGTACTTGCTGGCCTGGTTGACGAGGCTGTCCATCACCAGGGGCAGGAAGTCGGCGAACATGATCTCGATCACCGGCCGCAAGCCGCTCACAGCGCTCCCGAAGGCCGCTGCGGCCAGGGCCAGCTCGGAGATGGGGGTATCGAAGACCCGCTCCCGCCCGTGCTTGTCCAGGAGGCCCGGGGTGACCGCGAACACCCCGCCGGCGGCGGCCACATCCTCGCCGAAGAAGACCACCCGCGGGTCGCGCTCCAGCTCCTCGTCCAGCGCCTGCCGTACAGCCTCTCTGAACTCGAGCTCGGCCACCTCGCCTACGCTCCCTCGCCGTCTCTGGTCCATCCTCTCGGTCGCACGTCGCTGACCGCTCGCTCCGGCACGGGGCAAGTCTAAAGCCGACCGGAGGACTCCTGTCAAGTAAAGGTGAACGCGGCACGCGGTAAGATGGCTAAGTGACATCCGGAAAGGAGAAGGGCGGCCGCGACCGGGCCCGGGCGTCGTCCGTCGACCAGGACGTGGGCCGTCGTCTGCGCGCCCATCGTCAGCGGACCAACATCAGCCTGCGGGAGCTGGCGCGACGGCTGGGCATCTCCCCCAGCGCCATCTCCCAGATCGAGACGGGGAAGTCCCTGCCCTCCGTGAGCACCCTGTACGCCATCGTCAGCGAGCTCGGCATGTCCTTGGACGAGCTGTTCAGCGGCGAGACGCTGGACAGCCGGCCGGCCGCGCCGGCGGCCCGCCGGCCGGTGCAGGCCGCGCCCGGGCCGGCTACCGCCGAGGAGGCCGAGCGGCATGTCCAGCGGGCGGGAAGCCGCAAGGCCATTCAGCTCGAGTCGGGCGTGCGCTGGGAGAGGTTGACGCCTACTCCCGATCCGGGTGCCGACTTCCTGTACGTCGTCTACGAGGTAGGCGGGTCATCGTCCGAGGGCGATCGGTTCATCCGCCACGCCGGCCGCGAGTACGGGCTCGTGCTCAGCGGCACGCTGGAGGTGACGGTGGGATTCGACTCCTATCTGCTCGGCCCAGGGGACTCCATCTGCTTCGACTCCACCGTCCCCCACCGACTGCGGAACGTGGGCCAGGAGCCCGTGCACGGGGTCTGGTTCGTCATCGGCCGCCAGAGCGACAGCCGGGCTGCCGCCTTGGACAGCGACCGCCGGCTCGAGGACGCGGGCCGCTAGGCCCCGCCCGCCGCCACCGCCGAGGCCATCCCCGCCTCCCGCTGGAGGCGGGGAAGGAGAGCCATGAGGTCGATGTCGGCCATGCCCGATGACATACAGCCCTGGAGGAGCTGGTGGATGAGAGCCACCACCGGCAGGGGCACACCCCGCTCGGCGGCGGCAGCCAGGACGAGGGACAGGTCCTTGTGCATGGCGGCGGCGGTGAAGGTGGCGGTGAAGTCGTCCGCCACCAAGGCGGGGGTCTTGTACTTGACGAACGGGGAGCCGGCCGCGCTTGCCCCCATTACCTCCAGCATGACGGCCCGGGGAAGCCCACTCGCCTCGCCCAGCACCAAGGCCTCGGCCATGAGCTCGGCGGTACCGGCAATCATCACCTGGAGGGCGAGCTTCATCACCCTCGCCTCCTCCCCTTGCCCCAGGTAGAAGACGGTGGGGCCAATGTCGCGCAGGACCCCCTCCACCCGCCGGAAGGCGACCTCGTCCCCAGACACCATGATGCTCAGGTTGCCCGCCTCGACCACCGACGGGTTGCCGCTGACCGGGGCCCGCAGGTAGGCCGTACCCGCCGCCTCCGCCGCCTGGGCCACCTCGGCCGAGACGGACGGGGAGACGGTGCTCATGTCCACCAGCACCCGGTCTGGCGGCGGGGCGGCGAGGAGACCGCCCTCCCCCGTGGTGACCGCCCGCAGGGCGTCGTCGTCGGCGACCATGGTCACGCACAGGTCGGCGGTGGCCCAGACCTCTCCGGGAAGCCGCACCTCCCTCGCCCCCTGGGCCGCCAGGTGGTCGGCCCGGCCGGGGGTGCGGTTGTACACGGTCAGCGGATGGCCGGCGGCCAACAGCCGGCGCGCCATCGGCTCTCCCATCTTGCCCAGCCCGCACACGGCAACTCTCACGGCGCCTCCTTCCCACTTCCGCCCGGCCGGTGTTTATGTAAGCTTAACAGCGGCTCCGGCCCGGCGACGCTATGACCACCGAGGCACGTTCAGTGGACGAGGCAGCCTTCAGGGAGGCCATCTCTCACTTCGCCACCGGCGTCACCGTCATCACCACCCTCCACCAGGGCCGTCCCGCCGGCATGACGGCCAGCGCCGTCGCCTCCCTCTCCCTCGACCCGGTCCTGCTCCTCGTCTGCATCAACCACAAGCTGCCCACGCACCAGGCCATCGACGCCAGCAGGCGCTTCGTCGTCAACGTGCTCGGCGAGGGCGAGGACGAGCTGGCCCTCCACTTCGCTCGGCCGTCCCCGGACAAGTTCGCCTCCGTCGACCTCAAGCCGGGGCACGAGCTTCCCATCTTGGCCAGAGCCATCGCCTACTTCGTGTGCGACGTGCACGAGCGCTTCCCCGGCGGCGACCACTCCATCTTCATCGGCCGCGTCCGCGAGTGCGGCACCGTGCCCGGGCGCCGACCCCTCCTCTACTTCCGCAGCCGGTTCGGCTCGCTCAAGGATCCCGACGCCGAGCTTCTGGACGAGGCGGTGGGGTGGGATGTGGCCTCGCTGGGCGGCCTCAGCACCATCAACATCCACGTCCAGCCCCGCTAATCGGCCGCCCGTCGCGACCGTGCTCATCGACATCACCATGCCCCGCCTGTCCGACTCCATGGAGGAGGGAGTCGTAGCCCGCTGGCTGGTACAGGTCGGCTCGGCGGTGGAGCGGGGGCAGCCCATCGCCGAGATCGACACCGACAAAGCCACCATGGAGCTGGAGGCGGAGGCGAGCGGCACCGTGGTCGAGATCCTCGTCGCCGAGGGCGAGTCGGCGCCCATCGGCGCTCCCCTGGCCCGGCTGGGCCGGCCCGAGGAGACGCCCGCCTCCGCCCTCTCCCCCGCCGCTGCCGAGGAAGGTGGCCGACCCCGAGCGCGCCCAGGGGTGTCGCCGGTGGCCCGCCGCCTGGCCGCCGAGCTGGGCGTCGATCTCGCCTCCGTCACCGGCAGCGGGCCCGGCGGGCTCATCACCCGGGAGGACGTCCAGCGTGCCGCCGGGGCCACGGGGGTAGCGGCGCCGGCGATCAAGGGGGAGGTGCGGGTGGAGGAGCCGACCCGCGTCCAGCGGCTCATCGCCCGCCGCATGGCGGAAGGAAGCTCGGTGCCCACCTTCGCCGTGGAGACGGAGATCGACATGACGGCGGTGACCGAGCGGCGGGGCAGCCTGGCCGAGGCGGCCGAGTCGGTCCCCTCCGTCAACGACTTCCTCGTCAAGGCGGCCGCGCTGGCCCTGCGGGAGTTTCCCCGCCTCAACGCCTCCTACACCGACCGCGGCTTCGAGCTCTACGCCCGGGTCAACGTGGGCATCGCCGTGGCCGGCGAGGACACCCTCGTCGTCCCTACCGTCTTCGACGCCGACCGCAAGTCCCTGGCCGAGATCGCGGCCGAGACGCGGCGCTTGGCCGAGCGGGCCCGAGCCGGCGAGATCACGGCCGCCGAGCTAGAGGGGGGGACGTTCACCGTCACCAACCTAGGCATGCTGGGAGTCCGCCGCTTCCTGCCCATCATCAACCCGCCCCAAGCGGCCATCTTGGCCGTCGGCGCCGTGTACCCGCGCCCGGCCGTGGACGACAGGGGCGCCCTCGTCCTCCTCCCGTCCCTGAGCGCCACCCTCGTCTGCGACCATCGCATCGTCTACGGCGCCGAGGCGGCCCGGTTCCTCAGCCGCGTCAAGGAGTTGCTCGAAGAGCCCCAGGCCCTCCTGTAACGGCTCCGCCGGGGAGACCGATCAGCTCCGCTTCCTCAGCACGAGGCTCACGTCGTCCGGGTTAACGAGGTCGGGCACGGTCCAGCCGTCCAGGTCGTACTCGGCCATACACTGCTCGGCGAAGCCCTTGAGGCGATCCACCGTCCCGTCCCCCTTGGCCATCCAGTAGCACTCCAGCTTGGTCAGCTCGTGGCTGCCCGAGTAGCTCCGCTCGTACAGCTCGTGGCGGCCGCCGAACTCGCTGCCGATGGAGTCCCACAGGAGCTTCATGAGCTTGATCTTGTCCAAGGCGGTGTAGTTGTTCGACCCCCGGTAGAACTGGTCGAGGAGCGGCCTCAGCTCCGGGCTCTTCCAGTCCATAGCGTTGGAGGGCTGGACGATCATCGCCCCCGCCGTTTGGTTCTCGATGATGTCCTTGATCTTGGGATAGGCCTGGTTGGAGAGGATGCGGTAGGCAGAGGCAGCCTCGATGTTGGGAAGCACGCTACCCCCCGCCGAGGGCACCGGGTTCCGGCACATGGCCTCGGTGAGGGCCCAGAAGCAGTTGCGCCAGGCCAGGATCTCGCCGATGGAGGCCTGGATGCCCCGGAACTCGATGGTGCCGGTGGCCTCCACGGCCTTGATGAACAGGCCGGCCAGAAAGTCGAGCTTCACCGCCAGTCGCGTGCACCCCTGGAGCATGGCCCGCCAGATGAACCCGGTCAGGTGGTAAGTGCTGGCGATCTCCAGGTTGCCGTAGATGAGGAAGTTCTCCCAGGGAATGAGAGCGTCGTCGAACACGAGCACGGCGTCGTTCTCGTCGAACCGGCTGGACAGGGGGTAGTCGAAGGGACTGCCCACCGTGGCCGCCATGAGCTCGTACGAGGGCCGGCAGATGAGCTTGGTGCGCGGCAGGTTCATGGGGGCGAAGAAGGACAGGGCGTACTTCTCGTCCTTAATGGGCAGGTTGCCGTGGTAGGAGACGAAGTTGAAGTTGGAGCAGGCGGAGCCCGTGGCCACCATCTTGATGCCCCGCACCACCACGCCCGCGTCCGTCTCCTTGACGGCGTGGAGGAACACGTCTTCCACCTCGTGGATGTCGCGGTGCCTGTCCACGGGCGGGTTCACCAGGGTGTGGTTCATGAAGTAGACGTTCTCCTGCGAGTCCCGGTACCAGCGCCGAGCGTTGTCCTGGTAGGGAGCGTAGTAGTCGGCGTTGGGCCCGTAGGTGGCCAGGAAGGCGGCCTTGTAGTCCGGGCTTCGGCCCATCCACCCATACGTCATCCGCTGCCAGGCGGCAATGGCGTCCCGGCCACGGATGAGATCGTCGGCGGAGTAGGGGGCCCGGAAGAAGGGGTGGGTGTAGCCGCCGCTGCCGGTGTCCGTCTCCACCGTGAGCACGTCCTTGGTCGCCGGATCGTGGAGGGCGTCGTAGAGGCGGGCCACGCTCCGGGCCGCGTTGCGGAAGGCGGGGTGCTCGGTGACATCCTTGACCTTCTCGCCGTAGATCCACACCTCGCGCCCGTCGCGCAAGCTCTCCAGGTACTCGTCGCCGGTCATGGGCCGGGTGACGCCACCCCCCTTCGCCCCCTCCTTCTCACTCGCTACTTGAGCCATCGTTGGACCTCCCATCGGAACCACATGCCACGCATCCTCGTAACCTCCCTCCAGACCGGGCGCCGGCACCCTGCCTCACCGGCTCCCCCGACCGCCCGGCGATGCCGCCGGCCGGCCGCCCCTGTAGCCGAGTCCGTGCCGCGCCTGCACCGTTCCTCGACTCCCAGACTGGAGTGGTGGAGCGGATTCTGCGCCACCCCCCGGCCTGTGTCAATGTGGACCGCACGGCGTTCAGGGTCCCTTGATGGAGGCCGCCAACGCCCCTGGGTACGGGTGCTACGCTGCCACGACCGGTGGAGCCGAGGGTGTTGACGCAGCTTCTCCAGGGCCAGGAGTCGGCCTCGGGCCGCCGGCAGGGACTGCCGACGCTGCGGCGGGCCTACGAGCTCGTCGCCCACGAGCTTCTCGTCCTCATCCTCAGCGGGCGCTTCCGGCCCGGTGACCGGCTCCCCGGAGAGAGGGAGCTGGCCGCCCATCTGGGCGTCAGCCGTCCCACGGTGCGCCAAGCCTTGGCCGTGCTCGCCGCTCACGGCCTGGTGGAGACGCGGGTGGGGAGCGGGACGTTCGTCGTTCCCCCCTCCGCCGACAGCGAGGCCCCCTCCCCGGCCCCGGGAGGCAACCTCCAGGAGATCATGGAGTCGCGGCTCGTGCTCGAGGTG
>FWPU01007423.1_pt1 | contig 20228 bp, 18 predicted proteins | sample 2228361 | NCBI WGS metagenome assembly FWPU01 (sample SAMEA103939777, study PRJEB20133) | metagenome
CCTGCCGTATCTCGTCAATCGCGTGGGCACGGCCATGGTGGCGCGCTTTACCGCAACCGCGCTCAAGGCCAACGCTCTCAGCATCGACATGTGGCGGGTATTGGCGGCGCTGTCGTTCGGCGGCGAGCAGCGGCAGGTGGACCTTGCCGAGCGCACCAGCATCGACGCCTCGACCGTCTCGCGCATCGTCACGCGGCTGGTGCGGATGGGGCTGGTCACGCGCCGCCGCTCGCAGAATTCGAACCGCGAGGTGGTGGTGGCGCTCACGCCAAAAGGCGGCGCGCTCGTGCAGCGACTGGTTCCGATCGCGCAGGAGCTGGAGCGCACGGCGAGTGCCGGCGTCGGCGCCAAGGACATGGCATTGGTCAAACGCGCGCTGCGACGATTCTACGAGAACCTCAGCAAATCGCGACCCGCGCCGTGACCGGAAGGGTCGCCATTTTGCCCTCGGTCACTGCATGCAGAGGGTGCGGACCAGGATAGTGAAGGGATCAACGTCGAACTCGCTTTCCAGCGACAGATCGAAACGGCGCAGCCAGCGTTCCTGCGCCGCGTAGGCAAGTTTCTCCCGCGCCTGCAGACATTCGTGCTTGATCTGGGCGACATTCTGAATGTGGTGCACCATTTCGTGGACGAGCATCGATGTCTCGGCCGGCGTCTTGCCGGTCCAGCCAAGGGGCAGATAGATCGTAAGCGTGTCGTCAACATAGATGGCGACGGTCTGGCGGTTGGAACTGACTGAGGCCAAGTCCTCGCTCATCTTCCCGTTGATCATGACGCGGTAACGCAAGGCATTGATCCGCGTCGGCGAGGCAAATTCGATGCGCGGCAGCTTCTCGACGGCGGGCAGGTCGAAATTGGCGGAAAGCCAGGCCGCAATCTCGCCCACGAGGCGCGTCACCGGATCGACAGTCCGGCGCTCGAAAGCAGAATTGTAATCGAAAATTTCGGTCTCGGCAGGAACTTGAGTCTCCTGCGCGGCCGATTGCGGCGAGGCCGACCATGCCGAGGCGAGCGCCCCGAGCAGTGCGGCGGTGGTCGTGCCGAGCAGCGTTGCTTTCAACATGGCCGTTCTCCCCTTTGTTGACGGGGCGAACGTGCCACGGCGAGGATCGGAAGACTTTCAGACCCACCTGATTTGTCGTCTACATTGGGACGATTTTTGCCCGAGGTTTTGCTATAAAGCCCCGAGAAGAGGCCAAAAGGTGATCTACCGGTTCGGCAATTTCGTGCTCGACGTGGGCCGGCGGGAGTTGATGAACGGCGCCGAAATGGTCGCCGTCGAGCCTCAAGTCTTTGATCTCATTAGCTATCTCGTCGAGAATCGCGACCGGGTGGTCAGCAAGGACGACCTGATCGAGCACGTATGGAACGGCCGGGTGGTCTCGGAGTCCACGCTCACGAGCCGGATCACCTCGGCGCGCCAGGCGCTCGGCGACGACGGCGAGAACCAGCGCCTGATCCGCACCGTCTCGCGCAAGGGATTGCGCTTCATCGCGGATGTGCGCGAAGGAGAGGGGCCATCGCCGGCGGCCAAGCCGGAGGCCATGGGACTTTCACTCGACACGGTCACGCCGGTGTCGCACGGGACGCTGCTGCCGCGCATTCCTGACAAGCCTTCGATCGCGGTGCTGCCGTTCACCAACATGTCGGGGGATCCGGAGCAGGAGTATTTTTCCGACGGAATCACCGAGGACATCATCACCGCGTTGTCGCGGCTGCGCTGGTTCTTCGTGATCGCACGCAATTCGACGTTTGTTTACAAGGGCCAGGCGGTGAACGTGAAACAGGTGGGGCGCGATCTCGGCGTGCGCTACGTGCTCGAAGGCAGCGTGCGCAAGAGCGGCCCGCGCGTGCGCATCACCTGCCAGCTCCTCGACGGGATCAGCGGCAATCACATCTGGTCGGAACGATACGACCGCGAACTGACCGATATTTTTGCCCTGCAGGATGAGATCACGGCGAGCGTGACGTCGGCGATCGAACCGAAGCTGCTGGCCGCGGAAGGAATACGCAGCGAAGCGCGATCGACCGAGGATCTCGATGCCTGGGACCTGGTGGCGAGGGCATTGTCACACTTCTGGAAGCTGACCGCGGCCGACAGCGCGAACGCAATCGCCATCCTCCGGCAAGCGGTCGAGCATTATCCGAACTACGCGCCGGCGCACAGCATGCTCGCGTTTGCGCTGTTCGCCTCGGGCTATGTAGGCTGGATTCCTCCGGGAACCGAGCGGGACTTCGCTGCGCAGCTGGCGCGCCGCGCCGCGGAACTCGACGACAGCGACCCGTGGGCGCACCTGGCGCTCGGGTATTACGAATTCACCGGCCGCAATACCGAGGAGGCGATCCGCCATTTCAGCGCCGCGCTCGACCTGAATCCCAATTTCGCCGCGGCGGCGGGCTCGATCGGTTTTGCGCTGGCGCTCGATGGCCGTTCCGACGAGGCGATCCGCCATTTCGAGCAGGCCATGCGCATGAGCCCGCGCGACCCGTTCAACAGCTTCTTCTTCGTCGGGATCGCGGCCGCGCATTATCTCGCCGGCCGGTACCCCGAAGCGATCAAGTGGGCCAAGCAGGCGGTGCAATTGCGGCCGGGCTATCTCGGCGCGCACCGCATCCTCTGCGCCAGCTTGGCGCAGGCCGGGCACGTCGAGGAGGCCAAGGCCGTACTGCAAACCCTGCGTCAGATGCATCCGGACATTTCGCTTGCCGGAATCCGGCAGTCGGTGCCCTATACCGCGGGGCCGATGGAGAAATTCCTCGACGGCATGCGCAAGGCCGGGTTGACAGAATAGCCGCGCGTGCCGACCGAGGCGCCAGGGGATGATCTTGGTGGAAAGGTGCGGCTGCGCCGCGCCCGGGACGCAGGATTCAAATCAAAAGAAAAATACGGTAGGGTTGCCACCGTCATCAGAACGGAGGCGCCATGAACGTCCATCCCTCCGCAGCGCCGCGCGTCAAAGGGCCGATCGTCTGGCTCGACATGGACCAGCAGGAGCTCGACGACGCCTACGACCAGCAGGTCTACGCGCCCAATCGCGACGTCGTGGTGGGGCGGCGCATCGCCAACAGCGCAATCACGCGAAAAATCCTCGGCGAGCCGCTGCGCGAGGCCTACGGGCCGAGCGAGATCGAGAAGCTCGACATCTTCCGCACCGACCGGGCGAACGCGCCGATCAACATCTTCATCCACGGCGGCGCCTGGCGGCGCAACATGGCGGCGGACTATTCGGTGCTGGCAGAGCCGTTCGTGCGCGCGGGCGCGCACTACGTAATCCTCGATTTCATCAATGTGGATCAGGCCGGCGGCAGCCTTTATCCCATGGTCGAGCAGGTGCGGCGCGCGATCGTCTGGGTCTATCGCAATGGCAAAAATTTTGGCGGCGACCCGGACCGAATCTACATTTCCGGCCATTCTTCCGGCTCGCATCTCGGCGGCGTCATGGTGACCACCGACTGGCGCAAGCACGGAATGCCCGCAGACCTTATCAAGGGCGCGCTGCTTGCCAGCGGCATGTATGACTTGAAGCCGGTGCGGCTGTCGAAACGTTCGACTTACGTAAAATTCACCGATGAAATGGAGCACGAGCTAAGCGCGATCCGGCACCTGGAATTCCTGAATGCGCCGCTGGTGCTCGGCCACGGCACGCGCGAGACGCCCGAGTTCCAGCGGCAGACGCGCGATTTTGCCGCGGCGGTGCGGGCGGCGGGCAAGCCGGTCGAGCTCGTCGTCGGCGAGGGCTACAACCATTTCGAATTCCTGGAGACGCTCGCCAACCCTTACGGGCTGCTCGGCCGCGCCGGGTTGAAGCAGATGGGGCTCGCGACAGAGTGACGCGCAACGCGCCGACAGTACGGCTGCTCAAGGTTAACAACGCCACACTCCCGCGACCAAAATCCAGCATGCTATAGAACCGCAGAGTTGCGGCGCGTATCGGGTCGTTGTTCGGGCATGTCGGGAAGCAGGATCACCCGCCGCAGGATGCTTGCGGGGGCGACTGCGATGTTCGCCACGGCCGGCGCGGCATGGGCCGAGTCGGAAAAGCCGCCGCGCGCGAAGGGCCCGCTCGTCTGGCTCGATATGGACCAGCAGGCGCTGGATGACGCCTATACGCCGGCGGTCCATGCCCCAAACATGCGGCAAATCCTCAAGCGCTGCGCGCGCAACAGCGAGCTGGTGCGGGAACGCATCGGCGCGCCAAAGCGGCTGAGATACGGCACCGCTGCGGCGGAAGCCATGGACCTCTACCCTGCGGCAACGGCGCCCGCGCCCATCAACCTGTTCATCCACGGCGGCGACTGGCGGGGCGGCGCTGCGCGCGACTACGGCTTTCCGGCGGAGATGTTTGTCAAGGCCGGGGCGCATTTTGCGGTGCCGGATTTCGCCACGCTCCAGGAGGCGGAAGGAGACCTTCGCGTGCCCGCCGATCAGCTCCGGCGCGCGGTCATCTGGCTGTACAAGAACGCCGAGAGCTTCGGCGGCGATCCCGAGCGCATCTACGTGTCCGGCCACTCCTCCGGGGCGCATCTTGCCGCGGTGCTGCTCACCACGGACTGGGTGAAGACGCTCGACGTGCCTCCGGACATCATCAAAGGCGGAGTGTGCGCGAGCGGCATCTACGAGCTGAGGCCGTTGCGGCTGTCCAAGCACGCCGAGGGAATGAAACTCACCGACGAGATCGAACAGGCCTTGAGTCCACAACGGCATATCGACAAGCTCGCGGCGCCCATCGTGGTGATCTACGGCAGCGCGGAGTCGCCGGAGTTGCAGCGGCAGAGCCGGCATTTTGCCGCGGCCGCACAGACCGCGGGCCGGAACGTCTCGCTGGTGGTGATGGAAGGCTACAATCACTTCGAGGTGCTGGAGCAGCTCGGCAATCCGCTCAGCCTGTTTGGCCGCGCGGTGCTGCAACAGATGAAGCTCGCGCTCTGACTACGAAGCACGCGCGGTCAGCATCCGCGAATGCCGACGGGGCGGCGGTCTGCGCCGCGCATCACTCCACGCGGATATTGGCCTCGCGGACGATGCGGGCATAATTGTCGTATTGCCGGCGCAGGTGGGCGTCGAACTCGCCGCCGCAGGTGCCGACGGGATGAAGACCCAGAGCTTCGAGCTTGGCCTTCACATCCGGAGCCGTGACCGCCGATTTGAACTGCGCGATCAACAGCCACAGGGTCTCGCGCGGGGTGCGCGGCGGGGCGAATACGCCGAACCAGGCGGTGGCGTCGACGGTCCAGTAGCCGAGCTCGTTGAGCGTCGGCACTTCAGGCAACTCGGCAAAGCGGCTGCGCGATACAACCGCGAGCGGCCGCAACTTGCCGACCTCGATGTGGCCCAGCACCTCGTTGTAATTCACCAACGCCGCGGTCACGTGCCCGCCGAGGACGGAAGTCACCGCTCCGGCGCCGCCGGTGAAGGGTACATAGACCATGTTGATCTCGGCCGCGCGCTTGAACATCTCGCCGGCGATGTGCTGGCTGGTTCCGGGTCCGACGGCCGCGTAGGTGAGCTCGCCGGGCCGCGCCTTGGCCGCCATCACCAGCGCGGCGACCGACTTGTAGGGGGCTTCGGCATTCACCACCAGCACCTGCGGCGAAGTCACAAGCAGGCACAGCGGCTCGAACGCAAACGGATCATAGGGTACCGACGCGCGCACGCTCGGATTGATGACGAACGGGTCAGCGGTCAGCAGCAACGTCGCTCCATCGGGTGCGGCGCGATAAACAAACTCGGTGGCGATGGAGGTGCCGGCGCCCGGGCGGTTCTCTATGACCACCGGGATGCCGGTTGCGGCGGCGATTTCCTGGCCGACGAGGCGCGCAAGCGTGTCGGCAGTGCCGCCGGCGGCGAACGACACGACAATGCGCATCAAACGGGGTTGCGGCGCTGCCGGAGCAACCGCGAGCGCGGCGGCCAACGTCAGAGCCGCCATCGCGCTCAGACCTCGGGCGGTGCCCAAGCTGCCGATCATCGCGCCCCTCCCTTGCCAGGGCGGGCCGAATGTAGCGAAGTGTACCGCAAAGCCCAAGCATGGCAGCCGCAGGGGCGCATTGCCGCTGCCGCGCGGCTACCGCGAACGATGCCATCCCTGGACTTGTCGCGCGAGGAGCGATCAACCTTCGTCGTCCGCCTTGCGCGCCTCGGAAGTTCGGCGTCCGTCAGCGGGGCGATCGGCGTCGCGCGCGAGCCAGTCCCAGGAGTCGGCAAGCTTGAGCAAGAGCTTGCGCTCTTCCTCGGACTGGGCGCGCAGAGCCAGTTCGCGGCAGCGCTCCGCGCTCTTGCGGTAGGAGCCAATGGCGTTCATGCATGCCCTGCGAGATGATGACTGCAAGGCTCAAAACGCTTGAACGCGCATTGCGTTCCGTCTCCTCGACGGCTCAGCGAAAACTAAGGCAAGTGACCTCGGAGCGGTCAACCGCAGCCGCAATAGGGGCGATTCTGCGCATCGCGCAGCACGGTGCATTGATCGTAGAGACACGAGCCGCCGCAAACCGGCGCTGCGCGCGTGCCCCCGATCTGGCGGCAGGGGGCCTAGGCGAGCTGCAACTTGGCCGACGCAAGTACCAGCGGGCAGAAGTTCCCGCGCAAGATCTTGGCGGGGGAGGCGGGGAATTGAGTGGCGCCCGCCGGCGAGGCGAGGATGGCGCTCACTGCAAGTGCTGCCGCAAAGCGGTGCATCTGGCTCCAATGCGCGAAGGTCGAGTGCAGAAATCAGGAAAGTCTAGCACGCGGGACCGGCGAGCTTAAGCCACCTGCCGATGCGCGCGGCGAGAATTGTGAGGTTGCACGGTGACGCTTCGCGCAGATGCGGTGCTCGCGTTTCTGGCGGTCGGCATCGGCCCGTTCCCCCTCAAAAGAGTCGGGGGAAAGATTCGGGGGTCGCGCGGGCCGGTGCCGCAAGCCGCTGCAGAGGCGGTCTTGCCGGAGGCTGCCGGCACGAGGCTTTCGGAAGATCGGAAGGTGCGCTCGGGCGGGTGTTTCGCGTCTGATCGGTGGTCGCGAAAGGCAGCGCGGCGCTCGTCGGCAAGGAACATTCCGGGAAGCGGTTCAGTAGTTGGGTTTTCGCGGCTGGCGGAGACCGACAATTACCAATGGGTTAACCAAACTAATTTGAGGCGCTCTTTAGCTCAAACTGGCGAAATCGGCGCTGCAATTTGGCGCGCCGCCAAAGGGCGCAAAAAGAACATATTGCGAACTTAGAACAAATCGTGTACATAGCCTCCAAGGGTCGGGGCGGTGGCGGCGGAGGCGCCCCGTTTGTCGGTCCCTCGAATCCCGGTCATAAGGAGCGCAAATATGGCGGCTGTCCTGCGTGTGGTCGAAGGTACTTCAATGGATAAATCGAAGGCGCTGGATGCGGCGCTGTCCCAGATCGAACGGCAATTCGGCAAGGGTTCGATCATGCGTCTTGGCAAGACCCCCAAGACCATGGACGTGGACGTCATTTCCTCGGGGTCGCTTTCGCTCGACATTGCGCTCGGCATCGGCGGGCTGCCGCGCGGCCGGGTGGTGGAAATCTACGGGCCCGAATCATCGGGCAAGACCACGCTGGCGCTGCATTGCGTGGCGGAGGCGCAAAAGAAGGGCGGCATCTGCGCCTTCATCGATGCCGAGCACGCGCTCGACCCGGTCTATGCCCGCAAGCTCGGCGTCAACGTCGACGACCTATTGATTTCGCAGCCGGATGCGGGCGAGCAGGCGCTCGAGATCGCCGATACGCTCGTGCGCTCGGGCGCGATCGACGTGCTGGTGATCGACTCGGTCGCGGCGCTCGTGCCGCGCGCGGAGCTCGAAGGCGAGATGGGCGACAGCCAGCCCGGCCTGCAGGCGCGGCTGATGAGTCAGGCGCTGCGCAAGCTCACCGCCTCGATCAACCGCTCCAACACCATGGTGATCTTCATCAACCAGATTCGCATGAAGATCGGGGTGATGGCAACGCGCTCAAATTCTATGCCTCGGTGCGGCTCGACATCCGCCGCATCGGCGTCATCAAGGAGCGCGACGAGGTGGTGGGCAATCAGACCCGCGTCAAGGTGGTCAAGAACAAGCTCGCCCCGCCCTTCAAGCAGGTTGAGTTCGACATCATGTACGGCGAGGGCATCTCCAAGAGCGGCGAAATCATCGACCTCGGGGTGAAGGCGGGCGTGGTGGAGAAGTCCGGCGCGTGGTTCTCCTTCGACAGCCAGCGCATCGGCCAAGGACGCGAAAACGCCAAGGCGTTCCTGAAGCAGAATCCGGATGTGGCGGCCAAGATCGAAGCCGCTATTCGCCAGAACGCCGGCCTGATCGCCGAGCAGATCTCCGGCGAGGCAACCCCGCAGGACGACGAGGAGGCCGCGGAGGGGTAGCGTTCGACGCCGACACTGCCAGCCAATCTCTGCATCACCGGCCACCGGCGCGCGGGTCGTTCCTCCGCAGCGCAGCGCCCCGACTGGGGCGTCATGCCCGGGCCCGACCCGGGCATCCATGGGGCGATTCAGCGCGTGATGCGGCAATTGCCGACGTGCATCGCGGGTCTGCATCATGGATCGCCGGGTCGAGCCCGGCGAGGACGGTGGAGTAGACGGCGTGGTGCCCGCGGTTTCCTGGACACCGTTTACCCCCGTCGCTACATATCCTGCGGCGCCGCCGCGCTTGAACCGGGCGGCGCCGCAGCAGGCAGACGATGAGCGGCGTCAACGACATCCGATCGGGGTTTCTCGACTACTTCGCCAAGGCGGGCCACGAGATCGTGCCGTCCTCGCCGCTCGTGCCGCGCAACGACCCCACGCTCATGTTCACCAACGCCGGCATGGTGCAGTTCAAGAACGTCTTCACCGGCCTGGAAAGGCGCCCCTATGTGCGGGCGGTCACCGCGCAAAAATGCGTGCGCGCCGGCGGCAAGCACAACGACCTCGACAACGTCGGCTATACCGCGCGGCACCACACCTTCTTCGAGATGCTCGGCAATTTTTCGTTCGGCGATTATTTCAAAGACCGCGCCATCGAGCTGGCCTGGAACCTCGTCACCAAAGAGTACGGGCTGCCCAAGGAACGGCTGCTCGCCACCGTCTATGTGGACGACGACGAGGCCTTCGACCTCTGGAAAAAGATTGCGGGCCTGCCGGAGTCGAAAATCCTGCGCATCCCGGGGTCCGACAATTTCTGGCAAATGGGCGACCTCGGCCCGTGCGGGCCGTGCTCGGAAATCTTCTATGACCATGGCGAGCACGTGCCGGGCGGGCCACCAGGCAGCGCGGAGGCGGACGGCGACCGCTTCATCGAAATCTGGAACCTCGTGTTCATGCAGTTCGAGCAGCTGGCCGACGGGCGCCGCGTGCCGCTGCCCAAGCCCTCGATCGACACCGGCATGGGCCTCGAACGCATCGCGGCGGTGCTGCAGGGCACGCACGACAACTATGCCATCGATCTGTTCGCCGCCCTGATCCGGGCGATCGCGGATTTCACCGGCGTTGATCCGGCCGGGCCGCAGAAGGCCTCGCATCGCGTGATTGCCGACCACTTGCGTGCGTGTGCATTCTTGATCGCCGACGGCGTGCTGCCCTCGAACGAGGGCCGCGGCTATGTCCTGAGGCGCATCATGCGACGCGCCATGCGGCATGCGCAGATGCTCGGCGTGCGCGAGCCGCTGATGTGGAAGCTCGTGCCGACGCTCGTGCGGGAGATGGGTCAGGCCTATCCCGAGCTGATCCGCGCCGAGACGCTCGTCTCGGAGACGCTGAAGCTTGAAGAAACCCGCTTCCGCAACACGCTGGAGCGAGGGCTCGCAATCCTCGAGGAAGAGACAAAATCGCTCAAGCGCGGCGAAAAGCTCAAGGGCGAGACGGCGTTCACGCTCTACGACACCTACGGCTTCCCGCTTGATCTCACGCAGGACGCGTTGAAACCGCGCGGCATCGGCGTCGACGTGGAGGGCTTCAATGCGGCCATGGCGCGCCAGCGCGAAAAGGCGCGCGCCTCGTGGGCGGGCTCGGGCGAGGCTGCGACCGAGGCGGTTTGGTTTGCCCTGCGCGACAAGGTCGGGGCCACGGAGTTTCTCGGCTATGAGACGGAGCAGGCGGAAGGCGTCGTGGCGGCGCTGGTGCGCGACGGCAGGGAAGTGGACACTCTCAAGGCGGGAGAAAACGGCGCGGTGGTGGTGAACCAGTCGCCGTTCTACGGCGAAGCCGGCGGCCAGGTGGGCGACACCGGCGTGATTGCCGCCGACGGCGCGCGTTTCCGGGTCACAGACACCCAGCGGAAAGCGGGCGACCTGCTGGTGCACTACGGCACGGTGGAGCAGGGTGCGCTGAAATCGGGCGCGGCGGTCGTGCTCGAAGTGGACCATGCGCGGCGCTCGGCAATCCGGCAGAACCACTCGGCGACGCATCTGTTGCACGAGGCGCTGCGCCAAGTGCTGGGCGATCATGTGGCGCAGAAGGGCTCGCTGGTAGCGCCCGATCGCCTGCGCTTCGACTTCTCGCATCCGAAGCCGATGACGGCGGAAGAGATCGAGCGCGTGGAGGACATCGCCAACGACATCGTCCTGCAGAATTCGCCGGTGACCACGCGGCTGATGGCGGTCGACGACGCCATCGCCTCGGGGGCGCGCGCGCTGTTCGGAGAGAAATACGGCGAGGAGGTGCGCGTGGTCGCCATGGGCGAAGGCGGCGGAAACGCCATGGGGTGGTCCGTCGAGCTGTGCGGCGGCACGCACGTGCGGCGCACCGGCGACATCGGGCTGATCACCGTGCTTTCCGACAGCGGCGTTGCGGCCGGCGTGCGACGCATCGAGGCGCTCACCGGCAGGGCTGCGCGCAAGGCGGCAAACGCCGTGACGCAGCTCGCGAAGTCCGCGGCGGCGGAGCTGAGGTCCCCGGTCGAAGAGCTGCCGGCGCGCATCGCCACGCTGCTGGATGAGCGCAAGCGGCTCGAGCGCGAACTCGCCGAGGCACGCAAGAAGCTCGCCATGGGCGGCGGCAAGGCTGCGGACAACGGCGTGCGCACCATCGGCGACGTGAAACTGATGGCGCGCGCGGTCGAGGGGATCGACATCAAGGACCTGCGCAGCCTCGCGGACGAGGGCAAGAAGCAGCTCGGCTCCGGCGTGGTCGCGATCGTCGGCGTCACCGCAGAAGGCAAGGCGGGAATCGTAGTCGGCGTCACCGACGATCTCACCAAGCGATTCTCCGCCGTCGATCTGGTGCGGCGCGGGGCCGAGGCACTCGGAGGCAAGGGCGGCGGCGGCCGGCCGGACATGGCGCAGGCCGGCGGGCCGGACGGCTCCAAGGCCAGCGCGGCGCTGAAAGCCATCGAGGCGGCACTGGCGGGGTGAACGGCGCGGTTCGTTTGACGCGGTGCGCCAGTCAATGCTCTTTGAGACGCGAGAACGACGCGCTGCGTCGGAGACGCATCATTCCATTCGCATCAGGCATGCGTGCATGTTCCGCTTCGGTCGACCCACATCCGCTCATTCCCGTTCTGGATCAAGTCGAAGGCAAACTTCGGCGCGAATTCAGAACGCATCGAGGGCTGTCCTTGGTGCCTGCGTTCGCAGAGGAACGGCGGTTAAGAGCGATTCAGTTCAAACGGAAAATGCGCTAAACCGTCGGCGGAGGCCGTTTTGCTCAACGTCGACGGATTCAAGAACTTCCTGATTTTCCTTGCGGCAGCCGGGGTCATCGTGCCCCTGTTCCACCGCGCGCAGATCGGGACGGTGCTCGGCTTTTTCATTGTGGGGGCGGCACTCGGGCCGTATGGCATCGGCCTCTTGGTCCAGTCCTATCCGTGGCTCTGGTACGTCACCTTCGACGATCCGCAACAGGCGGCGCCGCTCGCCGAGCTGGGAATCATCTTCCTTTTGTTCCTCTTGGGCCTGAGCGTGTCGACGCGGCGGCTGTGGCAACTGCGGCGCTACGTGCTCGGCGTCGGGATCGCGCAGGTGGCGCTCACCGCGATCGCCGTGGGTCTCCTCGTGTACTGGTGGGGCGCATCGGGCGCGACCAGCCTTGTGCTCGGGCTATGCCTTGCCATGTCGTCCACGGCCGTGGTGATGCAGCTGTTGATCGACCAGCGACGCTCGGCAACGCAGGTCGGGCGCATCGCGCTCTCCGTGCTGCTGTTCCAGGATCTCATGGTGGTGCCGATCCTATCCGTGATCGGCATCCTTGGCGGGGAGTCCGTGCGCAGCACCGGCATCGCGCTCGCCTTCGTGCAGGCGCTCGCGGCGGTCGCCGTCATCATGGTGGCGGGTCGCTATGTGATGCGGCCATTGCTGCATTCGGCGGCGCGCACCGGAAGCCGCGAGCTGATCATGGCGATCACGCTGCTGATCGTGGTCGGCATTTCCGCTACCACCCATGCATTCGGGCTGTCGGTGGCGCTCGGCGCGTTTCTCGCGGGTGTGTTGTTGAGCGAGAGCGAGTATCGCCACCACATCGAGGTGGATCTTGAGCCGTTCAAGGGACTTCTGCTCGGCATCTTCTTCGTTACCGTCGGCACCAGCGTGGATCTGCGGGTTGTGGCCGCGCAGGCGGGCGCCATAGTCGGCGCGGTCGTGGTACTCGTCGCGCTCAAGGCGGCGATCCTGTTCGCAGTGGCGCGGCTCTGGCGCGTGGCCACCGGTACGGCGGCGGAACTCGCGTTGCTGCTGGCGCAGGGCGGCGAGTTCGCGTTCGTGGTGATCGGGATCGCACGCGGCAACGAATTGCTGTCGCCGGAGCTGGCAAGCGCGGCGGTGGCGGTCGTCGTGTTGAGCATGATGATCACACCGATTCTCGCACTGTTGGCGCAGCGGGCGGGGCAAAGGGTGGGAGCGGCCGGAGAGGAACCGCAGGTGCCGCTGCCGGACGCCGCCGCAGCGTTCGAGGATCATGTCGTCATCGGCGGATTTGGCCGAGTCGGGCAGACGGTCGGGCGGCTGCTCGAGCGCGAGAACGTGCCGTACGTGGCGCTCGATCGCAATGCGGCGCTGGTCGCCGAGCAGCACAAGGCCGCCCGCTCGGTCTACTTCGGCGACGCCAGCCGCGGCGAGCTGTTGCGTCGCGCGGGCGCGGAGAAGGCGCAGGCGTTCGTGGTAACCGTGGATGAACCGGGCGCGGCCGAGCGCATGGTCCGGGCGATCATGCAGATCAAGCCGGGGGCCCGGGTCTTTGCGCGCGCCCGGGACGCCGCGCACGCGGAAAAACTCGCGCAACTGGGCGCAAGCTGCGTGATCCCGGAGACCGAGGAGACGAGCCTGCAACTCTCCGGCCGCGTGCTCCAGGCAGTGGGGCTGCCGAGCGACGTGGTGGGCCGCAAACTCGCCGAAGCACGGCGCACGCAGGAGTCTGTGCAGTCGCCGAATCAGTAGCCAATCTCGCGCCGCGGTCCGCGGTGGGAGCGCTTGCGGCACGGTTGCACTACGCGCCCATCGCCTTCCTGAGATTCTCTTCAACCTTGTCCAGAAAGCCGGTGGTGGAGAGCCACTTCTGGTCGGCGCTCACCAGCAGCGCGAGATCCTTGGTCATGTACCCGGACTCCACGGTCTCAACCGTGACCCGCTCCAGCGTGGCGGCGAAATTGGCAAGCTCGGCGTTGCCGTCGAGCTTGGCGCGGTGCGCAAGCCCGCGCGTCCAGGCAAAGATCGAGGCGACCGAATTGGTCGACGTCTCCTTGCCCTGCTGATGCTGCCGGTAGTGGCGCGTGACGGTGCCGTGCGCGGCCTCCGACTCCACCACCTTGCCGTCGGGGGTCATCAGCACCGAGGTCATCAGGCCAAGCGAGCCGTATCCTTGCGCCACCGTGTCGGACTGCACGTCGCCGTCGTAATTCTTGCAAGCCCAGACATAGCCGCCGGACCATTTGAGCGCTGCCGCCACCATGTCGTCGATCAGGCGATGCTCGTAGGTCAGCTTGTTCTTCTCGAACTCGGCCTTGAACTCGTTGTCAAACACCTCCTGGAAAATGTCCTTGAAGCGGCCGTCGTAGACCTTCACGATGGTGTTCTTGGTCGACAAATAGAGCGGATAGCCGCGGCTCAGCGCGTAGTTCATGCACGCGCGCGCAAAGTCGTAGATCGACTGGTCGAGGTTGTACATCGACATGGCGACGCCGGGCCCGGGAAACTGGAACACCTCGCGCTCGATCTTGGTGCCGTCCTCGCCGTAGAAGCTGAGCATCAGCCTGCCCTTGCCTGGAACCTTGAAGTCAGTGGCGCGGTACTGATCGCCGTAGGCGTGGCGGCCGATGATGATGGGCTTTGTCCAGCCGGGCACGAGGCGCGGCACGTTGCGGCAAATGATCGGCTCGCGGAAGATCACGCCGCCCAGGATGTTGCGGATGGTGCCGTTGGGCGAGCGATACATCTCCTTGAGGTTGAATTCCTTCACCCGCGCTTCGTCCGGCGTGATGGTGGCGCATTTCACCGCCACGCCGACCTTCTTGGTCATCTCCGCCGCGTCGATGGTGATCTGGTCGCGGGTTTCGTCGCGCTTTTGAATGCTGAGGTCGTAATAGAGCAGCTGGATGTCGAGATAGGGGTGGATCAGCTTTTCCTTGATGAGGTGCCAGATGATGCGAGTCATCTCGTCCCCATCCATTTCGACGATCGGATTCTTGACTTTGATTCTTGCCATTGAGGAACCTTCTGAAGCGCGGAACGAAAGAGGCGCGCAGCCTATAGCACCCGCCGCGCGGCGGCGGAAGCCGATGTTGGGGCGGCCTTTTCGCTGTGCGGTTGCGCCGCTATACCGCAAGCCGGAGGAATAGGGATGCCGGGCGCCGGAACCGACAGCAGCAAGCAATGGGTCGCGCCAGGGGGGCCGGTCATCGTGCTGGTCGAGCCGCAGATCGGAGAGAATATCGGGGCGGCGGCACGCGTGATGGCGAATTTCGGCCTCGCGAAGCTGCGGTTGGTTAATCCGCGAGCGCCGTGGCCGACCGAAGCGGCGCGCAAGATGGCCGCGGGTGCGGACAGCGTGCTCGACGAGGTGGCGGTGTTCGAGTCGCTTGAGGCGGCGCTCAGCGACTGCACGCTGGTATTGGCCACCACCGCGCGCGCACACGACCAGGCCAAGCCGGTGATCGGGCCGGATCAGGCGGCGCGGCTGTTGGCGGAGCGGGCGGGGGCGGGCGAGACGGTCGCCGTGGTTTTCGGCCGCGAACGCTACGGGCTCGAAAATCACGAAATCGCGCTGACCGATCAGATCATCACGTTTCCGGTGAATCCGGCCTTTGCTTCGCTCAATCTCGCGCAGGCGGTGGCGATTGTGGCTTACGAGTGGTTCAAGCTTGCGGGAACCGGCCTGCCGTTCGCGATGCCGCAAAAGTCACCGCCGGCGGCCAAGGAACAACTGTTTGCGTTTTTCGCCAAGCTCGAACGCGAACTGGAGAAAGTTGAATATTTCCGGCCGCCGGACAAGCGCGGTGTCATGCAGATCAACCTGCGCAACATCTTTCATCGGATGCAGCCGACGCGGCAGGACATCCAGACGCTGAACGGCGTGATCACGGCGCTGGTCGAGGGTCGCAAGGGGCCGGCGCGCGGCGGCGTGCTCGACGGGCCGGAAGCGGAAGCGCTGCGGCGGCTGCTCGACGAATACAACCAGGGCCGCGTGCCGGGCGAGCGCGGGCCGGTGCGCGGACTCTCACGCCTGTTGCGCCGCAATCCCACGGATGCGGAGCGCGCGCTGTGGACGGCGCTCACCAACGACCGCCGTTTTGCCGGCCGCGGCTTCAAGCGGCAGACTCCGGTCGGGCCGCATATTTTGGATTTCGTGTCGTTTTCCTTGCGCACCGCGATCGAGCTAGTGGCGGAAGATGAAAGCGAGGTGGCGCGGCAGGCGCGTGCGGAACGGAAGGCTTGGCTCACGGATCGCGGCTATCGCGTCATCGAGATACTCGCGCGCGAGGTGGAGAGCGACGTTGCGAACATCTTGGATCGGATCGACGCGGCGCTGGGCTTAGCCAAGTCTGCACATGCCCGCGAAAGCGGAAACACAGCATCGTGATCTTGTCCGAACAAAAAATACGGATTACGCGCGGCGGGAATGAGCGGACGAAAGGCGGCAGCCGCCGCGCGGTGATTTACTTCGCGGCCTTGATCTGTTCGATCGCCTGCTCCATCAACTGTTCCATGGTGCGGCGAATCTGGTGATCGGACTGGGCCACGCCCTTGGCGTCGAAGTCCTTGCGAATCTTGCGAAAAACGTCGTCCTCGCCGGGCTCGTCGAAATCGGCCGTGACCACTTCCTTGGCGTAGGCCTCGGCGGCCGCCCCGGTCAGGCCGAGCTTCTCCGCCGCCCACAGGCCCAGGAGCTTGTTGCGGCGGGCCGTGGCCTTGAACTTGAGCTCCTCGTCGTGGGCGAACTTCTTCTCAAACCCTTCCTCGCGCTTGTCGAACGTCGTCATACTCGACCTCGTGAAGCTTGCCGGCTCTCGACGTGCAGCGTATCGCTGATCGCGCCTTGCATATCGGCTTGCGCCCGTCAAGGCAATCAGGCGATTGCGGCAAATGTCCGGTTGCACGGCCCGGGAAGGAGGCCTATGTCGATTGTGCTCGCTGGCGCGATCGGCTAATTTGCGGCCAGCGGAAGGAGGACCTGCTGCTCGGCCTGTCGCGCCGCGTCCTCCGGTCTCGCCGCCGCGGACCGCTCAACCGCACTGGAACCACGGCAAATGGATACGCAACAACCACGGTACACTCCGATGAGCCGCCGTCGCCGCATCTACGAAGGCAAGGCGAAGATCCTCTACGAAGGACCGGAGCCGGGCACGCTGATCCAGCACTTCAAGGACGATGCGACCGCCTTCAACGCCAAGAAGCACCAGGTGATCGAAGGCAAGGGCGTCATCAACAACCGGATCTGCGAATACGTGTTCCAGCATCTCAACGACATCGGGGTGCCGACGCACTTCATCCGGCGGCTCAACATGCGCGAGCAGCTGATCCGCGAGGTGGAAATCATCCCGCTGCAGGTGGTGGTGCGCAACGTGGCGGCCGGCTCGCTCTCGCAACGCCTTGGTATCGAGGAAGGCACGCAGCTGCCGCGCTCGATCATCGAGTTCTATTACAAGAACGACAAACTCGGCGACCCCATGGTGTCGGAGGAGCACATCACCGCCTTCGGCTGGGCTACGCCGCAGGAGATCGACGACATCATGGCGCTGGCGATCCGGGTCAACGACTTCCTGTCGGGGGTGTTCCTCGGCGTCGGAATCCGGCTCGTGGACTTCAAGATGGAGTGCGGCCGGCTGTGGGAAAACGACCTGATGCGGATCGTAGTGGCCGACGAAATCTCCCCCGATTCGTGCCGGCTGTGGGACATCAAGTCGAACGAGAAGCTGGACAAGGACCGGTTCCGCCGCGATCTCGGCGGATTGCTCGAGGCCTATACCGAGGTGGCACGGCGGCTCGGCATCATGAGCGAGAACGAGCGGCTGCAGGGCTCGGGGCCGATCCTGGTCAAGGGCTGAGTGGCTCAGCCCCTACGGCCGCAGGAGGGCCGCGCCGGCGATCCGCCGCCGCGCCCGGGTCGGGAGCGCACACACGCATTTGTGCGGTTTTTCCTGTGCGTCGGCTGTTGCGAGGCCAGAGAATCGCCAATATTTGATCAGCATGAAGGCGCGCGTAACCGTGACGCTGAAGGCCGGCATCCTGGACCCGCAGGGCAAGGCGATCGAGGGCGCGCTCAAATCGCTCGGCGTGGATGGAATCGCCAGCGTGCGCCAGGGCAAGGTGTTCGATATCGAAATTGCCGGCAGCGACAGGGCGCGCGCGCAGGCCGCGTTGAAGGACGCCGCGGAAAAGCTCTTGGCCAATACCGTGATCGAAAATTACCACGTGGAGCTTTTGGACTAGCGATGGCGACACGCGGGCGAACTCCATTGCGGCGGGCAGGCTTCGGCGTGTTGCTGGGCGCCGTTCTGTTCGGTCTCGGAGCGTCCATCGCCAGGGCCGGGGCGCTGGAGGAGGCGTTTCCGCCGCCCGATTGGAAAAGCGGCAAATCACCCAGTGGATTCTGGGTCGACTGCGTGGCCGAAAGCTGCGGACCGCCCGCGCACGGCGTCTACGTGCTCGAGCGCGCCAACCCCGAATTGGCGAGCCGAATCCGATCCGGCGCCCTGACCCGCGAATGGGCGGAGCAGCTCGCCGCCTCCTTCCGCCGCTCGCAGGGCGACGAGATCAAGGTGCTCGATTTCACCGTGCAGACCGGACAGGTTCCCGGCTGGACCTTGGTCTACCGCTGCCACTGCGAGGGTAGAACGAGCTATGTGTCGTCGCAGATCGTGCTGGCGCGCAAGGGGATGATGACGTTCTACTCGCTGGCCAGCAGCCCGGAGGCCGCGCAGGAGAACATGCAGAAGCTGATCAGCGTGGCGATGGGTCCAAGCAGCCGATAGTCCGTACATGAAATCTGCGGTCCTCGTCTTCCCCGGCATCAATCGCGAGCGCGACATGGCGCGCACGCTCAAGCTGATCACCGGGCGCGAGCCGGCCATGGTGTGGCATGCGCAGACGGAACTGCCGTCAGGCACCGATCTCGTGGTGATCCCCGGCGGCTTCTCCTACGGCGACTATTTGCGCTGCGGCGCGATCGCCGCGCGCGCGCCGGTGATGAGCGCGGTGCGGCGGCACGCGGCAGCGGGAGGGCTCGTGCTCGGCGTGTGCAACGGCTTCCAGATCCTGTGCGAGGCCGGCCTCTTGCCGGGCGTGCTGATGCGCAATGCGAATCTGAAATTCATCTGCAAAGACGTGTACTTAAGGGTCGAACGATCGGACACGCCGTTCACGCGCGGCTACAACGCCGGGCAGGTCATCCGCGTGCCGGTAGCGCACGGAGAGGGCAACTACGTCGCTGATGCCGAAACGATCGCGCGGCTCGAGGCGGAACGCCGTATCGTGTACCGCTACGTAGCGCCTGACGGCCGGCTCGACGAGCGCTGGAATGTCAACGGCTCGATCAACGCCATTGCCGGGATCGTGAACGAGCGCGGCAACGTGCTCGGCATGATGCCGCACCCCGAGAATCACGTGGAGGCGGCTTTGGGCTGCACGGATGGGCGCGGGCTGTTCGCGGGGCTCGTGGATTATTTCAAGCGGGCGGCATAATAGTCCTGCAAATCTCATGGCAAAAGTCTGCGCCCCGGCGGCCGAACCAGATGAAATTCAGCCACGTAGACGCTACTTTCTTCGCTACGTTGCTCCATACCCTCTCCCCTCGTAAGGCGAGAGGGTAAGCGTTCGAGCTTCTTTCAGTGATCCGCAACGAGCCCCGCATTACTCCGGAACTTGTAGCCGAGCATGGGCTCAAGCCCGACGAGTACAAGCGCGCACTGGAACTGATCGGCCGCGAACCGAGCTTCACCGAGCTCGGCATCTTCTCGGCGATGTGGAATGAGCACTGCTCGTACAAATCCTCGAAAATCCATCTGCGCACGCTGCCGACCACCGCACCTTGGGTGATCCAGGGCCCGGGCGAAAACGCCGGCGTGATCGACATCGGCGACGGGCAGGCAGTGGTGTTCAAGATGGAGAGCCACAACCACCCGAGCTACATCGAGCCGTATCAGGGCGCGGCCACCGGCGTGGGCGGAATCTTGCGCGACGTGTTCACCATGGGCGCGCGGCCGATCGCCTGCCTGAATGCGCTCTCCTTCGGCGACCCCAAACATCCGAAGACGCGGCACCTCGTGGCGGGCGTGGTGGCGGGAATCGGCGGCTACGGCAATTCGTTCGGCGTGCCAACGGTCGGCGGCGAGGTGCGCTTCCACCCGCGCTACAACGGCAACTGTCTGGTCAACGCCATGGCGGTCGGGCTCGCCGACGTGGACAAGATCTTCTACGCCAAGGCATGCGGGGTGGGAATGCCGATCGTGTATCTCGGCTCGAAGACCGGGCGTGACGGCATCCACGGCGCCAGCATGGCGTCGGCGGAATTCGGCGAGGACGCAGAAGAGAAGAAACCGACGGTGCAGGTCGGCGATCCGTTCTCGGAAAAGCTTCTGCTCGAAGCCTGTCTCGAAATCATGGCCAAGGACTGCGTGATCGCCATCCAGGACATGGGCGCCGCCGGCCTTACCTGTTCAGCGGTGGAGATGGGCGCCAAGGGCGACCTCGGGGTGATGCTCGAACTCGATCGCGTGCCTACGCGCGAGGCGGGCATGAGCGCCTACGAAATGATGCTTTCGGAGAGCCAGGAGCGCATGCTCATGGTGCTGAAACCCGAGAAGGAGAAAGAGGCCGAGGCGGTCTTCCGCAAGTGGGGGC
>FWPU01007424.1_pt1 | contig 20225 bp, 21 predicted proteins | sample 2228361 | NCBI WGS metagenome assembly FWPU01 (sample SAMEA103939777, study PRJEB20133) | metagenome
ATTTGGTCTCGACAATCCCTACCGACCCTTTGTCTACGATAACTACGGGGGATTCTCCGAATTCATGTGGAGACATTTTTTACCCTTTTAGGTACTTACTCATCAATGGAAATATACTCTAGCAAGAAATACAAGATGCATGATACTCGATACAGGATGCAAGTAAAAAATTTCTTCGATCATGCATCTTGCATCATGAATCATTTGTCTAGCGCCATCTTTTATTCGTGTAAATTCGTGTTTACCCCGTGAGATAGTCTTACGCCATCTCACGGAGTGAATTCGTGGCTAAACGCTTGCTTTTACCCTTTGCGACTTCTCCAATGCCTGGTCGATATCCCAGAGGATATCATCGAGGGTTTCCAGTCCCACAGAAATGCGAATCATATCCGGGGTCACACCGGCGCTTTTCTGCTCCTCTTCATTAAGCTGACGATGGGTAGTGGACGCCGGGTGAATAACCAGCGTCTTTGCATCGCCCACGTTGGCCAGATGACTCAAGAGCTGAAGACTTTCGATGAATTTTACTCCAGCCTCAATCCCGCCTTTAATTCCGAACGTAAAAATTGAACCGGCGCCTTTGGGGAGATACTTCTTTACCAGCCCAAAATAAGGACTATCCGGAAGCCCGGGATAATTAACCCATGTTACCGCCGGATGCTCCTTCAAGAATTTAGCGATAGCCAGGGCATTCGAACAATGCCTTTCCATCCTCAGGTGAAGGGTTTCAAGCCCCTGGATGAAGAGAAAGGCATTAAAAGGGCTAAGCGCAGGGCCCAAGGTTCTAAGCGTTTCGCATCGCGCCTTCATTGTATAACCGAAGTCGCCAAATGTCTCATAGAACCTGACACCGTGGTAGCCCTTTGAGGGCTCTATCATTCCGGGAAAATTTCCGTTATCCCAGGGGAACTTTCCCGACTCTACAATTACCCCGCCGATGGATGTCCCATGACCGCAGATGAATTTAGTAGCGGAGTGAACGATTATATCCGCCCCGTACTCGATGGGCTTGCACAGGTATGGAGTGGCAAACGTGTTGTCGACGATTAGCGGGATTCCGGCCTCATGGGCTATAGCGGACACGGCTTCTATATCCAGGACGTTACCCAAAGGGTTACTTATCGTTTCCGCAAAAAGGGCCTTTGTCCTTTTGGTTATCGCTTTTCTGAAATTTTCGGGTTCATCAGGATTCACGAACCTGGTTTCTATCCCTAGCTTTCTAAAGCTGACATCAAACTGGGAGTAGGTGCCTCCGTAAAGGGTGCTCGAAGATACCAATTCGTCTCCGCTCTCCATGATGGTAAGAAGGGCTACCATCTGGGCAGCCATGCCCGATGCAACAGCTAAGGCTCCCCGGCCGCCTTCGAGTGCGGCCATTCGCTCTTCAAATACAGCGTTAGTGGGGTTCATTATCCTGGTGTAGATATTTCCGAAGGTCTGCAGGTTGAAAAGGCTGGCCGCATGGTCGGTGCTATCGAAAACATAAGCGGTGGTCTGGTATATGGGAACAGCGCGGGCTCCTGTCGTCGGGTCGGGAAGCTGCCCCGCATGGAGACAAAGGGTTTCAAAACCAAATTTCCTATCAGCCATTTATCGACCTCCCCATTCGATTTCGGATTGCTGAATGCGGATTGCGGAGCAGTCAAATCCGAAATCTGAGTTCCGAAATCCGCAATCGGTTAATACGGCAGCCATTTCGGTCTCTTGGAAGATATAACCCCGGTATGCACTCCGATAAAATTAAGCCCGCCAAAGAGACGGGCGTGTTCGATCTTCATGCAGCGGTTCATTACCACTTCAAGCCCAGCCTCGCAGGCTCGTCTGGCCGCCTCCTCGTTGATTATTCCAAGCTGCATCCACACAACTTTGGCTCCGATTTTAATCGCATCTTCGACTATCGGCGGCAAGTCCTCGGGTTTCCTAAAAATATCCACCACATCAACCTTTTCCGGGATATCCAGTAGAGTAGGGTAGCATTTTTCCCCTAGAATTTCCTTATAGGCCGGGGTCACCGGAATCACCCGGTAGCCATGGTCCTGGAGGTATTTTGCAGCGAAGTAGCTCGGACGATACCAGTTTGCCGAAAGCCCCACCATAGCAATCGTATGATTCTCTTTCAAGATTCGCCGCAAAGTCTCAATATCGTCACTCATGTCATCTCCCATAGATAACCTCTGAAAACTTTAACAAATTGAAGGAATTATCATATAATCTACCTTAGATTGATTAAGCACTACAAATTATTATTAATGTAGATTAGCAATTACCCATAGTTTACTTCTGCATATCCACACTGTCTCAAAGTGACCAGAACTTCACCGTAGCACCGAAAAGCTGTCTTGAAATCTCATCCCTAATATTCTACAATTCTATCGGTTTCGGCTAAATGCAAACTAAGGTTCATACCGCTAAGAGTTTATTAATCCGACTCGCTTTTGTTCCCTGCATATTATCTGGCGCATTTTTCCTCCTGCCGGCAAACGTAGAGGCACAGGAAGTTGAAATAGCGGTCGGCGAGGTCACTGATACCCGTACAACCGGTGAATTTTTCTCTGGATGCGAAGTAAACCTCAAGATCGAAGGTGATGCGGTTTCAAATTCCCTGGGCATTCGTTCTACACGGTTACATCTGGCGGTGGACGATACCGGCCAAAACCTCCTTAAGGATACTAATAAGGCCTCTTCTTTTTTTGATTCCAGCTCCAAAAAGAAGGACGCTCTTGAGGAGAGAATAAAATTGAAGAATCCTTCCCGTAACGCCAAGGTCATCAAATCTCTGGAAGGAGAATTGGAGATTTTTCAACCGACAATCGAAAACGAGGGCATGGTCATCATCGAGGATTTCATATCCCATCCGAGTGAACCCATAGCATCAAGCACGCTGGATAAATGGAATGTTCAAGTAACCTACCTGACCAAGGAGAGCTATATACTCAAGAAAAAAGAATTCGAGGAAGGAAACAAAGAAGAGCTTAAGAAAGCGGCAGAAAGATACGGCGGAGCCTTTTCCGAGATGTTCGATGACTTTTTTGAAGGAAGCTTATCCGAGGAAAAAAATACCTTGCAATTTTATGTCAAAGACCCGGAGAACCGAGTCATAGACCTGGCATTCATGGATAACATGGGCAATCCGGTCGAAGTATGGCGCCGTTCAAGCATGGGAGAGCTACGCACCTACACGTTCAAAAAAACGATACCCCCGCCGGACACAAAACTGGTCATATACCTGGCAACACCGGACTCCATAAAGATAGTACCATTCAAATTGAATGACATACCCCTGCCCTGAAACCGGGCAATATTCATTAGACTGTAAAATTTATTGCGGGGATGCCGGCTTATTAAAAGTTAAGGACAGAGAACCGGAGTAATCTTCTGGCTTTGCCACCAGCGGATTTATCCATTCTATAATGGCCGCATAACCTAAGCTCTCTTTATCATGAGGCAAGTAATTAGGCACTACCGCCAAAACGCTAAATCCTTCCTTAAGCTGAAAAGATAGGGTAGGGTCTTTCAATTCTCCATTAATTACCCTTTTAACATATTCCTCCACGCTCATCTCCTCAGCGTATTTAAAGTAGCCGTTCAAACGTCCGCCGGCACGGATCCGCAGGAGCCCCAGCCTCTGGGTCAGGTCTCTACGAGCCTGGTAAATCTTTTTTCCAACGCCTCTCCTCTGCATGGACGGGTGCACCATGACTTCAGCCCCGTAGAGCGTCCTGCCCTTGGGGTTGTGGTTGGTAAACATCCCGTTACCGGTGAATTCACGCCAGCTACCCTTTATGTCATAATCATCCCAGAGTATGATCAGGCTGGCGGCCATTCCCACTATTCTCCCGGATTTCGATTCAACCGCCACTAGTTGTCCCTGGGGAAATACCCTCAGGTGAGATTCCAGATGCCTTTCCGCCCAGGGAGGAAAATCAGGATAGACCTTTAGCGACATTTCCAGGATTTCCCGGAAGTCTACAGGCCTGGTATTCCTGACTATGATTCCCGTACTATCCCCGGTCATAGGAAAATAACCTCTGGTTTCGAGATGATCTCGGTAGTACGACGACTGTCGAGGAGAGGAAGAACGGTGCCGGAAGACCGGCTTTCCTGTATAGTCTTCAGGTTAAGCTCTCCGATTACCATCATCTCCAGGTTGGGATTTCCCTCGGCTAGAATGCCGTCTCGGGAGAAGGGAAAATCACTCGGGGTCAAAATGGATGCCTGGCCGTAATTCATATGGACAGCGGGAACCATAGGCAGCGAGCCTACCGTGCAGGACTGTATCACGTACATCTGATTCTCGATGGCACGGGCGTGAGAACAGTAACGCACCCTTAAAAACCCCTGGCGGTCATCGGTGCAACACGGCACGACCAGTATGTTTGCCCCCTCATGGGCCATAGCCCGGACGATCTCCGGAAACTCGACGTCGTAGCAGATGGCAATGGCCAGCCTGCCGAACTCGGTATCAAAAACCTTAAGGTTTGAGCGGGGAGACACCTTCCATTCCTCAGACTCGAACCGGGTCATGTGCAATTTGCCCTGGACACCGAACCCTCCCGAAGGGCTGAAGAAAAAGGAATCGTTGTAAACAAATTCTATTCCATCATCCATCACCGGGATCGTTCCGGCCACGATGTAGATGTTGTTCTTACGTGCTAACGCACTCATAAGGTCGATAAAACGCGGAACCTGGCTGGCCAAGTCACGAATCTGTTCATTCATCGGCCTCTTCACATTCCCCAGTGTCAGCAACTGTACTGTGAAGTACTCCGGGAAGACCATCAGATGGCAGTCATAATCCCCGGCAGTTTCGACCAGTGCCTCTACCTGGTCACGGAACTGGTCGAAGGTTTGTACCGGGCGGATGTAGTACTGAAGCGAGGCGACTCGAATCCGTTCCATATTCCCTCCTTTTTACTAGTTTGTGTATTTCCATTTGCCTCTCACGGCCTGAACGAAGTTAAAGAATATTAATCCAATCGAGACATACGCGACTAATATCAAATTCTATCACCCTAAACCACTGAAACCAAAATATAGTTGACATGAATGATAAGATTTCACATCATTCTCTTCTGCATGAATAAATAAACAAGAGGGATATCATGACTAACCCCTTACCCCCTGGCCCTAGAGGTAGGCCGCTGGTCGGCTCACTCCTTAGTTTTTACGGTGATATGCTCGGTTTCCTTAACAGGATGGCCGAGGAATATGGGGATATTTCTCATTTCCGGATCGGCCCCCGGAACGCATTTTTACTTAATCATCCGGACCTAATCAAGGATGTCCTGGTGACCCATCATCGCAATTTTCTGAAAAGCCGGGCGCTGGAGAGAGCTAAGCTAGTACTCGGAAATGGGCTTCTAACCAGTGAAAGGGAGTTTCATCTTCGCCAGCGCCGTATTATTCAACCCGCATTTCATCACCATAGGGTTTCTTCTTATGGCAAAGTCATGGTTGAATATGCCTCGCGTATGGAAAGGCATTGGCAAGAAGGAATGACTGTTGACGTTGATAACGAGATGATGCGGCTCACGCTGGCGATAGTGGCGAAGACGCTTTTTGACGCCGATGTAGAATCGGAAGCCGAGGATATTGGTAAGACCATAACTGTTATTATCGAAATGTTCCCCCGTACCTTGCTCCCGTTTTCTGAAATTCTGGACAGGCTACCCCTTCCCAGCACGCGCCGTTTTGAAAGAGCGCGGGAAAGGCTTGATTCCATTATCTACAGTATGATCGAGGAAAGGAGGGTAAAAGGAGAAGACCGGGGCGATCTTCTTTCCATGTTGCTCATGGCCCAGGACGAGGAAAGCAATGGAAAGGGGATGACAGATTTGCAGGTTAGAGACGAAGCTATGACCCTTTTTCTGGCAGGACACGAAACTATCGCAAATGCCCTTACCTGGACATGGTATTTGCTCTCCCAACATCCGGAGGTAGAAAACCGCCTTCACCATGAGTTAGATAAAGTTTTGGGAGGTCGTTTACCGGTAGTGGAAGATATGGATCGACTTTCTTACACCCGAATGGTGTTTGCCGAAGCCATGCGCCTTTTTCCGCCGGTATGGGCGGTAGCCCGTCGAGCGATTGATGATTATGAAGTAGATGGATATAAGGTGCCCAAAGACAGTTTTATCTTCATGAGCCAGTACGTCATGCACCGGGACTGGCGCTTCTACCCGGACCCGCTTCGATTCGACCCGGGACGTTTTACTCTGGAACTCCAGGCTTCACGCCCGCAATTCGCCTACTTCCCCTTTGGAGGAGGGCCTAGACGATGTATTGGCGAGCCTTTTGCCTGGATGGAAGGGATGCTCGTACTGGCCACGGTAGCTCGCAGATGGAGAATGCGCCTTGTGCCCGGACATCCTGTAGAGCTAAAACCACTCATCACCCTAAGGCCTAAATACGGTATGCGGATGATATTGGAGAGAAGATGAGAAGACAACCCAATCGCATCTAGAGTTATTGTCCTTAGATAGTGTTGTTGAAGGGCAAAAAGAACTTTAATTAGGTTTGGCCATGGGCTTAGTATACTAGAAGTGTAGGAACGCTTGCTTGCGTTCCTACACCGACAACTTAGGAGGAGAATCATGATAACGGTCTATCCGGATTGTTGTAGTCTGTTATTGACTTCACCATGGTCTGCGTGCAAGCCGCATTCCTTATCCGAGTCTCTTTCCCACCACCAGCGGCCTGCTCTCAGGTCCTCGCCCGGTTTGACCGCGCGGGTGCACGGCTCGCAGCCGATGCTGGGATAACCCTTGTCGTGGAGTTTATTGTAGGGGATATCATTTGACCGGATATAATCCCAAACCTGCTCCCAGCTCCATTCGATTATCGGATTCACCTTCAAGATACCGCCAAACTGCTCGTCAATCTCAAACTTCCTAGCCCCCGCCCGGTTCTGGGTTTGATCGGCCCTGATGCCGGTTAGCCAGCCCTCCAGGGTTGACAGCATCCTTTTTAGCGGATGCACTTTTCTTATGCCGCAGCAAAGCATTCTGTTCTCTTTTCCCCGGTAGAAGAGGTTCATTCCGTGGATTCTTACCATCTGTTCCACTTCGTCCCGGTTGGGGAACATAATCTCCACTTTGATCTTGTATTTTCTTCTAACCTCATCTATTACATCGTATGTTTCCTGGTTAAGCCGCCCGGTATCCAGGGTGAATATTCTGGCTTCCGGATTTATTTTTGCCAGCATATCGATTAACACCACGTCTTCCGCCCCGAAACTCGAAGCGAATGCAACCTTCGGATGTAAATTAGAGAGCGTCCACTTGATCACGTCTTGCGGACTTTTGCTTTCAAATTCCTTATTTAACTTGTCTACCTGTATCTGGTTGAATCTCATTTTACCTCCTCCAATGGTTCTAGTTCACTCTCAAGAAATTTATTCATTCACTATATGCTTCCATCAAAATCCTTCCAACCTCCGGTCTGGTAAATTCGATGGGAAGGTCCTGTTTGTTTCTAAGCAGTTCTCTAACCTTAGTTCCACTTAAATGGGCGTGAAACTCCGAAGGATGGGGGCACGTTTTAGTCGTAGCCATGCCATTACATTTTCGGCAATAAAAAGAATGGTCAAAAAATAATGGGGTTATTCCTATCTCCTCGGGCTTGAATTCGTCGAATATCTTGTGCGCGTCGTATGTGCCGTAATAATTGCCGACGCCGGCATGGTCTCTTCCTACGATAAAGTGTGTACACCCATAGTTCTTCCTGACCACAGCGTGAAAAATCGCCTCTCTCGGTCCCGCATATCTCATTGCTGCCGGAAGGACCGAAAGGATCACCCTGTCTTTGGGATAATAGTTCTCTATGAGCACTTGATAACACTTCATTCTAACATCAGCGGGAATATCATCGCTTTTGGTTTCGCCCACTATGGGATGAATTAAAAGGCCGTCAACCATCTCCAGGGCACACTTTTGTAGATATTCATGCGCCCTGTGAATAGGGTTTCTTGTCTGAAAAGCAACCACCCTTCTCCATCCCCTCTCTCTGAAAAGCATCCTGGTTTGAGCCGGGTCAAATCTGTAATTCGGGAATTCAACGTCCGGCGGCCTATTTATGAGGCTAATCTTTCCGCCAAGGAGCACATCTCCCTGTCTATAAATCACGTTGACACCGGGATGCGCCTCGTCCGTAGTCCTATAGACCTTCTCCGCCTCATTTTTCTTGTCATAAGAATACTTTTCCTGAAGATGCAAGACGGCTAAAAGGTTTTCGGACTCATCATAAAGCGATATGTCTTCTCCTTCCCGGAGTTCTTTCGACTGCTCAGAGGTTACCGGGAGCGTAATGGGTATGCTCCAGGCAAGCCCGTTTTTCAGCCTCATGTTATCCACTACACTTTCGTAATCATCCTTTCCCATGAACCCTTCATTCGGGCTCATCGCTCCGTTTGAGATGAGTTCTAGGTCAGAGACCACCCGTGGAGAGACAATGATCTTTTTAAGGCTCTTAGATTTTTTTATCCATTCTTCCCTTTCTTCCCCTTTTAGTATCCTATTCACCAGTTCCCCCCCATGTGGGGAAATAGTTCCTACCATGTCGACCGATTCTCCTTATTGACTAAAAGTTTTTGCCAATCATTGCTGATACGTTGTAGTTAAAATAAAGCGAGGATAGCCCATAACTTATGGCCACGGCGAAAAATGGTACTATAAACCAAAAAAACGCAATCCTGAGCACATGCTTATTTTGGGCCGTTAATGAGAAGCCTTGATTTGCGCATGAAAAACCTATTATACCTGAGGTTACGATTTCTGCTAATGAGACCGGTATTCCGAAGATGGAAGCGATCAGTATAAGGGTCGCCGCGGTAAACTCGACTGATATTGCCCTCAACACACATATCTCGGTAATCTCTTTGCCTACGGTTTCAAGAACCCTTCCCCCCAGAAGTATAGCCCCCACTCCCATGCCCAGGCCAGCCAGCACCGCGCCGACGGATGGGCTTAAAAGCCCCATGCCTACCAGCGGGCCGACGGAATTGGCTGCATTATTGGCACCGGCAGAAAAAGCAACATAACACCCGGATAAGGTCAGTAGCAGGGTTAATATTCTCCTTATACTCTCCTCGGAGAAACGATTGGTAAGAAGCCTTAGCGTCCTAAAATATAAGTACCTGCCTATAAGATAATTCAAAAACCAGGCCGCAAACGGGGTGACCACCCACCAGGTGACGATCTCGAAAAATTTCCTGCCATTTAATGAACTTGCATATAAACCTACGCCGGCTACGGCGCATACTATTGCGTGGGTCGTGGCCACTGGCACCCTCACAATATTCGCCCAGGAAATAAAGAATATCGCGATTAGCAGGATTATGAGCACAAGCCCCAGGTGGGAGGAAAGTACCGATTGGGGAACGAGGCCATTTCCAAGTGTTTTTACTACCGGTGCTCCGGCTACAAAAGCGCCGAGAAGGGCAAAGATGGCTATTAATACCACAGCCTCTCTTTTTGAACGCGCCCCGGCTCCATAAGCCGTCGCCATGGATGCTGCAGAATTATTTGCCCCTATGTTCAGGGCTAAGAAGGTAGAAAGAACGATGGCAATGGGAACAATAATCTCCACGTACTAGGTCTCCTTGAATGCATGACAACTCACCGGCCTCCAAATTAGCCTTAATACTTTGGCAAGGGTAATGCCAGGTGTAAAAATCGTTTTCTTTTGGACAGTTACAACTATGGACTAGGCATTTTCTTGATTATATACTAAACAAACTGTATATTTCTGTGACAATTTGGAGATTATAGAGATGAAGGGAAAGGTTATACTCTTAACCAAAGATTCGAGACTGGTGAGGGAACTCGAACGTGTACTTTCGGGCAAAGCCGAGCTTATCCCGCATGGGGATTTGGACAATGTGCCTGCTGGGGATGTCATATTCCTAGACGTGGATAGCTTGAGCATCAGCGGGCTCAACAAGCTAAAGAACGAATCATTTGTGATAATACTCACCTCTCAAAAGAGCTCCAGATACTTAATCGAGTCCATGACCTTCGGGGCTTTTGACTGCATTATCAGACCTCTTGAGCAATCAAAGGTTCTGGACTCACTCGACCGTGCCTTGGGCCTGAAATCCGAAATAAAGGGTAAGCTGATTCAATTTCCCGGGGAAATAGAGGGAAGCGGTGTAACTTGCGCAATAGTTGGAAACTCGCCGATGCTCCAGGAGGTATGCAAGGTAATAGGCCAGATCGGGAGGGTCGACGTGCCGGTGCTCATAACCGGAGAGAGCGGAACGGGTAAGGACCTGGTGGCGGAATCAATCTGGAAGGTCAGCACCAGGTGGGAGAAGCCTTTCGTGGTGATTAACTGTGCGGCAATACCGGAGACCCTTCTGGAAGCAGAGCTGTTTGGGCATGAGCGGGGGGCATTCACCGGGGCAAACGTTTCCCGGATGGGAAAGTTTGAAGAAGCGGACGGCGGCATAATATTCCTAGACGAAATCGGAGATATGTCCCTTCCCCTCCAGGCAAAGGTGCTCCGTGTTCTTCAAAATGGAACTTTCACCCGGCTTGGGGACAACAAGGAGGTTAAAGTAAACATACGGGTAATAGCCGCGACCAACAAGGACCTGGAGGAGCTAGTCCGCGAGGGGAAATTCAGGGATGATCTTTACTTCCGCATCAATGTAGTGAGGATACACCTACCCGCACTCAGCGAGAGAAAGGAGGATATCCCCCTTTTGATGGAGTGTTTTACCCGGCGATACAGCACTCAAGTCGGAAAAGAGATAAAGGGAGCGACAAAGGAATTCCTTGATAAGCTCATCGAATACGACTGGCCCGGTAACGTGAGGGAGCTCGAAAACACGGTGAGAAAGGCGATTGCTTTCGCCAAGACCCCTTACCTTACCTCGTACGACCTGGACCTGCATAAGGCCCCACCTTCTTTTTCCGGGCCAAAAGACATTTCATTTACGCACCCGCTTCGAAACTCGGTGAGAAACCTTCTTAACTCAAGAAGGACGAATGGAAACGTGTATAGCCATATACTGAAGGAAGCCGAAAGGATTCTCCTGGAAGAGGCGCTTAACTCGAGTGGATGGAACCGGTCTAAAGCGGCCAGGCTCCTCGGCATAAACCGACTCACCCTTCGAAGAAAGCTAGAAGAGTATGGTTTGACCTTTCCCAAAAGCCCAACTTAGTTCTTCAAAGGACCTGTTTTTATAGAAGGCTCAGGCGCTGGCGGAGTTGCGTTTGGGCAAATACTCGACCACAATGCCCTTTATTTCTTCCTGAATCTCGTTAATGTCCCTTGCGGCGTTCACTACCTTTACCCTATCCGGCTCCTTTTGGGCTATGTACATGTAGCCCTGCCTTATTCGCTCGTGGAATTCGAGCGGCTCCAGGTCCATTTTGGTTTTTCCTTCTCTCTTCTCCAGTCGGGATAGACCAAGTCTCACCGGAAGGTTGAAAAGTAAAGTAAGACGTGGCTGTAAATCGAGCGCGGAAGCCTTTGCCAGCCTCTTGACCAGGTCTAAGTCTAGCCTTCTTCCATAACCTTGATACACCACCGTCGAGTCCGCAAATCGGTCACAAATTACGATTTCACCCTCTTTGAGTTTTGGTTTTATCAAATCCCTTACGTGCTGTGCCCGGTCTGCGCAGAAGAGACATAGCTCGGCCAACGGGTCTAAATCCAGGTCCTTCTCCTCGAGGAGCATCCTGCGAATAAGTCTCCCTAGCGCGCCCCATCCTGGTTCTCTGGTAAGCGTTACCTTATACCCTTTCTCCACAAGAAAATCTCGAAGAAGTTCGGCTTGGGTGGTTTTCCCGCTTCCCTCTACACCCTCAAATGTGATGAACACTGCTCCCTACTCCTTAAAAATCATTCGAAGGTTAAAATTTTATTGCCCCGTTGCTGAAATCCTACCATAAGAGTTAATGAGTAGTAAAGGTAGATCCAAACTGATTAAAATCATAGATTCATACCCATTGATTTTCGGAGAGCGATTAATTCTCTCTCCTTGATATATCTCCACCGGCCCAGGGGGAGTTTGCCCAGCTTTATCGGCCCCTCCGCAATCCTCCTTAACCTCAGGACCGGGTGGCCAAAATTTGAAAGAAATCTCTTGACTAGATGCTTCCTTCCCTCATGGAACGTTATCTCCAGGACGCTGTTCTCATTCTCATGTTTTATTATTCTCACGGAGTCCGGAATTGCACTGCCGTCTTCGAGACGGGCTCCGCTAATCATTTTTTCGAGCGTATCTTTCCTGACTGTCCCTCTGACTAGGGCGATATAAACTTTGGGCAATTTATATCGGGGATGAATTATTCTGTTGGCCAGTTCTCCGTCGTTTGTGAGAATCAAAAGCCCCTCGGTATCGTAGTCCAGCCTTCCCACGGGATAAACCCTCTCCGGGATATCATTGATTAGTTCTTCGATAGTTTTCTTCCCGCCCTCGTCCTTTCCCAGGGCGGTTAGATAAAGGCGGGGCTTATTAAGAATCACATACCTTTTTTTCTCTGGCATTACCACCTTGCCAAGAACTTCAATTTTGTCTCTTTCCGTATCGACCTCCTGCCCGAGCTGATTTACTACAAGACCATTTACTTTTACCATTCCTTTCCTTATGAGTTCATCCGCCTTCCTCCTTGAGGAAACGCCACACATAGAAAGGTATCGATTTAGCCTGACCATCATCTTTTGACCCACGCTAAGACGGTAATCATGTTAATAAGAATAGAGACGCATTGCAATGCGTCTCTACTTAATTTACGAGAGTAAAGCTCATGAGATGACAGCCAAAAGCGATGTGCTTTAGGAATGACCGAGAAGGTTTATGTAGGGAACGCAGACCTGCGTTCCCTAAAAAATAAATTCGGTGAATGAACCACCTGCAGCTTGCTGCAGGGTATCCGAAAATTTCCCCTCCCTTGATGGGAGGGGATGAAGGGGAGTGGTAAATCACCCCCACCTTAATCCTCCCCCATCGAGGGGGAGGATGGATAAGGTAACCCTGCGGCAAGCCACAGGGAATTTTCAAGTTAAATTACCAGACCGATGAGAGGAAATTTGAGCCTTCTCTACTTACCGGCCGCCGCCTTTACTCTTTCCGCTTCTCTTGCATTAATAGTTGCCAACGTATCCATGGCAATCCCTGTATGGGCGTAACATGCTCCCGCTCCCATGACCATAGCCACGTTTATAGCCTCGGCCATCTTCGCTTTGGATACACCGAAGCTGAGGGCATCTTTCACGCAACCCCTTATGCAGTACGGGCATTTGGTCAGGTGGGCACAGGCAAGCCCGATGAGGCCTCTTTTCATCTCCTTGCTGAGCGCCCCGTCGGCGAAGACCCTCTTGTGGAATTCCATGAACGGCTTTGACAAATTTTCTCCACTCGAGTCCTTGAAGTGATTGATCTCATGGGTGATGTCCTTTTTGAAGAAATGTCCCTCGGTAAGAGGAATGCCGTCTTCAATCGCGTCCACCGCCTCGAAGGCTATGCTGGAGAAGGCGTAGGGGGCGCCCATGGCAAAACGCATCGCCACGTAAATTGCTTCTACAATCTCTTCGTCGGTTGCCCCGTTCTTCTTGGATGTCATCACCCGGCCCCTTATGCAATATGGGCATCTAGTGATATGGGCGCAGGCAACGGCTATGGTCTCCTTCTCTTTTTTGCTCAACGCACCGTCCGCAAAAACGCTGTTATGAAAATCCATCCATGCCTGATTGAGCTCCGGATTGATCTTCTTGAGAAGGCCTATGTCCTGAGATATATCTTTCTTGAATAGATATTCCGTCATCTTTTAAAACCTCCTATGTGGTATTTTTTTATACACGTCATGGACATATATCGCTTATTTCTTCTATGCCGCTTCTAATAACTTCAGTACAGACTGGGCTCCTTTGGCCAGGGGGTCGAGTGTCTTATAGGTTTTAACCATCATAATTGCCCCTTCCAGTTGGGAGAGAATCAATCCTGCGGTAAGGGCAGGATTCAGGTCACTCCTAAAATCACCATTCTCAACCCCCTCCCTTATACAATTTTCTAGCGTTCTCTCCCACCTCTCGAAGAAGAGGCCCAGCCTTTTTCTGAATTTTTCGTTTACATCGCTCATCTCTATAGCCAGGTTCCCAAACGGACAGCCGGCCCTACACTTAAGACTATGATGAAAAGCCTTCACTCGCTCGTAGAATTTATGAAGCCTTTTCTTGGGAGAAAGAGTAACATCTCGGAGAGTTGTGTAGATTACGTCCGATTCAAATTCTTCTATTCTAAGATCCAGTACCTTGAGAGCCAGTTCCTCTTTACTTTTAAAGTGATAATAGAAGTTACTTTTTTTTACTCCGCTCCGCTCCAGTATCTCATCGACGGAAGTCTGCTGGTATCCCTTCTTGTGGAACAAATCTGAGGCAACCTTTATTATTTTCTCCTTGTTTTTTTTCACTTTTACAAATCTCCTAGTTAGTACTGACTGGTTAGTCCTAATTATAGCTAAATTCGTAAAATGTTGTCAAGGGTGGGGCACATTCTATGTTCTGACCCATATAAGTTGGAGAATTTCAAAGAATGATCGATACTCCGTGCTGATTAATCATGGTAGTCGAATAATTTAATCGAGCACGTATGGATGTTGTAGAGATAAGCCATCGCCTGTCTCTACTGGTTTTCGCAAATGCTGAATAAAATCTCATTCCTGGAGATTACATACAGGTCCATTAGTCTAAATCTATCTTTGGGTCAAACCGTATTCAGCGTTGACAGTCAAAATGCTAAGATGTATTGTGTTTTGAGGACATGAGTAAATATAAATCTTGGTTTCAGTGTATAAATGAGGAGTGCGGGGAAACTTATCAGTTAAACGAGATAATATATCGCTGTAGGAAATGTGGAAACCTGCTCGAGGTAATGCACGACCTGGAGACACTCCGGGAAAAAACGGCCGAGGAATGGAAAGAGCTTTTTGACAACCGTTACCGCCGCCAAGTCTGGCCTTACGGAAGCTCGGTCTGGGGGAAAAAGGAATGGGTGTGTCCCTATGTGGAGGATGAGAACGTCGTGTCGATGTACGAGGGGGCGACCAATCTCTTCTGGGCAGAGAGGTTCGGAAAACAGGTCGGTATTGAGGACCTGTGGATTAAGATGTGCGGGAACAGCCACACCGGGTCCTTCAAGGATTTGGGAATGACGGTGCTGGTGTCGGTCGTAAAACAGATGATTGCGGATGGCGTAGACATTCCGGCAGTTGCTTGCGCCTCTACTGGAGACACTTCGGCTGCGCTTGCCGCCTACTGTGCCGCCGCCGGTATAAGGTCTATCGTTTTTCTTCCCAGAAACAAGGTATCGGTCGCCCAACTGGTTCAGCCTATTTCCAATGGTGCATTAGTGCTATCCCTGGATACCGATTTCGACGGCTGCATGGAAATGGTCCAAAGAATTTGTACGGAGCACAATATATATCTGGCAAATTCGATGAACTCTCTTCGTATCGAGGGTCAGAAAACGGTAAGCATAGAGCTCTGCCAGCAGTTCGACTGGGAGGTGCCCGACTGGGTGATCATCCCTGGGGGGAACCTGGGGAACGTGTCCGCCTTGGGGAAGGGCTTTCTCATAATGTACGAACTTGGGTTGATAGACAGACTACCCCGAATAGTGTGCGCTCAAGCCCAGAGGGCAAATCCGCTTTATCTCAGCTATCTAAAGGGTTTTCAGGAGTTTCACCCGGTAAAGGCGGAGAGAACACTGGCCAGTGCCATACAAATAGGAAACCCGGTGAGCATAAACAAGGCCATAAAGATCCTGAAGATGTTTGACGGTATAGTGGAGCAGGCGAGCGAGGAGGAGCTCTCGAACGCCGCCGCGCTCGTGGACAGGACCGGAACCTTCAACTGTCCCCATACCGGGGTGGCGATTGCCGTTTTCTTGAAGCTTCTGGAGAGAAGAGTTTTTAATCCTACGGACCGAGTAGTTATAATTTCTACCGCGCATGGACTCAAATTCGTCGAATTTAAAATCGGATACCATCAAGGTACTCTCGACGGCGTCTCATCGAAATACGCCAATATTCCGGTTGAACTTCCTCCTGACCTGAGTGCGGTGAAAGAGGCTATATTCGAGAATATTAGGGAGGTCGCGTAGTTAAAGCGAATTAAGGAATTCGAGTAAGACCCGATTAAAATCGTCCGGTTTTTCCTGCATCATAAAGTGCCCCACGCCGTTTATCACGTGAAGCTTTGAATTAGAAATCTTCTGGCTCAGATATTCCCCATATTTTACTGGAGTTAGTATGTCTTCTTCTCCAGAAATTATGAGCGTAGGGACTTTAATTTCTCCAAGCTCGTTCATGATGTCGAATTCGTCACAGGCCATCAGGTCCCAGTAGGAGACATCTTGGTTGGTACGGCGAAGACCCTCTCTAAACCTTGTCTTGAGCTCCTCCGGTGAAGAACCGGCAAAGGCGCGTGTAGGGGCTACCTCGCAGAATATTTCGTAATTGTTTTTTACGGCCGATAGGGTCTCTTTGGCCACTCGAAGCCTTGCCCCTGTAGCCACAAGAACACAGGCTAAGACGCTCTCCGGATAGTCAACCGCAAAAACCTGTGCTATGCCTCCGCCCATGGAATGGCCTACCAGGATGAGTTTCTCCAGGCTCAAGGTATTGGTGAAGTCTTTCACAAAGTCCGTGTATTCGGTGATGCTTCTGTAGCCTTTCCCCTCGGATTTGCCGTGTCCGGGAAGGTCTATTATGAGAAGATTAAACCGGGGATGGCTTCTAAGGATATCAACCTGATATTCCCACGTGGCAGTGCTCTGCCCCGCTCCATGAATCATGAAAACAGTGGGGCGAGATTTTGTGAAATTATCCCCAGAGACGTAATTTATCTTTAACCCTCGTACCGAAATGTACGGCATAACTCCTGATATCGTAGAGACGCCATTAATGGTGTCTCAATTGTAAATTTATTATTCTTTTGGCTGTAATTCTGAGGAGCAAAGCGACGAAGAATCTATTTCTTCTTGTAGGATGGTGGTTCTTCGCCTTGGGCTCCAGAATGCAATTCCTCCATAAATCAAGTTATTAATTTCTTCACAAACAAATCATACTTTTCCTGGCTAAGACCCAATATCTTTATGATTTTGAGTCTCGATTTCTGTCCGCTCATTATCTCCACCCTTGATTTTGAGATTCCAAATTCCCCGGCGATGATTTCCCTTACCCTCTCGTTTGCTTTTCCGCCTTCAGGAGGGGCAGTAATCCTTATTTTTATTCTTCCGCTCTGATAAGCGGTTATCTCGTCACGAGATGACTTCGGTTGAACCTGGACTTCGATGGTAATAGTGGATTCTTCTTTTGAATCTGCCATTAATATCCCTTGCTTTAATAATGTAGAGACGCATGGCCATGCGTCTTTACGGACCTAAAAGTTCCCCGATTTTATCCTGGCTCCCAGCTCCGACAGGCTTCCCACCAGAAACGTATCCAGAAAATATATTGCCACGAAAACCAAAATCGGAGAGAGGTCTATTCCACCTAGTGGCGGTATGACCCTCCTTGCATGTCTAAGCACCGGCTCCGTGGCTTTATAAAGAAAACTCACTATGGGGTTATACGGGTCCGGGTTTACCCAGGAAATAACTACCCTTATGATTATGATCCACATGTAGATGTACAGTATGTAATGCAGTGCTAGAGCTATGGCCATGACGAAATTCCCAAGAATGAACATTACTTTCCTCCCTTGGATAGTTCTTTTGAGCGTCGGGTAGCGGACTCGACGGCGGAGATTACGCTACCTCTTAATCCATGTACCTCTAGTTCTTTTATCCCTTCTATGGTCGTACCTCCGGGGGATGAAACCTTGTCCTTAAGCTCGGCGGGGTGAATGCCGCTTTCGAGCACCATTTTGGCGGTTCCGTAGACGGTCTGGGCAGCCAGGTTAAGGGCCATATCTCTGGAAAGCCCCATTTTGACGCCGCCGTCGGAGAGCGCCTCTATGAACATAGCCACATAGGCCGGGCCACTGCCGCTAAGACCGGTAACTGCGTCTAATAGTTCCTCATTCTCAATAATGTGGACGACCCCTATGGATTGGAAGATGTTCTTAATCTTCTCCCTTTCCTCTCTGGTTATTAGAGAATTACAATAGACTACCGAAGCCCCGGCGAGCACCAAGGCTGGCGTGTTGGGCATCACCCGGGCTATCTTTGTTTTCTTTTTTACAAACCGAGAGATAAAAGATGTGGTAATGCCTGCAGCAATGGAGATGAGAATCTTTCTGGAAGTTAGAAGTGTCTTTATCTCGTCGAGGACTACGCCGATCAAATTAGGCTTAACTGCTAGCACCACTAGGTCTGATGACTTAGCGACTTCAATATTATCTGGCGTGGTTTTGACTTCGTATTGAGACGATATGAAGTTTAGTCTTTCAGTTACTACATCGCTCATGATGATTTGGTCATTCTTGAACACATCCGACGACAAAAGTCCTTTCACCAGAGCCTCAGCCATATTACCAGCGCCTATGAAACCGATTTTCATCTGCATCCTCTCGCTAAATCAAATAGCAAATCACTAGCACCAAATCGCAAACAAATTCTAATTCCCAAATTTTAATAGTTTTGTGCTTGGAGATTGTTTGGAATTTGTGATTTGAGATTTGGAATTTAAATTGTATTTGTTCGTGTCCATTTGTGTTAATTCGTGGCTAAAATTGTTTCCTTGACCCAAAAATCGCTGTTCCAATCCTGACGATTGTTGCCCCTTCTTCGACGGCCACCTCAAAATCCCCGCTCATCCCCATGGAGAGTTCTTTGAGGCCTGGAAATCTGGGGTTGAGCCTGTCTCTAAGTTTTCTAAGCTGTATAAAATAGGGCCTTGCCATCTCCGGTTTGTCAAAATAGGGAGGCATGGTCATGAGTCCTTCTACGGTGATATGAGAAAACCTCCTCAGCTCTAACAGAAAGCTCTCCACCTGCTCCGGCCTGATTCCGCCCTTTGCCTCTTCCCCTCCGATGTTTATTTCGAGGAGAACCGGGACCTTTATCCCCAATTTTTCGGCCCTCTTGTTTATCTCTTCAGCAACCGAAAGGCTATCCAAAGAATGAATAAGCTCCACTCTACCCAAAATGTACTTAACTTTATTCTTCTGGAGACGGCCTATGAAATGCCATTTGATTTTTTTTTCTATTTCTTTTTCGACTATATCGTGCTTATGCCTAAGCTCCTGTGCGTAGTTTTCTCCAAATATATCAACACCGCATCTAGCCGCCTCCATTATCCTCTCCGGGTCAACTTCCTTGGTGACGGCGAGCAGCCTTATCTCCTCCGGGTTCCTTCCAGCCCTTCTAGCCGCCTTTTCAATTCTCTCTCGTATGATTTTTAGATTTTCGGCTATTTCCATATTCTTCAAACAACTTTAGAATTCCCAGTTTTGTGAGGGCGTCGACAAGCTGGGAAAGAGGAAGCCCTACGATATTGGTGTAAGAGCCTTTTATTTCCTCTATCATGAACGCTCCCACACCCTGAGCGCCGTATGCTCCCGCTTTATCCATCGGTTCGCCGGTTTTAATGTAACCTTCTATTTCCCATGGTGCAAGGGTTTTAATCCTGACCCTGCTCTCTGCAGTCTCCCTGTGCAGAATCTCCCTCTTTGGCTTTATGATGGAGAAGGCGGTAATGACCTGGTGCTCTCTCCCCGAAATCCTCTCCAGCATATATTTAGCCTCTTCTTTATTCCTGGGCTTGCCCAGCATTTCTTCATCCACAACTACAATTGTATCCGCACCAATTACAGCGCAATCGCTATCTAGACCCTGTGACACGGACAGAGGTTTTTCCGTTGAAACCCTGAGCGCAAAATCGGCCGGTGATTCGTCCTTGAGCGGAACTTCATCCACGAAAGGGGAAATAACCTCAAATTCTATTCCCAGTTTCGCGAGGAGTTCCTTTCTTCTGGGAGATGATGAGGCTAGGATTATCTTCTTATGCATTGTTGGCCTATAAATATAGCATAGTCATGAATTATGCTGCATTGCTGACTCTATTAGACGACATGCACAAACATTGTGAGGGAATGCCATAGCATGCTGACCCTATCTAGTTCTGGATTCCCGCTTCCGCGGGAATGACAAGTTGCTGTTTGGCTTCTTCAGAACGATTATGTAGTAGGGGCGACCCGCCGGGCCGCCCCTACCTATTCATGCTCATACGGAAACTTGAAAACCGCCGGGAGACTGAATAAAATCATTCCTACTT
>FWPU01007429.1_pt1 | contig 20212 bp, 19 predicted proteins | sample 2228361 | NCBI WGS metagenome assembly FWPU01 (sample SAMEA103939777, study PRJEB20133) | metagenome
GGCTTCCCAGTTCAGGCCCTCCCCTCCTTCGGGGAGCGGGGCCGGCTGGGGGACGTAGCCTTCCGGGGCAATGCCGGTAAAGACCGGCACGTTCGGTATCACCGCCGGAGGAGTGGCCGGGACGGGCCTCGGTCCGGCAGCCAGTGCGGGGATAAATCCGACCGGTTGTTCGACGAACTCAAAGTCGTAATCCCAGAGCAGGCGGCTGGTCAACGTGACGCTCGTATTGTAGAGAGTGTTCCACGGCAGTGTCACGTGCACCGGGCTGGGAATGAAGGAGATCGCTGCCCGAAGGGCAAAATCCTGCCGGGTGTCCTGACCGGCGACGATGTTGACCGTAGCCACGCCGGGGGCATAGTCCTGCATCGTGGCCGTGACCACGTGGGTGCCCGCATCCAGGTACATCTCGTAGTAGCCGGCGGCGTTGGTCTCGGTAAAGGTGCCGTCATCGGCGGTGACGGTGGCACCTTCCAACGGGAAGCCGTTATCATAGTCGGTGACATAACCCCAGAGCCGGCCGCGCGGGGTCAGGGAAAAGTCCAGGGTGGTCACGGTGTCGGTGTAGACGACGGTCGTCTGGACGTCCGTGGTATAGTATGGGTGCGATGCTGTGACGGTAAAGTCGCCCTGGGGGACGGTCATCGTATAGTAGCCGGTGGCGTCGGTCTGGCGTGTCCAGGCCCCGCCCTGGGTGCGGACGGCGGTGATGGTGGCATCCTCGATGGGCTGGCCAGTGATGCTATCGGTCACGTGGCCGTCCAGCCATCCCTGGCCGGTGCAGAGGGCGAGGATGCCGTTGACGGCCTCCACGGCGTCGATGGTGCCATAGCCCCAGTCGTTGTTGGGGCCGGTGGTATAGTCGCCGCCGCAGTTGGAGCCGCCCTGACCGGTAAGGGGCGCGGCCGTGGCTTTGATGATGTCATAAGTCTCCTCGACCATGCCCTGAAAGGCCGGACAGGCTGACCACATCAGCCCGATCAGGCCGGTGGCGTGGGGGCCGGCCATGGAGGTGCCGCTCCAGCCCCCCTGGTAGCTGCCGCCTGGCACCGACGAGCGAATGTTCTCGCCGGGGGCCATGATGTCGGGGAAGTAGTAACCGGGATCGAGTATGGAGGGGCCACGGCTGGAAAAACCGGTGATCGTCCCCGGGAAGGGGTTGGCATGGTTGACCGATCCGGTGGTCAGGACTTCGTAGTAGTCGCCTGGAGAGCGCAGGGTCTGGCAACCCGGGCCTTCGTTGCCGGCAGAGACCTCGACGGCCGTGCCGGCGGCCTGGAGGTTGTTGATGGCCGTGCGGAAGGCGTTATAGCCGCCGCCCCAGTAGCCCCAGGAGTTGTTGACGGCATCGGGGGCCAGGGCCGGGTTAGGGTTCTGGTGGTTCAGGTCCCAGGGAGCCAGATCCCACTCGAAGCATTCCAGGAACCAGGAGTCCTGGCCGTAGCCGCCGTCGTCCATATTCTTGCAATGGATGGTCTGGGCACCGGGGGCCATGCCGATCTGGTTCGTGCCGCCATCATCGCCGACCATCGTGCCGGTCGTGTGGGTGCCATGGCCGTGGCCGTCGTAGGGGTCGGTCGGGTAGGTTCCGGTGGCATCCCACCAGTTATAGTTATGGTTTTCCGAGGAGCAGGTGGGTGGGTTGAGGCAGCCTCGGTAGTGGGGGGCGATAGCCGGGTGGTCTTCATCCAGGCCGGTGTCGTTACCGGCCAACACCGTGCCCTGGCCGGTGTAGCCCATCGCCCAGACCTGGTCGGCCTTGACGAAGGAGATATTGGGCTCCACGGCGTTGGGTTGGGGCGCAGAAAGCGCGTTGCGGGTCTCGTTCGGGTCAATGGCCAGGAAGCGGTGGTCGGCGGTGATGCGGGCCACCTCCGGCCGGCGGGCCAGGCTCGCCAGAAGGTCCTTGTCCCCATCCTGGACCAGGATGGTGTTCACGATGTAGTAGGGTCGGTAAGCAACCCCCCGGGCATCCAGGAAGCGCCGCAGCGATGCCTGGGTGCGTTCGGCGGTGGCCCGCAACGTCTCATAGACGTAGGTGCGCCTGGCCAGCCGGTCGGGGATGCGGGAGGCACCGCTCACATCGGCCTGTTCGGCCAGCCAGAGGAAGAAATCGGTCCGCCCTTGGGCGTCGAGTTCCTGGAGAACCAGGGGCTCGACCTTGTCCAGAAAGTCCTGCTCTACCGGCCGCGCCAGGGCGGAGAAGGGCAGCAGCGAAAGGAGCAGGCCCAGCGTTCCCAGAAAGGAAACGGTTCTTCTCCAGTTCACGGTACTTCTCCTTGGGAGAAGGCCTCCGCACCGAAGACAAGGAGACCCTCCGGCGGAGGCCGGTGGACGGACAGCATATTTTCCTGTTGCACCTCCTTTGGGACATACAAAGAAGCCGTCAAGCCCGGGTTGGCAAGACAGGTCTTCTTGTACCGAAGAAGACAAAAAAAATTTTACTACATTAAACAGAGGTTGTCAAATGCCTGAAGAGGCAAGAAAGGCGGCTGCCCAGGCGTTATTGGGTTTGACAAAGTGGCCGAGCGTGATAAAATATATACTAATTGTGTGAAATATATGCCAATCGAAGGATTATGAGAATGGGCAAAGTTATGGCGACGGTAGAGCGGGTGGAACTCCGCCGGGATGTGACGATCTGGGGCTCCTATACCTGGGGCTATGCCGATGTAGGGGCCGACATCTATGTGGCCCTGGGGCTGGTGATCGGCGCGGCGCAGGGCGGCGCTCCGCTGGCCTTTGCCCTGGCCGGCCTGGTCTATATCCTCATCGGGTTGGCCTTTACCGAACTGGCCTCGGCTTACCCGGTGGCCGGCGGTGGGCACTATTATTCCCTGCGCGGGCTGGGCGATTTCTTCGGCTTCCTGGCCGGGGCCGCCCTCTTGCTCGACTATACCATTGACATCGCCCTCTTCGCCACGGCTTCTGCCGGCTACGTTAACTTCTTCCTGCCCTACCTGGGGATCGACATCAGCCGCTTTGCCGTATCGTGGGGGCCGTTCCACGACCTGAACCTCCTCTGGATGGGGGAGACTGTGGCCATGATCGGCGTCCTGCTGGCGTTGAACGTGCGCGGCATCCGTGAGTCCTCCCTGGTGAACGAGGTGATCGGGCTGGTGGACCTTCTCCTGGAGATGTCGATCGTCGTCTTTGGGTTTGTCCTGTCCTGGGAGCCGGACCTGCTCGTTCGCCAATTCCTGAACGAATTTCCCAGCCCCCAGCAATTTCTCTATGGCTTTTCGCTGTCAATCATTTCCTTTGTTGGGTTGGAAAGTATTTCCCAGGCTGCCCAGGAGACGCGCCGGCCGGCCACCGTGATTCCCCGTACCTCCATCGCCCTGATCTTTACCGTCTTTATCCTGGCGGTGAGTTTTTCTACCGTGGGTCTGGGCATCCTGCCCTGGCAGGGATTCCAAGCGCGCGAGGCGGACCCGATCGCCTACCTGGCCTCCCATATCCCCTACCTGGGCATCATGGCCGGCCCCTTTGCGGCCTTTATCGGGGCCACGATCCTCTTTATCTCGGCGAATACCGGCGTCATGGGGGATTCCCGGCTGGTTTTCTCGATGAGCCACTTCCGCCTGGTCAGCCCCTGGTTCGGATATGTCGACCCCCAACGCCGTACCCCCAAGAATGCCATCCTCGGCTTCGGCGGTATCGCCATGGCCCTCACGGTCGTCGCCTTCTTGACCGGGGAACTGGTGCTGGATACCCTGGCCAACCTTTATGCCTTTGGGGCCACCTTCGGCTATATTCTGGTCTACGTGTCCTTGATCTGGCTGCGCTTCGCCGATCCGTATTCTCCCCGCCCCTATAGGGTGCCGCTCAACCTGAAGTGGAAACGTCGGGACGGCGCGACGATCGAAATCCCCATCCTGGGCACCCTGGGATTGCTGGGCGTAGTCAGCATCTTTGTGGCCGTGTTGATTACGCACAGTATCGCCCGCATTGCGGGCCCGCTGTGGCTGCTTATCGGCAGCATCTACTACGTGATCTTTCGCTATCGCAGCGGACTGCCGATCCTGGGCAATGTGCGCCACGACTGGGACAAGGAACAGGTCGAGGTCCTGACGCAGGCCGAGGAGTTTGAATTGGTGGAGCAATACAAGCAGGCGCTGATCCGGCGCGACCGTGCGCGCGGTGTGCCCTCCCGTTGGGAAGAGGAGGTCTAGGTGGGCCGCCCGACTCTGCCACCGCCCGAACGGCTTACCACCCGCGACCTCCTGTATATCGCCCTGGGGTTTCTCATGGTCCCGCTGGGAGTGCTGGTGATCGTCCGCACCCTGGCCATCGCGCCGACGGTGCTCGGCGTCCTGGTGGGCGGGGCCATGCTGGCTCTGGGTCTGCATCGCCTCTGGCTGGCCGGAAGCCGCCTGCGATTACTCCGGCAGAGGAGAGGAAAGAGCCGATGAACCTGCCCATTTCCCCGACGCTGAATCCGATCGGCGTCGCCCTGCCTATTTCCCCGACGCTGAATCCAATCGGCATCGTCCTGGCTATGGTCTTTATCGCGGCGATGGGGCTGCTCTTCTTCTGGATGTTCCGGGTGCCGCCGCCGGTGCCCCATGAAGTGGCCGCCGTGCGGCGCTCGGTGGCGGCCATGCAGCGCATTCTGGTGCCGGTTTCGGGAAGGCTGGCTTCGGAGCGGGCCGTGGAACTGGCCTGCCGGCTGGGCGAGGCGCAAAAGGCCGAGATCATCCTGGTCTATGTGATCGAGGTCCCCTTTACCCTTTCCCTGAATACCCCGATGCCGGCCGAAGAGGCGCGGGGGCAGGAAGCGCTGAGCACGGCCCGCTTTATCGTCGAGCAGCACGGCCTGCCGGTGCGCACCCGGATCATTCCGCACCGCTACGCCTGGGACGGCATCCTGCGCCTGAGCCGCGAGGAGCGGGCCGACGCCATCGTGATGAGCGTGGGCCGGGGCGGACCGGGAGACGACGTACTGGGGCGCACGACGCAGGAGATCGTCCGCCGGGCCGAGTGCGAGGTGATTCTGGATCGAGTCGCCCGATGGGGAGGATAAGATGGTGATCGAACGCCGAGTTCGCCTGACCTATCCCCCACATCTTCTCGATCAGCCGCTCCTCTATCGGCTGATTCGGGAGTTTGATGTGCAGACCAACATCCTGGAGGCCCGCGTAACACCTCAGGAGGGCTGGCTGGTGTTGGCCGTGCGGGGGCCCCAGGAACGGGTCCTCCAGGGGCTGGGGTGGCTGGAAGCACAAGGGGTGCAGGTGGAAATATTGAGCGAAGTCAAGGAGGAACGATGAAGGTCATAGTTCTTGGCTGCGGACGACTGGGGGCCTCCCTGGCCCGTCGGCTGGTTTCGCAGGGACATGAGGTCACGGTGATAGACCAGGACGCGACGGCCCTGACTCATCTGGGGGACGACTTCCCCGGCCGGATGGTCGTAGGCACGGGGATTGACGAGGATGTACTGCGTCGGGCCGGCATTGAGGAAGCTGATGCCTTTGTGGCCGCGACCAACTGGGACAACACCAACGTCATGGCCGTCCAGGTGGCCCGGGAGATCTTTGGTGTGCCCCGGGCTGTCTGCCGGCTTTATGATCCCCTGCGGGAGGAATTTTACCGTTCTCTGGGGCTGGAGACGATCTGTCCCACCCTTTGGGGTGTCGAACGCATCGAGGAAATTCTGGGGAAAGCCCGGTGAGGGGGTAGAGATGTACATCGTTGTGATCGGCGGAGGCAAAGTCGGCTACTACCTGACGAAATCGCTCCTGGAAGAGGGGCAAGAGGTTCTCCTGGTCGAGAAAGACCCGCGCCGTTGGGCCGTGCTCAGCAAGGAGTTGGGCTCCACAGTCCTGGCTGGGGATGGCTGTGAGGTCTCGGTCCTGGAGCAGGCTGGAGCGGGTCGAGCCGAGGCAGTTGTCGCCGTGACCGGAGATGATGAGGACAACTTGGTCATCTGCCAGGTGGCCAAACACCGTTTCCGTGTTCCCCGGACCATTGCCCGCATCAACAACCCGAAGAACGAGAAAATCTTCCATAAACTGGGCATCGATGTCACCGTTTCCAGCACGGAAGTGATCCTTTCGCAGATCGAGCAGGTCATTCCCTCGGAATCGCTGGTGCACCTCCTGAGGTTGCGGGGGGTTGGGGTCAGTTTCGTGGAACTGGAGATACCGGCCGTCTCCCCGGCCCTGGGCCGGCCGCTCAAAGATTTGGGCATCCCGGATGACTGCATCTTTCCTCTGGTCATCCGTGGAGGAGGGGAAGCTGTCATTCCCTATGGCGAGACGGTGCTCCAGCCCGGAGATCGGGTGATTGCGGTGACCTCGGAACACAGCGAGGAAACGCTGCGCCGGATATTATTGGGCTAGGAACCTATCCGGAGACATGTGGCGTAATTGGCAAAAGCCACTACCTGTAGGGTTCTGAGATGAGCGGGACCACAACATCTTGTGCCTTTCGGCTCATACGCCACAAGTCTATTGAAATCCGTGTGGCAAAACTTGCGCACAATTTTTGTCATGATGTTATTCAATCTGTGAAGCCCAATAAAACGAAGAGGGGGACTTCCCGTAAAGCCGCCGGTAAACCCAGTACGAAGTGTAGATGCGCTCGATATAGTCTCGAGTCTCGGTAAAATCCACCGTCTCCACGAAAAGGTCCAGATCGTTTACCGGAATGACGAAGCCGGCCCAGCGTCTGGCATTTCCCGGCCCGCCGTTGTAGGCGGCCAATGCCGGGAGGGCCTGCCCGGAAAAGGCCTCCTGCTGTCGGCCCAGATACCAGGTCCCGAAGCGGATGCTCAGAAAGGGGCGGTAGAGGTCTTCCAACCGGAAGGGCGACCAGCCCAGTTGCTCGGCAATTCCCCGTCCGGTAGAAGGAATGACCTGGGTCAACCCCCGAGCCTCTGCCCAGGAGAGGGCATAACGGTCGAAGCGGCTCTCCTGACGCACCAGGGCGAAGAAGAGGAGGGGGTCGAGCCCATTTGAGCGGGCCTCGGTGACGATCAGGTGGGCATAGGGGACAGGATAGAGGAGACGAAGGAGGAAGACGGGGGCATCCTCTTCCTGGCAGCCGGACAGTTCCAGTAGCCTTTCGATGCAGGAAATGGAAAGTGCATAGAGGCCATGCTGGCGGAAGTAGAGGGTCAGGGCGTAGAGGGCCGGTCCGTAGAAGCGGAAGCGCTGGGTGAGCATGGCGAAAGGCTCGCGGGCCTCATCCGGCCGGCCCAGGTTCAGAAACTCCTCCCCCCGACGGAAAAGGGGGTCGTTCCGGACGACCTCCGGCAGTTCTGCGGAAACCGGCCGGCCGTAACGCAGGGAAAGCCATTCCTCGGCAGCGGATTGCTCCTCCGTCGCCGGCCGAAGCGCTGCTTCCTCCGCATAGGCCCCGAAGCCGGCCTCTCCCGAAAGCAGTTCCCGGGCGCGGGCAGCATAGTATCCCGTGCCGGTGGAGGCATCTTCCCATGCCCGGCGGGCCTCCTCACCGTAGCCAGCCCGCTCCAGGGCCAATCCCCTCCAGAGGGCAGCGCGGGGGGAGCACGGGCTTCCTGTACATCGTTCCCCACCCCACAGTGCGGCAGCCTCCAGGTAACGCCCCTGGCGGTAGCGCAACAGGCCCGCCCGGAAACGGGCCTCGGAGGCGTCCGGGTGGTCGGGGAACTGCCCCACCAGGGCCGTATATTCGGCCACAGCCTCGTCCAGGCGGCCCTCCGCTTCCAGAAGTTGTGCGGCCTGCCAGAAGGATTCCCGGGCAGCCTCAGTTTGGGGAAACGTTTCCTGCACCCGGCGGTACATTTCCACCGCCTCATCCGGAAGGTAGGCCTCTTTCAACAGGCGGGCCTGCTCCTCCAGCGGGCGGGGATCGGCCGGACGGGAACGGGCCAGGGCTTCCAGATCGGCCAGCGCCCCGGAGAGATCGCCCGAATCGGCGCGGGCCTGGGCCATTTCGTAGGGGAGTTCGGGAGTCCCCTTTTTCTGAAGCAGCGCCTCTGCAAAGTAGAATAGGGCTTCTTGGGCCCGGCCGGCCGCCCGGTAGGCCCGGGCCACGTTATAGGGGTCCACTTCGACACCGGCGGCCAGGAGGGCATCGGCAGCGCGGGCAGCAGCTCCGGTTGTGGGATAGGAGGAGAGGACTTCCTGCCAGCGAGCCCGGGCTTCATTCGGCCGGCCGGCTTCCCGGAGCGTTTCTCCCATCTGGTAAAGGATAGAGGCCCGATACCAAGGCTTGCGCGCCCGCACCAAGATGCGTGTGTAGCACTCCAGGGCCCGCTCATGGGCCGATAGCGCCCGGTACGCCCGGGCTGCTTCCTCCAGCATCCAGACCTGGTCGGAAAGGGGGCGGATGGGGGAGGCGGCTCGGAGGAACTCGCGGGCGGCACGCTCGTGATCTCCCAGCGTGCGGTAGCCATAGGCAATGCGCTCGGCCACAAGGTCGCCGAGGTCCGTTCCTCCTTCCCGGTAGAGGTGATAGAAATAGACGGCCCGTAGGGAGTCGCCGGCCTCTTGAAAACCCTCGCCCAGCAGGAAGTAGGCACGGTGGCGTACCTCCGGCGAGAGTACGTCCGGGGTGGGGGAAAGCACGGCCGTGGCCGAGAGGGGCCGGCCCATATTTAGGTAAGAACGGGCCAGGCCTAGGAGGGCCGCATCGGATTCCGGAGTGCCGGGAGCGGTGGTCAGGACCTCCTGGTAGAGAAGTGCGGCCCCTTCGTAATCGCCGTCGGCGGAGAGGGCTTTGGCGTGGAGGAGAAGGTCTTCGGGAGAAGCAGGAGCCGGCCGGTCGGGAAGCGGGAAGGGGGAAGGAGCAGCCGATGGCCAGGCCGGGAGAAAGGCCGGACCACAGGCCCCCAGGAGCAGGAGGACCGGTCCCAATCCCAGGAAGAGGCGCATCATCTTCGGAGAAGACACCATCCGCCTCCATACCGGATATCGCCTGTGCGATCCCCATTCTACCACAGGGAACCCAGGGCGTCCAGCGTTCTTGACAATCTGTCTAACCTGTGGCATATTTCCCTTATCAGGATAACCCAACTTTCTCCGGAGGTCATCATGGCGGAGGCAGAGATCGGCATCATCGGCGGTACCGGACTGTACCGGATGGCCGGCTTGGAAGAGGCCCGTGAGGTTACCGTGGAGACGCCTTTCGGTTCGCCCAGCGCTCCCATCGTCCTGGGGAGGTTGGAGGGACGGCGGGTGGCCTTCCTGGCCCGCCACGGCCACGGTCACCGCTTCATCCCCGGTGCGGTGCCGGTACAGGCCAACATCTATGCCCTGAAGGCGTTGGAGGTGGAACGGGTCATCTCCATAAGCGCCGTGGGCAGCATGCGGGAGGAGATACGCCCTCTGGACATCGTCATTCCTGACCAGTATGTAGACCGCACCTACGGCCGGCCGACGACCTTTTTCGGCCGGGGCATTGCTGTACACATCTCCTTCGACCGACCTACCTGTCCTCACCTCAGCCAGGTGCTTTACCGGGCGGCCGTTCAGGCCGGCGGGCGAGTCCACCAGGGCGGCACCTACATCTGCATCGAGGGGCCGGCCTTTTCTACCCAGGCCGAATCGCGCATCTACCGCCAGTGGGGGGTGGACGTCATCGGCATGACCGCTCTGCCCGAGGCCAAACTGGCCCGCGAAGCCGAACTCTGCTACGCTACCCTGGCCCTGGTGACCGATTACGACGTCTGGCATGAAAGCGAGGGGGCCGTCACCGTGGAGATGATTCTGGAGAACCTGCGCCGAAATACGGCTATGGCCCAGCAGGTCATCCGAAATGCCGTCCCGCTCCTGGACGGTCCCCGCGATTGCCCCTGCGCCAGCGCACTGAAGAACGCCATCGTCACCGCCCCCGAGGCTATGCCGGCCGAGGAAAAGGAGAGACTGGCCTTTCTGCTGAGGAAATACCTCTAGCGTATCGATGCCCTCGATGACGCTTAGGTCCTCCGGCGTGGCCATGCTCCCTTCCGCTGAGGAAATACCTTTAGCGTATCAGCGCCCGGACCGGGAGGAAGGATCGCCGATGTAACGGGCATGGCCCCCAGCATTCCAAGGCCCGGCGGTGCAGGTCCGTCCCGTAGCCTTTATGCTTTTCGAAGTGATAGCGGGGGTAATGCTCGGCCCAGGCTTCCATCAGCCGATCCCGGTAGACCTTGGCCACGATGGAGGCAGCGGCGATGGAAAGGGAAGAAGCATCTCCCCGGATAAGCGGGCGCTGGGGGAAGGGGAGGTCGAAGGCCGTCCGGCCATCCACCAGGAGGAAACGCGGTATAAGGGGCAGGTGGGCCAGCGCCCGGTGCATGGCCAGGCCGGTGGCCCGCACGATGCCTATGGCATCCACCAGGGCCGGCGAGACCAGGCCGATTCCCACCCCCAGGGCGACTTCGCAGATGCGGCCGGCCAGGACCTCCCGTCGGCGCGGGTTCAGGCGTTTAGAGTCCTCCACTCCGGCCAAAAGTTCCGGTCGGGCCAGAAGGTCTTCCACCGGCAGCACCACCGCCGCTGCCACCAGCGGGCCGGCCCAGCAGCCCCGGCCCACCTCGTCCAGCCCGGCGGCCGGCAAAAGGCCTATGGCAGCCAGTCGTTTTTCCTCTTCCAGTGTCGGAGGCATCTGTGAAACCTTCCGAGGGTTCCCGGACACACAACCCGCCGCCGCGATTTCCCGCCCGGGACGAGGCGGCGGCCGGGCGGTGTGGCCGTTGGGTTCCCGGACATACGACCCGCCACCCGTTATTTCCCGTATTGCTCGATCAGCCTTTGGGCCTCCTGGGCATATGTCGAGTTCGGTGCTACCTCGATCACCCTTTGCCAGACGGCCGTCGCCTCTTCCCTGCGGCCCAGGTAGATGTACCCTATCCCCAGGTTGAGGAGGGCCTGCGCCTTATCCGGCTCGTAGGACAGGGTCTCTTGCCAAGTCCAAACGGCCTTCTCCACCAGGGATGGATTTTCTTCCAGCGTGCCCTGGTAGTAGTATGCAGTCCCCAGCTGGATGCGAACATCGGTATCGGCCGGCCGGAGGGCCAGGGCTCGTTCGTAGAAATCGGCCGCTCTGGCAAACATCTGGGCAGCCCGTGTCCTGTCGCCCTGAACCCGCAAGCCCTCGTCATAATAGGCGTTGCCTTGGGCCACCAGGCCGTCGAAATCTACGACCTCCCCGCCCTGCCCCTGCATCAGGTCGGCCAACACCGGCACCCCGACCAGGAGGATGAGCCCGGCCACGGCGGCCAGCCGCCAGAAGGCCTTGCTGCCCAGGAAGCGGCCCTTACGGGCCGGCCGGGGAGATGGCTTGCTTCGGCCGATATGACGCGAACGGGCCGGCCGGGGGGTATAGTCCGGCTCCTGCCCGGCCTGCTTTCCGGAGGTTCTTGCCTGCTTCCTTTGGGGAGGGCGGGGTGAATCGGACATTTTGGTCCCTGCCTACCTCACCGGGGTTTCGGCCTGCGGTTCTTCCAACTCACGGTGTACGAGAACCTCTTCTTCAGAGAAGGTGTAGATCCGCCCCTTCCAGGGTGTGCCCAATCCCAGGTAGTTCTGGACGATGGAGAAGAGGACAATGCCGATGGCCCCACAGATCATGACCGCGTGCAGGAAAGAGGGCCAGCGATCCATACGCAGACGTCGGGCTACCTTCCAGCGGCCCAGCCACATCATCCCGCTCTGGAAGAGGGGCAAAACGAAAGAGAAGAGGCTCAAGTCGCCGCTGCGGACGGCCAGGACCAAACGGACGTTGGGTTCAACGAAAATGAGGAATCCGGCGCCCAGCAGGCCTAGCCATCCTACCAGGGGGAAATCCAGCGCCCCATAGGCGCTTTTGGCCAAGCCGTGCCAGATTTCCCCCAGGTTATGGTAAAAACGTACCGAGACCACCCGTGTCCCGTCCATGAGGAGAAGACGGCCGCCATGTTGTTTCACCCGCCGCCCCAGGGCCATATCCTCGGTGATCTGTTGCCGCACGGCCTCGTGTCCGCCGATCTTCCGGTAGGTCGAGGCGCGGAAGAACATAAACGGTCCAAAGGCCATGGAGAAAAGCGTGCTGCGGCTATGCGTAATCTGCCTCATCGGCAAGAGGAAGAAGGGGAAAAAGGCCACCATCGGCATGAGCACCTTTTCCCAGAAAGTTCCGGTGTCCAGGTAGGGCAAGTAGGTCAGGAGATCCCCTTCTTCTCGCAGGGCGGCCCGCAAGGAAGCCGAGATAGCACAAGGGCCCGGTCGGACGTCGGCATCTATGAAAAGAAGCCACTCCCCCTGTGCTTCCTGGGCCAGTTGATAGCAGGCAAAGGACTTGCCGTGCCAGCCGTCAGGCAGGGGGTCCCCCTTTAGCAGGCGAACGCGGGCATCCCGGGCGGCAAATTCGGCGACGATCTCTGCCGTCCGGTCGCCGGAATCGTCGTCTAGAACCAGGATTTCCAGACGTGGGTAGTCCTGCCGGAGCAAACATTCCAAACAGCCGGCCACGTTGTGTTCCTCGTTGCGCACGGGAAGAAGGACCGAGACGAGAGGGGGCGGATCCGGGAGGTCTCCCTCCGACGGAGGTTCCTGGAAGTAGCGCAGGTTTTTCAAAACGTTGATAAAGATGATGACCAGGATCAGTGTGACGACGCCGTGGTAAATCAGCATGAACATGGCCGCTCCTTTTCCTGCCAATCTTCCACAACCTCGTCGTTCGGGAGGTCGGGTGGTGTCTCCTCTCGATACCAGCCGGGGCGCGCATCGCCCTGCCAGCCGCCGGAGGTGGCCCAAATGCGCCGTTCGTGGGCCAGATCCAGCCACTTTTTCAGGGCCAGGGAAGAGAAGAGGGCGGTGGCATAGATCGGTAACCACCACGCCTGGCCGAAAGCCAGTGGAAGGAGGATGCCGGAGACGACGCCGACGACGATGCTACGGTTAAAGTCGCGCAGGATCATCTGGGCTAGGAAAAAAAGGGCCAGGGCCAAGAGGGAGGACCAGGGCGACCAGGCGATGAGCACGCCGGCCGCCGTAGAGACTCCCTTGCCCCCCTGGAATCGGAGGAAGATAGGGAAGGCATGCCCGGCGATGGCGGCCGGCCCGGCCAGGAGAAGCCCATAGAAGGAAGCCCCGAGGGCCTGGGCCAGCATAACGGCGCAGAATCCCTTGAGGATGTCCAGAAATCCCACCACACATCCCCAGAACGGCCCGACCACATGCCAGACGTTGCGTGCCCCGACGTTGCCTTCCCCTACGTACCGGATGTTGACGCCGGCCCGCCAGCGCGCCACCAGATAGGCGGTAGGAATCGATCCCAGGAGATAGCCAAGCGAAACAGCCAGGACATCCTGTACCATCGTTCCACCTCCTCTTAGATACGCCCCGAGACCGTAGCATCTGCATCATACCATAGAGGAGAGGAAAGCACAAGGGGGGACGATGGCCGGCCGGCGGTGCAGGTGCTTTTGGTCCAGGCCCGGCAGTTCCTTTGGCAGCAGTCGCTCTGGAAACAGGTCCTAACCGTTGGCCGGAGCAACGGCTGGCAGAACGACAGGCAAGCCCTGTGGCAGCAGTCGGTCTGGAATAGGAGGATCGCCGCGCCTGGCTTGCTACCTCTGGATAGTTTGTTGGAACCCAGCTTGCGCCCACCAGACCAGAGCAAAGTCCGGCCGTCTGGAGACAAGGCCAGGTCGCGCACCCGGAAGCCGGGACGAGGGTCCGGCACGGTGAAAGGCGTCCGGTTCGAGCCGTCCACATCTATGACCCCAAGGTACATCCCTCTTGCACGCGCAGACGGGATCGCGGAGAAGATGACCCGCTTGCCGTCCGGCGACACCGCAGCCGCGACCATGTCATGGGCAACGGTGGCGGGGAATTGCACATAACCCCCTGGAGGGTCATCGTTCCCCGTATCAGGTATCTATCTGGTCCTTCCACGATGAACCGTTCGCTCCCCGGAATCCACAGCAGGTAACCGAGGCTGCCGGGCATATCCGCCGGTAGCTCTGGCTCTCATCAGCCTGGATGACCAGCGTACTGACTCCACTGCCTTCCCAAGCCATTAGGTGAGGGCTATGTAACGGCCATCGGGAGACAGGGACAGATCGGCAACCCAGTTGTACCCAATGTACCGGTAGGGCGGCTCGATCTTGCCCTCGGTCTCCGAAGGAGATAGTTCCAGGAGCAGTTCCTCCCGAAGCGCCCCTTGCTCATAGCGCAGCGTCTAGAGTTGCACAGGTTGCGCCAGCCATGGTCCCCCGGGCGGCTCCAATCGCTGCACGGCATAGACGATGATGGAGAAGCCTTCGGGGAGCGCCTCGGCCGGGGCATAGGGCGTGCGCCGGAGGGGGGGCCGGGTAGGGAGCGGTGTCGCCGGCACGCGGGTCGGCTTCGGCGTCTTGGTCGGTGAGCGAGTCATAACCGGCGGCATCTGGGTCGGCCTGGGCGTCTCGGTGGGCCATACGGAATCGGCCGTCGCCCTCGGTGTGGGACGGTCGGGGGATGGGCGAAGGCATGCGGGCTACGACGGGCGCGGTCTCCCGCCCGGCCGGCGGACCGGCCCAGTAGGCCCGGCAGCCGGCCAGGAGAAAGACGAGGACGAGAAAATGCCAGAACCGGCTACGCATCGGGGAACCCTCCTTCGGAATGTATCGGTGGGCAGTGCCGGCCTGCCCCCGGCTTCCTCCTTGTGGTGGCCGGCCCGGGGACGCAATTCCATTGCGCCCGTACATCGTTCTCGACCGTTCCCCTCCTTTCTGCCCCCATGGGGACTGCACCTATCCCGCATCGTTCGATCTTCCCATTGCCCTTCTTTCCGGCCGGTCTTCTGCGCGGCCTAGGGACATTATACCACAGGTCGAGGGATTTCGGGTGTATCCTGGTGGACGCGGACATCCCGTGGCCGGTCGGGGCCCATCGGGCCTCGCCCGGCATGGGCTCGGGGAAAATTATGGTGGAAACTCGGGAGCTGGCCGGGGCCCATCGGGTCTTGCCCCGGCAGGAGGACTGTTCTCCCGGAGGCAAGGGGGCTTCCCGGCCGTCTTCGGGCAGTTGGGCCGAATGTGGGCCGTAAGGCCACCGGCGAATTGCTTCTCCGACGGATACAAATCGAAGGGTGAGGGGCGGGTTGGAACCCGCCCCTCGCTTGGGTTGATCGCATCGGTAGCTCTTGTAAGTTTTTTACCTGTGGGCCGTACAGGATTCGAACCTGTGACCCTCTGATTAAAAGTCAGATGCTCTGCCAGCTGAGCTAACGGCCCGCGACCTGGCGGAGAGGGCGGGATTCGAACCCGCGAGGCGCTCATCACGCCTACACGCTTTCCAAGCGTGCGCACTCGGCCAACTATGCGACCTCTCCACGGAGAGGGTGGGATTCGAACCCACGGTGCAGTTTACACTGCACACGGCTTTTCGAGAGCCGCACCATCAACCACTCGGACACCTCTCCGTTTCTATTATATCATATCCATCCCCCAGCGCAAAATTGGGCGCTGCAGGTCATTTGCATTGCCGTTCAGGGTGTGGTATAATAAAATTATCTTGTGGATCCGGTTGAGTACGTGTTGAGGAGGCGTGCGGTGACGTTACAACGGGCGCAGAAAGAGCAGATCATCCAGCATTATCAGACCCATCAGGGCGATACGGGCTCGCCGGAAGTGCAGGTGGCCCTGTTGACGGAGCGGATCAACCAGTTGACCGAGCATTTGAAAAACAACGTGCATGATTACCATTCGCGCCGGGGGCTTCTGAAGTTGGTTGGCCGTCGCCGCCGTCTCCTGGCTTATCTGCGACGCAAGGATATGGAGCGTTACCGGGCCACGATCTCCCGTCTGGGCCTGCGTAAGTAGGGGCAACCCGATGGGTCGCCCGGTGGGGCAACCCGATGGGTCGCCCGGTGGGGAAGCGTCGTTCATCAAGCGGGATAACCCCTACGGGACTGGGGTTGTTTGATGACCGAGGAGGTGAAACGCCGACTTTTGGGCATGAGGTTTCCGGGGGTGTTAGGCATTGGAGAGTGTCCCGGAGGGATGCTGCGAGGCACTCTCCAGTACCTAACCCCCCGGACTAACCCGACCGGTCTCCTCTGGGGAAAGTGCAAAAATCTATGGATGCCGGGAGTTCTCAAGCACTCGTTCTGCAAATGCCTTCGGGAGGCCCGGGCAGGTCCATTCCTGTGAGGCCGGGGACCTTTACCCCTGCCTTGCTGTCTACGGCGATTTCTCCGGGATGATCCGGCCGGGGCGAAATATCAAAAGGAGTGAAAAGAGATGCAACACATGGAAATCCCCTGTGGGGAACGGACATTTCACCGCTTCGAAATGCCGATAGATGGGAAAACACTCACCATCGAGATCGGCCGGGTGGCCGAACAGGCCGAAGGAGCCGCCCTGGTTCGCTGTGGTGACACTGTTATCCTTGCCACTGCGACGGCCTCCGCCGAGCCCCGGGAGGGGGTGGACTTTTTTCCCCTCACCGTGGATTTTGAGGAAAAACTGTATGCGGCCGGCAAGATTCCCGGCTCCTTCTTCCGCCGCGAAGGCCGGCCCACCGAGGTGGCTACCCTCGCCGCCCGCCTGATCGACCGCTCCCTTCGTCCCCTTTTCCCCAAAGCCTACCACCACGATGTCCAGGTCATCGTCACCGTCTTGGCCGTAGACCCGGAAGTGGCGCCCGATATCCTGGGCATTATTGGTGCTTCCACCGCCCTCATGATCTCCGATATCCCCTTCGATGGGCCAGTGGCGGCCGTGCGTATGGGCCTTATCGGGGATGAACTGGTGGTCAATCCCTCCCTGGCCCAGGTGGATGGGGAAAGCGCCCTGGACGTGGTCGTAGCCGGAACGGAGGATGCCATTCTCATGGTGGAGGGCAAGGCCCGGGAAGTGCCCGAAGAGCGGGTGCTGGAAGCCCTCCGGCAGGCCCATGAGGCCATGCAGCCCATCCTCCGGATGCAGCGCGAAATTGCCTCCCGCCTGGGACAGCCCAAACGGGAGGTGGCCGAGGAGGAAATCTCCCCGGAGAAGGTTGAGCAGGTCCGTGCCCGGCTAGGTCCCCGGTTGTCCGAGGCCCTTTTCCACGGCGTCAAGCAGGAGCGCGAAGATGCGACCCGCCTCCTCCGGGAGGAGACGATCGCTTACTTCGGCCAGGGAGAGACAGAGGCCGAGGCCTGGAAGAACGCCCTGGAGGCCGGTACGATTTTCGACCGACTTCTCAAAGAGGAACTCCGCCATTCCATCCTGGAGGAAGGCCGGCGCCCCGACGGCCGCGGCCCCAAGGACATCCGCCCCCTTTCCATCGAAGTCGGCGTGCTGCCCCGGGTGCACGGCTCCGCCCTCTTTCGCCGGGGACAAACCCAGGTGCTTACGGTGGTCACCCTGGGTGCCCCCGGCGATGAGCAGATTCTGGACGATCTGGGGCCGGCCGAGAGCAAGCGTTATATCCACCACTACAACTTCCCTCCCTTTTCCACCGGCGAGGTCCGCCCATTACGCGGCCCCCATCGCCGCGACATCGGCCACGGTGCCCTGGCCGAGCGGGCGCTCCTGGCCGTTCTGCCTGATGAGGAGGCGTTTCCCTACACCATCCGTCTGGTTTCAGAGGTCCTCTCCAGCAACGGCTCCAGTTCCATGGCCTCGGTCTGCGGCAGTTCCCTGGCACTGATGGATGCTGGCGTGCCGATCCAGGCCCAGGTGGCCGGCGTCGCTTTGGGACTGATCACCGGCGAGGATGGGCGTTACGCCATCCTCACCGACATCCAGGGGGTTGAGGATTTCCTGGGCGATATGGACCTGAAGATCGCCGGGAGCGAGCGGGGCATTACCGCCTTGCAGATGGACCTGAAGGTGCACGGCCTGCCCTTTGAGGTGCTCTCCCAGGCCTTTGCCCAGGCCCGCCAGGGTCGGCTGTATATCCTGCAGGCGATGAACGCGGTCATCAGCCGGCCGCGACCCGAACTTTCGCCCTATGCCCCGCGTATCGTCAAGATGCGCATTGACCCGGAGAAGATCGGCGCGGTCATCGGCCCCGGCGGGAAAACCATTCGCTCCATCATCGAAGCCTCTGGGGCCGAAATCGAGGTCGAGGACGACGGCTCTGTCTATATCACCACACCCAACGTCGAGGGGGCACGCATCGCCATCCGCATGATCGAGCAACTGGCCCGCGAGCCCAAGGTGGGGGATGTCTACCTGGGCAAGGTGGTGCGCATCATGCCCTATGGTGCCTTTGTCAATATCCTGCCCAACCGTGACGGGATGGTGCATATCTCCGAACTGGACGAGAACCGTGTGGCCCGGGTGGAGGATGTGGTGCAGGTGGGAGACGAGATCAACGTGATGATTACCCAAATCGATCCCGACGGCAAGATCTCGCTTTCCCGCCGCGCCGTGTTGACCGGAGAAAAGCCGGACCGGGCCGCCGCCCGCAAGCAGGCCTGGTCGCCTGGAGCGGGACGTCGGCGCGAGCGGGAACTGGAGCGACGCCGGCCGTTGCGCCGACCGGGTCGGTAAACACTCCGATGTACATCGGCATCAGTGCCCACTTCTGGCCTCGTCTGGCCTCGGGGAGCGGCCAGTACCTGCGTCAACTGGCGCGAGAACTGGCCCGGTTGGAGAGTGGCCACACCTTTGTCCTTATCGGGGAAGCGGGTGCCTTTGCCGATGGGAAACCGCCGCTGCCGGCCGTGGAACTCGCCCGGGGGCCTTTCCCGGCCGGCCGGCCGACCAAACTCTACTTCGAACAGATCGCCTTGCCCTGTGCTGCCCGCTCTCTGCACCTCGACCTCCTGCACGTGCCCTATCTGGCCCCACCTCTCTTTTCGCCCGTCCCTACCGTGGTCACCGTGCACGACCTTATTACCTACCTCCTCCCGGCCTACCGTGGCCCTTTGCGCAAACGGGCCTACACCTGGCTTGACCTCCTGGCCGCCCGCCGTGCTCGCCTGCTGATTGCCGTCTCCGAACATACCCGCCAGGACATCATCCGTTATCTGCGCTTTTCCCCCGAGCGGGTCCACGTCACCTATGAAGCGGCGGCGCCGGAACTGGGTCCGGTTTCTGAGGAAGAAAAAGCCGCCCTGCGGAAGCGCTACAGCCTGCCCGAACGTTTCATCCTCTACCTGGGCGATACCGACGTCCGCAAGGGAGTCCACCGCCTCCTCCACGCCTTTGCCGGCTGGAAGAGAGGCCACACCGGAGATGAGGTCGGCCTGGTCATCGCCGGCCCGCTTCATCCACCCGACGGCCGGCTTTTTCTGGACCTGCCGGGGTTGGCCCGTTCTCTGGGGCTGGCCGAAGTCACCCGCTTCCTCGGCCCCATCCCCGAGGCCGAAAAAGCCGCCCTCTATAGCGCTGCCACCGTCTTTGTTTTCCTCTCCGAGTACGAGGGTTTCGGCCTGCCGCCGCTGGAAGCGATGGCCTGCGGGGCGCCGGTGCTGGCCGGAAAGGCTGCTTCCTTGCCCGAGGTGATAGGGGAGGCCGGCCTGCTGGTGAACCCCTTGGAGGAGGGAGAAGTCGTGGCCGCCCTCGGACGGCTGCTGGAGGATCCTTCCCTGCGGGCCGAACTCGGCTGGCGGGGACGGGAACGGGCCGCGACCTTCTCCTGGGAACGGACGGCCCGACAGACGCTAGAGGCCTATGCCGGTGCGGTTTTGATGTAAAATTCAGCCAGAGCGAGGTAGCCCTTGAAAGCAATATGGACTTTTCGGCCGGTCTGTCGCTGGGGAGCAGCGGCGATCCTCTTGACATTGTTCCTGGGGGGAACCCTCATCCCGCCCCCGACTGCCGCCCAGTGACCGACACCCTGTCCGACCGTGACGTCGACACCGACCAAACCCACCTTCACTCCTACGGAGACTTCTCTGCCCACTCCGACCGAGACATCTACGCCCACCGAACTTCCCTCTCCCATACCCACGTCGAGCGAGACACCCACGCCGACGCCCACGCCGAGCGGGACACCTACCCCAACGCCTACCAGAACACCCACGCCGAGCGGAACGCCCACTTCAACACCTACCGGGACGCCTACGCCCACCCCGATGCCCACCAGAACGCCCACGCCGAGCGGGACACCCACGCCGACGCCCACGTCGAGCGAGACACCCACGCCGACGCCCACGCCGAGCGGGACGCCCACCCCAATGCCCACCGAGACGCCCACGCCCACCCCAATGCCCACCGAAACGCCCACCGGGACACCCACTTCTTCCCCCACGAGGACCCCAATGCCGACGGGGACGCCCACCGCCCAGCCGACACCCCTGCCTACGGCGCTTCCCACCCCGGCCCCCGGTCCGCTGCCCT
>FWPU01005940.1_pt1 | contig 20197 bp, 18 predicted proteins | sample 2228361 | NCBI WGS metagenome assembly FWPU01 (sample SAMEA103939777, study PRJEB20133) | metagenome
TGATAAACGTAAAATTAACCCGATGCGAAGGTTGTGGCATCCCCGCTACGCTGGAAGTTTCGGTTAAAGGCAACGTGCTGAAAGACTTCTCAGCCGGAAAACTGAGCAAAGATACTGCCTTGAACAAAGTATCCGTAAAAAAGGGTGCTAACCAATAAAATTCCGGGCGTTTGGGTTAGCGACTCAAAACCGGTATATTAGATACCAACATTTCCAGATCCTGGTCGGTTATCTCTTTCTTTTCATCGGCCAGGATCAGAAAGTTTTCATATAGGGTATCCAGGTCAGTTCCCTCTACATTATAGCCAAGGGTTTCCAGCCGGTGTTTAAGTGCCGCCCGCCCGCTACGGGCTGTAAGCACAATGGCCGATCCTGAAACGCCTACTTCGGCCGGGTTGATAATTTCGTAGTTTTCGGCATGCTTCAAAAAGCCGTCCTGATGGATACCGGATGAATGAGCGAACGCATTAGCTCCTACAATGGCCTTATTGGGCTGTACCGGCATGCGCATCATTTTACTTACCAACTTGCTTATGTTGTAAATCCGTTCGGTTTTAATATCGGTGTGCAGATTCAGATCTTTGTGCTTTTTAAGAATCATAACAACCTCTTCAAGCGATGTATTGCCAGCCCGCTCACCAATGCCATTTATGGTTACTTCGGCCTGGCGCGCTCCGTTCATCAAACCGGCAATGGTATTGGCTGTAGCCAGCCCTAAATCGTTATGGCAGTGTACCGATACCACTGCTTTATGAATATTGGAAACATGTTCAAACAAATACTGAATACGCTTTCCGTACAAATGCGGCAGGCAGTATCCGGTGGTATCGGGAATGTTTACTACATCGGCACCGGCGGCTATGGCCGCTTCTATCATCTTAGCTAAAAAAGCAAGGTCGGCACGGCCGGCATCTTCGGCATAAAATTCTACTTCAAAACCTTTGGATTTGGCATATTTTACCGCCCAAACACCTTGTTCGAGTACCTTTTCGCGCGTGCTTTTGAATTTATATCGGATGTGAATATCGCTCGAACCGATGCCGGTGTGTATCCGCCCGCGTTTGGCATAGCGAAGTGCTTCGGCTGCCACATCAATATCTTCCTGACGGGCGCGGGTTAAGCCGCAAATAACGGGTTCTTTTACCGCCCTGGAGATACCGATAACCGAAAGAAAATCACCGGGACTGGAAATGGGGAAGCCGGCTTCGATAATATCTACGCCTAGTGCTTCCAACTCCCGGGCTATGGAAAGTTTCTCTTCGGTGCTTAGCTGGCAACCGGGCACCTGTTCGCCATCGCGAAGGGTAGTGTCGAAAATCTGAACTTTCTCGCTCATAAACAGAGTATTTAGGTTAACTGGGTAACTTCGGAGGTCGCTTTTTCAAGCCGGACAGCTACCGCATCACCCATTTGTACGGTGTTAAGTATTTTTTCCGGCGGAGTTGTATTATCTGCAATGTCAGGCGTGCGGTAGCCCTCCCTCAATGTTTCCTCAACTGCGCGTATTACGGCCTCCGCTTCCGTTTTCAGTCCGAAAGAAATATCGAGCATCAGGGCCACCGACAAAATGGATGCCAACGGATTGGCCACGCCCTTGCCGGCGATATCGTGCGCACTGCCATGAACAGGCTCGTACAATCCAATGCTATGACCTATCGAAGCAGAGGCCAGCATGCCCATGGAGCCGGCAATTTGCGAGGCCTCGTCGGTTAAAATATCGCCAAATAAATTGCCGGTAAGCACCACATCAAAACCCCGCGGATTTTGAATGAGCTTCATGGCTGCGGCATCTACAAATACGTGCTCAACGTGCACATCAGGGTAATGTGCGGCCACTTCCTGTACCACTTGTCGCCACAGGCGCGAGCTTTCGAGCACGTTGGCTTTATCAACAGAAGTAACTTTTTTTCTGCGCGTGCGCGCAGACTGAAAGGCCAGATGCGCAATGCGTTCCACTTCATGCCTGTTGTAACTCATCACATCAAAAGCCTTGTGGTTACCGGTTCTTCCTTTTTCACCAAAGTAAACATCACCGGTAAGCTCTCTGAAAAACAGTATATCGGCCCCACGCAATACTTCGGGCTTAATGCTGGAGGCATGCAAAAGTTCGTTGAAAAGTTTTATCGGCCTGATGTTGGCAAACAACTCCAGTTCTTTGCGCATGCGCAACAATCCCTGCTCGGGCCTTATGGGCAGTGTGGGCTGGTTGTCGTAATACGGGTGCCCTACGGCTCCGAACAATATGGCATCGCACCGGCGGAGCATAAGCAGCGTCTCATCGGGCAGTGCACTGCCGGTACGTTCAATGACTTCATGACCTATGGCACCGTAAACAAAATCGAAAGTATAGCCAAAGGCGCGGGCTACTTTTTGCAATACCTTTACGCCCTCGCTGGTTACTTCTTTTCCGATACCGTCACCGGGTAATACGGCACAGGTCTTTTTCATCTATTCAAACAATTTTGGTGTTAAAGTACTTTCAAAGGCAGCAATTTCTTCACGTAAACTTAACAGGTAGTCTAAGTCATCATAACCGTTCAGCAAACAGATTTTTTTATAAGGATTAATATCAAAATCAGAGGTGCTTCCATCCGGGAGCATTACCTTTTGATTTTCCAGATTGATGGTAATGACGGTGCGGGGGTTAGCATGTACAAGTGAGAATATTTTCTGAAGAAACGCATCGCTAACCTGTACAGGCAACAGGGCGTTATTCAGGGCGTTATTTTTGAAAATATCGGCAAAGAAGCTGGAAATAACAGCCCGGAAGCCGTAATCGTACAGGGCCCATGCGGCATGTTCGCGGCTGCTGCCGCAGCCGAAATTCTTTCCGGCTACCAGAATTTTGCCCGTGTATTCAGGCCGGTTAAGCACAAAACCGGGTATGGGTTTATTTTGTGCATCGTAGCGCCAGTCGCGGAACAGATTTTCGCCAAAGCCCTGGCGCGTGGTGGCTTTAAGAAAGCGCGCCGGAATAATCTGGTCGGTATCGATATTTTCAACCGGCAACGGAACGGCCGTTGAGGTAAGCAGGCTGAATTTTTCTTTCATCGCATTTCACTTAATCGTTCAACAACTCGCGCACATCGGTTATTTGGCCGGTAAGGGCGGCAGCAGCCGAGCTGAGCGGACTGGCCAGAAAGGTACGTGCTCCGGGGCCCTGACGACCTTCGAAGTTCCGGTTAGACGTACTTACACAATACTTGCCGGCAGGAATCTTATCTTCATTCATACCCAGGCATGCCGAACAGCCTGGTCCGCGCAACTCAAAGCCGGCAGCTTCAAAAATTTTATCCAGCCCTTCGCGGCGGGCCTGCTGCTCTACCTGCTTCGACCCGGGTACTACCCACACCTCTACTCCGGGCGCTTTTTTCCTTCCCTTTACCAGTTGAGCCACAAGCCGCAGGTCTTCAATACGCGCATTGGTACAACTTCCAATAAACACGTAGTCTATTTTTTTTCCGATTAATGATGTGCCGGGTTCCAGACCCATGTAGTGAAGCGAGCGATTGAAAGAATGCCTTTCGCTTACCTCCTTAAATTCATTTTCGGTAGGAATGCGGTCGGTAATGCGAATACCCATGCCGGGGTTGGTGCCGTAGGTAATCATGGGGGCAATGTCAGCCGCATCGAACTTCAAAACCCGGTCGTACCGTGCACCGGCATCTGTAGAAAGTTGTTTCCATAAGCTGATGCACTGCTCCAGTGCCTGGCCTTTGGGGGCAAAGCGCCTGTTTTCGATATACGAAAAGGTTACTTCATCCGGAGCAATTAAACCTCCGCGCGCACCCATTTCTATGCTCATGTTGCAGATGGTCATGCGCGCTTCTATGGATAGGCTTTCGATTGCCGTGCCGGCATATTCTACGAAATACCCGGTGGCTCCTCCGGCTGAGATTTTAGATATGATATAAAGGATGATGTCTTTAGCAACAACGCCTTTGCCTAATGAGCCATTCACTTCAATGCGCATGGTTTTGGGCTTGTGTTGCAGCAGGCACTGGGTTGCTAATACCTGCTCTACTTCACTTGTACCAATACCAAAAGCTATGGTACCGAAAGCCCCGTGGGTGGAAGTATGGCTGTCGCCACAAACAATGGTCATGCCAGGCAGGGTTAACCCCAGCTCCGGACCGATAATATGCACAATACCCTGAAAGGGATGACCCAGGTCGTACAGCTCAATACCAAATTCAGTACAGTTTTTACGCAGCATTTCCACCTGTTGCCGGGATAGGGCTTCGCGAATAGGCAGGTGCTGGTCTTTGGTAGGCACGTTATGGTCGGCCGTGGCGGTAGTACGCTGCGGGCGAAACACCCGTATACCCCGTTTGCGCAGACCATCGAATGCCTGCGGACTGGTTACTTCGTGTATGTAGTGGCGGTCAATAAACAGAACATCCGGATACCCTTCAGTACGCTTTACCACGTGCGCATCCCATATCTTATCGAAAAGTGTTTTCGGTTGTGTCATAAACAACTGTTAGTTAGCTTCTACCCTTATTATAAAACGAAACCGCTTTGGCAACGGACCAAGCGGGTAATTGCTTATTAAAACTTTAAGCACGAATATACTTTGTTTTAAAATATTTGATGCGAAAGAAAAATTATTTTAACTGACAAGCGTTCGGTCGTTCGGAGGTGCTGATTAATAGCATAGAACTCACAACAGGAATGTAATCCAATGTATCCAAAAAATTTATTTGCACTAGTGGAGCAGCATCTCTTTAAGATCAGCAAGGCGTGGTTCGCACAATTGCGTTTCTACAGGTTTATCAGGCAATGCCGCAAGGGATTCGGGTAGCGGCACAGCTACACCGGTAGCATGTTCAACCACATCATAGAATTTTGCCGGGTGGGCTGTAGCCAGAAATACACCAACTGTGTGCGATTGCTTTTGTAAATAAGTAAGCAAACCTAAATATGCCACAGCCGAGTGGGGGTCTAATCTATAGCTGTTTCTGTGAAATACCTGCGATATAGCTGCGCGGGTTTGGTCGTCAGAGAAAGCATAACCCGTAATTTTGCCTGTTACTTCTGAAAAAGATGATTTATGGAAATATAGCACACGACTAAAATTACTTGGATTTCCCACATCCATGGCATTGCTAATAGTAGGTATTGAGATACGGGGCCGAAAAACACCCGACCGAAGGTATTGGGGGACTATATCGTTTTTATTGGTAGCAGCCACCCACGACTGTACACAAAGACCCATTTGCTGGGCTAAGATTCCGGCCGCAAGATTTCCGAAATTTCCACTGGGCACCGAAAAAACAACTTTTGTTGGCCTGGGTAATCTTGACCAGGCGTAAAAATAATAAACACACTGGGGCAGCCACCGGGCCAAGTTTATGGAGTTAGCTGAAGTAAGATTAAACCTGCGCTTTAGGTCGGTATCAGTTAAAGCAGCCTTCACCAGTTTTTGCAATCGTCAAAGGTACCATTTACACGCATTGCACGAATGTTACCACCCAAGGCGGCAATTTGGCGTTCCTGAACGGGACTAACTTTTCCATTGGGATACAACACTACTACCTCTATACCTGACAATCCTTTTAAGGCATGGGCCACAGCACCTCCTGTATCGCCTGAGGTTGCTGTAAGGATAACTATCTTTCTGTCTGTTTGATCTGAAAATTTTCTTAATACCTGAGCCAAAAACCTCGCGCCTATATCTTTAAATGTCAATGTGGGCCCGTGAAACAATTCCAAAGCCCAAACCTGTTCCTCCAGTTGTACCAGTGGCAAAGAAAAGGTAAACGAATGGTGTATGATATCAGAGATTTCATCATTGCTGAAATCGTCTTCCAGATAAGGCCTGAGTATTTTAAATGCTATGTCAGATAAAGGCATGCTGCTAAATCGGGCCATCTGTGAGCAACTAAGCAAGGGTATGTGTGCAGGCACAAACAAGCCGCCATCAGGTGCTAGACCTGTCAAAACCGCCTGCCGAAAAGTTACAGCTTCTGCTTTGCAATTGGTGCTAACAAACTTCATGTACTGCTTTTTTATTTTGCTACAACAGTTTAGCGCCATGGATATTTATGGCAGAAACATATCCATTACTTAATAATCCGGCGTCAGCGAAAGCCTGCTGCATGGCCTGGCAAACCAGGCGGCTACGCTCCGGACCTTTGCACAGAGCAAATATGGAAGGCCCTGAGCCTGAAATGCTACAACCCAGTGCACCCAATTGGAGGGCTACCTTTTTTACGCTTTCAAATCCGGGAATGAAAAGAGACAGCACCGGCTCGGCTACAACATCAGACAAGGACCGCCCAAGAAGCGCGTAATCGTTTTGATACAGAGCGGCTACAAGGGCTGCGGTGTTGGCCCACTGTTTTACTGCATCAGTTAGTTTAATATAGTTTTTTAGAACCATCCGGGCCTGCCGGGTATTTATTATCAGGTGGGGATGAACTACAACGCACCACAGATCAGGAGGTAAAGGCAGGTGTACAATGTCAGCCTGTTGCACATCGCGTACCAATACGAACCCCCCGAACAATGCAGGAGCCACATTATCGGCATGTGCCACCCCGCAAACTTCCTGTTCGGCCAGAAGGGCAAACGGAATAAGTTCTTTGCGGGTAAACGGATTTCCTAATGCGGCATTTGCTGCAACCAGAGCAGCTACGGCACTTGCAGCACTGGACCCTATACCACTGCCCAGCGGAAGTTGCTTATGGAGAAGAAGGGAAGCCCCTAATTGCGCGTCGAACGAGCGAAGCAGTGCAGAAACGGCAATACCTGCAGTGTTGCGGTCCGATTCCTTTGGCAGGCAACCATTATCGCCGGTAATACCTTCAATCATTACTTTACCTGAGCAGTTTAGCTTTATCTGCACCACATCGCCGGGTTGTTCCAGGGCCAGGCCAAATACATCAAAACCACAAGCTACGTTAGCCACCGTAGCAGGGGCATAAGCTTTGAAGATTTTGGTGTGGTTCATGCTTATCGGATTTGGTTCCCTATTCTAATAATATCGGCAAACACTCCTGCGGCTGTTACCTCAGCACCGGCTCCCGGACCACGTATAACCATAGGGCGATCGGAATAACGCTGGGTAGTTAGCACCAGCATGTTGTCGCTGCCGGAAAGAAAATAAAAAGGATGTTCTGGCGGAACAGCCTTTAAACCTATGTGTATGTTTGCATCTTTTAAATCAGCAATATATCGCAGGCGGCAATGGTTGGCCTCGGCCTATTTTCTTATTTCTTCAAAATAGCTATCATAATCTTTTAGCTTAATCAGAAACTCATCTACATTCATTGCCCCTCTGCATTCATCGGGAATAAGGTTTTTTACATTAACTTGGTGCAGTTCGGTTTGCAATCCTGCTTCACGGGCAAGGATCAGCATTTTCCGGGCCACGTCCATTCCGCTCAGGTCGTCGCGCGGATCGGGCTCTGTAAAACCTTTTTTCATGGCTTCGGTTACCACTTCGCTAAATGCAGTATCAGCGGTAAAAGAGCTGAATATGTAGTTGAGTGTTCCGCTAAGCACAGCTTCAATGCAAAAGACTCTGTCTCCGCTCAACAACAGGTCATTCAGCGTACTTATTACCGGAAGTCCGGCACTTACGTTGGTTTCGTACAAATAAGGAGTACCGTTTTGAGCGCTCAGGCGCTTTAGTTCGTGGTATAAAGCATAGGTATCGGAGTTAGCCTTTTTATTAGCTGTAACAACGGCAACGCTTGCCGCAAGAAAATGCCTGTACAGGCCGGCTATTTCGGAGCTGGCAGTACAATCCACGAATACACTGTTAGGTAAATTCAGGTTAAGTAGGTTCTCCTTCAATAACGTAGCATCCATACGGGATCCATCGGCCTCCAGTCTTTGCGTTATATCATTCAGTTCAACACCTTCGGGGTCAAAAAGCATATAGCGGCTGTTGGCCACGCCAACAAGTCGTATTTCGAGGCGATTTTCAGCAGCCAACTTATCCTTCTGCCGGGCTAATTGTGCAAATAAAGTGCTACCAATTAGCCCCGTACCGGCAACAAAAAGATTGAGCGTTCTAGTTTGAGAAAGAAAGAAGGCATCATGCAGAACAGCAATGGCCTTGTTGCTATCGGTTTGTGCAATAACGGCAGAAATATTACGCTCGGAAGAGCCCTGCGCTATAGCTACAACATTTATTCCGTTCTTGCCTAAGGCCGAAAACATTTTGCCACTGGTGCCCGAATGGTGCCGCATACCATCTCCAATAAGAGCTATGATACAATGATATTTGCTATGGTAAACACCATCAATTAAATTCTCAGACAATTCATAACGAAATTCCTGCTCAATAGCATGCTTGGCAGTAATAGCCTGCGAAGTTTCTACAGCAATGCAAATAGAGTATTCTGATGACGCCTGACTAATAAGAATGACATTAATTTGATGTGAGGCCAGAACATTAAATAACCTGCCGGAGATACCCACCACTCCTACCATGCCACTTCCCTGAATATTCAGCAGGCTTATTCCGGCAATTGAAGTTAGCCCCTTTACTAACTTACCATTTATAGGCCCCGACCGGATAATGGTGTACGGACCCTCTGGATTAAACGTGTTTTTAACGCAAATAGGAATTCCTTTTTGCATAACCGGCCCCATGGTTGATGGGAAGATTACTTTGGCACCGAAGTGCGACAACTCCATAGCCTCCTCATAGCTCAATTCGGGTATGGTAAAGGCTTTCTTCACCCGTTTTGGGTCGGCTGTTAAAATACCATCCACGTCAGTCCATATTTCCAACCGCCGGGCATTCAGTGCTGCAGCAAGTAAAGCAGCTGTGTAGTCGGAACCACTTCAGCCCAGGGTAGTGGTTTGTCCTTCCGGCGTTGCCGCTATAAAACCAGTAACCACAGGCAAAATATCTACACTTCGAAAATATTCCTGAATAAGCTGGTTTGTAAATTGAAGGTCAACCTGAGCAGCCCCAAAACGGTTATTGGTACGTATAAACAGCCGAGCGTCAGCATAATGGGCTGGGATACCACTTGCTGTAAAGGCTTTACTAATAATGTATGCGCTTAAGCGCTCGCCAAAACTCATGATGTAATCAAGCGAACGCGGTGTGTATTCCTTAAGCAGAAAGGTTCCATGAAGTACATCTTCAAGTTCATTTAAACTTGTTTTTATTTGAGTTGTAACATCAGTTTGCATTTGCGGCGGAACAAGCATGCGAACTGCCTCAAAATGCCTGTCTGAAAGATGCTGAAAAACCTTCTCCCATTCCGGTTTTCCATCAACGGCCATATCTGCAAGTTTAATCAGCTGGTCAGTAATACCACCAAATGCTGAACAAACTAAAACAGGTTTTTTACCGAGCGATTTCTTAACAATTTTTATAACATGTTGTATATGTTTATAGGATTCAAGCGATGAGCCGCCAAACTTCATGACTATCATACAAAACTTATTTTAATATCATTATGGTTTTAAAGTACAGCAGAAAAGGCTTAGCAGGAAGAACTAAGCTCCATAAAAACTAAAAATGGATACGGGTTATACCTGTCGCAGATGTGGATACTATCATACAACAAATGAACAAAAAGGTAAGTATTTCAAAAAAATGAATTGAAAGCTGCCGCATCATATTAGAAGAATTTACGATTTACATGAGTTATTCAGAAATATTTTCATAACGATTAATAATTACATCGCTGCAATTATGCATGCTCAATCGGGGCTTTGAGCTCTGTAAAGTGGAGGTAACACAATTTGTATTTTAAAGCTTTTAACTGTTTATCATGCTTTCGCCAACCTGTACTTTTTCTGGCCGAAGGCTGCGCACAGCCGCTCCGGCACGCCATAATTCGCTGTTGCGCAGCTCGCTCAGCTCATCGGCAAGTTGTTCACGGTAGTCGGGTTGGCTGCAGGTTTCAATGGTGCGCCTGGCCTCCTTACCGCTGGCAACGCTTGCATAGAGCTCGCGAAAAACCGGAAGGGTAGCCTCTTTAAATCTCTTTTTCCAGTCGAGTGCACCCCGCTGGGCGGTGGTTGAGCAATTGGCGTACATCCAGTCCATGCCGTTTTCGGCTACCAGAGGCATCAGGCTTTGTGTAAGCTCTTCAACGGTTTCGTTAAAAGCCTCGGAAGGCGAATGTCCGTTGGCGCGCAACACCTCATACTGGGCTTCGAAAATACCGGCAATGGCTCCCATCAGGGTACCACGTTCGCCAGTCAGGTCAGAATACACTTCTTTTTTGAAATCCGTTTCGAACAGGTAGCCGGAGCCCACGCCAATGCCCAGGGCAATGGCTTTTTCGCGCGCACGGCCGCTGGCATCCTGATGCACGGCAAAACTGGCGTTTATTCCTTTGCCCTGCAAAAAAAGCCTGCGCACGGAAGTCCCCGAACCTTTGGGGGCTACTAACACCACATCTACGCCAGCGGGCGGCACAATGCCGGTTTGGTCATTAAAGGTAATGCCAAAGCCATGCGAAAAGTAAAGCGTTTTGCCCGGTGTAAGGTGAGGTTTTATAACAGGCCATGAGGTTATCTGGCCGGCATCGGACAGCAGATATTGAATAATAGTACCGCTATGAGCAGCTTCTTCAATATCAAACAGGGTTTGGCCGGGCACCCATCCGTGCTGAACTGCTTTGTTCCACGACCGGCTGTTTTTACGCTGGCCAACAATAACCTTAAAGCCATTATCCAAAAGGTTTAGTGCCTGCGCCGGTCCCTGAACTCCATAACCAATTACGGCAATGGTTTCGTTGTGCAAAACCTGCCGGGCACGTTCTATCGGAAACTCTTCGCGTGTTACTACTTCTTCTGTAATTCCACCAAAATCAATTTTTGCCATAGTTATTTAATGTTAGGTTATACATCTGTATTCATCGTGCATCTACGGGTATGGATATTCCGGCCCGGAGGTCCATTTCTGCTGTGGCCCAATGATGGGCCTCGTAACAACGGGCTTCTTCCACCTCAATAAGTTTCTCCAGCTGTTGCTTTACTTTTTCAGCCATTTCGGACGTGGTGTACACCCATAAGGTGGCACCTCCCCTGCGGAAATCGAATTCATCTTCATGAGCCAGCAATTTCTTAATGCGTACGCGCCTTCGGTTAAGTACGTTTATAATCCGGTTCAGGATAGAAAAGTTATTGTCGGCAGCAATGTGGATGATGAAATCTGATTTCATAAGATAAGATTTAATGGGATGTATTTTGATTAGCCGGTACAGGAGGTTCCAGCAGCATTTCGGACACTCCTGTACCCGATGGCACCATAGGGAAAACATTTTCTTCTTTTTGCACCATTACTTCTAACAAGTAGGCAGTGTTGCAGTTAAGCAAAGCCGAAATGGCTTCGGATAGCTTGTTGCGTGTAGTTACTCTTTGTGCCGGAATGCCGTAAGCCGAAGCAAGCGCCACAAAATCGGGGTTGGTTAATTCGGTAAATGCGTAACGGCTTTCGAAGAACAGTTGTTGCCATTGGCGTACCATACCCAAAAAGCAGTTGTTCAGTATCAGCATACGCACGGGGATCTGATACTGCATAATGGTTCCGAGCTCTTGCAAGGTCATTTGAAATCCGCCGTCGCCTAAAACGGCCACTACCTGTTTATCGGACCTGGCCAGACAGGCCCCTATGGCGGCCGGCAGTGCAAAGCCCATGGTACCTGCCCCGCCGGAGGTAATATATGTTCGTGGTTCGGTAAAGGCATAATAGCGCGAAGCGATCATCTGATGTTGTCCGACATCGGTTACCAACAGCACTTTTCCCCGGGTTTGTTCAGAAAGTTCACGGATTACTTCGCTCATCTTCAGCTCGGCTGTATCCGGAAACAGGTCAGGACGTATAACTTTGTTCAGCTCGGTTTCATGTGCCTGTTGAAAACAATCGAACCATGCGGTGTGGTTATTAGGGTTCACTTCGGGCAACAAAAGTTGCAAGGCTTCTTTGGCATCGGCATGCAGGGGTATGTGAGCGCGGATAATTTTATTTAATTCAGACTTATCGATATCGATGTGAATAACCTTAGCCTGCCGGGCGTAGGTGTGCACATTGCCGGTAACGCGGTCATCGAACCGCATACCAACGGCTAACAGCACATCGCATTGGTTGGTAAGAAAATTGGGTGCATAGTTGCCGTGCATACCCAGGTAGCCTACGTAGCAGGGATGGTTAACGGGCACAGCCGATAAACCCAACAGGGTACAGGCTATGGGAATGTGAGCCTTTTCGGCCAGGGCTATAAGTTCGGGGGTTGCATTGCTGAGCAGCACGCCCTGGCCGCAGAGGATAAGGGGTCGTTCCGATCGGTTAATGAGTTGTGCAGCTTCTTTAATGCGCATTACATCGGGCTTAGGTTTTGGGGCATAGGTGCGTATGCCGGTGCAGGGCTGGTAATGGAAGTCGGAAAGGCATTCCAGTTGGGCGTTTTTGGTCAGGTCTATCACAACGGGTCCGGGGCGGCCGCTCCGGGCGATGTAGAAAGCGCGCGCCACCTGTTCAGGAATATCTTCGGCCCGGGTAATTTGTACGTTCCATTTGGTAACGGGTAATGTTGTGTTTATCACATCCATTTCCTGAAAGGCATCGGTACCCAAAAGATGTTCGGCTACCTGGCCGGTAATACAGACTACGGGCGTGGAGTCGATAAGGGCATCGGCCAAACCGGTAACCAAGTTGGCAGCACCCGGCCCCGACGTTACCATAACCACACCGGTTTTACCCGATACACGGGCATAGCCCTGGGCCGCATGGATGGCGCCCTGCTCGTGCCGTACCAGTATATGCTTCAAGCGGTCTGTATAATGATAGAGGGCATCGTACACCGGCATGATGGCACCACCCGGATAGCCAAAAAGGATTTCTGTGCCTTCGGCAATCAGGCAGCGTATCAGTGCTTCTGCGCCGGTAATTTTTTTATCCGTCCTGCCCGTCATATCATTCAGTCTTCATCGGTTACACATCCCACCGACGCACCTTTTACTTGCTGTGCATACTTGGCCAATACGCCTCTTGCCGGCACTGTATGCAGGGGCTTAAATGAATGTCTGCGCTTTTCCAGCTCGGAAGCGTCAACCTTAAGTTCAAGCGCATTTCTTTCGGCATCAATCTCAATGCAATCGTCATCCTGTACCAAAGCAATCGTTCCGCCTCTTGCTGCTTCGGGGGTGATGTGCCCTACCACAAAGCCATGGGTGCCACCCGAAAAACGACCGTCGGTAATCAAAGCAACGCTGTTGCCCAACCCGGCACCCATGATGGCCGAAGTTGGCTTTAGCATTTCGGGCATACCGGGTGCACCACAGGGGCCTACATAGCGAATCACCACCACATGGCCGGGTTTTATCAGCCCCTGTTGCAGGGCTTCGGCAAATGCCGCTTCGCTGTTGAACACGCGGGCTTTACCTTCAAATCGTTTACCTTCTTTACCACTTATTTTTGCTACAGCCCCTTCGGGGGCAAGATTTCCTTTGAGTATGCGAATATGACCGGTTGGCGATATCGGATTATAGACCGGCCTTATTACATCCTGTTTATCAAAATCGGGCAGAGCCACGCGATGCAGGTTTTCGGCCAGCGTTTTGCAGGTTATAGTAAGGCAATCGCCATGCAACAGTCCCTCTTCTAAAAGGTATTTCATAACAGCAGGCACTCCGCCCACCTGGTGCACGTCTTCCATCAGGTACTTGCCGCTGGGTTTCAGGTCGGCCAGCACCGGTACCTTGTTGGAATAGTGCTGAAAGTCGTTAAGCGACAGTTCCACACCAGCCGCACGTGCCATGGCAAGCAGGTGAATAACCGCGTTGGTTGAGCCGCCCAGGGCTATTACCACGGTAAGGGCATTTTCAAAAGCTTTGCGCGTGAGGATATCTGAGGGAGTTATTCCTTTTTCCAATAGTTTCCGTATAGCACTACCCGCAGCGGCGCATTCCTGTGTTTTTTGCGCATGTCGGGCCGGAGTGGACGAAGAATACGGAAGCGCCATGCCCAGTGCTTCGATGGCGCTGGCCATGGTGTTGGCCGTGTACATGCCCCCGCAGGCACCGGGGCCAGGACAAGCGTTACGGATAATGCCCTGATAGTCTTCTTCGGATATTTTGCCAGCCAGTTTTTCACCGTAAGCTTCAAAAGCCGATACAATGTTTAGTTTTTTGTCTTTCCAACGTCCGGAAGCTATAGTTCCCCCATACACCATGATAGCCGGCCGGTTAAGGCGCGCCATGGCCATGAGCGCTCCCGGCATGTTTTTGTCGCAGCCTACTACGGCAATCAGCGCATCGTAATGCTGGGCCTGGCAAACGGCCTCAATCGAGTCGGCAATAATTTCACGGCTTACCAGAGAATAACGCATGCCTTCGGTGCCATTGCTTATGCCATCGCTCACACCAATGGTATGAAAAATCAATCCCACCAGGTCGCTGTCCCACACTGCAGATTTTACCAACTGTGCCAGATTGTTTAAATGCATGTTACAGGGGTTTCCGTCAAAGCCGGTGCTCACAATGCCTACCTGCGCCTTTTGCATATCGGCATCGGTAAGGCCAATCCCGTACAGCATGGCCTGCGATGCAGGCAGTGAAGGGTTTTGTGTAATATGGCGGCTGTAGGTATTCAATGTGCCGTTAAGCATTGTTCAGATTATGATGTGGTGAAAGGACTTTTCGAGTACCTGGGCTTTGTAGGCTTCCTGAATGGTTTTACCTAGGCTGTCTTTCCAGTCTTTTTTAAAGGGGTGGGCATCGACTGATTCTACACCTACCACCTCGGCAGCTGTACCACACAAAAAGGCGCTGTCGGCTTCGAACACTTCTTCGGGTGTAAAAAACTTTTCGCGTATCGATATGTCGAGTTCCCGGCAGATGGCTAAGATGGTGGCACGGGTAATGCCTGGAAGGATGTGCCCCGGAGGGGGCGTGTATAACACTCCATCTTTTTCGAAGAAGAAATTGGCTCCCGGTGCAGCCACATGTCCGTTCATGTCGAGCATCAGGGCCTCGTCAAATCCTCTTACTTTGGCATTGCTTGTAGCTAATATGGAATTGACATAATGACCGGTAATCTTAGCGTCAACTTTTACTGAGTGTGGGTTTGGCCTTTGGTAAGGTGACACGCAAAGCCGCAACAGGTTATCGCCCAGGTACTTGCCCCACTCCCACACGGCTATCATGATGTACACTTCGCGCGGAGCGGTAAGCGACATATTAGGACTGCAATACACCAAGGGTCGGATATAGGCATCTTTCAAATGATTTTCGCGCAACAACTTATACGTTACCTGAATAAGTTCGTCTGTATCGTACCGAAATGGTATGCCTACCGACAAACAACTGTACCGAAGGCGCTCATAATGTTCACGTGCTTTAAAGATCTTTGTTCCGTTAACTGTTGCGTACGCCCGAATACCCTCGAAGGCTCCGTAACCATAATGCAAGGTTTGACTGTACAGATCTATGCCCGCTTCGGCAGCCCGTACAAATTTGCCATTTAAATACAGAATAGTATGCTCGTTATAGTACATATAACAATTGTTAGTTCGTATATCCGGCTCATAAAACAAAACCGCCCCGGTTGCTTGGCCGAGGCGGTTTTACCTGTATGCACCATGAACCATCAACATCGCCCCGGCTGTTTTACCATGACGATAGTATTAACCAACAGAATAATGAGAACTACCAAACCCTTATGCAGCATAAATCCTGTTGGTGTTAGGTTCATTGAATGTATTCGCTACAATAATGATAATCATAAAATAATTTTTCAAACTTTTTCTTTCAAAATTTTTGTAAACAAATGTTAGGTAGCAAAACAATTGTTATGTAGGTTGGCTTAATTAAGTCCTGAATTATCACCTATGCTTATTGTGTCGTATCATCAATCTGGGGTGCATGGTTACCCAACTTCTTTTCATCACAACCTTTATTATAAAGCCAAATATTACCGGCATCCATTGTGATGGAAGTTACGGAAATAGGATTGCTTAACGGATACTTTTGCGCCCGGTAACATGAATTGACTAACTTACCCGAATTACATGGAATTTTTAGGATATGCAGCATCGGTTATGATGGGCCTGGCACTGGGCCTAATAGGTGGCGGAGGATCGATATTAACCGTTCCTATATTGGTGTATTTGTTTGGGATTGACCCGGTTCTGGCTACGGCTTATTCTTTATTTGTTGTAGGTCTGACCAGTTTAGTGGGATCGTACAGCCATTTCCGGGCCGGGCATGTGCAGGTTAAAACCGCTATTGTTTTCGGGCTTCCCTCAATTATAGGCGTATATGCCGTTCGCAAATTTGTAGTGCCTGTAATTCCCGATCCCGTTCTGCAGGTGGGTTCATTTACCCTTTATAAGGGCAGTCTGCTCATGCTGCTCTTTGCCATACTTATGCTTTTGGCTGCTTTTTCGATGATTCGCCCCCCACGGACAGCTAAAATACAAACCACAAAAAAGCTTAGCTATCCACTTATCGCATCCGAAGGGTTGCTGGTAGGCGGGCTGACGGGACTGGTAGGGGCAGGCGGAGGTTTTTTGATTATTCCTGCTTTGGTGCTTTTGGCCGGGCTGCAGATGAAACAGGCCGTAGGTACTTCTTTGGTTATCATCGCGCTTAAGTCACTCATCGGGTTTACCGGAGACCTGGGTGCCGGCCAGCCAGTGGACTATGGATTCATGCTCTTATTTTCTCTTTTTGCCATAGCAGGAATTTTAGCCGGCAGTTACATTTCCCGTTTTATCCCAAATGAAAAACTTAAACCGGCCTTCGGATGGTTTGTGCTGGTAATGGGCATGTACATTATTTCCAAAGAAGCTTTTTGGAACGGTTAATCAGTTCTTCCGGTAACAGATGTGACCTAAGTTACCGACTGACAAAAATCATATTTTCATATTTGCCTTTAAATAATCCCCCGATCGCATGATACCAGATGTTCTTAAACAACCATGGCCATGGTATGTGGCCGGTGTGCTTATTGGACTTACAGTCCCGGTTCTGTTGCTGCTGGGCAACAAGCACTTCGGAATTTCTTCCTCCTTGCGGCACATTTGCGCAGCCTGCTTTCCGGCACGCATTGCCTTTTTTCAATACGACTGGAAGCGAGAATCCTGGAATTTGTTTTTTGCTGCCGGCATTCTGGCTGGTGGATTCATTGCCTCTAATTTTCTGAGCACCCCTAACTCCCTGAAGGTCTCCCAGCACACTGTTGAAGCCCTCCGGCAACTGAACATTGAAACCGACAACCAACTGATGCCCGCCTCGATCTTTACACTCCAGAATCTCTTTTCGCTTAAAGGACTGATATTTTTTGTATTAGGTGGCTTTTTAGTTGGCTTCGGAACCCGATATGCCGGAGGTTGCACATCCTGCCATTCCATCATGGGGCTTTCTACCCTGCAATGGCCTTCACTTATAGCTACCTGCTGCTTTATGGCGGGTGGATTTTTAATGGTACACATGATTTACCCCTTACTTGCTTTATTATTTTAACCTGAAAATACTTTCTTAACTATGAATACCCACATCGAGCAAGATTTTAGTGAAATTACCACTACCGAAGAACAACCGGTTATAGAGCATCCGATGGCGTGCGAAGCGCCAAACGACCAGTTAAAGCGCGACCCCTGGTGGGGAAACCTGAAGTATACCGCAGCAGGTATGTTGTTTGGCATTGTGCTGGTAAAGGCCGAGGTTATTTCCTGGTACCGTATTCAGGAAATGTTTCGCCTTCACTCCTTTCACATGTATGGTGTTATCGGCACCGCAGTCCTTACAGGAGTACTTTCGGTATGGTTAATTAAGCGTTTCCGCATTAAAACCTTGCAGGGCGAAAACGTTGTATTCCATAAAAAAGAATTTCATAAGGGCAACATTATAGGAGGCCTGATGTTTGGCCTGGGCTGGGCCCTGACCGGCGCTTGCCCGGGCCCCTTATTTGCCCAAATCGGCAGCGGCTTTATTGCAGTTGCTGTTACCCTGCTTAGCGCCATCGCCGGCAAGTGGACTTACGGGTTATTGCGCAACAGACTGCCACACTAAATACCATGTTAGAATATGGAAAGGCCTAACCACCTGTCCGTTTTTATCCGAATGGTTAACCTGTTTCTGCTAATAACATCTGTCCTGGCCGGAATGGTAATTGTTTTATTTGGAATAATGGCGTACGGTCCTGAAATGCTAATTGCTAAGCCACACACAACCAGTGAAGTTGTATCGAAACCTGGCTGGAGTGAAACAATTTCGACAACCGACTTGTGGCAAGCTCCCGATTTTTCAACTGTACCCACCGATGAAACCGGACAACTTATCCGATACGGCCGTGAGTTGGTTGTGCACACGGCCAAATACCTGGGCCCGCAGGGAAAAGCAAAACCCATGAGCAATGGCATGAACTGCCAGAATTGCCACCTGGAAGCCGGCACCAAACTTTATGGTAACAACTACAGCGCCGTGGCCTCAACTTACCCAAAGTTACGGGCCCGCTCCGGTACCGTTGAATCAATTGAAAAACGTGTAAACGACTGCTTTGAAAGAAGCCTCAACGGACAGGCGCTTGACGTCAACTCGCACGAAATGAAGGCCATTGTAGCCTACATCAAATGGCTGGGAAAAAATGTGCCGCCAGGCAAAGTTCCGCAAGGGGCAGGACTGGCTGAACTGGACTATCTTAATATACCGGCCAACCCCGAAACCGGAAAAGTGCTTTACGAAAAAAAATGCGCTTCTTGTCATGGCTCAGATGGTCAGGGTTTAAAAAGTCCGGGAGCAGCAGAATGGACCTACCCACCTTTATGGGGCAGCCATAGTTACAATATTGGCGCAGGTATGTTTCGTTTATCACGACTGGCCGGTTATATTAAAACCAACATGCCCTTAGGGGCAACTTACCTGGAACCCCAACTATCCAACGAAGAGGCCTGGCACATTGCAGCCTATGTTAATTCCATGCCCAGGCCCGGGATGGACCTGTCAAAGGATTGGCCCGACATAACACAAAAACCCATAGACCATCCTTTCGGACCTTTTGCCGATGGTTTTAGCGAGCAGCAGCATAAATACGGCCCCTTTAAACCCATACTGGAAAAACGCAATGAAATAATTAAAACCAAACACCCTCAAAAGCCATGAATAAAGCACGGCTTGTAACCTGGCTTTGGCTGCTATTCAAAATGGCAACCGCTCAACATCAACACCCCGCTTGCCCAGAACAAACCGCAAATATTAAAAAAAGTACACAAGCCGACAGCCTTGGTAAGGAATTGCACAGTTTGGGAACATTCGAGGGACATTTCCGAACGTTCTTTATGAGTACGATAAACCATCAGGAATACCCCGATTACTATGCTTTAGCCATGGGTGTTGGCCTGGCTTATTCCTCACCGGTTATTAAAAACCTGCAGGCAGGTCTATCGGGGTTTACCCTCAGCAACCTAACATCTTCCCCGCTCCATCCCCATCCGCCTTTTTTAAACCGATACGAAATTCAGTTATTCGACCTGACTAGTGTCAGCAACCAAAAGTCCCTGAATCGTCTGGAAAATCTGTACATTCGATATTATTTAGATAAATCAACCGAAAGCTACATCCAAGCAGGCAAATTTCACCTTCACACACCTCTTATTAACCTGCAAGACGGGCGAATGAGGCCGAACTTGCAGGAAGGTTTGTGGATGGAATGGAGGGCCAATTCAGTTATTCAAATAAAAGGCGGCTGGATTTGGAAAACCTCTCCGCGCGGAACTGTAAATTGGTATTCCATCGGCCAATCGGTAGGCATTTATCCGAATGGACGTGCCCTTGACGGCTCGCCGGCCGATTATAACGGGAAAGTTCAATCGAACGGCATTTTTATCGGAAGTTTAACCTACGAACCTTTAAACCGACTCAATGTTCAGTTGTGGAACTACCTGGCCGATAAATTATTTAATACTATGTTATTAAAAGCAGAGTGGAACAAAAAGACTGAATCGAAGAACTGGTTGGCCGGCATACAATTTTTTCATCAGGATGGACTTACCAACGAAGCCTTACCGATGGCTCACCAGTATTTCCCCAACAACGGCCAATCGAATGCAATAAGTATGCGTATGGGATTTAACCTTTTACATTCCCAGCAAAAGTGGAATCTTAACTATACGCGAATTACCGCACACGGTCGGTTCCTGTTTCCGCGAGAATGGGGAGTTGAACCTTTCTACACATTTATGTTTCGTGAAAGAACTGAAGGTTCCGGCGATGT
>FWPU01007433.1_pt1 | contig 20193 bp, 19 predicted proteins | sample 2228361 | NCBI WGS metagenome assembly FWPU01 (sample SAMEA103939777, study PRJEB20133) | metagenome
CGCCCGGCGCCGGCCCGACCTTCGCCGAGGCCGCCGCGCGCGAGGCGGCCTTCGACGCGGGCGAGTTCGAGGTCCGCGCGCTCGCCCTCATGCAGAGCGAGCTGCGCCGCGCGGGACCCGTCTACACGCGCATCCGGGAGTTCCCCCTCCGGGGCGCGCCGTGAGCGGCGGGCACGGGTCCGGGTCCGGGTCGGGGTCCGCTCAGTCCTCCGGCCGGATGAACCCGTGCGCCCGGCCCAACCAGTACGCCTCCAGATAGTCGAGGGGCGCGATCCACTCGTCTGCACGGGCGCCGCGGTTTCCCTGGAGGGCGTCGGGGTCGGAGACCCACATCATGGTCCCGATCACGCGCATGTTGAGCGGGAGCGGCTCGGCCGCGCGCGGGACGCACTTGCGCGTGTTGAAGAAGCGGCGCCCGAGGTCGAGGTCCGGGCGGCGCGTCCAGTCGACCGGGAGGGCGATCTTTTCGTCGGGAAAGAGGCGCAGCGCCGCCACGGCGTCGCGCGCGGCTTCCGCGGCGCGCTCGCCCCCGCACGCCGCGTAGACGAAGTTGAAAAACGGGTTCTTCTCGTGGGCGATCTCGCTCCACGCCGCCTCCAGGCCGCGCCGGTACGCGCGCAGCCGCTCCGGGTCGCGCTCGAGGCGCACGAGCGGGTAGAGCGAGAGGAACGCGAGGTTGTCGTTCACGTGATTGCGGATCGTGAGCACGCTGATGTTGAAGAAGCCGCGCTCGACGGCGCAGGCGAAGCCGCGCTCGACGAGCTCGCGGCGGTATTCCTCGGCGGCCGCGCCGCCGCCCTCCGCGGCCGCCCCCGCGATTCCGAGCACGATCGCGGCATGGAGGGCGATCCGCACTGGCCCGTAGAAGGGGTCGAGGTCGCCGAAGCGGGTCTCCTCGCCGGTCGTGTCGACGATGCGCTCGTTGTCGCGCCGCAGCGCCGCCGCGATCCGCCCGGCCAGCGCCGCCGCGCGCGCCCGGATTCCGGGATCGTCCACCGCCGCGAGGCACGTCCCGATCCCGAAGCTCACGCCCGCGTACTGGTCCTTCGAGACGTCCCCGCGCCAGATCCACCCCTCGTACGGAGGGGCGCCGCGCCGCAGGTGCTTGAGGGGGCGCCTGGGCGCCGGGGGCGGCGGGCCCGGCGACGCGTAGCGGGCGAGGAGCCCGGGCTTGCCGGTGACGCCCTCGAGCAGCTCGAGCCCCGCGAGCGCCCGCGACACGTCCGCGAGCGCGCGGCGGTCGCGCGTGGCCTCGTATTTCAGGCTGAACGTCCCGAGCGCGATCCCGGCGAAGAACGGCCCGTCGGCGTGCCAGCCGTAGCGGGGCTCGTCCGGGCCGCGCCCGGCCTTCGGCCGGCGGTAATCGACGATCCCTTCGGGCGTCCAGTTGTGCGCGCGGAAGAGCGCCTCGTGGTGGGCCGCCTTTTCCGCGAGCGAGAGCCGAGGTTGCCAGATCGGCGCGTAAACGGGCTCGGGCGGCATCGATGGCTCGAGCCCGCGGACATAGCAGCACCCGCCCGCCGCGGCGGCCGCCGCCGCGGCCAGAACGAGAAATCCGGCGAGCGCCGGAGCCGCCGCGACTCGTACCGGCACGTGTTCTCCTCCGCCTCGCGCCCCGCCTCTCGCGCCCCTGTTGTTGGCGCGCGCGCCGCGCGCGCCCCCGCCCTTTTCAGCGGCGCCCGCACCGCTATAATAATGCGCCCTCATGGACCGGCTGCACATCGTGATCTGCGGGCACGTGGATCACGGAAAGAGCACGATCGTCGGGCGCATGCTCGCGGACACCGGCTCGCTCCCCCAGGGGAAGCTCGAGCAGGTGCGCGCCCTCTGCGAGCGGACGGCGAAGCCGTTCGAATACGCCTTCCTCCTCGACGCGCTCAAGGACGAGCGCGCGCAGGGGATCACCATCGACGCGGCGCGCGTCTTTTTCAAGACGCCGCGGCGCGAGTACGTGATCATCGACGCGCCCGGGCACGTCGAGTTCCTGAAGAACATGGTGACCGGGGCCTCGCGCGCGGAGGCCGCCGCGCTCGTGATCGACGCGAAGGAGGGCGTGCGCGAGAACACGCGCCGGCACGGATACCTCCTCTCCATGCTCGGGATCCGCCAGGTCATCGTGCTGGTCAACAAGATGGACCTGGTGGGCCGCTCGCGCGAAGCGTTCGAGAAGATCGTGGCCGAATACGGCGATTTCCTCGCGCCGCTCGGGGTGCGCCCGGCGCGCTGGATCCCGGTGTGCGGGCGCGACGGCGACAACGTGGCGCGGCGCGCCGCGGACATGGCGTGGTACGACGGACCGACCGCGCTCGAGGCCCTCGACGCCTTCGCGAGCGAGGGTCCGCCCGTCGAGAAGCCTTTCCGCATGCCCGTGCAGGACGTCTACAAGTTCACGCAGCAGGGGGACGACCGGCGCATCGTCGCCGGCACGGTCGAGACCGGAGTGATCCGCGCGGGCGACGAGGTCGTCTTCTATCCGTCGGGCAAGAAGAGCCGCGTGCGCACGATCGAGGCGTTCGGCCGCCCGCCGCAGTCCGAGGCGCGCGCGGGGCAGGCCACCGGCTTTACGCTGGAGGAGCAGATCTACGTCACCCGCGGGGAGATCGCCACGCGCGCGGGCGAGCCGCGCCCGCACGTGACGACGCGCCTGCGGGCGAGCGTGTTCTGGCTCGGGCGGGATCCCCTGGTCGAGCGGAAGGATTACGTGCTGCGGCTGGCGACGGCGCGCGTCCCCATGCGCGTCGAGGAGTTCCACCGCGTGCTCGACGCGGGCGATCTGCGCGCGCAGGAAGGCAAGCGCCGCGCGGACCGGCACGACGTGGCCGAATGCACGCTCAAGCTCGCGCGCGCGATCGCGTTCGACGCGGCGGCGGACATCGCCGCGACGGGCCGGTTCGTGATTGTCGACAACTGCGAGATCCGCGGCGGCGGGATCGTGCGCGAGGCGCTCCCCGACAGGCAGGCGTGGGTGCGGGACAAGGTGCTCCTCCGCAACTACAAGTGGGAGCCGAGCGCGATCTCCGCGGAGCGGCGCGCGGAGAAATACAATCAGAAGTCGCGGCTCTTGCTGATCACGGGGGGCACCGCGCTCGAGCGAAAGACGCTCGCGCGCGATCTGGAGGCCCGCCTCTTCGAGGACGGGAAGATCGTCTACTTCCTCGGGATCGGAAACGTGAAGTACGGCGTCGACGCCGACATCGCGCGGGCGCGCGAGTCGCGCGAGGAGCACCTGCGGCGGCTTGCGGAGGTGGCGAACATCCTCCTCGACGCAGGCGTGATCCTGATCGCGACGGCCGCCGAGCTCACGCAGGAAGACCTGGAGCTCGTGCGGACGGCGGTCGGCCCGGAGGTGGTGGACACCGTTTGGGTCGGAGACGAGGTCACCACGGATATCGCTTACGATGTTCTGATTTCCGACCACATGGCGGAAGCCGAGGCGGTCGACCGGTTGAAGGCGCTCCTCCAAGAAAAGGGGGTCATCTTCCGGCCATGGTGAGCGGCGGGCCGATCGCGATCGAGCGAGTGGCGGCGATCGCGCGCGAGGCCGGCGCGGCGATTCTGGAAATCTACGGCGCGGCGGGCGCGGCGCCGCCTTTCGAGCGCAAGGCAGACCGCTCTCCGATCACGGCGGCGGACCGCGCCGCGCACGCGGCGATCGTGGGCGCCCTGCGCGCGCTCGATCCCGCGATCCCGATCGTGTCGGAGGAGGGGGAAATCCCGGACGCGGCGGCGCGGCGCGCGTGGGAGCGGTTCTGGCTGCTTGACCCGCTCGACGGCACGAAGGAGTTCATCGCGCGGAACGGCGAGTTCACCGTCAACATCGCGCTCGTCGCGCGCGCGGCCGGGCCGGACGGCGCGTACGCGCCCGTGCTCGGCGTGGTGTACGCGCCCGCGCTGGGGACGCTCTGGCGCGCGGAGGCCGGGCGCGGCGCCTGGCGGGAGGAGGGGACGCGGGCCGCGCGCATTTGCTCTCGGCGCGCGCGGCCCGGCGAGCCGCTCGTGGTCGTGGAGAGCCACTCGCACCCCTCCCCGGAGCTCGATCGCTTTCTCGCCACGATCCCGGTCGCCCGGCGCGTCGCGGCCGGGAGCGCGCTCAAGTTCTGCTGGGTCGCCGAGGGGCGCGCCGACGTCTACCCGCGCTTCGGCCCGACCATGGAGTGGGACACCGCGGCCGGCGACTGCGTGTGGCGCTGGTCCGTGGGAGACGGCGAGCCGCCGCGCGCGTCGCCCCTCCGCTACAACACGCCCGAGCTGCGGAACCCGCCGTTCGTACTCGGGCTCGAAGGCACGGCGGATGGCGGATGATGGCGGAGAGCCGCATGGACCGTGAGGCGCGAAGGCGGGCCGTCGCGAAGGCGCTCTCGTGGCGCGCGGTCGGGACGATCGCGACCATGGGGCTCGTCTACGCCTTCACGCGCAGGATCGACCTCGCCGCCGCGATCGGCGGAATCGAGGCGGTCGTAAAGTCGGTCCTCTACTACGCCCACGAGCGCGCGTGGGCGCGCGCGAGCGCCGGCGCGGGGCGCGGCCGGCGCGCGGAGCCGGCGGTGATCTGGTTCACGGGGCTCCCGGGCGCGGGCAAGAGCACGATCGCGGCCGAGGTGCGCCGGAGGCTTCTCGCGCGCGGGTTGGCCGTCGAGACGCTCGACGGGGACGAGATCCGCGCGGTCTTTCCCTCCACCGGCTTCACGCGCGCCGAGCGCGACGCGCACGTGCGGCGCGTGGGCTATCTGGCGAGCCGGCTCGAGCGGCACGGGATCTTCGTCGTCGCGTCGCTCGTCTCCCCCTACGAGGAGTCGCGCCAGTTCGTGCGCTCGCTCTGCCGGCGGTTCGTGGAGGTCCACGTGGCCACCCCGCTCGAGGAATGCGAGCGGCGCGACCCGAAGGGCCTCTACGCGCGGGCGCGGCGCGGGGAGATCGCGAACTTCACGGGGCTCGACGACCCCTACGAGCCGCCGGTCGCGCCGGAGGTCCGGATCGATACGCGGGAGACGGGGGCGGCCGAGGCGGCCGAGCGGGTGCTGGAGGCGGCGGGAATCGCATGAGGGCGGTGGGGACCATGGATCATCTGGATCAGCTCGAGGCGCGCAGCGTCCACATCCTGCGCGAGGCGTACGCGAGCTTCCGCAACCTCGGAATGCTCTGGTCGATCGGCAAGGACAGCACGGTGCTCCTCTGGCTCGCGCGCAAGGCGTTCTTCGGGCACGTGCCGTTCCCGCTCATCCACATCGACACCTCGTTCAAGATCCCCGAGATGATCGAGTACCGCGACCGGCTCGCGGCCGAGTGGAATCTCAACATCATTGTCGGGAAGAACGCCCAGGCGCTGGCGCAAAAGCGCACCTTTCCGGATGGGACGGTCGACCGGATCTCCTGTTGCTCGCTCCTCAAGACGCAGGCGCTCAAGCACACGCTCTCCGGAGAATGGCCGCGCTGGCGATTCGACCACGCGAAGAAGCGCTACGAGCTGGACCGCAACCCGGAGCCCTTCACCGGCGTGATCGCCGGCGTGCGCGCGGACGAGGAGGGGAGCCGCTCGAAGGAGCGCACCTTCTCCCCGCGCACGAATCAGAACACCTGGAACATCGACGATCAGCCGCCCGAATTCTGGAATCAGTACAAGCTGGATTTCGCCCCCGGCACGCACGTGCGGATCCACCCGCTCCTCGACTGGACCGAGCTCAACATCTGGGAGTACATCGCGCGCGAGCGGATCCCGACGGTCTCGCTCTACTACAACAAGGGCAACGGGAAGCGCTATCGCTCGCTCGGCTGCTGGCCGTGCACGAACCCGGTGGAGAGCGAGGCGCGCACGCCCGAGGAGATCGTCGAGGAGCTGCGCGCGGGCAAGCTCGCCAACATCGCCGAGCGCTCCGGGCGCGCGCAGGACAAGGACGACGGCGGCGGGCTGGAGGCGCTGCGCCGCGACGGGTACATGTAGCGGAAAAAGAAGGAGACGGAGAAGGAGGCGCGCCCCGCGTGACCCGCGACGAGGCCCTTGCGATCGTTCGAGAGCACACGCAGTCGGAGTCGCTGCGCCGCCACATGCTCGCCGTGGAGGCGGTCATGCGCGCGTACGCGCGCAAGTACGGGGAGGACGAGGAGGCGTGGGGACTCGCCGGCCTCCTCCACGACTTCGACTACGAGCGGTTCCCGAACCCCGAGCGCGCGCCCGCCGAGGGGCACCCGTCCTGGGGCGTGCGGCTCTTGCGCGAGCGCGGGCTCCCCGAGCCCATCTGCCGGGCGATCCTCGGGCACGCCGACTACACGGGCGTGCCGCGCGACACGCTCATGGCGCGGGCGCTCTACGCGGTCGACGAGCTCTGCGGGTTCCTCGTGGCGTGCGCGCTCGTGCGGCCATCGCGGAGCCTCGCCGACCTCGAAGTCGCGAGCGTGAAGAAGCGCCTTAAGGACCGGCGCTTCGCGGCCGGCGTGAGCCGCGAGGATGTCGCGCGCGGCGCCGAGGAGCTCGGCGTCCCATTCGAGAAGCACGTGGCGTTCGCGATCGCGGCGCTCCGCCCCATCGAATCCGAGCTCGGGCTCGGTGGAGGGCGCGCGTAGCGCTGGCCGGCCGCGCGCGCCGCTGCTTCCGCGACACGCGACGCGCGACACGTGTCGCTCCTGGAGGGGGCCCCGCGCACCCCCGCCCCTCCGGCGCGCGACACGTGTCGCTTCTGGGTCGCGTCCTGCCGGTCCTCGAAGGTGCCCGCCCGGCTGCCTGTCCGGTGCCACACGTGTCGCTTCCTCGCGCGTTGATCGTGCCGCTTGGCGGCGCTCCGAAGAAAGGCCGCGCTGGCGCCTGCGCGCGACACGGGCGCCGCCGCGCGCCCTGCTCCCGCGAGATGCGAAACGCGACACGTGTCGCTCTTGGACGTGTCCGCGCGCCCCGCCATGTGCGACACGTGTCGCTCCTGGAGCGGTGACTCGCGCGCCCTGCCCCCCCGCGACGTGCGACACGTGTCGTTCCGCCTCGCCGGGCGCGACACGTGTCGCTTCTCGAGGGTGCCCCGCCCGCCTGCCGGTGCGACACGTGTCGCTCGTGGAAGGCGGCGTTCCTGCGGCGCGGCGAGGCCGGTGCGGCTCGAAGAGCACGGGTGCTCGGGGATTGTGCGTGCCGCTGGCGCGTCGCAGCCCGCGGGCCCGACCTCCGTCGCCGCCTTGTCACGATAAAAAAAATCAGCCTCGTTGTCGGACCCCCAATGTATGATTGATCGGTCCGATGGAGGATCGTCATGACGGTGGTCGCGAACCTGGAAGACGAGCTCATGCTGCACCGGGATTTCGAGCGGGTCGAGGAGCGCCCGCGGCGCGCAAAGACGATTCCGCCGCGCGTGCGCGCGATCGTGCTCGCCAGCGGCCACAACCGCTGCCCGATCTGCGGCTCGACCACGTGGAAGGAGAATCCACCACCTCGACCCGGGCCGCAACGACCCGGACGCGCTGATTCTGGTCTGCTGGACGCGCCACCACCTGATTCACGGGGAGTACGTGTTCGTCGGCGGGAGCGGGGGCGAGCCCACGTTCGCGCTCGCGGACGGCTCGCCGCTCGGCCCGAACGCGGCCCCGGGCTCGCGCGCCCCGCCGCCGCGCTCGGGGTAGGCGGGATGCGGCTCTGGCGTGGACGGCGCGTCGCGGGCCCTATTGATCGACGGTGCGACCGCGCCACGTGTCGCTTCCCGAAGGGCGAGATGGGGACCTCCGACATTCGCGAGGCGCGGAACTTGAGCAAGTCGGCGACACGTGTCGCTGCGGGAACGGGCGGGGCGGGTCTTGTGGGGGGACGGCCTTTTGGTGGGCGTAGACGTCATGGCGGCGACACGTGTCACTTTGAGAAGCGCGGGGGAGAGCAGCTTCGCGCGCCTTGTCGGCGCGGGGGGATGGTTCGCGGAGGCGACGGGTTCTTGTGGGCAACGCCCGGGCAGGCGCTTCGGGAAGGGCGACGGGCTTCTCCACGCGGCGCCCCCGGTCAGGCGGGACGCGCCCGGGGCGGGCGGCGCGCGGCGGGCCCTTTCCATTGACGCCGCAGCGGCGACACGCGTCGCTTCGCGAAGGGCGGGGGCGAGGCTCGTTCGCGGGGGGCGACGAGTTCTTGGGCGCGCCGCCGCTGGCGCGTTACGTCTCAGGGCCGGGGGGGAAGGTGGAGCCCGCGGGGGAGGACGCCCCTGCCGGTGGCGCAAGCGGACATTTATTGGGTGAGGGGAGCGGACATTCCTGAGCGCCGCGCCGCCGCGCCGCCGCGCCGCCCGTCGCGCTTGACACGCGCGCGCAAACTGGATATGATCCGAGCCTTTCCCGAGGGAGTATTTTCCCTCGCATTCGGCGCTCCGCCGCGCTAAACCCCCCTCGACTGGCGGTCGCAAGGGAGGTACCGACGCCTGTGGTGCGGCGCGAGCGTATCGAGAACGGGCGTCGTTGGGAGACACGAAGCGTGGCACCGATCGTGACGTTGAGCGAGCTGATCGAGGCGGGCGTCCACTTCGGACACCGCGTCAGCCGTTGGAATCCGAAGATGGAGCCGTTTATCTTCGGAAAGCGGAACCTGATTCACCTCATCGACCTGCGCCAGACAATCCGCGGTCTCCTCCGCGCGGTCCACTTCCTCGAAAAGCTCGCCAGCCAGGGCGGCGAGGTGGTCTTCGTCGGGACGAAGCGGCAGGCGAAGCCGCTCGTCGCGAGCGAGGCGCAGCGCACGGGCATGCACTACGTGAACGAGCGCTGGCTCGGCGGCACCCTCACGAACTTCCAGACGATCATGAGCCGCCTCAAGCGCCTGGAGGAGCTCGAAGCGCTGGAGACGACGGGGGCGATCGACCAGTACTCGAAGAAGATGGTGAGCTCGCTCCGCCGCGAGAAGCGCAAGATCCTGCGGAACCTGGAGGGGATCCGCAACATGAAGCGCCGCCCCGACGCGGTGATCGTGGTGGACCCGCGCCACGAGCACATCTGCGTGAAGGAGGCGAAGAAGCTCGGGATCCCGGTGGTGGCGATCCTCGACACCGATTGCGATCCCGACATGGTCGATATCCCGATCCCCGGAAACGACGACGCGTTCCGCTCCGTGAGCGTGATCCTTAAGCGGCTCGCGGACGCGATCGAGCGCGGGCGCACGCGCTGGAAGACCGCTCTGGAGGAGCAGCGGCGGATCGAGGAGCAGCGCCGCCAGGAGGAGGCCCGCCGCCAGGAAGAGATCCGCAAGGCCCGCGAGGCCGAACAGGCCCGCCGCAAGAAGGCCGAGGAGGAGTCCGCGGCGGTCGCCCCCGCGAAGAGCGGCGGCGCCGACGAGGGCGCGGAACAGCCCGCCGCCTCCGCCACCAACAAGGAGCCCGCCTGAGCCATGGCCGAGACCACGAACCCGAACGTCGACGCGAAGACGGTGATGAAGCTCCGCGCCGAGACCGGCGCGGGAATGATGGACTGCAAGGCGGCCCTCGCCGAGACCGCCGGCGATTTCGAGAAGGCGAAGGACTGGCTGCGCAAGCGCGGCAAGCAGATCGCCGAAAGCAAGGCGGGGCGGGAAGCGAAGGCGGGAACAGTCGCCTCGTATATCCACGGGGGCGGCAAGGTGGGCGTGCTCCTGGAGCTCAAGTGCGAGACGGACTTCGTCGCGCGCAACGAGGAGTTCCAGACGCTCGCCCGCGACCTCTGCATGCACGTGGCGGCGCTTCGCCCGGTGGCCGTCTCCCCCGAGCGCGTCCCGCCCGAGGCGATCGAGCGCGAGAAGGCGATCTACCGCGAATCCGACGAGCTGAAGAACAAGCCGCCGCAGGTGGTCGAGAAGATCATCGAGGGCAAGCTTCAGAAGTTTTTCAAGGAGAACTGCCTCCTCGAGCAGATCTTCGTGCGCGACATCACCCGGGAAGAGGGCCAGGGACCGAAGCGCACGGTCCGCGATGTGATCGCCGAGATCTCCGCCAAGATGGGCGAGAACATCCAGGTCGGGCGGTTCGCCCGCTTCGAGCTCGGCGAGGCGCCGGCCTGACCCGGACCGGAGGAGGAGAGCGAGCGCGCGTGCGACCGAGGAAGCGGCGGGCGCCCTACCGGCGCGTCCTCCTTAAGGTCTCGGGCGACGGCTTTTGCCGCGAGGAGAGCCGGGGCCTCGAGATGGACGAGGTCTACACGATCGCGCGCCAGATCAAGACGGTGCGCGACCACGGGGTGGAATGCGCCGTCGTCGTGGGCGGCGGAAACATCCTCCGCGGCGCCCAGATCAGCCAGAAGGGCGTGCAGCGCGCCACCGCGGACTACATGGGCATGCTCGCGACCGTGATCAACGCGCTCGCGCTCCAGGACTGCCTCGAGAAGCTCGACTGCGACACGCGCGTCCTCACGGCGATCGAGATGCAGCGCGTCGCGGAGCCGTTTATCCGCCGCCGCTGCATCCGGCACTTGGAGAAGGGTCGCGTCTGTATTCTGGCGGGCGGCACCGGCAATCCCTACCTCACGACGGACACCACCGCGGCGCTGCGCGCGAAGGAGATCGGCGCGGAGGTCCTCCTCAAGGCCACGAAGGTCGACGGCGTCTACGCCGCGGACCCGAAGCAGTTCCCGGACGCGGAGAAGTACGAGTCGCTCACGTACCTCGACGTCCTCAACCGGCAGCTCCGCGTCATGGACGCCACCGCCATCTCCCTCTGCATGGAGACGAACCTCCCGATCATCGTTTTCAACCTGAAGGTCGAGGGCAACATCGAGAAGGCGGTCCTCGGCGAGCCGATCGGGACGCTGATCTCGAACGAGGGTTGAGCGCGAAGCACGGAGGCTCCGATGGGTTACGATGACGTGCTCCTCGAAACCGAGGAGAAGATGGAAAAGAGCGTCGAATTGCTGAAGCAGGACTATCGGGGCATGCGGACGGGGCGGGCCCACCCAGGGCTCGTCGAGCCGCTGCGCGTCGAGTACTATGGGTCCCCCACCCCGCTCCGCCAGCTCGCCCAGATCATGGTCCCCGAGGCGAATCAGCTCCTCATCAAGCCGTTCGACCCGGGCTCGATCGGCGACATCGAGCGGGCGATCCTCAAGAGCGAGCTCGGCATCACCCCGCAGAGCGACGGCAAGGTGATCCGGCTCACGATCCCGCCGCTCTCCGAGCAGCGCCGCAAGCAGCTCGTCGCCCAGGCGAAGGAGCGCGCCGAGCAGGCCCGCGTGTCGATCCGGAACGTGCGGCGGGACGCGAACAAGCAGGCCGACGAGCTCGTGGACTCGGGGGAGATCGGCGAGGACGACTGGAACAAGCTCAAGAACGAGATCGACGACCTCACCAAGAAGTACACGAAGCTTGTGGACGACGCGCTCGCCGCGAAGACGCAGGAGCTCATGGAGGTGTGAGGCGGCGCGCGCGCGGCTCGCTCCTTCCCTTCGCGCTCGCGGCCGCGCTGCTTCCGATTGTTTCCGCGCGCCCGGCGCGCGCCCAGGCGATTCCGGCCACGCTCACCGCCGAGATCCGGGAGGCGCTCGCGGGGCTCGGCTCGGAGGACCCGCTCCGCGCCGCCGACGCGGAGGTGGTCCTCCTCCAAGCGGGGTCGCTCGTGGTCCTCCCGCTCCTAGACGCGATCCGCGACCGCGCCGCGCCCCCGCGCCTCGCCGCCCACGCCGCCCGCATCCTCGGAGAGATCGGCGACCGCCGCGCCACGCTCGCGCTCAAGCGCGCCCTCCGCGACGCCACCGACGAGGGACTGCGGCTCGCATGCGCGGTGGCGCTCTGCCGCCTCGGAGACAAGGAAGGCGTGCCGCCGCTTATCGAGCTTCTTGCGAGCGGCGACCGCGAGCGGCGCCTCGAAGCGTCGATCGCGCTCCTGCGATTCACCCACCAGGACTTTGGCTTCCGCTTCGACGGCCCGCCCGGAGAGCGCACGGCTGCCATCGAGCGCTGGCGCCGCTGGTGGCGCCAGAGCGGCGGGGAGTTCTCGATCGTCGGCGCGGAGCGCTGAAGCGCGAGCGCGATCACGGGCTCGGGCACTGCATGCCCTGGGGCGGCGGCTGCTCGACCACCGATTTCTCGCTCGCGACGAACGCCCGCGAAGCCGTCCCCGCCGCGCGCCTGCAGGCGCCCCGACAGGCGCACGCGGTCGGACGACCCGAGGAAGATGCGCCCGCCGTTGCCCCCGGGTGTCGCGCCCCTGGTCGCCTCCCTTATGGTTCCTTGCAATTTCGCGGGGGGAGCGAGCGCGCGCGCGGCGCGCCATCGAAAAAAGTATACTTTATGATCGGAGCGATCCGGTAAGATTTACTTCGTATCCGCCTGCGCGCGCGCGGCGATGCGCCACGTCGCCGCCACGACCAGCGCCGCCCCGGCGACCGTTCCCCAGCCGGGCGTCTCCCCGAAGAGCGCCGCTCCGAACGCCGCGCCGAAGACGATTCCGACGTACGACACCTGGGACGCCACCGCGGCGCGCTCCAGCCGCAGCGCCGCCGTAAGGAGGATCTGCGCGAGCGTCGTCGCCACGCCGATCCCGAGGAGCGCGAGGGCCTCGGCCGCGGTCGGCCACACGAGCTGGCGCAGCGTGGGCGGGAGCGAAAAGAAGGCCGAGACCAGCGGGAAATAGAGGACCACCGTGAGGGGGTGCTCGCGGCGGCCGATCGAGCGGATCGTCATGTAGGCGAGCGCCGAGAATACCCCGCCCGCCACCGCGACGGCGCCGGGAAGCGGCGGCACGCGCCCTTCCGGGCGCAGGATGAGCGCCACCCCGAAAAGCCCGGCCGCGGCGAGCGCGATCGTCCCGCGGCCGCTCGGCTCTCCGAGGAGGGCGGGGGCCAGGATCGCGACCACGAGCGGCGAGATGTTGTGGAGCACGAGCGCGTCGGCGAGCGGCAGCGTCCCGAGCGCCCAGAAGTGGCACGAGAGCGCGAGGTACCCGAGCAGGCCGCGCAAGAACAGCGCGCGGCGCTCGCGCCCGACGATCGGCGCGCGCCAGCGCGCCATGAGCGCGAGCGTGAAGGCCACGTTGAGCGCGCTGCGGACGAAGACCTTCTCCTGCGCCGGAATACGCGGGAGCGCCTTCACGAGGACGGCCATGACGCTGAAGAAGAAGGCCGCCCCGAGCATGTAGAGGACGCCGGTCCGGGGGCGCCGCACGGGGGCGGATGATAGCAGCGCCGCGGCGGGCGCGCGACGGCCGGCCGAGCGGGCGATTCAGCGATCTCGCCGACCGGCTCGTTCCGTCAGCGGCGGCAGCGGCACCGGGCGCGCCGTGCGGGCGAGCGCGGGCGGCTCGAAAAACTTTCTCGCCGGGTCGTTCGCCGCGAGGCGGTCGCCGTGCGGCGCGGCGCACGGGGCTCGGGCGGGCGCCGCGGCGGCGGGCGGCAAGAGCAGCCCCTCGCGCCGGAGCGAGGCCACTATGCCGCGCACCGCACCGGCGGCTTCGGCGGGCGAGGCGTCGTATTCCGAGGCGATCACGCGCGCCACCTCGCGCGGCGACCGCCCGCGCCTGAGTTCTGGCCAAATGCGGAGCCCCGTCTCTTGAGGACGAACCAGCGGTCGGAGTCGAGGTCGACGAGCACCCCGTCGCGCTCGCCGGCGGCATGGAGGATCGCGCCCGGGCTCGGAACGAGCCGCTCCTCCCCGGCGCCGCCGCCGCGCGCGCTACTTCTCGTCCTTTTTCTTCTTCTCCTCGCCCCCGAAGAGCGAGCGGATCCCGCCCTCCAGCGCCCCGCCGACCGCCTTCTTCCCCTCGTCCACCAGCGCGCCCGCGGGGCTTTCGCGAAGGGCCTTCGTCGCGTCGGGGCCGATCGCCTCCTCGAGCTTCTTCGCGCCCTTTTCCAGCTCCGCCGCGAGCGCCTTTTCTCCCTTGCGCCGCAGCGCCTCGGCGACGACGTTCCTGAGCGTGTTTCCCACCTCCACGGAGGGTGCCCACGGCTCCCCGAAGATGCGCAGGTCGCGGAGCTCGACCCGCCCGACCTCCGTGAGCGCCTCGGCGAACTTGCGCGCGTCGATTCCGAGGATCTTCCCCGCCGCGTCGCGCGCGCGCGCCTGGATGTCGACGAGCTCGAGCGCCGGGCGCCAGTCGATCCGCCAGTCCTTGAAGGAAAGGCTCGACGCCACGCGCGCCTTCGTGCCGGGGCCGAACGCCACCGGAATCGACTTCCGGAAGAGCGAGTCGAACGCAGCCGGCGCCGCGGCGAAGCGCACCTCGACCTCCATCGGCTCCTCGATGAGCCAGGGCGCCGTCGAGAAATTGCGGATCTCGATCGTCGCGTCGGCGATCTCGCGCGGGGGCTCGCCGGCCGCGCGGTCCTCGATCACAATCGTGGCGCTTTCGGCGACGAGCCGCCGCACGAGAAGGAGCGGCCGTTCGGGGCGCACCCACTCCGCCCGCGCGTCCGGGTCGCCGACCCCGAGGCGCCGCCGCCGCTCCGCCTCTTCGCGGCGCTTCGCCACCTCGCGGTCCCGCCGCTCCTTCCAGTGGCGCAGGAGTTCCTTCAGGTCCTCGACGAGATCGCGCTCCTTCGCGATCTCCTCGATCTTGCGGCGCCACGCGGGGTCGTCGGGCGAGGTCCCGGGCGGCGGGGCGGGCGGCCCGCCGGGCTCGCCGGGGCCGGGCGGGGGGCCCTCGCCCTGTTGCCCGACGTTGATGGTCCCGTCCGCGTTCCGCACCACGCGCACGCGCGCGCCCGTGACGCGCATCTCGTCGACCACGAGGCGCCCGCGCAGCGCCTCCCCGACCGCGATCCGCGCGACCGCCTCTTTCGCCGAGAAAAGGTCGCGCTCGGGCGCGGCGCGGTCCTTGGCGACGACGTTGCCGAACGCGAGCTCGAGCGAGAGCGGGCGGAACGCCGCCGCCTCCACCGTGACCGGGGCGCCGAGCGCGCGCGAGCCCGCGCGCTCGATCGCCCAGCGCGCGACCGGCCCCGCGCCCACGAACGCGAAGGCGGCGCCGCCCCCGAGCACGACCGCGAGCATCCACCACCGGACGAGCCCGGTGGCCTTGCGCGCGGGCGCGCTCGCCTCGCCGCCCTTCGGGGCCTCGGCGCTCGTCTGAGGGAGCGGGTTTGTCATGCCGGCACCTCCTTCAGCGACCCTTCTCTCCGGAGAAGACGAAGCTCAATGCGCGGGTGAGCCAGAACCCGCGCCACCAGCGGATGATCCGGTACTGCTCGGCGCGCGGTTGAATCGTCGTGCGGAAGTAGATCACGAACCAGTAGACGAGCGGGAACGCGACGATCGAGATCGCCAGCGCGAGGAGGAACCCGCCCATCACCGCGTACCGATCGAGCGGAAAGATCGCCAGCACCGGCCAGTTGAGGACCGCGCCGAGCGCCTCCCGGAGCGACTCCGTCTCCTCCAGGACGAACCTCCCCACGTGCCAGGGGAGCGCATCGAGCCCGAGCAGCATGAGGGGCTTGAGCAGCGCCGCCGCGAGCATGAAGAGCCAGATGCTCGCGCGCGTGAGGAGGACGAGGGCGACGATCGCCCACGTCTGCGGCTCCTGGAGTCCCATCGGCATGAGAGCGACGAAGACCCCGAGGCACAGCCCGTACGCGATCTGGGCCGGCGTCATGGCGCCGGCGAGCGTGTTGTAGATCCAGCGGAGGAACTTCAACGCGAACAGCATGGCGCCCTCCAGGTGGGCCTGCGATCCCGGCGGCGACGCGCGCCGGGTGAAACGGAGCGCGCCCGATGCTACGCCGCGGGCGCGCGGCTGTCAAAGCGGCCGCGGGGGGCGGGGGCGGGCGGGCCCGTCAGGTCGCGCGCCGCGCCACCCGGTAGGGAGGGCCGCGGAACTCGGCGCCGCTCGTGCGCTCGAAGAACGTCTCGTGGCGGACCTCCCGATCGTCCAGGCGGAAGCCCCAGAGCAGGCGGAACGACCGGGTGTGCTCGATGTCGTAGCCCTCGGGGAGCGGGAAGACGAGGTCGACGCAGGTATCGCGGCGCGCGTCGGAGATGACGATCCCGGTCGGGCGGCCGTCCTCGTACGCGCGCGCGAGCGGGAGCGAGATTCCGGCGTCGTCTACGACGGCGAAGCTTTCCGGACGCAGCTCGAGGCGCGCCCCGCCCCAGTTGGCGATGTAAATGCGCACGTGGAGCGTGGGGACGCGCAGCCCCTCGACGGGCTCATCGTAAAACATGCGCGCCTCGCACGCGATCCGCACCGGGGCCTCGCCGGCCCCGACGGGGATGAAGTTGCGCGTGCGCACGGGGGCGTCGTCCTCCGGGCGCAGCCCACGCGTGCGTTCCGCGGCGAAGTAGGCGCGCGGTCCGCCCGCCCCCGCGCACCCGGGCGCCGCAAGCCCGATCAGATTCAGAGCTGCGCCAAAAAGGACGATTGCCGCCACTTTCGCGCTCGCACGCTTCATGTCGCCACCGCCTGACTACCGGTCCTCACCGCCACGTGCGCCTCCGCGAAGCGCACGATCTCTCCCGCCACGTCGACGTCCGTCGGCCGCTCGATCTCCTCCAGGCCCGGCGTCGGATGCGCGTCCACGACCAGCGGCCCGCCGCGCGCCTCGACGATGTCGATCGCCGCGATCGGGAGCCCGAGGATCTCCGCCGCCCGGATCGCCAGCGCGCGCCGCGCCCGCGCGAGATCGACCGAGGTCGCCTCGCGCGGCCGGTGGATGTTCTTCTTGAACTCGCCCACCCGCGTGACGCGCCGCACGGCCGCGATCACGCGCCCGCCCACGACGAACGCGCGCAGCTCCCGCCCGCGCGACTCCGGCAGGTACTGCTGGAGGAGAATGTTCTTCCCCGCCTCCCAGAACGACTCGACGATCGAGAGGATCGAGTGCGTCTTTTCCGCCACGATCGCCCCGACGTGCTGCGTGCCTTCGAGGAGCCGCAGGATCACGGGCGGCCCGCCGAGGAGCGCGATCTTGCGCTCGAGCTCCTCCGGGCGCCGCGCGAGCAGCGTGCGCGGCACGCGGATCCCGGCCGCCGCGAGGACCCCCAGGCTGCGGAAGCGGTCGCGCGCCTGGAGGATCGCGTCTGGCGGGTTGATGCACGGCACTCCCAGCGCCTCGAAGCAGCGCAGGGCCGAGAGCGCGAACTCGTTCGGCGCGGCGCCGAGGCGCGCGAGCGCGAGGCTCACGTTGAGGAGCCGCCGCGACTTGTAGTAGATCACGGGGCGCGGCCCCCCGTCCAGCGCGAGCGAGAGATCCTCGGGGTCGAGCGCGAGGCAGCGGTGCCCGCGCGCGCGCGCCGCCTGGATCACGCGCTCGGTGGAATAGGCCCGCGAGCGCTTCGCGAGGAGGACGATCTTCATGGCACGGGAACTATAGCATTAACCGCGGAGCGCCGCCACGCGCGACGGGCGCAACGCAATCTTTTGCAAGCCATTATGTTGCGAGAATCCACAAAAGCCGCCCGCCGCGATGTCGGACCCGGATTCTATCCTGCATTCTGGGAGATTGTCGCGTGTCGATCGAGCGCCTGATCGCCTCGCTTCGCGAGGATCCAGTCTTCCGGGTGAACGCCGCGCGCTGGCACGTCGAAAAGGCGCGCCCCGCCGAGACGGCCCCGATCCCCGAGGGGATCGACCCGGCGATCGCGGCGGCCCTGCGCGCGCGCGGCATCGCCGCGCTCTGGCGGCACCAGGCGGAGGCGATCCGGCACGCACTCGCGGGGCGCCACACGGTCGTCGTCACGCCGACGGCGAGCGGGAAAACCCTCTGCTACAATCTCCCCGTCCTCCAGCGGCTGCGCGAGCGCCCCGAGGCGCGGGCGCTCTACCTCTTTCCGACCAAGGCCCTCTCGCAGGATCAGGTGGCGGAGCTCTCGGAGCTGATTGCCGCGGTGGGCGCGCCGCTCCGGACGTACACGTACGACGGCGACACGCCCGGCGACGCGCGCCGCCTCCTGCGCGAGGGCGGGCACGCGATCGTCACGAACCCCTACATGCTGCACGCGGGGATCCTCCCGAACCACCCCAGGTGGTCCGCGCTTTTTCAGAATCTTTCGTACGTCGTGATCGACGAGCTGCATACGTACCGCGGCGTGTTCGGGAGCCACGTCGCCAACGTGCTGCGGAGGCTCCGGCGGATCTGCGCCCACTACGGGAGCCGGCCCACGTTCGTGGCGGCTTCCGCCACGATCGGAAACCCGCGCGAGCTCGCGGAGCGGCTCGCGGAGGTTCCCTTCGAGCTCGTCGACCGCTCGGGCGCGCCGCGCGGCGAGCGGCACTTCGTCTTCTACAACCCGCCCGTCGTGCACCGCGAGCTCGGGCTGCGCGCGGCGGCCGTCGAGGAGGTGCGGCGGCTCTTGCGCCGCATCCTCCCCTTCGACGTCCAGGCGATCGTCTTCGGCCGCTCGCGTAACCAGGTCGAGGTGCTCACGAAGTACGCGAAGGACGCGGCGCGCGAGGTGGGGCTCGACCCCGAGACCGTGCGCGGCTACCGCGGCGGCTACCTGCCGCGCCTGCGCCGCGAGATCGAGCGCGGGCTGCGGGCCGGCCACGTGCGCGTCGTGGTCGCCACGAACGCGCTCGAGCTCGGGGTCGACATCGGGTCGCTCGACGTGGCGATCCTCTGCGGGTGGCCGGGGTCGGTGGCGAGCTTCTTCCAGCAGGCGGGGCGCGCCGGACGGCGCGGGCGCCCCTCGCTCGCGATCCTGGTGGGCCGCTCGGTGCCGCTCGATCAGTACGTGCTGCGCCACCCCGAATACGCTCTCGCGCGCGGGACGGAGCACACCGTGATTGACCCCGAGAACCTGATCGTCAAGGTGAACCACATCAAGTGCAGCGCCTTCGAGGTCCCCTTCGTCGAGGGCGAGTCCTTCGGCGCGAGCGACCCGCGCGAGATCCTCGACTATCTCGCGCGGGAGGCGCGGATCCTGCACAAGTCGAGCGGCCGCTACTTCTGGATGGCGGATGCGTACCCCGCGGACGGAGTGAGCCTGACGGCCGCGGACACCGACAACTTCGTGGTCTACGACGTGGAGGAGCGGCGCGTGATGGCGGAGGTGGACCGCCCGAGCGCCATGACCGACATCCACGAGGGCGCGATCTACGGGCTTCAGGGCGAGCAGTACGCGATCGAGCGGCTCGACTACGCCAACCGCCGCGCCTACGCGCGCAAGGTCAACTGCGATTATTACACGGAGGCGGAGTGCGAGCGGAAGGTTCGCCCGCTCGCCGTGACGCGCGAGGAACGGCGCGCGGTCTACGAGGCGCGGCTCGGCGAGATCGAGGTGACGACGCAGGCGAGGATCTACAAGAAGATCAAGTTTTACACGCGCGAGAACGTGGGCGCCGGCGAGATCAAGCTCCCGGCGGAGGTGATGGACACGACGTGCGCCTGGTTCACGCTCGACGCCGCGGCCGCGGCGCAGGCAGGGCTCGACGGCGCGAATCACGGCGCCCTGCTCGCGCTGCGCGGGCTTCTCAAGAACGTGCTCCCGCTCTTTGTGCGCTGCGACCCGCGCGACGTGCATGTGTGGTCGGAGGTGCGCGCGCCCGACTGGGGCGATCGGCCGGCGGTCTACGTGTTCGATCGCGTGCCGGCGGGGGTGGGACTCGCGGAGCGGGCGTTCGCAGCGCACCGCGAGATCTTCCGCGCCATGGCCGCGGTGATCGACGAGTGCGCCTGCGAGCGCGGTTGCCCCGCGTGCTGCGGCACGGAGGCGGAGATCGGAGAGGCCGGGAAGGCGGTCGCGCGGGCGCTGCTCGAGAGGATGCTCGGCGCATGAGCCTCTCCCTCCTCGAAAAGCTGAGGCGCCTCTCCCCGCCGCCCGCTGCGCCGGAGAGCGGCGGGGACGGCGCGCGCGCCTGCGAATGCGAGCGCGCGTGCGAATGCGAACGAGGCGTCCTCGTCCGCGAATCGTTCTTTCCGGCCGCCGCGCGCCACGGAGAGATCCCGCTCGCGGAGGTGTGCGCGCTCGGATCGGACGCCGTGGCGCCGCTCGGGGACGCCGAGCCGCTCGCGGAGGACGGGAGCGCGCCTCCCGTCTACTTCGATATCGAAACCACGGGGCTCGGCGGCGGCGCCGGCGTGACCGTCTTCCTCGTGGGGTTCGCGCGCCCGGACGCCGCGGCGGGCGGGCTGCGCCTGGAGCAGATCTGGCTTTGCGACCCGGCGGCCGAGCGGCCATTCCTCGAGGCGGTGGCCGCGCGCGTGCGGGCGGCGCCGCTGCTCGTCTCGTTCGCGGGGCGCAGCTTCGACGAGCGGCGGCTCCTCGACCGCTTTCGCTTCGCCGGACTGCCCTCGCCCTTCGCGCCGCGCGCGCCCGCGGAACTCGCGCCGCTCGCGCGCGCGCTCTGGAAGTCGCGG
>FWPU01007434.1_pt1 | contig 20193 bp, 19 predicted proteins | sample 2228361 | NCBI WGS metagenome assembly FWPU01 (sample SAMEA103939777, study PRJEB20133) | metagenome
GCGGCCCGGCGCGCGCGGCGCCCGCCGCGACCCACCAGTGCCCCATGCATCCGCAGGTGGTCGCCGACGAGCCGGGATCGTGCCCGATCTGCGGCATGGCGCTCGCCCGCGTCGAGCCGGAGGTCGAGCCGGAGCACGGTCCGCACGCCGCGCACGGCGACGCCGCGGACGGCGCGGACGACGGCGCGGCAGGTGGTGACAGCAACGCAGAGGGGCTCGAGCACCGCGCCGCGCACGCCCCCTTCTCCCTCTCCGCGGCGCGCGAGCAGCTCATCGGCGTCAAAACCGCGGTCGTCGAGTACCGCGAGCTGCGCCGCGACCTTCGCACGACCGGCGAGGTGGCGTTCGACCCCGAGCTCTTCGCGGCGCTCTCCGAGCACCGCGCCGCGATCGCGGCGCAGGAGGCGCTCGACGCGTCCGCGAGCCTCGAGGCACGGCAGCGCGCGGACGGCCTGCGGCGCTCGTCCGCTCTCCGCCTGTCCCTCCTCGGCGTCACGGCGACCGAGCTGCGGGCGATCGACGCGCTCGGCGACGCGGCGACCAACCTCGTCGTGCCCGGGCAGAGCGCCTGGGTCTACGGCACGGTGTACGCGGTCGAGCGGGACCTGCCCCGCGCCGGGTATCCCGTCGTCGTGACCTCGCCCGCCCTCCCCGGCCGCGTCTTCCACGGCCGGCTCGTCACGGTGGGCGAGGTACCGCGCAGCCAGACGCAGGGCGTCCGCGTGCGAGCGCTGGTCGCGACGCCGGGCGGCGGGCTCCAGCGCGGCACGCCGGTCTCGCTCACCATCCAGGTTCCGCTCGGGCGGCGGCTCGCCGTGCCCGAGGACGCCGTGCTCGACACGGGCGAGCGGCGGCTCGTTTTCGTCCGCCACCCGAGCGGCCGCTTCGAGCCGCGCGACGTCGTCCTCGGCGTCGAGGCGGAGGGCTTCCACGAGGTCGCCGACGGGCTCGCGGCGGGCGAGCAGGTGGTCACGGCGGCGCGCTTCCTCATCGACTCGGAGTCGCGCTTCCGTGCGGCGGTCGCCGGGCTCGCCGCGCCCGGGCCGGCGCACGGCGGCGAGGCGCACGCCGCGCGATGATCGCACGCGTCATCGCGGTCAGCGCCGAGAACAGGCTCCTCGTCCTGCTCGCGACCGCCCTCGCGGTCGCCGCGGCGCTGGCGGTGATCCCGCGGCTGCCGCTCGATGCGCTGCCGGACCTCTCCGACACGCAGGTGATCGTCTACTCGCGCTGGGACCGGAGCCCCGACGTCGTCGAGGACCAGGTCACCTTCCCGATCGTCAGCGCGCTGCTCGGCACGCCGCGCGTCGAGGCGGTGCGCGGGCTCTCGGACTCGGCTACTCCTACGTCCACGTCATCTTCGAGGACGGGACCGACCTCTACTGGGGGCGCTCGCGAGTCCTCGAGTACCTGAGCGAGATCCTCCCCCGCCTTCCCGACGGCGTGCGGACCGAGCTCGGCCCCGACGCGACCAGCGTCGGCTGGGTCTACCAGTACGCGCTGCGCGACGTCTCGGGCCGCCACGACCTCTCCGAGCTGCGCAGCCTGCAGGACTGGTTTCTGCGCTACCACCTCGAGTCGGTGCCGGGCGTCTCGGAGGTCGCGGCGGTCGGCGGCTTCGTCAAGCAATACCAGGTCGACGTCGACCCGAGCCGGCTGCTCGCCTGGAACGTGCCGCTGAGCCGCGTGCTCGACGCGGTGCGGAGGGGCAGCGGCGACGCCGGCGGACGCGTCATCGAGCTCGCCGGGACGGAGTACGTCGTGCGCAGCCGCGGCCTGGTCTCCTCGCCGCGCGACATCGCGAAGATCGTGGTCGGCGAGGACCGCGCGAGCGGCAGGCCGATCCTCGTCGAGGACGTCGCCGAGGTGGCGGTCGGCCCCGAGATGCGGCGCGGCGTCGCGGATCTCGACGGCGAGGGGGACACGGTCGGCGGCGTGGTGGTCATGCGGCACGGCGAGAACGCGCTCGCGGTGATCGAGCGCGTCCGGGCGAAGCTCGCGGAGCTCGAGCGCTCGCTGCCCGAGGGCGTCGAGATCGTGCCGGTCTACGACCGCGCGCCGCTCATCCGCCGCTCGATCGCGACGCTGCTCCGGGCGCTCGCCGAGGAGATGGCGATCGTGAGCCTCGTGATCCTCGTCTTCCTCTGGCACCTGCCGTCGGCGATCGTGCCGATCGTCACGATCCCGGTCTCGGTGCTGCTCGCGTTCCTGCCGCTCTACGCGCTGGGCGTCACCGTCAACATCATGTCGCTCTCGGGGATCGCGATCTCGATCGGCGTGCTGGTCGACGGTGCGATCGTCGAGGTCGAGAACGCCTACAAGCGCCTGCACGAGTGGGCGGCCGGCGACCGCAAGGCGGACGTTCACGCGGTGCGGCTCGCGGCGCTGCAGGAGGTCGGGCCCACGGTCTTCTTCTCGCTGCTGGTGATCGCCGTCGCCTTCCTGCCGGTGCTCGCGCTCGTCGGCGAGGAGCTGCGCGACGAGATGGACGCGCACCTCCGCCTGCCCGGCATCCCCAACATCTGGACCATGCCGATCCGTAACCGGATCGACATGCTCGCGACCGGCGTGCGGACGCCGATCGGCGTCAAGGTGCTCGGCCCGGACCTGCGCGTCGTGCAAGAGATCGGCGAGCAGCTCGAGCGGCTTCTGCGTCGCGTCCCCGGCACGCGGAGCGTCGTCGCGGAGCGCGCCGCAGGCGGCTACTACCTCGACTTCGTCCTCGACCGCGACGCGCTCGCGCGCCACGGCGTCTCCGTGGCGGACGCCAACGCGATCGTCGCCGCGGCGATCGGCGGCGCTGCGGTCACGAGCACGATCGAGGGTCGCGCGCGCTACACGGTGAGCGTCCGCTACGCGCGCGACTTTCGCGACAGCGTGCGCCGGCTGCGGAACGTGCTGGTGCCCGTCGCCTCGGGCGGCCAGGTGCCGCTCGGCGAGCTCGCGCAGCTCAGCCGCGTCGAGGGGCCGAGCATGATCCGCAACGAGAACGGCCAGCTCGCGGGCTACGTCTTCGTCGACCTCGCGGACCGCGACCCGGGCGCCTGGGTGCGCGACGCGCAGCGCCTGGTCGCGGACGAGCTGCGCCTGCCGCCCGGCTACAGCCTCGTGTGGAGCGGGCAGTACGAGAGCATCGAGCGCGTCCGCGAGCGGCTCTGGACGATCGTCCCCGCGACGCTGCTGGTCATCGTGCTGCTCCTCTACCTGAGCACGCGCTCGATCGTGAAGGTCGGGATCGTGCTCCTCGCCGTGCCGTTCTCGCTGGTCGGCGCGGTCTGGCTCCTCGCAGCGCTCGACTACAACGTCTCGGTCGCCGTTTGGGTCGGCATGATCGCGCTCATGGGGCTCGACGCCGAGACGGGCGTCCTCATGCTCCTCTTCCTCGACCTCGCCTGGGAGCGGCGGCGGCGCGAGGGCCGGCTGCGCACGCCGGCCGACCTCGTGGAGGCCGTCGTCGAGGGAGCGGTGAAGCGCGTCCGGCCGAAGATGATGACCGTCGTCGCGGCCTTCCTCGGGCTCCTGCCCCTCATGTGCTCGACCGGCACCGGCGCCGACATGATGAAGCGCGTCGCGGCGCCGATGGTCGGCGGGCTCGCGACGTCGTTCGCGCTCGAGCTGCTGGTCTACCCGGCGGTCTACTTCCTGTGGCGGAAGCGGCAGCTCGCCTGAGCGTGCAGCCGCCCCTCTTGCCCCTCGCCGGGCCTTCTGCGAGACGAGCGAAGGACGCGCATGCGGCTTCGGGCGCGCCCGGGAGGAGCAACGATGGGCACGCCGGCCCCGCGCAGGACGATCGTCGTCGCAACCGACTTCTCCGACAACGCGGGCGTCGCGCTCGGCTGGGCGAAGGAGATCGCCCGCCGGCACGGCGCGCTCCTCGTCCTCGCGCACGCAGCGCCGCCGGAGACGCTCGCCGCACCGGAGTTCGTGCCGCTGCCGGCGGAGGTGCACGAGTCGCTGCACGCGGACGCGATCGCCCGCCTCGACGCCGAGTTGAAGGCGCTGCGCGACGCCGGCTGGCAGGCCGACGGCGAGGTGGTGTGCAGCGACGCCGCGACCGGCGTGCTCGACGTCGCCGGGCGCCGCGCCGCGGACCTGATCGTCGCGGGAACGCGCGGCCGCACGGGCTGGAAGCGCATCGTCCTCGGCAGCACCGCCGCCCGGCTGGTGCGCGAGGCGCCCTGCCCGGTCCTGACAGTCCACCCGAGCGACGCCGGCGAGCCGCGCGCCATTCGCACGGTGCTCGTCCCGACCGACTTCTCGGAGGACGCGGCGCGCGCCGCCGATGCGGCGGCGCGCCGGCTCGGCCCGCAGGACGGCGAGCGCCGGATCGTCCTGCTGCACGCGTACCGCGTGCCGATCGACGCGGCGCACGTCCCCGCAACCGCGCTCCTCGAAGCGATCCGCGCGGTCGAGGAGCAGGCGAGCGCGGGCCTCGCGGCGCTCGCCGCGACCCTGCGCGCCACCGGCGCCACGATCGAGACGCACCTCGTGCGCGGCTACCCGGCGGAGGTGATCCTCGACGAGGCGGCGCGGCGCGGCGCCGACCTGATCGCGATCGCGACGCGCGGCCGCTCGGGGCTCGGCCGCGTGCTGCTCGGCAGCACGGCGGAGCGCGTCCTGCCGAACGCACCCTGCCCCGTGCTCACCGTGCGCGGCCCGGCGTGACGCCGATCGAGATCGAGAGCGCTTCCTCGCGGCACAGCGCCATGTGCCACCAGCGGGCCGGCAGGTAGAGGAAGTCGCCCGGCACGAGCGTCGCGCCGAGCACCGGCGAGGTCTCGCGCGCAAAGGCGCGGAATGCACTCGCGGAGGCGGGCTCGTCGGTCGCGGTGTTCGGGCGGAAGTAGTAGTCCTTGACGCCCGCCGTCTGGACGATGAACACCTCCTCGTCGTCGAAGTGCCAGGCGAAGCCGTGCGTCCCGCCGGGCGTGACGAAGAGCTGCACGTGCACCGCCCCGAGCGAGGCGAACGAGTCCGCGAGCCCGGCGAGCCCGCCGTCGCAGCGCTCGGCGAAGCGCACGCAGAGGCCGATCCCGCGCGCGAGGTAGGCGCGCAGCTCGGCGAGCGAGCGCGGCGCCGGCAGCGGGAGCAGGCGCCCGCGCGCCACCACGAGAACGTCGGGCGGCGGCTCGCGCGAGGCGAGGACGCGCTCGAGGACCGCCTCGTCGAAGAGCGGGATCGCGCCGCGCGCGGTGCCCGGCTGCGCGATGGGCTCACGTGCGGCGAGCGCCGCGAGCGCCACGTCCGCGAGCGCCAACCTCGCCATGGTGTCGCTGCTCTCCTGCTCGAACGGGGCCCCGAGCGGCGACGTTGCAGCCGATCTGCCGCGCGCCGGCTCAAGCACCGCCGGTCCGCGGGGCGCGCTGGCGCGGCATTCGTTGCAATTCCGCGGAACGCGCTGCACCGACCGCTCGTGGTGCCGCACGCCGGAAGCTCGGCTCAGCGGGTTGCGAAGCCCGCCGCGGCGCACGACGCGCGGAGGAGCCCGATGCTCTCGCCGACCGAGGCGCGGCTGTTGAACAGCGACGAGCCCGCGACCGCGATCGTCATCCCGGCCTCGGCGAGCGCGGCCACGTTGTCCGGGCCGACGCCGCCGTCGACCTCGATCTCGACGTGGTCGAGCCCGCGCTCGCGCAGGCGGCGCCGCAGGCGGGCCACCTTGTCGATGCTCGACGCGATGAACGGCTGGCCGCCGAAGCCCGGGTTCACCGACATGACGAGCGCGACGTCGATCTCGGGGAGGATCTCGTCGAGCGCGCCGATCGGCGTCGCCGGGTTCAGGCCAACGCCGGGCTGGCTGTCGAGCGAGCGGATCACCTGCACCGTGCGGTGCAGGTGCGGGCACGCCTCGACGTGCACCGTCATCGCGCGTGCGCCGGCGCGGTGGAAGTCCGCGAGGTAGCGGTCGGGCTCGCAGATCATCAGGTGGACCTCGAGCACCGTCCCGGTCGGCTCGGCGATCGGGCGCAGGGCCTCGACCACCAGCGGGCCCATGCTGATGTTCGGCACGAAGCGGCCGTCCATCACGTCGATGTGGATCCGTCGCACGCCGGCCGCGATCGCGTCGGACACCTGCTCGCCGAGGCGACGGAAATCGGCGGCCAGAATCGATGGCGCGATCGCAACCGCGCGCTGTCCGCCCCCACTGCCCGGAACCGGCTCGGCGCTGGACGAGGTTTCCTCGCCTTGCGCGACCGTCCTCTCTCCTCCCCTCGCTGCACGCACGTTCGAGGTCATGCCGCCTCCCTACACCTTCCGACACGCGGCGTCATGCCGTATCTGGCTTGGCTTCCGCTCAGGTGTGTGCGATTTGGTCGAGATGACGGAGGGAAGATTGATGGCCATTGGGAGCCGCATCCTCGTCGCGATGACGACCACCGTCCTCTTGCTCGCCGGCTCGGCGCGAGCGGATGAAGAGCTCAAGCCCGGCGACGTCCTCGGCCAGGAGAACGCCCACCTGGCGGAGGGTCTGCTCCCGCCCGAGATCCTGCGGCATTACAAGGACGGCTCGTTCCGCAACAAGATCGTCGAGTGGCCAAACGGCGCCTTCCGCTGGGAGGCCGCGTTCCAGGAGGCGACTCTCGACAACCGCGGCAAGTACGACGTCGACGAGAAGGGCACGATCATCGACAAGGCGACCGGCAAGCAGCCGCCGTACATCTACGGCTTCCCCTTCCCCGACATCGACCCGAAAGACCCGAAGGCCGGCGCGAAGATCCTGTGGAACGCGTACTACGGCTACTGGTACCTCGGGAACAGCCGCAACGCCGTGCGGCTGGTGTGGGTCAACCCCGACGGGATCGACCGCGAGGCCGGGCAGGAAGTGTACTTCCTGTACTACGACGGCCAGTCCGAGCCGTACCGGGTGCCGAACCCGCGCAACCTGCTCATCCAGTTCATCGCAACCACGACCTTCCCGAGCGACCTGCAGGGAACGACCGCGCTCGGCTGGCGCTACCGCGACCCCGACAAGCGCGACTCGAACTGGGCCTACTCGCCGACCATCCGCCGCGTGCGCGCGGTGTCGCCGAACAACCGCTCCGACGGCTTCCTCGGCTCCGACATGAGCCAGGACGACGGCCCGTTCTTCGACGGCAAGCCCGAGGATTTCGAGTGGAAGCTGATCGAGAGCAAGGACCAGCTCCGCTTCGTCGACCCGCTGAGCCTGAGCGGCAAGTGCGACTACCGCTGGCTGCCCACCGGCGGCTGGCGCACGGATTTTAACTCTGACATCCCGACGGTCGGCTTCCAGGATCCGAGCTGGAAGGGCATCGCCTGGGCGCCGGTTGGGCCGGCGCTCGCGAAGCGCCCGGTGTGGATCATCGAGGCGACGCCCAAGGACAAGTATTACCTGTACGGCAAGGTCCAGCTCTACGTCGACCGCGAGACCTACCAGGGCGTCTACAACCGCAAGTTCAACTGGCGCGACGAGCTGATGAACACCTACACGGTCCTCGGCTTCATGTCGGGCAAGCGCGAGGGCGGGCCCGACGGCCGCGAGGACTGGCTGTGGGCCGGGAACATGGCCTACCAGGCGGCGGAGAACGTCAAGCTCAACCGCGCCACGGTGAGCGGCCTCGAGGCGCCGGGCAAGGACCCGATGAACGACCGGCGGGTGCCCTTCGACCCCGAGTTCTTCGACTTCAACACCCTGTCGCGCTTCGGCAAGTAGCGCGACGAAGCGAGAAAGCGCCGCTCGGTGAACCGAGCGGCGCTTTCCCCGTGGGCGCGCAGAGAAGCCCTGGATCGCCCGTTGCCGCCCGCCCCGGCGCGCGCCGCGCCCGGGCGGGCGGCCGCGCTTCAGCGCGGCTGCGGGACGACCCGGAGGTAAGGCTTAAGCGCCTTCCAGCCGGTGGGGAACTTCTTCTTCGCTTCCTCGTCGGAGAGCGACGGGACGATGATGCAATCCTCGCCTTCCTTCCAGTTCACCGGCGTCGCAACGCTGTGCTTGGCGGTGAGCTGGAGGGAATCGATCGCACGCAGGATCTCGTCGAAGTTACGACCCGTGCTCGCCGGGTAGGTGAGCATCAGCTTGATCTTCTTGTCCGGACCGATCACGAACACCGAGCGCACCGTGAGCGTGTCGAGCGCGTTCGGGTGGATCATGCCGTAGAGGTTCGCGATCTTGCGCTCCGGATCGGCGATGATCGGGTAGTTCGGCGCGTATCCCTGCGTCTCCTCGATGTCCTTCGACCAGGCCTTGTGGGAGTCGACAGGGTCGACGCTTAGCCCGATGATCTTGACGCCGCGCTTGTCGAACTCGGGCTTGATCTTCGCCATGTAGCCGAGCTCGGTGGTGCAGACCGGCGTGAAGTCCTTCGGGTGCGAGAACAGGACCACCCAGCTGTCGCCGATGAACTCGTGGAAGCGAATCGTTCCCTCGGTCGTCTCGGCCGTGAAGTCCGGAGCGGTGTCACCGAGTTGCAAAGCCATTTTCTTGCCTCCTTACACGAACACTGGCCTTGCATGCTCGCTAACGCAACGGGCGACCCCGGTGCAACCGAGGAACACCTTCGACCGCGCCGACGGCGGCCTCGGCGTCAATCGCGCGTCGCGCTGCCCAAGTAGTTGAAGGTCAGCGGCCGCGGGCCCGGCAGGTACATCGTCTCGAGGCTCTCGACCCGGAAGCCCCCGTCGCGGATCAGGTCGGCGATCGGGCGGTTCAGGTTGCAGCCGCCGGTGAAGCTGCCCCAGACGCGGTTCAGGCGGTTCTGCCAGCGCTCGACGCCGGGGTCGGGCGCGCGCCCGTGCTCGGCGAAGAGCAGCGTGCCGCCCGGCACGAGCACGCGGCACATCTCGCGGAGCGCCTGCAGGACGCCGGGAATCGTGCACAGCGTGTAGGTCGTGACCACCGTGTCGACCGACCCGTCCTCGAGCGGGATCGACTCGCCGGGCAGCGGGAGGAACTCGACATCGACCGCCACCTGGCGCGCCCGCTCGCCCGCGATGCGGCGCAGCTCCTCCGAGGGCTCGAGCCCCCAGAGCTTGGTCACGCGTCCCCGGTCGTAGAAGGCGAGGTTCAGCCCTGAGCCCATGCCGATCTCGAGGACCCGGCCGCTCGCCTTCGGGACGACCTTGCCGCGCTGGCGCATGATCGGCTCGAGGCGCATCGCGAAGTCGAGGACTCTCGGCAGGACGTACCGGTCGTAGAACCCCATGGCCGCTGCGTAGCCCCCGCACGGGGGTCTGGCAATCGCAGCGCCCGTCGGCGAGCATTGCCCGCGTGCCCGACGCGCTCGAGAGCTCACGGCGCGCGGCCGCCGTGCCGTCGATCGCGGAGCGCCTCCGGCGCCTCGACTGGTCGGCGCTCGAGGCGGCGCTGCACGAGCGTGGCTGGGCGAAGACGCCGCCGGTCCTCACCGCGGAGGAGTGCGCGGAGCTGGTCGCGCTCGACGCGGACGAGCGGCGCTTCCGCTCGCGGGTCGACATGGCGCGCCTTCGCTTCGGCGAGGGACGCTACGGCTACTTCGCGGAGCCGCTGCCACGCCTCGTCGCGTCGCTGCGCCGCGCGGCGTACGCGCGGCTCGCGCCGCTCGCCAACGAGTGGGCGGCGGCGCTCGGCGAGAAGGCGCGCTTCCCGGCCGAGCTCGACGCGTTCCGCCGGCTCTGCGCGGCGCGCGGCCAGACGAAGCCCACGCCGCTCCTCCTCCGCTACGAGGCGGGCGGCTACACGGGCGGCTACAACTGCCTGCACCGCGACGTGTACGGCGAGGTCTTCTTTCCCCTGCAGCTCACCTGCTTCCTCTCGGAGCCGGGCGTGGACTACGAGGGCGGCGAGTTCCTGCTGGTCGAGCAGCGGCCGCGCTCGCAGTCACGCGGCGAGGCGATCGTCGGACGGCGCGGCGAGATCCTGATCTTCGCGGGCGGGGCGCGGCCGATGCGCACCCGGCGCGGCCTCGCCCGCGCGCAGGTCCGCCATGGCGTGAGCACCGTGATCCGCGGCGTCCGCTACACGCTCGGGATCATCTTCCACGACGCGCGGTAGCGCCCGCGCAGCGCCCGACCGCTACGAGCCGCGCAGCTCCTGGACGCGGAGCCGCATCGCCTCCAGCACGTCCGCGTAAGCCGGGTCCGGGGCGAGGTTCGTCAGCTCGTACGGGTCGGCGACGAGGTCGTAGAGCTCTTCGGTCACGCCCCTGGGCGCATTCGTGTTGATGTACTTGTACTGCGTGTTCCGCACCCCGATCCATGGCGGGACGATGATCGCGCCCCACATCTCGAACAGGAAGTCGGTGCGTCCAGCCGGGGCGCCTCGCAGCAGCGGCGCGAAGCTCTGCCCGTCGAGGTCGGACGGCACGGCAGCGCCGGCGAGCTCGGCGATCGTGGGCGCGATATCGATGTTCGCGACCATCTCGTGGTGCACCACCGGCTCGGGGCTCTCGACGGGGTAGCTCACGACGAGCGGCACGCGCAGCGACTCCTCGTACGGGCTGAACTTGTCGGCCCACCAGTGCTCGCCCCAGTGGAAGCCGTGGTCGGAGGTGAAGATCAGGACCGTGTTGTCGGTGAGGCCGAGCGTCTCGAGCGTGTCCTCGATCTTGCCGAACGCCTCGTCGACGGCGAGCAGGCTCGCGAGCTGCGCGCGGCGGAACGCGTCGGCCTTCTCGGTCGCCTCCGGCGTGGTGATCGCCCGCGCGAAGTGGACCCATGTCGGCTTCCCGGTGAGGTTCGGCTCGTGCCAGTTCGGCGGCCGCCAGGGGTCGATGAGCGCGAAGAAGTCGCCGTGGCGCGGCGCGGAGATCGCGGGGGCGTGCGGCGCGAACGGCGTGAAGAGGAGGAAGAACGGCCGCTCGGCGTTCGCCTGGATGAAGGCGAGCGCGCGCTTCAGGATCACGTCGGTCGAGTAGTCCTTCGGCGACGAGCCGTACTGCACGAGGATGCCGTTCTCGTTCATCAGGTAGTCGTAGTAGCCGTTGCCCGCGGCCTCCTCGCCGATCAGCACCTGCCACTCGTCCCAACCCTCGGGGACCTCGGTGAGCAAGGCGGCGAAGTTCATGTACTTCCCGGCGATGCCCGTCGTGTAGCCCGCCGCGTGGAGCCAGGTGGCGAGCGTGTTCGCCTCGTCGACGCTGAGAGCGCCGGGGAAGTTGCCCGTGACCCCGCTCCGGTGCGCGTACTTCGCCGACAGGAGCGACGCGCGGCTCGGCGCGCAGACTGGGGTCGTGACGAAGGCGTTGGTGAAGCTCGAGGCGCGCGCGCGGAGGTCGAGGACGCGCGGCATGCGCGTGATGCTCGCGACGTTCTGGTCGTCCGTCATGACCAGAACGACGTTCGGCGCGGGGACGCCGGTCGTCATCTCGCCGGCGAGCCGCTCGAGCGACGCCCGTGAGCAGCGCACCAGGCGGTTGCCGTTCACGACCTGCCCGGCGACCGGCACGGCGGCTACGCACCGGTCACCGGCGGTCGGCAGGCGTCCGCCCCCGAGCTCGATCACCGGAACCCCGTCACAGGCCCGGCGCACGGTTGCAAAGCGGCGGGCGGCGCGCGACGTCCGACGCCCGCGCTCGAGCTCGGCGAGCCGCTTGTCGAGATACGCCCCGGCGGTGCGCAGCGCGGTCCGCTGGCAGCGCATCTGCTTGCGCGCGGAGGTGGCCGGCAGCCCCGAGTCCGGCAGGCCGCCCAGCACCACCTCGAGGGCGTCTGCGAGGCCAGACCCCGCGCACGCGGGCGGTGGCGCCGGCGTGCAGGCGCTTCCCCGGTCGAGGCCGAGGCGGGCGCAACGGACGTGCTCGCGCACGCTTCGCCGGAGCGCCTTCACCTCGTCGCGAGTCACGCAACGGGCAAGGACGTCGGATGGGGCGGCTTCTTCGAGGACGAGGGCTGCCAGGAGGAGAAGCACAACCAACGCGAGGTTCTTCACGGGGCCCTCCGCAGGTGGCACGCGTTGCTGGCGTCGCGCCTTCTCGCCGCGTCTCGCACGGCAGACGCCGCGGAGTCAAGAATGTAGTTTTAAACAAAGGGCTCGGTCCCGGTCCTGAGCGCCGGACCGGACGGTCGCTCGGGACGCTCCGCCAACGGGCCGGTCGCGGCCGCGCCGGTGCATCCTTCGCTGCATCCTTCATCCAAGCGCGCCCGCCCGGTAACCGACTCGTCACATTCGCACGGTAGAGTGTGAGCATACGCTGGGTCGCGGACGGGCTCGGGGGAGGAGGAGATGCGAAAGACCGAAGGACGGATCCTGGCCTGCGCGGCGCTCGCCCTCGCCGTCGCTTCGGCGCCCTCGCCCGCCGCGGCGCGCAGCCTCGCGGACATCCTGGCCGACAAGGGGATCCTCACCGGCGAGGAGAAGGACGAGGCGCTCGACGCGGGCCGCGGGCCCTACCTCTCCTACCGCCCGGGCAGGGGCTTGGTCCTCGCGACGCCCGACGACCGCTTCTCGCTCGGCTTCACCGCACGCCTGCAGCTCCGCTACACGCTGACCGACGTCGACCACTTCTACGAGGACCCGAGCGCCGGCGTCGAGGACAGCCAGAGTTTCGACGTCCCCCGGGCGCGGCTGACCTGGGAGGGGCACGCCTTCACCCGGCGGCTCCGCTACAAGATGCAGGTCGAGCTCGCCGACGGCGGCAATGTTCTGCGCGACGCCGAGCTCGAGTACCACCTCGTTCCCGACGCCTGGCTGCGGGTGAAGGGCGGGCAGCTCAAGACGCCCTTCTGCCGGCAGGAGATGACCTCCTCGGGCAAGCTCGAGTTCGTCGACCGATCTCTCGCCTGCCAGAACCTGCGCTTCGACCGCGACCGCGGCGTCATGCTCTACGGGCGGCCGCACGACGCGCTCGTCGAGTACTACGCGGGGGTCTTCAACGGCACGGGACGCAACGGGCCTGCCAACTCCGACGCGAACTTCCTCTACGTCGCACGCCTCGTGACGAATCCCCTCGGCGAGGTCCCCTACTCCGAGGGAGACTTCGAGGACACGCCGGAGCCGCTCTTCGCCGTCGGCGTGAGCTACGGCTACGAAAGGGCGAGAGCCTCCGAGTTCACCACCGCGGCCCAGGCGGGCCCGGACCCCGACGACCCGACGATGGAGGTCATCACCTCGAGGGGCTCGCGCACGAGCGACGTGCCGTTCCTCCGCACGATCCAGCCGTTCTACCGGAACCTCGCGAATCCCAACGACCTCACGGCGGAGATCCACAACCTCGAGACGGACCTCGCGTTCCGCTGGAGGGGTTTCGACCTCCAGTTCGAGTACTTCCTGGGCCTGGTGCACAACGCGGCGCACGCGGGGGCCGCGCCGGCGCCGCCGTTTTCGCTGCCGAGCCGCAGCTTCCAGGCGCGCGGCTACTACGTTCAGGGCGGCTACTTCCTGATCGCGAAGAAGCTGCAGATCGCGATACGCTACTCCGAGCTCACGCCGAACGACGAGCTGCGCGTCACGACGTCCCGCGGCCGCACGGTGACGCCGCACCAGACCGAGCTGCTCGGCGCGCTCAGCTACTACTTCCACGAGCACGATCTCAAGATCCAGACCGACTTCGGCCCGGTCGACTCGATCGGCGTGCCGAACGCGGCGGGGGACGTCGGCGACCGGAACGACTTCCGCTGGCGCATCCAGGCGCAGCTCATCTTCTGATAAACGAGAGGAACCGACGATGAAGAACCACACGAAGATCGCGCTCGCCGTGGCGGCCGTCGCGCTCCTGCTCGGGCAGGTCGCCCGTGCCGAGGACACGGTGACCATCAAGGGGTCCGACACGATGGTCATCCTCGGCCAGCGGTGGGCCGAGGCCTACATGAAGAGCCGGCCGGACGTGCGCGTCCAGGTGACCGGTGGCGGCTCGGGCACCGGGATCGCGGCGCTGATCAACGGCACGACCGACATCGCGCAGGCGTCACGCCCGATGAAGGACGCCGAAAGGAGGAGCGCGGAGGCGCGTCGCGGCGCGAAGGTGACGGAGATCCCGGTCGCGCTCGACGCGCTGTCGATCTACGTGCACGAGTCGAACCCGGTCGACGCGCTGAGCCTGCCGCAGGTGCGGAAGATCTACACGGGCGTCATCACCAACTGGAAGGAGGTCGGCGGCGAGGACGCGCCGATCACCCTCTACAGCCGAGAGAACAACTCCGGCACCTACGTCTTCTTCAAGGAGCACGTGCTCGAGGACGACGACTTCGACCCGAGCGCGCAGACGCTTCCCGGCACGGCTTCGGTCGTGAACGCGGTCGCCTCCGACCCGAACGGCATCGGCTACGGCGGGATCGCCTACGCCGCGGGCATCAAGCCGCTCGCGATCAAGAAGGACGACGCGTCACCCGCCGTCACGGGGACGCTCGAGAACGCGCAGAGCGGGAGCTACCCGCTCGCGCGCGAGCTCTACTTCTACCTCCTCGCGGGCAAGAACCCGGCGGCGGACGCGTTCGCCGCGTGGGTCACTTCTCCCGACGGGCAGAAGCTCGTCTCGGACGTCGGCTACTACCCGCTCAAGAAGTGATGGAAGCCGAGCTACAAGCGGTCGTCGGCGCCCGCACGAGCGCCGACTTCGCCGCGGCGGCAGGCGAAAACCGCCGCCGGACGCGGCTCGTCGAGCGTCTCGTCGAGGGCGTGGTGAGCGTGTGCGCGATGTCCGCGATCGCGATCATCTTCCTCATCTTCGTCTTCGTCGCCCGCGAGGCGCTGCCGCTGCTCTGGGAGCAGCCGGAGCCCGGGCACGAGCGCGAGGCGGTCACCTGGGCGAACCTGATCGGCCCGACCCACTACCCGGACCGGCCGCCGCGGTTCGTCTGGCAGCCGGTCTCGAACGTCCCGAAGTACAACCTGGCGCCGCTCATCGTCGGCACGCTCAAGACGACGCTCATCGCGATCCTCTTCGGCGGCCCGCTCGCCGTTCTCGCCGCGATCCTGAGCTCGGAGTTCGCACCGCGCTGGCTGCGCGAGATCGTCAAGCCGGCGATCGAGATCCTCGCCGGCATCCCGTCGGTCGTGCTCGGCTTCTTCGCGCTCATCGTGCTCGCGAGCTGGCTGCAGGAGCTGCTCGGGCTCCGCATCCGGCTGAACGCGCTCAACGCCGGGATCGCGCTCGGCCTCGCGGTGATCCCGATCGTCTTCACCGTTGCGGAGGACGCGCTGACGACGGTGCCCGAGTCCTACCGCGAGGCGTCGCTCGCCCTTGGCGCGAATCGCTGGGAGACCGCGATGCGGATCGTCGTGCCGGCCGCGCTGCCGGGCATCTTCGCGGGCGTCGTCCTCGGCTTCGGACGGGCGGTCGGCGAGACGATGATCGTGCTGATGGCGTCGGGCAACGCGGCGACCACCACCTGGGCGCTCACCGACTCGGTGCGCACGCTGTCCGCCACGGTCGCCGCCGAACTCGGCGAGGTGGTCTTCGGCAGCCCGCACTACCGCGTGCTGTTCCTGATCGGCGCCCTGATCTTCGTCTTCACCTTCGCGGTGAACCTGTTCGGCGACCTCTACCTGCGGCGCCTCGCGACCCGGCTCGGCGGGGTGCGGGCATGAGGAAGCGCCGCACGAGCGTCCTCGGAGCGAGCTTCGTCGGGCTCTGCGCGCTCGCCACCGCGATCATCCTCGCGATGCTCGCGGTGATCCTCGGGCAGATCGTCTGGCTCGGCGCGCCGAACGTCACGCTCGAGTTCCTGACCACCGCGCCGTCGGAGGGCATGCGCGCGGGCGGGATCTGGCCCGCGATCTTCGGCACGTTCGCGCTCGTCGTGCTGATGACCATCGCCGTCGTGCCGCTCGGCGTCCTCACGGCGATCTATCTGCACGAGTACTCGAAGCCGGGCTCGCGCTTCGCGAGCGCGGTGACGATCGCGGTGAACAACCTGGCCGGCGTCCCGTCGATCGTCTTCGGCCTCTTCGGCCTCGGCTTCTTCGTCAACTTCGTCGGCGGCGGCATCGACCGCGTGCTGTTCGGCGGCGATCTGGTCTTCGGCCAGCCGGCGATCGTCTGGGCCGCGCTCACGCTCGCGTTCCTCACGCTGCCCGTGGTGATCGTCACGACCGGCGAGGCGCTCCGGGCCGTGCCGGTGAACGCGCGCGAGGCGAGCCTCGCGCTCGGCGCGACCCGCTGGCAGACGATCTACAAGGTCGTGCTCCCGCGGTGCACGGCGGGCATCCTGACAGGCGCGATCCTCGCCGTGAGCCGCGGCGCCGGCGAGGTGGCGCCGATCATGTTCACCGGCGCGGCCTACTTCCTGCCGCGAATCCCGACGAGCTTGAACGACCAGTTCATGGAGCTCGGCTACCACATCTACGTGATGTCGACGCAGTCGCCGAACGTCGAGGAGACGAAGCCGATCCTCTTCGCGACGGTGCTCGTCCTGCTCGCGCTCACCTTCCTGCTGAACGCGACGGCGATCGCGATCCGCGGCCGCTTCCGCCAGGGCACACGGCCGCGCGGCGCCTAGCCCGCGCGGCCCCGGTCCGCGGCTCGAGCCTCCTAGCGGGGACGGCGCAGCAGGACGTAGAGCGCGCCCTCGCCGCCGTGCTGCGGGTAGGCGGGGGAGATGCCGAGCAGGTAGTCGCGGTACTGGCCCTCGGCGAGCCAGCGCGGGACCGCGGAGCGCAGCACGCCGCCGCCGTCGCGCGCGGTGCCCTTGCCCGTGATCACCAGCACGCAGCGCCGGCCGGCCCCGATCGACTCGACGAGAAAGGTCTGCAGCGCGGCGGACGCTTCGTCCTGCGTGAGGCCGTGCAGGTCGAGCGAGGCCTCGATTGGGAGCTGGCCGCGGCGCAGCCTCTCGGCGGTCCGCCGGTCGAGCGCCGGAAGCGAGCCGTCTGCCGGCAGCGCCGCGGGCTCGCGCCGCGCACGCAGCCGATCGGCGAGGGCTTCGCGCACCGGCTCGTCGACCTCGCTCGCCACCTCATCACGGCCCTTGAGCGGGACGACGTCCTGCGTCGCGAGGCGCCACTCCTCTTCCTCGGAGCTCAGCTCGACCTCCTCCTCGTGCTGGTCTCGTTCGCTACGGCCTTGATGCGATCCCATCTTGCCTCGTTCTTCTCCCTGCTACGCCCACGGCTGCTCGCCGCCGACTCGCTCGGGCGCGACCCGCTCCGCGAGGCGCGCCCGCACCAGCGGCGGGATCTCGCGGGGGCGACCCGTCGCCGCGTGGACCAGCACCTCCGTGCTGTCGCCGTCCGCGACCAGGCGGTCACCCGCGTAGATCACGTACACGAATCGCACGCTCGTCCGTCCGACCGCGGCCACACGCATCCCGACGCGGTAGCGCTCGAAGGGCTGGAGCGGGCTCACGTAGCGGCAGCGGATCTCCGCCGCGACCGAGGGCAGCAGCCCCGGGCTCTCGCGGTCGAGCGCACGCATGAAGCGCGCCCTCGCCTCGGAAAGGTAGGCCACGCAGACGGTTGGCAACGCGGCCCTGCGGGTCCAGGTCGCGAACCAGGACGTCGAACTCGTGGAACTCGAACGGACCCGCGCTCGCGACGCTCATGCGCGATTCTTGTACTGGGCGAACGTCGCGTCGCTCTCGAAGTAGAGGACCTTGCCGTCGGGCGTCGCCCCGATCACCGCCGTCGCCTTGTCGACCGTCTTGCCCGACACGGGGTCGACCGCGGTGCGCGCCGACGCGTCCGAGGCGAGCCGTCCCTTGCACATCTCGCAGCAGCCGAAGTAGGTCTTGCCGTCCACCTCGACCGGGATCTGGTCCTTCGGGAAGACGGAGTCGTTCACCATGCAGACGCGCTTCGCCTCGACCCGCTCGATCGGCTCGGCCGTTGCGACGGTGGCCGCCAGGATCAACGCCAGCGCGAGCAGTCCCGGATACAGCCAGCGGATGCTTCTCATCGGAAAACCCCCTGCCGGTGTACCGGACCGCGCGGTCCGGCCACCCACCTGAGCCCATCGGTTCGGGCGTCACGCCCGCCCTGCAATCATCGCCTTCCGGGGCCCCTGCGCGCAAGTCGGGCCCGGCGACCCCACGCGGGCTCGAAGCGGGCGTGCAGGCTCTTCGGCGAGCGGAAGGCGAGCCCGGTGATGCGCGATGGACGCTCGGGGTCGAGGCGAAGCGTCGGCAGGCGGTCCAGGATCGCGTCGAGCGCGATGCGCGCCTCGATCCGCGCCAAATGATAGCCGAGGCAGAAGTGGCGCCCGCCGCCGAAGGACAGATGATCGTCGGCGCCACGGTGCAGATCCCAGCGGTCCGGGTCCGGGTAGTGGCTCTCGTCGCGGTTCGCCGAGCCGATCGACGGGCTGACCATGCGGCCCTCCGGGATCTCGACCCCCGCGATCGTCACCGGGCGCGTCGTCTCACGCCCGACGAACAGCACCGGGGTCTCCCAGCGCAGCGTCTCCTCGAGCGCGCCGGCGAGGAGCGAGCGGTCGGCGAGCACCTCCTCGAGCGCGTCCGGGTGGTGCAGGAGCGCGAACAGCGTGCTGCCGATCCAGCGGAACGTCGTCTCGGCGCCCGCCGGCAGAAGGAGGAGCATGAAGGCTACGATCTCCTCGTCGCCGAGGCGCTGCCCGTCGACCTCGCCCGTGACGAGCCTCGACAGCACGTCGTCGCACGGGTCGGCGCGCCGCTGCGCGATGATCGGCAGCAGGAAGCGCTCGATCGCGCGCCGCGCGGCGAGCCCCCGCGCGCGGTCCTTGCTGTAGCCGATGATGTCGAGCGCCCAGCGCTTGAACTGGTCGAAGTCCTCGATCGGCACTCCGGCGATCTTGGCGATCACCCGGATCGGGAACGGCTCGGCGAACTGCTCGACGAGATCCGCCTCGCCGTCGCGCGCGAAGCGGTCGATGAGCTCGTCGACCACGCTCCGCATGTACGACTCGAGCCCCGCGATCGACTTGAAGTGGAAGGCGTACTGGACGATCTGCCGGTGCTTCTGGTGCTCCTTCCCGTCCATCTGGATGATGTTCCGCCCCATCACCTCGGTGAGCTGCGCGTTCGCCCGCGACGAGAACGTGTCGTTGTCGCGCAGCACCATCGCGACGTCGGCGTAGCGCGTGACCAGGTAGGTCTCGCGGTTGAACTGGACGACCGGCAGGACGGGGCTCGTTTTGCGGAGCTCGGCGAAGATCGGGTAGGGATCGGGGAAGTCGAAGAGGTCCTGCGACAAGAAGCGGATCTCGGCTTGCTGGGACATCGACTCACCTCCGACGCCGCGCTCGCCGCAGCGTCGCCCGGCCGCTAGCGTCGCGGCGGGTTGTAGAGCACGACCATCTCGTAGATCAGCGCCGGCGTCTCCTGGCCGACGATCCCGACCTGGATCTCCTGGGTGACGAGCGTCCCCTTGGGCTTCGCCTCGACGTTGATCAGCCGCGAGCGCGCGTGCAGCGTCGCGCCCGCCGGCACCGGCGCGAGGAAGCGGAGCTTGTTCGCCCCGTAGTTGACCGCGTTGCCGTACCCGACGATCGCGAAGTCGGTGCGCGTGCGCAGCTTCGGCAGCAGGCTCAGGGTGAGGAAGCCGTGCGCGATCGGCCCGCCGAACGGGCTCTCCCTGCGGGCCCGCTCGACGTCGACGTGGATCCACTGATGGTCGCCCGTCAAGTCGGCGAACTGCTGGATCATCTCCTGCGTGACGGTGACCTCGGGGCCCCAGTCGCTGTACTCCTCCTTGATCATCGCGCGCAGGCCGTCGATGTCGTCGAAGCGGATCTCCTTCATTCTGCCCTCCTCAGGTTGCGCCGAGCGTCGGCCGCGCCCGCCGCCAAGACACGAGAAAGACGAAGATCTGGCGCGCTCCTCGGCGCAACGCAAGCGCCGGAGCGCCCGGATGGGCGTGAAGGCACCGCGCTTGCCGGCAAGGCCTTTGCGCAGCGCAAGCTGCCGCGATAGCGTTTCTGGTTCGATGTCCGCGCTCCCCCTTGCGGATCTGGCTCCGTTCGACGACTGGCTGCCGACCCTCGACGAGACCTCGCTCGAGGGATTGCTCGGCAAGGAGGCAGCCGCGGGGGCGAACCGCGCGGCGCGCCTGGTCGGCGAGCCGGTCTCGCGTCCCGAGCGCCTCGTGCACGCGCGCGTCTGCGTCGACGGCGACCCGGTCGAGAACGTGAGCGTCGGGCTGGCGCGAAACGGCTCGCTCGCGGGCCTCTGCAGCCGGCACGGCGCGGCGCAGAGCGCGCCGTGCGAGCACGTCGCGCTCCTCCTGCGCGAGATCGCCGCGTCGCCCGAGCTGCGAGCGCGGCTGGTACGGGACTCGGCTGCTTGCAGCCGTCCCGCCCCGGCGGCACCGGACCTGCCGCGCGCCCTTGCCGCCGCGCGCCGGCACGGCAT